>WBZS01001488.1_pt1 | contig 18435 bp, 14 predicted proteins | sample 5204201 | NCBI WGS metagenome assembly WBZS01 (sample SAMN12344357, study PRJNA552823) | activated sludge metagenome | biome: Activated sludge suspended growth; feature: Nitrification reactor; material: Wastewater; isolation source: activated sludge from nitrification reactor of wastewater...
GGCCGACCTGTTCTACTCGGGCATCCGCCCGGCCGTCAACGTCGGCATCTCGGTCTCGCGCGTGGGCGGCGACGCCCAGACCAAGGCCATGCGCCAGGTGGCCGGCCAGCTCAAGGGCGACATGGCGGCCTTCCGCGAACTCGCGGCCTTCGCCACCTTTGGCTCCGACCTCGACAAGGCCACGCAGCGCCAGCTCGACCGCGGCTACCGACTCACCGAGATCCTCAAGCAGCCGCAGTACGAGCCGGTTTCGCTCGAAAACCAGGTCATGGTCATGTACGCCGGCACGCGCGGCTTCACCGACACCATCCCGGTCGACAAGATGAAAGCCTGGGAAGCCGCCTTCATCCGCTTCATGGAAACCTCGCACTCCGAGGTCGCCCATGACATCGTCGAGAAGAAGGCGATCGCGCCCGAGAACGAACCCCGCCTCAAAGAGGCGATCCAACAGTTCAATAGCGGCTGGCAAGGCTGATCATTGCTGATGGGTGATTGCTGATTGCAGATTGATCATCCAATCAGCGATCAGCAATCAACCATCGAAAATCCACTATGGCTTCATTGCGCTCGATGCGGCTCCGAATGCGGAGCATCAAGAACATCGGCCAGGTGACCAAGGCCCTGGAGGCCGTCAGCGCGTCACGGGTGCGCAAATCGCAGCTGGCGATGTTCGCGACCCGATCGTACGCGTCCAAGGCCTTCAACATCCTTCGGCACCTCAGCCAGCAACCCGGCAACCTGACGGCCCTGCACCCGCTGCTTCATCAGCACGCCAAGATGGAAAGCGTGACCGTGGTGCTGTTCACCAGCGACCGCGGGCTCTGTGGCGCCTACAACACCAACGCCTTGCGCGCGGCCATCGCCTTTGCCAAGGAACAGACCGTGCCGGTCAAGTTCGTGGCGGTTGGGCGCAAGGGTCGCGACCTGCTGTTGCGCCGCCGTTTCGCGGTCAGCGCCGAGTTCACAAACCTCCCGGCCTACCCGACTTACGCCGACGTCTCGGCGATCGGGCGCCTGCTCCTCGACGACTATCGCGAGGGCCGGGCGGATCGGGTGTACCTGTGCTACACGCGCTTCGTGAACGCCCTGCGTCAGGAGCCCACGATCCAGCAATTGCTGCCGCTCGATCCAACGGCCGCCGCGTCCGAGGCGGCCGGGGGCGGCCAGGCGCATGCGACACTGGCGGCTTACAGCTATGAGCCGGCGCGCGAAGAGCTGTTGAACGTCATCGTCCCGCGCTTCGCGCAGTTGCAGGTGTACCAGGCACTGCTCGAATCGCTGGCGAGCGAGCACGCGGCCCGTATGGCTGCGATGCGCAGCGCCACCGACAACGCGAAAGACCTGCTGGGCCAGCTACAGCTCAGCTACAACAAGGCCCGCCAGCTGGCGATCACGAGCGACATCCTCGACATCGTCGGCGGCGTGGAAGCGCTAGCGAAGGCGAAATAGTCCGCTCGTCGGTTGGTCCGCTGGTCCGCTGGTCAAGAGGCCGGCCGACGAGCCGACGAGCCGACCAGCCGACCAGGAGACGACATGACTACTAACGGCAAAATCGTGCAGGTGCTCGGCGGCGTGGTGGACTGCGAATTCCCGGAAGAGAACCTGCCCAAGCTCTACGACGCCATCGAAGTCGTGCGACCGCATGAGGACCCGCTTGTGCTTGAGGTCGAGAAGCATCTCGGTCACAACTGGGTGCGCTGTGTGGCGATGGACTCCACCGACGGGCTCGCCCGCGGCATGGAGGTCGTGAACACCGGCGCTCCGATCTCGGTGCCCGTCGGCCCCGCCACCCTCGGCCGGATCTTCAACGTGCTTGGTCGCCCGGTCGATCAGGCGGGCGCGGTCCACGCCGAGGCCCATCGGCCGATCCACGCGCAGGCACCGCGGTTCGAAGACCAGGTGACCCGGGTCGAGGTCTTTGAGACCGGCATCAAGGTCATTGACCTGATCGCACCCTTCACCAAAGGCGGCAAGACGGGCATCTTCGGCGGCGCCGGCACGGGCAAGACCGTGATCATCACCGAACTGATCAGCTCGGTCGCCCGCGTGCACAAGGGCAACTCGGTCTTCGTCGGCATCGGCGAGCGCACGCGCGAGGGCACGGCGCTCCGGCGCGAGATGGTCGAGTCGGGCGTGATGAAAGACACCGTCATGGTGTTCGGCCAGATGAACGAGCCCGCGGGCGTGCGCCTGCGCGTCGGTCTGACCGGCCTGACCATGGCCGAGTACTTCCGCGACGAGGGCAAAGACGTCCTCATCTTCATCGACAACATCTTCCGCTTCGTCATGAGCGGCTCGGAAGTGTCGGCGCTGCTCGGGCGCATGCCCTCGGCCGTCGGTTACCAGCCGACCCTGGCCAACGAGATGGGCGAGCTGCAGGAGCGCATCACGTCGACCAAGAGCGGCTCGATCACGTCGATGCAGGCCGTGTACGTGCCGGCCGACGACTACTCGGACCCGGCCCCGGTCGCGACCTTCACGCACCTCGACGCCACGCTGGCGCTCGAGCGCTCGATCGCCGAGAAGGGCATCTACCCCGCGGTGGACCCGCTCACCTCGACCAGCCGCATCCTCGACCCGAACGTGGTCGGGGCCGATCACTACGCCACGGCCCGCGAGGTACAGCGTGTGCTGCAGCGCTACAAGAACCTGCAGGACATCATCGCCATCCTGGGCGTCGACGAGCTCTCGGAAGACGACAAGGTGCTGGTCTCGCGCGCGCGCAAGATCGAGCGGTTCTTCAGCCAGCCGTTCGTGACGGCCGAGCAGTTCACGGGCCTGAAGGGCGTGTATGTGCCGCTCAAGGAGACCGTGCGCTCGTTCCGCGAGATCCTCGATGGCAAGCACGACGATCTGCCCGAGGACGCTTTCCGCTACGTCGGCACCATCGACGACGCGGTCGAGAAGGCCAAGAAACTCAGCGCATAGCATTGCTGATGGTTGATTGCTGATTGAGAGTCGATCAGCAATCAGGAATCAACCATCAGCAAATGGCGAAGCAATATGCCAATCCGTTGTGAAATCGTCAGCCAGGACCGGACCGTCTTCGAGGGCGACGTCGACATCGTCGTCGCGCCGGGGTTTGAAGGCGAGATGGGCATTTTGCCCCGGCACTCGCCCGTCTTGACGGTGCTCAAGACCGGCGTGCTCAAGATCCGCCAGGACGGTCGCGAGCAGTTCTTCGCGATCTCGGGTGGCTTTATGGAAGTCCAGCCCGAGATCGTAACCATCCTGGCCGACGCCGCCGAGATGGCCGACGAGATCGACGTCGCCCGGGCCGAAGAAGCCCGTCGCCGCGCCGAGGAGTCGCTCAAGCTGGCGCCCGAGCACTCGCCGGCTTACGAGGCGGCCGAGGCGGCCCTGCGCCGCAGCGCGCTGCGGCTCAACGTGGCCCGGCGGCGCCGCGAGAGCGGTCTGCCGATGGGCAGCGGCGCGCCGATCCGTTAGGCGAGCGGTCTGCCGCAATTCGAAACCTCTGGGACCGGGCCGTCGCGCCCGGTCCCGTTTTTCCAGCCCAGGTCCGCAGACTATAATAGGGAATCGGGCACAACACATAGCCTGCACGTTGATGGATCCGGCTCAGCGGGTCGTCTCTGAGGCAGGAGCGGGCCAGGTACGGCACACATGGCGCTTTTTAGCAGAAATATCGGCATCGATCTTGGCACGGTGAACGTGATCGTGGCCGAGAACAATCAGATCGTCTTGCATGAGCCGAGCGTGGTGGCCATCTCGATCGCGGATCAACAGGTGATCGAGATCGGTCAGGCCGCGCGCGATATGTACGGCCGCGCCCCGGAGACCATCGAGGTCATGCGCCCGCTGCGCGAGGGCGTCATTGCCGACTACGACGTCACGGTCAGCCTGCTGCGTTACGTGCTCAAGAAGGTTTGCGGGCCGATGCGTTTCTTTCGGCCGGACGTCGTGATCACGGCCCCGCACGGCATTACGTCGGTCGAGAACCGGGCGGTCGAAGAAGCCGCCTACGAGGCCGGCGCGCGCGAGGTCTTCGTTATCCCTGAACCGCTGGCGGCCGCGCTGGGCGCCGAGCTGCAGGTGGCGACACCGACCGGAAACCTGGTGGTCGTTCTGGGCGCCGGAGCGACGCAGGCCGCCGTCGTCTCGATGAACGGCATCGTCGCCGCACACACCTCGCGCGTCGGCGGACTCCGGCTTGACGATGCCATCGCCGGATACATTCGCCGCAAGTACGGACTGCTGATCGGCGAGACCACGTCGGAAGATATCAAGCTCAAGATGGGCGCCGCCGTCGTGGTCGAGGGCGAAGAACAGAGCCTGGAGATCCAGGGCCGCGATCAGGTCAACGGCCTGCCGCGCACCCTGACGCTGACGACCGCAGATGTGGTTGAAGCGCTTCAGGAGCCGTTGCAGCAGATCGTGGGCACCGTGCGCGCCGTGCTCGAGAAAACCCCGCCTGAGCTGGCGGCCGATGTCATCGACCGCGGCATGCTGGTCTGCGGCGGCGGCGCGCAATTGCGCGGCATCGACCAGTTGCTCACGCAGGAGACCGGCATCCCCGCCTACGTCGCCGAGAACCCGATGGCCGTCGTCGCGCTGGGCACCAGCCGCGCGTTCCGCCATATCGAGACTCTGCGCAAGGTGTTGCCGCGACGCTAGACGATCGCCCGACTGCGCAAACGAAAACGGGCCCGGAGCGACGCTCCGGGCCCGTTGCGTTTGACGCGATTGGCGGTCAAGAGGCCTTGGCCGATTCGGCCGGCGCGTCGACGTAGAAGGTCATGCGCTGCAGATGGACCACCGGATCGATGTATTGCACCTGCACGTCCTCGGGCACATGCACGTTGATCGGCGCGTAGTTGAGGATCCCGCGCACACCGGCCTTGACCAGCTGATCGGTGACGGCCTGGGCCGCCGCGGCCGGCACCGCCATCATCGCGAGGCGGACGCCAAGCTCGGGCAACAGACGCCCGATTTCGCGCGCGTCCTGCACGACGTGCCCGCCGAGGGTCTGCCCGATGCGGTGCGGATCGGCGTCGAAGATCGCGCGGATGCGGAACCCGCGGTCGGCGAACCCGTTGTAGTTCGCCAGCGCGCGCCCGAGGTCGCCGGCGCCGACGATCACGACGTCCCAGTCGGCCACCACTTTGAGGATCCGGCGAAGCTGGTCGACCAGGTAATCCACCTGATAGCCCGTGCCCTGCTTGCCGAACTCACCGAAGTGCGACAGGTCTTTGCGGATCTGCGCCGAGCTGATGCCCAACGAGCGGCCCAATTCATGGCTCGAGGTCACGGTCTGGCCGGCCGCGGCCATACGTGACAGGGCGCGCAGATAGATCGGCAGGCGCCCCACAACAATGTCGGGGATGTCCACGGCGTCTGAATCTCCCGTCGGCCCCGTGCGCCGCGCAGGCGCCGGGTGTTGGTTGTCGGTTGACATTTCGTGAATAATGGCACAAGTTGCTCAGGAATGCAATTGAAACCCTGTATTTTGACGTTTGTGCGGGACCCGGGAATCTGCGGCGCGGAGACCGTTACGGCGTCGGGTTCCAGAGCACACGCGTGCACTCGGACCCGACCAGCGGCGTCGGTGTTGCGCCGGGCTCGGTGATCAGCCCTGCGCCGTCCGGTGACAGCGCGATGGCGGTGTGGCCGTGGGGCGCCCAGGCGACGGCGAAGATGTCGGGCATCGTGATGACCAAGGCGCCTGTGTCGGACGAAAAGATCATCAGGGCGGGGTGGTTGCCGCGCGTCGCGACGACCGACAGATACCGGCCGTCAGCCGAGAACGCGAGCGAGCTCAGGCTGTCGGCATCGGTCGGTCCCTCGAGTTGCTGGATCGTGTCCGGGATCGAGCCTGACGCGTGGGGCCTCATCAGCCACAACCCAGGCTCGGCGGGGTCTGCGGCCGAACGCGCTACGCGGGCCGCTATGGCGAGGCTGTCGCCGTGTGGCGACCAGGCGATTTCACCGATGTCAGATCCGGGGACGGCCACGCGACCGACGCGCGCCGGGCTCCAGACCTCGATCGCGTATTCGGGCTGCGTGACCGACGTCAGGATGCCCACAGAGAGCCCGCCGCCCCAATCCGTCCCTGACTCGGGAGCGATCAGCACGGCGGCACGTTGCCCGTCCGGCGCCCAGGCCGGAAGGTAGCCGACGGCGAAGCCGTGGTCGAGGCCGTTGAGCGGGAGCGTCACGCGCAGCAATCCGCTGCCGTCGAGCAGGCGGTTGGTATTGAATGCGGTGCTGACCACGAAGGCGATGTCGCCGGTGGGTGCCGGCGCCAGTCGGTAGACGTCGACGAGACGGGCCATGACGTCGGCCGGGCGCTCAGGCGTGATCAATTCGAGGTCGGTGCCGAGCTGACCGGGGTCTGAGACGTAGTATGCGACGTTCGACCCGATCCAGCCGGCGAACGCGGTGACGGCCGGGCGGCTTGCGCCGGCGACCCAACCGAACTCGCCCATCCGGCTTGACCGCACGAGAAGGCTGTCGCCCAACGTCAGGGCGAGGTCGAGGCCGTCAGGTGTCGACCTCGCGCCCACGAGCCGCAGGGGCGCCAGCGCGTCGTTAGATAGAGCCAGAGGCAGGCGACCGCCGGCGGACGTCCACAGCCATTGGCCATCGGCGCACTCGATCGCGGCTGACCAGGTTGCGGGCTGTGCCAGCCGGTTGATCTCATCAACGGCGGATGGGCCGCCGATCGTCGTCACAGTCTGGTTGGCGGATTGGCCGGAGGCTGCAAAGGCACCGCCGACCCAACTCGCGAAGGTGCGCTCCGGCCGCAGCTGGGTGAACAGGGCGCGCTCGGTGAGGAGCCCGGCCTGCGCCACCCGGTTGACGAATCCGAGCGCAGAACGCAACGCGGCCTCTTTCACGCCGGGCGCGCGAAGCACCTGCGCTTCGGTACGCCACAGAGCCTGCGCAGAGGGCCCGCCTGGCTCAGCGGCGCGAGCCTCGAGCCAGTGAGCATCCTCGACGCCGCTGCGCGCGGCCTGCCGCAATACCAGGGCGTAGAAGAACGCGTGGTTGCTCAAGACCGGCGCGTAGAAGGTCGTGTCGGCCCGACGTATCAGATAGGCGAGGCGGATCAGCGCGAGATCCGCGATCGTGCTGCGCCAATAGGCGCGCGTCGCGTCATCGGCCGGAGAGCCGCCCGTCGACGGTCGCGGGAAGGCCAGCACCGATTCCCCGATGATCCCGAGTTGGGCGTACGCGAACACGCGGTTTGCCGGCGCGATGTCTGACGTCTCGGCGAAGATCACGGCGTCATTGGGGTCGGCGTCCGCCTCGAGGCTGATGTGCACAACGACGTCCTCCGGGCACGACCAGGTCGCGCACGCCTCACCCAACACGGCCTTGAGGAACGGACCCAGATCTTCGGCGACCAGAGCTTCGTCCGTCGAATCGTAAGTCAGCATCAGGTGCTGATCGGAAAAGCTCGAGGTCCTCGGCGCTGTCGGTGATGTGGCCGGATGCCCTGCGGCGTCGAAGACACGGACCGCGCGGAAGCGTAGCGACGAGCCGTCGACGCCCTGAAAGCCGTACACGGCCGTGATCTGCAGCCCGCCATCCGGCCGGGCTGTCACGGTTTCGATCTCGGCCTCGCCAAGGGGCTTGAGCGCGATCAGCGGTGGGGCGAGCGGCGCAGCGGCAAGGATTGCCACGGCCGAGGTCTCGCGCGCCTGGGCCTGGTACAGGGTCCACAGCCAGGCGCCGGCTGCCGCCGTGACCGTGACCGCGCCGAGGGCGAGCCACCAGCCGCGCCCACGCTGCCGGGGCGGCGGCGCTCCGGGTGGCGCGGTCGGTTCAGGTTCGCCGGGATGATCGGAGACGGTCCAGTCCAACATGCGGATGTATCTTAGCCCGTGCGCACCCAGCGTGCGTCTATTGGCGACGATCGCGTTTCCGCCACGAATTCTCACGATCTGGGATCGTTCGTGCCGATATGTTTCTATTTAGCCCTGGCCGAAAGAGACAGGCGAAGAACGAGGTGATGTAAGCGTCGGGGCGGAGCCCCGACCCTCGCATCACCTCGTTCTTCGCCCGACTTCCTGCTGGCTGAGCAGTAACTCCATTTCGCAAAATCCGTGGACAAGCTCGCGCTGTTCCACCAGAGATGCGATCGCCTGCATTGAGCTCAGCGCGTGGCGCTGGATGAGGAGCTGAGCGTTTGCGCCGGACGCCAGACGGGGTTGGCGCAGCCCGTATCATGGAGCGACCAGATCGGCGCATGGTCCTCGGGCTGGGCGTAGACATCGGGCCGATCACCGCCCTGGAAGGCAAACGCATGACCGGTGGGTGACCATTTCAGCAGGCCGCCCGCCAGATCGAAAACGTTCACGAGTTCGCCGTCGATCGTCGACACGATACTGGTGCGTGTGCCGGGGCCCTGGGCCGCCGTGCTGACCAGCGCCAGGTACTCGCCGTCGGCGGAGACCGAAAAGTCGAAGATCGTGGCACTCGCCAGCTTGAGCGCGGGCAGTTCGGCCGACCGGGCCGTGTCAGGGTCGGTCCGCCACACCACGGGCAGCGGCACGTAGTGGTCTTCATTGGCGGGTCGCACGATGCCGATCAGTTCGTGCGAGTCGCCGGCCCACTGGATCGCGGCCCAGGCCAGAGGGCGATCCGCCGACCAGCCGAACTCGCTGCTGCGCCACACCACGCGGCCCACCGGGTCGGTCGGGTTGGCGTAGACCGTGATGCGGTACTCGGTCAACGTTGATGTGTCTTCTATCCGGCTGAGGACCGCGATCTCGCCGGTGCGCGAATCACGGCTTGACCAGGCGGCCTGACCCCAGTCGGCGACGACGACGCCGTTCGCGTCGACCACCTGTTGCGCGCGAAAGACCCGTGAGTCGATGCCGGTCGTGTCCGGGAGGCTGACCCGGTAGGTGTCTCCCTGCCAGCGATAGGGCGCCGGGTCGAGCGCGTCGATCGCACGCGTCTGAATCGCAGGCCCAAACTTGATCTGGGCCGCCCAGGCCCCCAGGGCGTCGTTGGCCGCGAAAGCGCCGGCGAACCCGGCCGAGTCGTCCCAGGTGAAGCGCGGTGACCGCCCCGGGATCGGATCCGGCCAGACCATCCACAGGAGGCGACCGGTGGCGGTCTCGAGCAGCAGGGGATGCCCGGCAAACACCAGTGCCTGGTACGTGCCGTCCCCGGACACGGGACCCAGTTCGAGGGCCCGATCGATGGCAAGCGTGTCCCAGCGCACGGCGCTGCTGCCCGTGGCGCCGGCAACATGCACGCCGTCGACGCAGGCCAGCTGCGCGGTCCAATCGGGCCGGGTCAGTTGACTCAACACGACGCGCGTGATCGCGCCCCCGAAGAACAGGTCCATGGCTTCTTGCGGCGGCCGCGAAGCCGAGTGGGCGAGGTCGACGGCGGTCGCGATCACGTCGGTCGGTTGCGTCTGGAGACGCATCCAGAGCTCGCGTTCCAGTGCTGAGCCCGGCTCGCCCAGAAAGGCGTTCAGACGCAGCAGCGCGCGCTCCGCAAGGATAGATCGCAGGGCCGGCGAGTCGCTGACCAGGCCGGCGTCGTCTGCGGCGGGTTGTGCCGCGGCGACCGACGTCGGCTCGAGGCCGAGGAGCACGGCGGTGCGAGCGGCCAGTGCACCGGCGACGAGCGCGTTGTTGACCGACGTCGGCTGGCCCGGCGGCTCGATCACGCTGCGGGCGAGCAGAGGTAGAAGGCGCAGCGCCAGGCGCCGTCGATAGGCATCCAGGGTCGCCGGGTCCGCAGGTCGGCCGGCCAGCGCCGGCGCCGGAAGCGCGGCGGGCGCCTCGCTGAAAGTCTCCGCCACGCTCGCAAGCATCCAGGAGCCCGCGATCGGCTCGAGCGCCAGCTCGCCGGCGCCGGGCCCGGTCTGTGTGAGCGCCAGGTGTGCCGTCGTCCACGCCGGGCACGCCCAAAGTTCACAGGCGCGTCGGGCGACTTCGTCGAGGTAAGGCGCGACGTCGCGTTCGACGAAGTCGCGGTCCGCGGCAAGCACCGCGAGCTCGATCACCGGGGCGCGGCCGCTGCCGCTCAGGGTGACCACGGTGTCGTCGATGGCGTCGGGGTCGGACGCCAGCAGCGTGCCCTCGGTCACCAACGACCGTTCCAGGCTGAAGCGCAGGGCCTGGCCGTCGACGTCGGTGGCGGTGTAGGAGAGCGACGCGCGGATGCGGCCGTCGCCTGCGTCGTCGATCGCGTCGACCTGGATCGGGCCAAGCGAGGTGATGCCGAAGTCGATCGGGCTCAGATGCGGCTGACCGGCGACCACCGAAAGCACGGTCGTGTGCAGCTGTGTCTCCGTAGATTGCGGAATCAAGACCCGCACCGCAAAGGCCGCAAGGGCGCCGCCGGCGAGCAACCCGCCGACCCACCACGCACGCGATCGCGATGGCGGCCGGTCCGGCGGCGGTGCAGGCGGCGGCTCGGGATCTTCAGGGGCCTTGTCGTCGAGGATCTGCCAGTCGAGCGGATCGGTCATGGTGGTGAAGGATCGCGGCTTCTTGGGTTACGGTCCGGATACGGCGGGTTGGGCCGATGTCGGGTTCCAGATCAAATTCGAGCAGGTCGTGTCGCTCGTCGTCCAGCGCGGCTCAACGTCGTTCGGATCGGCGAAGATCCGCAGGCCGTCGGGCATCGTGAGCGCCAGCGCGGATCCATGCGGCGCCCAGAAGATATCGGCGGCGCCGCTCAAGAGGCGCGGGGGCTGATCGCCAGCCAGGTCGACCAGCGTGACAGTGCCTGGTGTGGATAGCGCCGCGTACCGGCCATCCGCCGCGACCTGCCAGAACAGCTCGGGCGAGATCGACCCGGGCACCCAGTCAAGCCGTCGGCTCCTCGCTGCGCCCGGGTCGATGATCCACACTCCGGCTTCATTCTCCGGCCGGCTCACGACCTGGGCGGCCTCCAGCGCAACCAGCACCCTGTGGCCGACGGTCTCCCAGGCGACGACACCCTTGTGCGGGCCGGCGCCAAGATGGGCTTCGGTCGCACTGCGCCAGACGACCGTGCCCACCGTGTCGGTCGGACCGGAATAGATCGTCACCAGATACTCCGCCGTCGTCAGGTCTCGAGAGAGCACAACAAACTCGCCGGTCACCGCATTGACGGCCGGCGCGGCGGCCAGGCCATAGTCGACCACGCGCGCTCCAGACTCATGGATCAGGCCGCTGCGCATAAAGTTACCGCTCATGTCGGTATCCGGCAACGCCTCGAAGATGTAAGGCGAATCCGGCGACGGCACGCGGTTCCAGGTCGCGGTGTTATCGCCGCTGTCGGTATTAAAGGTCAGACGACCATCGGTGGCGCGATCGACATGCACACGGATCCCATTCGGCTGACCCTCCCAGGTCAACGGCTCGATCTGGATCGTGTCGGAGTCGATCCAGGACATCCACGACGCGCGGCCACCGGCCAGGCTCTCGGTCGGCAACCACCACGCGAGACCCGTGGTCCGATCGAGCAGCGCGGGTTGGTTCGCGAGCATCATGGGCAGGAAGCTCCCATCGCCGGAGATCGGGTAGAAATCGAGATCCTGCCAGTTGGCCGGCAGTTCGCCTCCGACGGTCGGCCGCAGATCGCGCCCCAACACCTGAGAGCGGGTCTGACACTGCACGAGCAAGCTCCAGGATTCGCCCGTGAGGCGCTGCACCGCGCGCTGAGCGACGTCGCTATCGGTCAATAGCTCGAGGGCCTGTTCCGGCTGCCATCCCGACTGAGCCATCGCCTCGGCCATGGCAGACAGCACATCGGGGTCCGACCGGCTGATCTGGCGCCACACGTCTTTCTCGACCGGGTTCAGAGTCGGGCCAAAGACGGCGTTGAAGCGCCAAAGGGCCTGTTGCGCAAGGTCCCGGCTGGAGAGGTCGGGATCCGTCAGTTGACCTGTGGTGGCGGGCGGCGTCGACAGGGCATCGGCTGCCCGGATCTCCAACCCCAGCAGCAGACTCGTGCGCGCCGCCAATGCCGCGACCAGGGTGTCGTTGGCCGCGCCGACGTCGGGGCGACCGACGGGGCCCGCGATCTGATTTGCGAACCGCGGCAACATGCGCATGGCCAGCGTACGCCGATACGCCTCCAGCGTCGCGGGATCGGCCGGCACCCCGGCGACGTGCGGCGGCGGCAGCACCGGTTGCGCCGTGCGGTACAGGTTCGACATGGCGGCCAGCATCCACGACCCGCCGATCGGCTCGAAGGCCGTGCGCCCGGCTGCCGGATCGGTCAACGTGAACGAGAGTCGGATCGACGAGTCGCCCCAACACGACCAGATCGCGCAGGCGCGTGCGCCGATGTCGGCCAGGTACGGCGCGACCTCGCGCTCGAGAAAGTCGCGATCGACAACCTGGGCTTCCAGCTCGATGCGTGGGTTCGACGCCCGCGCCGTGATCGTCACCAACGTCTCGTCGACCGCAGCGGCGTCCTTCTTGAGCACGCCGCCCTCGGCGGTGAGGACGCGCTCGAGCCTGAAGCGCAAGGGCGTGCCGTCGACCAGCGTGGCCGTGAATCCGAACGTGACATTCAGGCGCTCGCCGTCTTCCGCGACCGACTCGACCTCGAGCGCCGACTGACTGCGGATCGCATAGGGCAGGGGCACCGGGCGTAACTCGGCGCCGGCGACCGCGGCCAGGTTCGCGCGCAGCTGGGTATCGCCGTCGTGCGGCCAAAAGAGCGCGAGGGCGACCGCCAGCGCCGCGACGGCGGCCGTGGCGACGCCGATAAAGGGCCAGCGTGGCGACGCCGGTCGGGTCGGCGCAGACGGCTCGGGCGACGGGTCACGGTCGTCGGATTGGGGACCCTCCTCGATCACGGTCCAGTCAAAATCGTCGGCCATGTCACTCCGGCAATTAACGGCGCTGAAGGCGCCGGGGAGCCCAAAGGTATTCCGGCCAAAAACCGTGCGAAAACGTGAGTCACCATGATAGGACCGGCGGTGACGCCCCGCAATACGGAAGCTCTACGCCCGTTCGGCGATTGCCCTGCGAGGCGATTTGGTCGCGCCCGATATAATCAAGCCTATGGTATTCGATCAGGCAAAGATTACGGTCAAGTCGGGGGATGGCGGCGACGGCGCCGTACATTTCCGGCGAGAGAAGTTCGTGGCCCGTGGCGGCCCCGACGGCGGTGACGGCGGACGCGGCGGCGACGTGATCGTCGTCGTCGATCCCAAACTCAACACGTTGATGATGTTCGCGCGCCGGCGTAAGTTCGCGGCAACGCCCGGCGGGCGCGGCGGCAAGAACGACATGCGCGGCGCTTCGGCCGAGCCCACGTTCGTCCAGGTGCCGCCGGGCACCGTCATCCGCGACCTGCAGAGCAACCTGGTGCTCGGCGACCTGACCGAGCCCGGTCAGACCATCGTGGTGGCGCGCGGCGGACGCGGCGGACGCGGTAATGCGCGCTTCGTCAGCTCGCGCAACCAGGTCCCACACGTGGCCGAGAAGGGTGCGCCGGGCGAAGAACTGCTTTTGCAGCTGGAGCTCAAACTGATCGCCGACGTCGGCATCGTCGGTGTGCCCAACGCCGGAAAAAGCACGTTCCTGGCCTCGGTCACGGCCGCCAAGCCCAAGATCGCGGCGTATCCGTTTACGACGTTGCAGCCCAACCTGGGCGTGGCGCAGCTCGACGCGCTCGGAGCCCAGACCCTTGTGCTGGCCGACATTCCGGGCTTAATCGAGGGCGCGCACAAGGGCGTCGGGCTCGGCTTCGACTTCCTGCGGCATGTGCAACGCACGCGCGTGCTGATCCACCTGCTCGACGGCCAGAGCACGAACCCGGTCGCCGACTACGGCCAGATCAACGCCGAGCTGTCGTTGTTCGATGAAGACCTGGCAAAGAAGCCGCAGGTGGTGGCGCTCAACAAGATCGATCAACCCGATGTGCAGGCGCGCTGGCCCGAGATCCAGGCCGCGCTCAAGACGCACGGCGTGACCGCCGTCGCGATCTCGGCCGCGACCGGGCAGGGCGTGCGCGAGATCCTGTTCGCGGCCAGCCAGCGCCTGGCCGAGGCCCCGCCACCGCCGCACTTCGACGACATTCCGCTCTACCGGCCGGCCTTCGACATCAACGACTTCACGATCACGCGCGAGGACGACGGCGCGTATCGCGTCAGCGGCAAGAAGATCGAGCGTGCTGCGCGCATGACGTATTGGGAGTTCGAAGAGGCTGTCGAGCGCTTCCAGAAGATCCTGGAGGTGCTCGGCGTCCGGCGCGGGCTCGAAGACGCCGGGATCAAAGCCGGCGACACGGTGCGCATCGGCGAGTACGAGCTCGAGTGGAGCGACTAGGCATCTTCGGCGGGACCTTCGATCCGCCGCACTACGGTCACCTCGCCCTGGCGCGGGCCGCGCGCGACACGCTCGGCCTGACCTGCGTGCTGTGGGCCGTCGCCGCGGACCCGCCGCACAAACGCGGCCGCGTGCACACGCCGGCTGCGACCCGCGTGCGCCTGGTCGAGGCCGCGATCGCGGGCGAACCGGGCATGGCGCTCTCGCGTGTGGACCTCGATCGACCCGGGCCGCATTACACCGTAGATGCGCTCGCGCTGTTGGCCGCAGCCAAACCCGAAGCCGAGCTGGTGCTCTTGATCGGCGGCGACTCGCTCCGCGATCTGCCCAACTGGCACCGCCCCCTCGATTTGATCCAACGCTGCCGGATCGGCGTGCTTCAACGACCGGAGGTCGAGGTCGACCTCGCCGAATTGGAACGCGCATTGCCCGGTGTCACCGGTCGGATCGAGTTCATCCCGGCCCCGCCGGTGCCGGCGGCCTCGCAGATCATCCGGGCGCGGGCCGCGGCAGGCGAGCTGCTGTCGGGGCTGGTGCCCGCGGCGGTCGCTGAGTTGATTGCGTTAGAAGGGCTGTATCGCGGCAGCTGAAGCTGCTGCGGACGAGGGCCTTTGCCGCCTTCGGCGATGTGAAGCGGGCAAGGTGGCCGGCCTGCCCTACTTTGAAGGAGCGACGACCCGTGAGCCTGGATGGAGACCGGCGCAGGCCGGCCTCGCTTTCGTCCGCGACGGCTTCAGCCGACGCCCACGCCGCACCCGCGGGCTACCGCGAGGCCTACGCCCTGCGCCTCTCCGCGAGCTCGCGCGCGATGGTGGGCCTGAACCTCGGCGCGATCGCGCTGCTGGTGCCCGCGATCGCGCTCTTCGTCTGGCCGGCCGTGGCGCGCGGCTTCATCGCGCAGGACCTGGTCTTCACGCTGACGATCACGCTCGTCGACGGCCTGATCCTGATCGGCGCAACAGTCGGCGTCGTGCTGGCTCACGAGGCCGTGCACGGCCTCGTCATGCGGGCTTTCGGCGCGCGGCCGCGCTACGGAATCAAGTGGGAGCTGCTGGCCGCCTATGCCACAGCGGCGGGCCATCTCTTCCGGCGCGATCAGTTCCTGTTGATCGCGCTGGCGCCGTTGATGACCTTGACGCCGCTCCTCTGGCTGGCCGCCTGGTGGACGCCCGCCGGCGCGCTCTGGATGGCGCTGGCCCTGGCCGGCATCCTCAACACCGTCGGCGCCGTCGGCGACCTGTTCATGTCATGGAAGGCGCTGGCGCATCCGCGCACGGCCCTGGTGCTCGATGAAGAGGACGGGATGCGGGTGTATGTGAAGGCGTCCGGCGACGCGCTTCAGGGCTCGGACGCGCCGTCGGGCCCGGTTTGAAGCGGCGCCACCGGCGCCCGGCGCGCTTCGCCCGACACCATCAGCGTCACCGCGATCCCGACCAGTACGACCGCGCCACCGACGACCTTGAGCGGCGTCGGGGCCTCATGGAGCACGAGCAGGGCGAGCAACGAAGACAGGATCGGCTCACCGAGCGTGGCCACTGAGACGAACGTCGCCGGCAGGTGTTTGAGCGCCCAGTTGAAGCTGGTGTGTCCGATGGTCTGCGGGACAAGCGCGAGCAGGACCAGCCACAAGTAGGCGGGGCCCGAGTAACCCAGGACGGGCGTGCCCGTGACCAGGCACGCCGCCAGCAACGACAGCGCTGCGGCGCCGTAGGTCAGCGTGATGTAGGGCACGAGGTCGAGCCCCTGCCGCAGTCGGCGCCCGATGACCAGGTAGACGGCCACGGCCGCCGCACCGGCCAGGGCCAGGCCGTCGCCGAGCAGCGTGCCCCCCTGCAGCGACTCGGCCAGGGGGCGGCAGCCCGTCCCCCAACCGCAGGCGTCGCTGAACGCGATCACAACGCTGCCCGCGACGGTGATGACCAGGCCGATCAACGTGCTGCGGCGGATGGTCTCGCCGAGAAAGGCGCGCGCGATCAGGGCGACGAAGATCGGCGACGACGAAACAAAGACCGTCGAGTTCGTGATCGTGGTGTAGCGTAGCGACGTGATCCAGGTCGCGAAGTGGAGGCCGAGGAAGACACCGCTGATCACGATCAGGCCCCAGGTACGGCCGGGCAGGGCGCGGATCGTTGCGCGATGTTGTCGGAGGGCGGCCGGTGCCAGGATGAGCGTCGCCAGCGTCAGGCGCACGGCCGCGATCGCCAGCGACGGAACCGCCTCGGCCTGGGCGAAGCGGATGAACAACACGGCCGTCGACACCGCCAGCAGACCGAGCCCAAGCACCGCATAGGGTCGGGTAGGGGACATGTTGAGAGATCGTTGACCCGCGGGCAATTTCGGCCGCCGAACGGTGAAAAGTGACTTCCGCCTGACATTGCTAGACAAAAGGCAGGCCGGGTGAATATAATCTGGCTGTCCTCACTCGTCAACTCAGCGGGTCGTTGATCTGACCCGAAATCAACCACAGGAGACAGAAATGGCACACGAACTTCCCCCGCTTCCGTACACGCATGACGCGTTGGAGCCGCACATCGACACGCTGACGATGCAGATCCACCACGGAAAGCATCATCAGGCGTATGTGACCAACCTGAACAAGGCCCTGGAAAGCGCGCCGGAGCTGGCCGGCAAGAGCGCCGAGGACCTGATCAAGGACCTGGCGGCCGTCCCCGAGGCGATTCGCACCGCCGTGCGCAACAACGGCGGCGGCCACGTCAATCACTCCTTCTTTTGGAAGCTGATGGGCCCGAACGCGGGCGGCGAGCCGACCGGCCCGCTGGCCGACGACATCAAGGCTACGTTCGGCTCTTTCGACGAGTTCAAGGCCAAATTCCAGGCCGCGGGCGTCGGGCGGTTCGGCAGCGGCTGGGCCTGGCTGGTGGTCGGCAAGGACGGCAAGCTGGCGATCACGTCGACGCCGAACCAGGACAACCCGCTGACCGATGGCCTCAAGCCCATTCTGGGCTGCGACGTCTGGGAGCACGCGTACTATCTGAAGTACCAGAATCGCCGGCCGGATTACTTGGCTGCGTGGTGGAATGTGGTAAACTGGGCGGCGGTTGCGGTGAATTACGCAATCGCAAAATCGTAGTTTCGGGCACGAAATTTGCCCCGTGCGACGTATCAACGCTTAGGAGTTTCGTATGTCCCACATCATCACAAGTCTGTGTTTGCGCGACGGCGGTTGTATCGAAGTCTGTCCGGTTGAGTGCATCGTTCCCGGCAAGCCGGAGAGCGAGTGGCCGTGGATGTACATCGATCCCGATACCTGCATCGACTGCGGCGCCTGCGTGCCGGAGTGCCCGTGGGAAGCCATCTTCCCCGAAGACGAGGTTCCGGGCGATCACTCGGCCAAGGACGGGCAGCGCGTCAGCTCGCCGAATGACCCGAACGTCGCGAGCCGCGGTGGCGAGCACTACTCGGGCCACAACAACAAGAGCGAGGCCGTCGAGCTCGATGGCGTGATCACGCTCGCCGCTGGTGATGTGGTGGACCTGCGCGCCGACATCCAGAAGAACTACGACTTCTACAAGGCCGGCCCCGGCTACGGCGCCCGCTAAGGACGAAGCGCACGAACAACAGGAGGGAGTTCGCAAACCTGCGGCTCCCTCCTCTTTTTGTCTGGCACGAGATGGGGCACCCGCAGGGGTGGGGCGGAGCCCCGACCCCCTGCGGGTGCCCCATCTCGTGCGTTCTCGAAAGGCACGCGAATGTCCGACTTCCGCATCGAAAAAGACTCGCTTGGCGAAATCCAGGTCCCGGCTGATGCGCTCTACGGCGTGCAGACGCAGCGCGCGGTCATCAACTTCCCGATCTCGGGGCTGCGCCCGTGGCGCGCCTTCATCTGGAGCATGGCGACGATCAAGCGCGCGGCGGCCGAGGTCAACGGCGCGCTGGGCCTGTTCGCCGATCGCGAGCTCGACGGCAAGAAGTACACGGCCAAACAACTGGTTGATGCCATCGTCGCGGCGGCGCAGGAAGTCATGGACGGCCAGTGGGACCACATGTTCGTGGTCGATCCCTTTCAGGCCGGCGCCGGCACGTCGCACAACATGAACTCCAACGAGGTGATCGCCAACCTCGCGACCGAGAAGCTGGGCGGCAAGCGCGGCAAATACATCGCCGGGCCGAACGACCACGTCAATATGGCGCAGTCGACCAACGACACGATCCC
>WBZS01001490.1_pt1 | contig 18417 bp, 13 predicted proteins | sample 5204201 | NCBI WGS metagenome assembly WBZS01 (sample SAMN12344357, study PRJNA552823) | activated sludge metagenome | biome: Activated sludge suspended growth; feature: Nitrification reactor; material: Wastewater; isolation source: activated sludge from nitrification reactor of wastewater...
CAGAGAGGTAGTCCACGCCTTGGATCGTTTCGTTGCTGGTGAAGTGGATGTAGCAAGGATTCTCGCTTGGCCTTACGTCAGCAAGCCGTGGTGCCCGGTCGTAATTGGTGTCTTTGGCATCAAACAGCAGCTTAATGTCGCCGACCAAACGGGCAGATTCAATCGCTCTAACTCCCCATGACCCGGTGACTAAGTAGTCCGCACTTCGGCCCGGATGCAGAAAGTTAATCGGGATCATGGTGAACTGCATTGACGCCCCGCCCTGCAGAAAGAGAACCTTATATCGATCCGGGATTCCCATCAACTGCCGCAGATCGCGGATGGTCTCTTCATAAACGTCGATAAAGACCTTGCCCCGATGGCTCATCTCCATGATGCTCATGCCCGAGTCCCGGAAGTTGAGCATCTCGTCGCGCGCCTGCTCTAGAACCTCAACCGGCAGGCAACTTGGCCCAGCGGAAAAGTTGAACATTCGGTGGTAAGGGAGGGGGGCGGCCACGTTCATGGCCTAAGTTTTACCTCGGGAAGTGGGCTCGTCGTCGGTGAGCTTGCACTGGTGCGGAGTGCATTTCCAGATTAGGCAAGATAGGTTCAAGTAGACCGGGAATTGGCGGAGGTTCCTCGCCTCGTGTCAGCGCAGAAAGCTGATCGTATGCGATTTCGGCGAGCCGCTCAAGGTTCACAACATCGGCTCGGTTGTATTCAAGCAGGATTTCCAAAGACTTCGCGTTTCCGCGGCAATACTCGTTCCAAAGCCGGATTGCATCGAGGCCCGTCAGTCCGTCGATTCCTGCTCCTCGGGACCACCCGAGTTGCTTTTCGATCTTTTTGAGCCCACCTCGGAACCCGATCTTCTTCAAAATCGAGGCGAGGTCCATGTGGATATGGTCCATTGGAACATCCTTGAATCGCTTGATCAGCATGGGCACATCGAAGCCGAGTCCGAAGAAAGACACGATCATTGACGAACGAGAAATCTCGTCTCGAAAGTTCTCAAGATCGACCCCCTTCACTAAGCCCTTGAATTCGATCCCATCATAGAGGCCGATCATCGTGATCGCATTGCCTTGCTGCCCACCATCGGTTTCGATGTCGAGATAGACGCAAGAAGAGCGAAAGTCGGGCCATGCTCGCCACGCCTCGGATGCACTTAGGCGAAGGCGGAAGTATTGGTGCTCCTGGCGTTCTAGCGCCTCTTGGCTTTCGCTAACATAGCGATGGACAAGGTCTGCTTCGGCACCGTTCAGGTTAAACGCACCTCGATTTTCTAGGAAAGTAGACCAATCGACACAGCCCTGGGACCAAAGTGATCGCTCGGTTTCTTTGCCGATTCCGGGGATATGGATAAATGTTTGGCGAAGCAAAGATTATTGTCCCGAAGTTGGGGGTTTGGTTTCAGGCTTCCGCTCGCGCGGCACTGGACCACCTGTGCCGATTGGCTTAGCGGGAACGGTGATGGTCACGACTCCCATCGAGAACCAATCGACCTTTGAGGACGGATTGTCGTACCAGTAGGTGCCGGTGTTAAGGTCTTGATCAAATTCGCCCGTTAGCTGCACCGCGCCTTGCCCATACCAAACCGCGGTCATTTCTCGACCAAACCATTGGACGACCCGCCAACTGCCCGTAATAACGATGCGACCCGAACCAAAAAACGACTGGCGCTTGGAGTCTTTGTACTCCTGCTTTAGGCGGCCCTGGGTCTCGATCTTTGTGCCTTTGCCCGGGTTCGTTATCAGGATGGTGCCCTTGAAGTTGATTTCGAATCGACCGACGCCATCGATCGAGCGGAAACTTCCGACGTTTGCCTGCAGATGAAGCGTCCCAAACTTGGGATCGGGCTTGACTCCGGCTTTTTGGGCGGCCGTTGCGGCTTGACCAAGGGCAAGGTACGGAGTTGCAACCATGCCGATTATGGCTAAACCTACAAAAAACGCACGAAGTCGAGTGATGAGCATCAGCAGAGATTGTATCTTACGACGTACAATCCAAGTTAGTTCTCAAAGGACAACGCGATATGAGTAAACGAGTTTGGCTTCCTGTCATCGTTAGTGTGCTTGGGCTCGGCGTCATGTCCTTTGCTTTTCTGGCTAACGCCAGCCCATATGTGACCGTAGCCCAAGCCAAAAAGATGCGTGGCGATAATCTCCACATTGCGGGTGACTTGGTCAAGAACAGCGTCCAGACCGATAAAGGCGCGCAGACTGTGCGCTTTTCCATGGTCGATGAAACGGGCGCCACGCTCAACGTGATCTATTCGGGCATCGCCCCGGCAAACATGGGCTCCGCGACCAAAGTTGTCGCGATTGGCATGATGGAAGCCTCTGTTTTCAGGGCGCGAAAGCTCCTGCTCAAGTGCCCAAGCAAGTACGAGAGCGAGGCAGGCCCGGGCAAGAGCAAGGATTTCGATCCGTCCGGGGTTCGGTATTAACGGTCCGGTGAAACTCGGAACCCCTCCCGATTGGTCGTTGATTGTTGGCTCGCTTGGCAAGGGCTTTGTTTTTGCCGCGATTGCGTTTTTTCTAATCTCCGTTTGCCTGTGGTTCGGAAACAAAGGAAAGGCAGGCTCGATAACTTTTGTGGCCGGCGGGTTAAGCCTCTTCGGCGCGTTCTTCTCCCTTGCCTCCCTTTTTATCAACCATCGATTTGAATTCGCTTATGTTTACGGCCATAGCGATTTGGCGACGACTTTGCCTTACCGAATCGCTGCTGTTTGGTCGGGGCAGGAGGGGAGCTTCCTCCTCTGGGGTTGCACGAGCGCGCTTTTTGGGATCCTCGCTGCTCACAAAACTGGACTCTATCGGCGCTGGTTTACCATTCTTTTCAGCCTGTTCTTGCTCAGTATTGCTGCGATTCTTGCTTACGAATCGCCGTTCTTGCTGAACCTAATCGACCTCAAACCCGTTGTTCCGCCTGATGGCCAAGGGCTTCAGCCCTCGCTTTTGAATTACTGGATTACGATCCACCCGCCCACGATCTTCCTTGGATTCGGGTCGCTTGCAGTTTTGTTCTGTTGGGCATTCAGCGCATTGATTGAGCGAGATTTGGATTCATGGATTGCCATGGTGCGTCCCTGGGCGCTTGTTACGGTCACCCTGATCGGGGTTGGCCTCTGCATGGGTGGATTCTGGGCTTACGAAACGCTTGGCTGGGGCGGATTCTGGATGTGGGATCCGGTTGAGAACGTCAGCTTTGTCCCTTGGTGTGTGGCGGTTGCCTTTGTTCACGGCATTTTTGTCCAGGTTGCACGAAAGAAATGGCAGTTCGGCAACGCGATGCTGGCGGGGATGGCGATGCTCAGCTTTGTTTACGGAACCTTCCTCACTCGCTCCGGGATGCTGGGGGATACCAGCGTTCACAGTTTCGCCGAGATGAACCGCTCGGCCCTGCGGATTCTCATTGCGATTCTTGCAGTTGGACTGATTGCCTTCTTCACGACCTGGATCATCCGCTTGCGGCAGATGAAGCTTGTAGCCGAGAACAAGCCAGAGTCCACGCCCCTGCATAAAGAGGCGTTCTACGCTGCGGGGATGTGGCTGATCCTGGCTATTGGAGTTGGAGCTTCGATTGGAATGAGCGTGCCGTTTATTCAGACGTTGACCGGGCAATCGCTCAAGTCCGTGGAAGAACACACCTATCACCTTATCATCGTGTGGCTCTACGTCCCGCTCATGATTGCGATGGGGATTGCGCCGTTCTTGAGTTGGCGGGCGATGGGGTTCAACCAGCTTTTCAATCGAGTTACTTGGGTTCTTTGTGCGACGTTGAGCTTGCTGGGCGTCTTTTTGTTCTGGATTCGAACCGGTGCTTCTGGATTCCAACTGGATTTGGGCGCTCGGATATCCGTCCCGTTTGGATATTCGATCGGCAAACTTCCACTCATGTCGGTCCTAATCGGAGTGACTTTGTTCGTCGTGATCGCGGCGCTTTGGCGGATGATCGAGACATTCAAGAAAGGACTTCCCGCCTTGGGCGGCCTCGTCGCCCATATTGGACTAGGTGTCACTTTGCTCGGGCTCATTATCTCTCGTGGATTTGAACGGTCGGCGAAGTTTGAAGTTCCCGAAGACAAACCTGTGAGGGTCATGGACTACGTTATCCAGCGCGAGGGGAGAACGAAAACGCTCTTTGATCGGGAAAACAAAGAACAATTCCGAGTTCAAAATGACCGCGAGAATATCCTGATGACTCCTGGCCTCTACTATATTGAGCGGGCTCAAGGCGACCTCGCCCCGTTCGTATGGCCCTTTATTCATCGTCACCTTACCTACGACCTGTACCTGAACATCGGGGCTTTGAACTTCGATGACCCCGTATCAAGGGAGTTCAAAGTTGGCGAAGAAGTCCTCATGGAGCAGACCCTGGTCAAGTACAAAGGCATGAGGATGGAAGGACAACCGGGTCAGGTGGGGGCAAAGTTCATTGCCGATGTTACGGCCCGCGTCGATGGCAAGGAGTACAAAGCAAGCCCGACGTTTGCGATCACGGACCATGGACCAGAGCGAAAGTCGATCCGGCTCACTCCGACTCTGCTCGTTCAGCTGGACCGGATGGACGCAGCGACGAAGTCCGTTACGTTAACCGTGAGTTCTATCCTGGCCTACTATCCGGGCGAGCTTTTGTACAAGCCGTTTACCGGCCTGGTTTGGCTTGGCGTGGGTATCATGGGCCTCGGCGGAGCGCTTGCAGCCTGGTCTCGGCGGGTGCAAAAACGAACATGATCCTGAACCAGCTCGTTAAGGCCAAGTTGCACTTGGCACGGATCACCTACTGCAATCCCGAATATGTGGGCAGCATCGAAATCGACGGCAAGCTGATGGACCACGTGGGCATTCTCGATGGCGAATTGGTCCACGTCTGGGCGGTGGACCACACCTCGAGGCTAATCACTTATGCTTTTCGCGGACCCAAAGGCGTAATCGGGATGAATGGCGGGGCGGCGAATTCGTTCAAGCCCGGCGATCGGGTGGTGATTGCGGCCTTTGCGATCACGGATGAGCCAGTTGTTCCCAAGATGGTTTTGCTTAACGAGGAGAATGTAATTGTCCAAGACCTCAAACCCTTCTGCGTCACCGGTTGATCTAGGGGCGCTGCTTGAATCCTCGGGGGCAATTTTGAAGGGCCACTTCTTGCTCACCAGCGGGCGGCATTCTGCCGTCTACTTTGAGAAATTTCGAATTCTGGAGCAGCCCGCCGTGCTTAGTGCGCTCGTCAGTGAGTTGATTGAGCAATTGGGTGGCACGCAAGTTGATGTCGTTGCTGGGCCGACCACCGGCGGGATCATTATTGCCTTTGAAGTTGCCCGTCAGTTGGGAAAACCGGCGCTTTATGTTGAAGCCGAGAATGGCGTGCGGCGACTTCGCCGAGGTGCTACAGTTCAACCAGGTTCAAAAGTCCTGATCGTAGATGACGTGTTGACCACCGGGCGCTCGATCAGCGAGGTTCGTGATTTACTTCATACGGAAGGAGCCGAAGTTATGGCGATAGGGGTCCTCATCGATCGGTCGGGCGGAAACGTTGATTTTGGCGTCCCGTTGGTAGCGGGTTATAGAGTTGAAGCCGAGACTTACGCAGATCACGATATCCCGGACTGGTTGGCACATATACCGATTACTAAGCCTGGCACCCGTGTCGAGCCGTGTGACCAGTAGACCTTTGAACCTGGAGCCGCAAGCATAATCGCGAGGTCTTTAGGCTCGACGGACCATGAAGATTTAGGTTCAAATTGGTTCAAGGCCCTAATGAGGGTACTTTTTTTGACCGTTAATCGTCCATAATGGGATGCAAGGAAAAGTGCATCACAGCAAAAGTTCCGTGATCCGTGCAAGAAAGTCCCTCTGGGCTTGCATGACGCGCGTATTTTTGCTATGATAGTAATGTTCCAAGTCTGCCACGTCCACAAAGGACAGTGGACAGAGCATCCATAAGGATAGTGGAGGAGAAGTATATGACTAACAAGCGGGCGCGATTTGCGCTTAAATGGTTTATTCCTCTGGTCGTGCTCGTCGCTAGTGCCATCACAGCAGGATGTGGTGGTAGTGACAACAACTCGACTGGTGGGGAGAACCCAATCCCGGTAAATCTAAGTGTAGATTTTCCAACTCAGCAAAGGGCGGTATCGCCGTTTGCTACACGTGTGCATTACAAATTTGATGCGCAAGATCAAGGCGACACGGACAAAGAGGGCGATATCAATCGTCTCAATGCAGCTGGAGACGCTGAAACCGTTAGCGTAACGGTTAACCTGACTCCTGGCGCATACATCTTGACCATGACCTCGTTTGCAGGCAACAGCACCAACTCGCTTGGTTCTGTAACTCGAAACGTAAATGTGAACTCGACAAACGGCAACACATTTAACTTCTCAACCGACATCAGCGACGATCAATTCGTCGGCATCAACGTGTCGGGAACCCCTAGCAGCGTGGACAACACGGGCAATCAAACCGTCACCTTTACCCTGAGCGGCGTTAATAGCAACGGCGCAACGGTAATCGCGGACCTTGATGCATCTAACTTTACGTTCACCTCACCAAATGGCACGTTCAACGGCAACGTTTTCACGCCAAATGCGGGCTTCGTTGGAACCGCTGTTGTTACTGCTACAAGCAATACCAATGCAGCGCTAACAAACACCTTCGACGTTACCGTTACCAACGGTCCAAGCGGCGGTGCTACATTTACCCTTCACTGGGACGATGCAACTCAAACGCGCGGTATCCCAGGATACGCAAAGGCAGTTGTAGCTAAGCTAAGAGATAGCAACAACAACGTCGTTGCAACTCAAACCCTTGTACGCCAAGGAACTGAAGCTTACGATCAAACAGTTAGTTTCGGCGCAGTTACTCCTGGAGATTACACGCTTACACTTGAGGCATTCTCAAGCACAAACGTTCAAGGCGATGCTGCTACGGGCAACTTGGTTGCTTCAACCGGCAGCCTTCCATTCGCTGTTGTCTCAGGAAACAGTGATCCAGTCGTCGTTGTAGACACTCAGCTTAATTCAGCTGTGACTGGCTACAGCGTTAACATCACGAAGGCCACAGGCGGCACAACCGTTTTGGGCACTTCGACGAACACGTTCAACGCAACGTTCAACGCATCGGCAGTTGGAACGAACAACAACGATTACACAGTCGCAGCTAACGCTGTTAATGCATCGGGCGCGTTCCTCTTCGGCATCAACGGAGTTGGCAACGGCGGCCTCAACCCTGGCACTAACAGTGGTATCAAGGTTAGCCTCGTAAGTGGTACATCAGTCAGCGTAACCAACGCTGGCCTATTGCCTTCTGGTTTGACAGCTGCTCCTGGCTTCACAACCTTGACACCTGGAGCATCGGTTATTCGACTTCAGGCACAAGGTGCCGTAACTCGGGACATCACTGTCAACGTGCTTGCACAAGGAAACGCACCAACACTATCGCTCTTCGCGATGGATACAGCTGGTAACGTGTTTATCAACACTGTTAACAATAATGGTGGAATCGCGGGCTATGTAGACGTTCAAGCAGCGGCTGAGCCTACGCTTGATGCAATCTACACGGGAACTTCAGGCGCAGGGCTTAACTCCGGCGTCAACACAGTGACCGAAGCGTACTACACCGGTAACTACCGAACTACGCAAGCTACGATCGACAACACGGGTACGTACATCACGTTCGTTGTACACCCAGAGGTCGACTCCAACGGATCCGGTACGGCTGGCGGAATCGGCATTTCTGGAAATCGCGGTGATATCTGGACTGCTCGAATCAACCTCAACGGAGCTGGTGCCATCACAGGTCTAAACAACTTCCAACAGCAAACACCTGCTGGAGATGACATGGATGACGAGTATCCGGCATACGGTCCTGACGGCAAACTCTACGTTGCGTCAGTCCAAGTTGACCTGACGGCTGCACCAAACAACCGACGAAACGGAACCTTCAACGCTGGTCGACAGCGACGAGCTTATGTTCGCAACAATCCAACTACGGATGCTGCAGGCACAGGCACGTTGGTTCCAACATCAGAAACTCAGAACATGCACCGATTGTTCGTTAACAGCACATCGCTGTGGTACGTTCGATTGCCAGGCGCTGAGACTGGTGCCCTGAACGGCATTCCTGGTCAGCTCGCTTCGCAACCACTCGGTGGCGGCGCGTCGACAGTATCGCCAGTAGGCTTCCTTGTTAACCCAGATAATGTTATCTGGAGCAGCGCAAGTGGCTTGCCGTTGATTACTCGAAACGGAAACGTTCAAGCAGTGTCTGACATTGCTGCAGGAACTACGACGGACATTGAGACGGGCGCAACAAATGGCCTGTTCTTGACGCTCGACGATCCGGCAACAGTCGGCGTGGTTGACCCACGAGGCCTGTACCTTTACCTTAAGGGCGGCGCGTTCAACATCCGATTCGTCGGTAATGTTGTTGAGACCGTGACCGGTATCGCCGGTTGGAGTCGTGTGGTTGTTCCACACCCCTAAGCTTTCCGTAAGGAAACCTTAGAATAGACATCGCCCTCTCCTTTTGGAGAGGGCGATTCTTTTTGTACTAAGCCTCTTGATACTTTCGATTAGGCCTATGTCACAATGGGGCGATAATGAAGAAGGTTCTCGGCGCCATCTTGCTCCTGTGTGTTGTGCTATGCCTCGTTAGTTGTGGAGGTTCAAATGATGAGGTCATAACCCCAAATGAGTTCGCTGGGACCTGGAACTCAGAGTACGAAACGCGGAGCGTTGCCGGGAACAGAGTTAGAGACACAATCGTTTTTGGCATCGGGCAAACCGGAACTCTGAGTGGCTCCATAACCCGGAGAAATCTCCAGACGGGCAAAGTAAGCATAGGTACGGTTACAGGCGGTGTTTCTCGTATCGGAACTTTGAACGCGACCGTTACCGGCACAGCCGAAATAGGTACCGTAAGTCTAAGTGGGACAATGAGTCTTCAGGACGCAGACACGATGCAATTTGTGGCATCACCGTCCGTGGGAATGGCCTGGGTAGGTCAGTCCGAATACAAGCGGCAGTAAGGCTAGTTATTGAGGCCTTTAGCCAGGCGGCTAAAGGTCTCTTTGTCGACCGCGCGCATCAGACAGTCCTCGTACGAGCATGAGCCGTTTCGGAAGTGGTCTGCTAGCGAACGGTCCATTGTCTGCATTCCTTGCTTGGCAGAGGTTTCAATTGTGCTGTACATCTGGTGAGTCTTGCCCTCGCGGATCAGATTCTTGATCGCAGGCGTTCCCATCATGATCTCGATTGACGCTACTCGGCCGCCGCCCAACTTCGGAATGAGCTGCTGCGAGACAATTCCTTCGATGGTGTTGCCGAGTAGGACCCGAATCTGGTCTTGTTGGTCGCTGGGGAAGACGTCGATTACGCGGTCAATGGTGGACGGCGCATTGCGGGTGTGCAAGGTTCCGAAGACCAAGTGCCCGGTCTCGGCCAGAGTCAATGCCGCCTCGATTGTCTCAAGGTCGCGAAGCTCTCCGACCAGAATGATGTCCGGGTCTTCCCGAAGCACGGCCCGCAGGGCAGCATGAAACGACATCGTGTCGGCGTGCATCTCACGCTGATTGACCATCGACTTCTTGTGGTTGTGGATGTACTCAATCGGGTCTTCTATGGTGAGAATATGAGTCTGTCGATTCTCGTTGATATCATCAATGATCGTCGCGATGGTCGTCGACTTACCTGAACCAGTAGGACCTGTCACCAGGACCAACCCACTTGAGCGATTTGAAAGATCGCGAATCACCGCTGGTAAACCAAGCGATTCGAAGCTAGGAATCTTCGTCGGGATGGCGCGGAGAGCTGCCGCTACATTTCCCTTTTGCATGTACACATTGAAGCGAAAGCGGGCCAAGCCCTTTACGCCATAACCAAAGTCCAGCTCGTGGGTCCGCTCAAACTTCTCCAGATTCTCATTGGTCAGCGTGTCATACACCAACCGCCTTGTGTCCTCAGGCTTACAAATATCGTAGGGCAAAGCCACGACTTCGCCATCGATCCGCACCATAGGCGGGAGCCCGACGGTCAAGTGGATATCGCTCGACTTGCGCTCAACCGCAACCCTCAAAAGTTCGTCGATATGAACGGCAGATAAAGGCTTCAGGTTCTCGCCATCGTTGCATACAAGGCGCAAGATCGGCTCGACGCCGGCCGAGAACTTGTCCTCGTTGACCTCAGGTACCAAAACGTCGAGCGGGACGGCGCCCGGAGTGTTCACGTCCAAAGCGCTGATATCCGTTCCAGGAACCATGCCGGGGACCTCGACCGGTTGGCCGTTGCGCGGGTCTATCGCTAGCCCCTCGGCAAGAGCCGGATTCGTCTCCTCGGCTTCATCACCGAGTAGCTTTTTCCACGAGAAATCGTTCGACATTTCTAGCCCATCCCCGACTTTGCAGCATTTGCCAGGGCCATAGTGGCACCGTCGATCCATTCGCCAAGCTTCGAGTCTTCGATCCCAAGGGTTTTTCGAGCCCACTCGGGGATTTCTGGTGCGGAGTCCTCGACCTTGTTCTGCAGGAATTCGGCGACCGAGTGGCCCATCGTGATGCAGGCCCGCGTTCCCCCCATCGGATCAGCTGGATCAAGTTCGAGCAAGTAGTCTAGACCGTTGATAAGCACTTCGGGGAAGCCCCATTTCATCGCCGCGGCGATAGAAACTTCAACGTGAGACACGCCATAGACAGACCTTTCGGCATCGCAAATCTCCGCCCCTGCTGCAACCATGGATTCGACAATCGCAAAACCCTCGGGCTGAGATTTGTCGAGTAGAGTGCGACCAATTAGGTGGAGCAATCCGCAAGTGTATGCCTCTTCAGGGGCGGCTTTGCCAGACTTTTGGCCAAGCCAACCGGCGCATACCGCAGTGTCCACCGACAGCCGCCACCATCCGCGCCGACGCAAGGACTCCTCGTCGGTTTTGCCTACGAAAAGATCAAAGACGCCAACGTTCATCGCAACCTGGCGAACGGACTTTAAACCCAGAAACATGACTGCTTCGCGTATTGAAGTCACCTTGCGAGGCAATGCAAAAAAGGCAGAGTTCGCCTGTTGCAAAACCTTCGCCGAAAACCCTGGGTCAACTACAATCGCCCGCTCGATTTCAGCTGCCGAAGAGTCCTCAGCGCCCGTCATTTCGACGATCTTGAAGACGACTTGAGGGAGCACGGCAAGGTCGCCGACTTTGGCCTCGGCTAACTTGGAAGTGTCTGCTTGTGTTGAAGTTGTCATCGTGCTATTCCTATTCTCGGTATGGCTAAGCGTAAATCACTCTCAAAACCTCGTCAACTGTGGTGACGCCCATCAAAATCTTAAGCGCAGCATCCATCTGCAGGGTCAACATGCCGCTCTCCATCGCCAGATTTCGCAGGATGTGGCTGGGCGATTTTTTCAGAATCTCGTCTCGAATCGGGTCGGTCATTACGAGCAGTTCATGAACTCCGGTTCTGCCCTTGTAACCCGTGCCCTTGCACTTGTCGCAACCCGCGCCCTTGAACAAAGTGATTTCGCCCTGAGTATCGACGGCAACATCCTCAGGCAAAGGAAGTCCGTATCGCACCAGGCTCTCCTTGGTCGTGGTGTAGGGCTCTTTGCAATGGAAACAAATCTGGCGAACCAGGCGCTGGGCAAGGACGCCAACAATGGACGACGAGATGAGGAACGGCTCGACGTCCATGTCGACAAGGCGAGTCGGAGCACTTGATGCGTCATTCGTGTGAAGTGTGCTGAGGACTAAGTGCCCGGTCAAGGCTGCTTCCATCGCAATAGTGGCCGTTTCGGTATCCCGCATTTCTCCGACCATGATGATGTCGGGGTCTTGGCGGAGCATCGAGCGAAGGCCGGCGGCAAACGTCATGCCTGCCCGGGGATTTACGTTGCACTGATTGATGCCGCTCAGCTCGTATTCAACCGGGTCTTCAATCGTGATGATGTTGTTGTCGCCGGTGTTGATCTGGTTCAGAATCGAATAGAGCGTCGTGGATTTTCCCGAACCGGTTGGGCCGGTTACGAGGATGATTCCGTAGCTGCGAGAGGACATGTCTTCGAGCATTTTGAGGTTATGGGGCAGGAACCCCAGCTTCGAAAGGCCGACATTGATTCCGCCCTTGTCGAGAATCCGCATTACGATTTTTTCGCCATAGACCACGGGGAGGGTGGAAACGCGGAAGTCAAAGTCCTTGCCGCCTATGGTTGCCGAGATGCGGTTGTCTTGGGGGGCACGCTTCTCGGCGATATCCATGTTCGACATGATTTTGAACCTAGAGGTGAGCGGAGCAATGATTTTCTTGGGCAGCCGAAACGCCTCGTGCAAGACTCCGTCGACGCGGTAGCGCACGACGATTCCGTCTTTGCGCGGTTCGATGTGGATATCGCTCGCCTTGTCCTGAACGCCTTGATTCACGATGAGCGAGGCGAGGCGGATGATCGGGGCGTCTTCGCCCATTTCGCGAAGCTGATCCTCGCTCAGTTCCTCGTCGTCACCTTGGTTAATGCCGACATCGCCTTGGAAATCTCGAATAACTCCGGCAACAGCATCGCTAACCTGGACATCGTTGCGATAATGGACGGTCATCGCGGCCATCAAGTCTGCTTCGATCGCAATAAACGGCTCGATCTCTAGGCCAGTCGACATCCTCAGTTCGTCGATGACAAAAACGTCAAGCGGATTGGCCATTGCCACGACAAGGCGAGTCTCATCGACCTTGAGCGGGAGCATTTTGAACCGCTTGGCGTGGGCCTGCGGGATCATTTCCAGCGCTTCAGGCTGGGGGACGCACTCGGCGACATCGCAAAACGGTATTCCCCAGACCTTGCCTAGGCACCGAACGCGGTCCTTTTCGGCTAAGAACCCCATTGACACGAGTACTCGGGCAATGGCTTCGCCGCCGCCCATCTCGAATTGCTTGGCTTCGGCCAATTCGAGTTGTTCGGAAGTGATTAATCCTTCCTCAAGAAATACTGTGCCCGTTAACATTGCTTACAAAGCTGATTCCACAGGAATTGCTAGGACAAGGCAGGTATCTTTTCGAGTGTTCCGATGAATTTTGAATCTCAGCAGGCTTGCAACACGGCGCTTGGACTCGCTCGAAATGGGCAGTTCGACCAGGCCATTCGGGTGGTGTTTCGCGCCATTCAATCGGAACCGAATGATCCAGAGATAGTGCTCATCATGGGGAACATGCTGTTCGATGGGCGCAAGGACGCGGAAGCTCGCCCGTATTATGTTAGGGCAGTTGCACTTGCTCCAGATCGCGCCAACTTCAGGATTCAATATGGTCGATATCTGGCTGAGCAAAACGAGCCTGAGGCGGCCGAGTCAGAGTACCGTGAGGCGCTGCGGCTGGAACCTCGCAACGTGGATGGGTTGCTTTGGTACGCCAACTTACTAAATGGTGTGGCTCGATACGATGATGCTGAAGAAATGTCGCTTCGATTGCTGGAGCTAGCCCCGGACATGCCGAGCGCTTACCAAATCCTTGCCAACTCATATCGCGAGCGGGGAATGGTGGACGAGGCATTAGCGATTTATCGCAAAGCGGTCGCAATTGCTCCCCAAGATCGCGCCATTATTCAGAGTTACCTTTATTCGTTGCATAACTCTGAAACCCTCACTGCATTGGAGGTATTTAAGGAGCACGAAAGACTGGCGGTTAACCTAATTCAGGATAGAAGTTGCACTCCGCTGACAAATGTGAAAGACCCAGAACGCAAAGTGCGCGTTGGATTTATTGGTGGCGAATTTTGCACTCACTCTGTTGCCAGATTCTTGTTGCCTTTGGTGCAGAATCTCGATCAGTCACTGTTTCAAGTGTATGGCTATTCTACTCACGCCTTAGAAGATAAGGTAACCCTAGAATTCAAGAAAGCTCTTGCAAAGTATTCAAACGTATTTGCCGAATCTGATGAAGCGCTTGTGCGGAAAATCCGACAGGATAAGATTGATATTTTGATCGATCTTGGGATTCATACTGCAAACGCCAGAGTGTGGATTCACGATAAAGCACCTGCTCCGTTATCGGTTAACTATCTCGGATATCCCGATACCAGCGGTTTAAACCTGGATTATCGAATTGTTGATGAAAGAACAGACCCGCCTGGTTCTGACGCGTTTGCGACCGAGCAACTATGGCGGTTGCCGGGCTGCTTTTTAGGTTACAAATTTACGGGTACCGTGCCTGATGTGGGACCGCTGCCGAGTCTGCAGGGGCAACCATTTACATTTGGAAGTTTCAACTCGATGTCGAAGCTGAATGACACTGTTCTGAATACTTGGGCGAAACTATTGGGAGCAGTGCCTGGGTCCCGGTTGCTGATTAAATCCAAAGCAATTGCATCGCCATCGGTGCGATCTCGAATATTGCAAGCCATGAATTCTTGCTTAGTCGACGAAACAAGAATCCTGTTTCACGAGTGGAGCGAAACCGCTGAAGCACATTGGCAACTCTACAATCAAGTGGATATTGCTTTAGACCCATTTCCTTACAACGGGACAACTACGACTTGCGAAGCCCTCATGATGGGCGTGCCTACGCTATGTCTTATCGGGGACCGACATTGTTCGCGTGTTAGTTTTGACCTTCAGGCTGTTGTTGGGCTTGATGGTTTCGCAACTTCTTCTATTGATGAGTACGTTAGTATTGGAGCATCATGGTCAGATCGAAAACCTTTGCTCTCTGAAATTCGGATGGGGCTCAGAGATAAGTTAGCACAATCAAGACTCGGAGACGTGAAACTCCACGCCCAGGAATTTGGAAACGCATTGCGCGAAATGTGGCGTATCTATTGTGACGAAGAATGAGCAATGGCGCTTCGATCGTAAATACTGCGAACCACTACGTTGCAAATCAGCAATTTGATTCTGCTCTTCGCGTGCTTGTCCGAGGAGTTCAATCCTTTCCCAATGATGCCGATGTTCACCATCACTTGGGCATGGTGCTTGCCCAAAGTGGGCGCCTGGAAGATGCGGACAAACCACTGCGAAAATCCATCGAGTTAGCGCCTAGGGTTCCCATTTATAGAGCGAACTACGGGCGATATCGCATGGCCCTCCATGATTTTGATGGCGCTCGCATATATCTAACGGAAGCACTGTCCCTTGAACCGCGATTAGTTGATGCGCTCCTTTGGCTGGCAGAACTTCATTATGAGTTGGGCGATTGCAGTGCCGCCATCGGCTGTATCGCCAAGGCTATCGAACAGGATCCAGAGGCCGCGTTCTCTATCTTTCTGGCGAGGCTCTACGGTGACAGTGGGGAAGTAGATAAGGCTCGCTCGATTATCGACAAGGCCATCGTAACCTTTGGAGAAAGGCCTCAGTTGCTGAGTGCAAGGGCCTTTTGGATGAACTACGTTGAGTTGCCTGCGGAGGAAGTTTTCCAAGCACATAAGGCGTTCGGCGAGAATCTCCTCAGTAATGTATCCAGTGCCAACAACGTGTGGAATTGGAGTCAATTGGCTCATGTGAACAAGGGCAAAATTCATATTGCGTTCTTGTCTCAAGATTTCCGAAAACACTCAGTCGCTTACTTCATTAAGCCGTTCTTAGAGAATTACGATCGAGGGAAGTTTGAAGTCTCCTTATACTACGACCTTCACAATCGCGATGAGATGACCGATTTCTGTGCCAAACATTGCGATCATTTTGTTCCAGTTCCGCAACTTAGCGATGCCGCTCTTATGGAACACTTGCACAAGAAGCATGTGCAGGTGTTGGTCGACTTGAGTGGGCATACAACAAATCGCCGATGGAATGTTTTCGCTTCAAAACCTGTTCCACTGCAGATTACATATCTGGGATACCCCAATACAACAGGCTTATCGACGTTTGATGCACGCATTGTCGATTCAATTTCCGATCCCGCTAGTGCCGATAAATTTGCGACAGAAAAGCTTATACGTTTGCCGAATGGATTCTTGTGTTACTCTCCGCCGGCTGATGCACCTGAGGTCAATACACTGCCAGCGCTCAATGCTCCTTTTACATTTGGTTCGATGAATGCGATGCCGAAGCTTAGCGATGCAATTCTTGAAGCATGGGCGGGCATACTTCATGAGATTCCGGAATCGCGACTACTAATCAAGAATCGTGCCCTTAACGAAGCTGGGGTTAGAGAAGGTCTGCTTGACCGATTCAAGGCTTGGGGTGTGCGGGAGGACCGCCTTGTTCTGTTGCAATACTTAGAAGACTCTCAAAGCCATTTAAGTGTTTACCATCAAATCGATTGTGCATTGGATTCGTATCCATACAGTGGTACCACTACAACATGCGAAGCAATGTGGATGGGTGTGCCGACTCTAACCCTAATCGGTGACCGGCATGTCTCAAGGGTCGGGGCTAGCCTTCATGAACAAGTAGGTTTGCAGCAATTCAACTGCGCCAGCCTTGGAGAACTACATTCTAAAGCTATCAAGGTGAGCGGGGAATTGGAGTGCTTAGCAGAGATCCGCGCTACTTTGCGCCAGAAGATGAGAGACTCGAGCTTGCTTAACGGTGAGTTGTTTGCCCGAGAATTCGAGTCTGTAATTGACGGACTTTGGCAAGATAAGGCAGCGCGGTTGTGAATGAAGCAGCGCTTAGAGAGATTCGCGGCCTCATTAAGGAGCGCAAGCAAAAAGAGGCTCTCAGAAAGGCGCTGTCGTATTTACAGAAATTTCCTCGAGAGCCAGAACTGCTGATATCAATCGGTGTGTGCCTCGTTGATCTTGGGCAAATTGCAGAAGCCAAGGACTTTCTTGAAAGGGCAATCGCATTGCGGCCTGACCGGGCTGATTACTGGATGACCTGGGGTCGGTACTTGAGCTTTGATCAGGACTCGGGCGCGGAGGCTGCGCTCAAACAAGCGCTGGAACTTCGCCCGAATTACCCCGAGGCGAGGTTTCATCTCGCCGCGCTTTATTCGTCTCAGCAGCGAATTACCGATGCAATCCGAGAGGCGGAAGAAACCATTGCCCGCGATCCTCATTCTTCTCAAGGTTATCTGATCCTTGGTTCAATTCTGCGTGATATCGGGAGGCCCGACGAGGCGCTTGTGGTTTACAGAGAAGGTCTCAAGCTGATCCCTGGTGAAGCTGGAATAGCAAGCAATATCGCCTTCACGATGAACTATATCGAGGGTATGTCAGGTGAGGAGATAGCGAACGACCACTTAGCCTTTGGCAGAATTGTTGAGTCTGAAATTGCACCAGGTTCGTGCACAATTCGCGATGTAAACCCAGATCGAAGACTGAGGATAGCTTACCTTTCTCAGGACTTTAGAGATCATGCGGTGTCGTATTTTTTGGAAGGTCTTCTAAATGCACATGACCGCTCCCAAGTTGAAGTGTTTGCATATTTTGACCAAGCCAAAGGTACTGAACGTACCTCTACATTTCAAGAGATCGCGGATACATTTCGATTTACGGGTGCGCTTTCTGACCGCGACTTTGAAGATATGCTTGGTAGAGACAAGATTGATATCTTGATCGAGCTTGCTGGGCATACGACAAATGAGCGATGGCGGGTTTTCGCTAAGAAAGTTGTACCTCTTCAGATTACCTATCTTGGGTATCCAAACAGTACAGGTTTACGGTCGATTGATGCGCGCATAATTGATTCGATTACGGATCCTGTAGATACAGACATTTATTACACAGAGAAGCTGTTACGAATAGAGGCACCATTCCTTAGCTACACACCCCCGAAGGACATTCCCGATATTGGTTCCCTCCCGGCTTTGAAAGGAAGCGGCGTTACATTCGGCTCATTCAATGCGCTTGCGAAGCTGCAACCGCGAGTGATTGAAGTTTGGTGCAAAATCCTAAAGCGGACAAACAATAGCAGGCTATTGCTCAAATCCAGGACCTTAAGCGACCCGGGAGTTATCAGCTACTTTATGGACGCATTCAAACGCCATGGTATTGATGAAGACCAACTGGAGTTGGTCGGATTTCGCGAGGAGCGTAGCCATCACTTAGAGCTTTACAATGAGGTCGATCTTGGTCTTGACCCCTTTCCATACAATGGAACTACCACCACTTGTGAGGCCCTTTGGATGGGCGTGCCGGTGCTGACGTGCATCGGCCGCGCGTTCCAGGCGCGGGTGGCGGCGAGCCTGCTCGGCGCCGTCGAGCTGCCCGAACTCGTCACCGGCGACCGTCGGGCGTTCGAGGATCTTGCCGTGGCGCTCGCCGGTGACAAGGCGCGGCTCGCCCGCCTGAAGCAGCATCTGGCCGGTCGCCGCGAGCGGCTGCCGCTCTACGACACGGACAGGCTGCGCCGCGAGATCGAATGGGCCTACGCCGAGATGTGGAGCCGGTGCCGGTCGGGACGAGGCGCCCAACCGATCATCGTGCCGACGGGCGTCTGAGAAGGCTGCTGCCTGCCCTACTGCTGCTTCGGTGCCTCGGCGGGCTTGTTGCCGATCGCGTCCTCGGCCGCCTTCTTGGCCTTG
>WBZS01001491.1_pt1 | contig 18412 bp, 20 predicted proteins | sample 5204201 | NCBI WGS metagenome assembly WBZS01 (sample SAMN12344357, study PRJNA552823) | activated sludge metagenome | biome: Activated sludge suspended growth; feature: Nitrification reactor; material: Wastewater; isolation source: activated sludge from nitrification reactor of wastewater...
TCTTCCACATCCTTCGGACTCTGATCGACAAATCCTTTGATTGCGAATCGGCGAAGCCAGTCGCGGCAGAGGGGTTCTCGGGCAATCGCATCCTCGGGAGTTTTCGAGATTGCCAATGCCAACAAGTCCATCGCTGGGACCGACTTGAGCCCGAGTCTTGTAGCGCGCTCGTAAGGAGTTTCGTAATCGTTCAATGTTCAGCGTTCCCCCAGTGCCGAATTTGTTCTGGATCAATCAGGTCTCGGGCGATGAAGTCTTCTGGCGGCGGCCCATAAATCTCAATCACCTCATCCCTAACCGGATGGTGAATCCGGATTAGTGCCGCATGAAGCTGCATCGGAATGCCACTTGGTTCGACGGGCGAATAGACCGGATCGCCGATTACGGGGTGACCAATCGCCGTGAGGTGGACCCGGATCTGGTGAGTCCGCCCGGTTTCTAACCGGCAAGCGATAACCGTTTGGTTACCATGCACCCCTCGGCAAAGCACTTTGCAGTGAGTCAAGGCGTGCTTGCCCAGAGGCACCACCTTCATCGCGATGCGTTTGTTCGGGTCACGCCCAATAGGGGCATCGACTGTGAAGCGATCGTTGGTCGGCGTGCCCCGAACCAATGCCACGTAACGCCGCTCGGCTCGCTTCTCGGCGATTTCATCCGAGAGCTTAACGTGAGCGGCATCGTTCTTTGCGACCACCATCAAGCCTGTAGTTTCCTTATCCAAACGGTGAACAATCCCGGGCCTGAATGCTCCCGCTGTTCCGCTTAGTCCATGCGCGCGGGCGAGCAGGGCATGAACCAGCGTCGGCGAACCGGCCCCGTGTGCGGGATGCGAAGCCATGCCGCGTGGTTTGTTGACGATGAGCATGTCGTCGTCTTCGTACAGGATGTCGAGGTCATACGGGATCGGGGTCAAGTCGTGGGCCTCGCTCTCTCGCACCTCTTCCAAAGCAACAACCATTCCCTCACGCAGTTCAAAGCTTGGCTTGCGAACAACGTCATTGACGGTCACCTCACCCGCGCTGATGATCTTTGCCAGCTTCGAGCGTGAGTGTCCGGGGAGCATGCGTACAAGAAAGTGGTCAAGCCGCTCGGTCGTTTCAGAAACAAATTCCATCATCCCACCCTCGTCGCGGCTTTGAGTTCGCGTACCCACTTGAGCGTCGATTCGAGCGAATCCTTGGCGAGCCGTGACACCAGCGCGCTGCCAACGATTGCTCCGTCGGCGTAGGCACAAACCGCCCGAACGTCATCGGGAGTCGAGATGCCAAATCCAACGCAAATCGGAATCTTGGTTCGCTCTCGCAGATCAGCAACCAGACGTGGCGCTTCACTCACTAACTCTTTCCGCGTCCCCGTCACGCCGGTCCGCGAGACGGCATAGACAAACCCAGTCGAAACTGCCGCAATCGCATCGAGCCGAGCAGGCGAGCTTGTGGGAGCGGCAAGAAAAATAGTATCCAAATCCCGCGCTCGACATTCGTCAATCCACGCCCCGGCCTCTTCTGGAATGATGTCGCAGACGATGGTCCCGGCAACTCCCGCCTCCACGCATCGGCCGGCAAACCGCTCCATCCCCATGCGCAAAATAGGGTTCAGATAGCCCATAAGCACAACTGGAACCTTAGCCCGCGCCGCCAATACAGCGTCAAGCACCATCGAAGGAGTCACACCCCGATCGAGGGCTCTCTGACTGCTCTCCTGTATAACCGGTCCATCCGCAATCGGATCGCTGAAGGGCATGCCGATTTCGATCACATCGACTCCCGCATCCTGCAACCCCTGAACAATCTGAGGCAAGGCGTCGAGGGACGGGTCACCCGCGGTTATGAACGCGATTAGTGCCTTCTCGCCGCGCTCGTTCAGCGCTCGGATGGTGAAGGTTAAGAGACTTGGCACGTCAGCAGAATACCGGGCGTTGCAACCGAGCAACTGAATACAATACAGCCGTGACTCGCAGATTTTTATTAGTGATTGCGGCATTGACCCTCTGTGGATGCTGGAGCCCGGCAGTTAAATCCGACGCAGAGAGGCATGTAAGCAAGGGACCGCAGGCAATCACTGCCGCTTACGCCACAGAACCAGTCGGCACCGACCCGGACGATGCCGCTATCTGGGTTCATCCAACCGACGCGTCCAAGAGCTTGATTCTGGGCACCGATAAAACAGAAGCGCCAAAGGGTGGAATCTATGTTTTCAATCTAAAAGGCAAGACGGTCCAGCACATTACGAACCTAGATCGACCAAACAACATCGACGTTGAATACGGGCTTGAGATAGGCGGAAAGTATTTGGACATCGCCGTTGCAACGGAGCGCAAAGCGCACCGGCTCCTTATCTATGCCATCGATTCCGAGACTGGCAAGCTGACCGATATCACGGGGAACACAAAGGTCTTTGAAGGTCACAAGGGAGATGCGAGCGAGCCGATGGGGATTGGACTTTATAAGCGTCCGTCAGACCGCAAGCTGTTCTCAATCGTCGGACGAAAGACTGGCCCTGCCGACGGGTATCTGTGGCAATACGAACTCATTCCCAACGCAAACGGCAAGGTTGATCTCAAGAAAGTCCGCGAGTTTGGTAAGTACAGCGGCAAGAAAGAGATCGAGTCGATTGCGGTGGACAGCATGCTCGGCTATGTCTATTACAGCGACGAAGGGTTTGGAATCCACAAGTACAACGCCGACCCCTCCCACCCCGAAGCCAAGCGCGAGCTTGGGGTTTTCGCGACAAAAGGGTGGGCCGGAGACCACGAGGGCATCGCCATCTATGGAATTGATGACGGCACGGGTTATCTCGTCGCGACGGACCAAATCAAGGACAATTCCAAGTTCCGCGTCTTCAAGCGCGAGGGCGAGAAGGGCAGGCCGAACGACCACTTAACCTTGCTCGGCGAATTCATGGGCGGGTCCGACGAAACCGACGGCATCGAAATCACCTCAGCGTCCCTGGGTCCCGAGTTTCCGAATGGCATGATGGTCGCGATGAACTCGAAGGCTAAAAATTTCTTAATCTACAAGTGGGAATCTATCGCCAAAGGCGTGCAGCCAGAGCTCAAAATCGGCGGCCACCAGACTTTGGAGCCCTGATTTCAAGCATTTGGACCTAAATTCTGAATGGATTGCCCCGCCAAAGTCGTCGAACTTGTGGGACAAATTTAAAGAGTGAAACACGCATATCTCAGACTCGAACAGTGGCAGCTTGCCCAGCTGTCGCGAATGGCGCGAAACAACCCGAACCGAATTGAAATGGTTCTGAACGCGTTGTGGCAGGCCGTACCCGGACTGTACGAGGACCTCGCCATCGCTGCGGTCGATCAAGAGATGCTCTCGATCGAAGAGGCATCCACCGCTATGGGTATCGACGAATGTACGGTCGAGACCATGCTCCGCGAATATCGCCAATCAAGCCGCCGATATGGTGCGCCGATTGTTCGTGACCTCGAGCATGGCCGGGTAGCCAAGCTCGCCGGATCGCAGATTGCGATTTGGGAAGTCGTTCGCGCTTACCGGAGGCTTGGTTCATTCGAGGCGATTCAAAGCAAGTTCCCTGGCATCGACGAGATAGAACTCCAGGGCGCTCTGAAATACGCGCATGAGCACGAAGAAGAAGTCGAGAAGCTGATTCGAACCTACGACGACATGCGGGCGCGAAAGCAAGCCGAGTACCCGTTCGCGGAAAAGAACTAGGGCCACGGGTACACTCGGCGGAACCCATGAAGCGGGATGAACTCCTGGACCTGAATGATGCGATCCAGCATCCAGGCCGCAAAATTGCCGTCGATATCAGCACCGAACTCCCCGATGAGGCAGACCTCGACCTTGCCAAGCCTTTGGAAGGATGGATCGAAGCGGTGAGCACGGGCAATCTTCTCCTAATCGAAGGCGAATTCAAGACTCGTTGCGTGCTCGAATGCCCTCGCTGCGGCGCGCCGATTGAGCAAGATGTCGATTTCACCATGGACGAGCAGTTCCCGATCACGGGTACGCCGGCCATGTATGGCACAGGCGAGTTCGCCAAGATCGAACCCGATGAGCCGTACGAACTCTTTCATGAGAACAGCCTTATTGTAGAGAACTTGGTGCGCGAAGGCCTTATCATTAACCTGCCAGTGCAGCCGCTTTGCGAACACGGATGGGAAGAGCCATGCCCTGAAGCCGAAGCTAGGCAGGTGGCGGCGAAAGAAGAAAAGCGCGGCTTGCTTGCCGATCACCTCGAAGCATTGCTTCGAAAGGAACAGGCGGACGGTTCTTGAGCATCGCGGTTGATGCTATGGGAGGCGACTACGCCCCCAAAGAGATCGTGCTTGGCGCGGTGGAAGCGGCGACCCTTTTGCGGCAGGAGTTAATCCTAGTTGGGCAGCCCAACCGAATCCTTGAGTATTTGCCCAGCCCATGCCCAAATGGAATAACAATCCACCCAGCCACCGAATTGATTGAAATGGGCGAGAAGCCCACGACTGCCTTGCGGACTAAGAAAGATTCTAGCCTTGTCGTTTGCGCCAACCTTGTGAAGGAAGGCAGAGCCAAGGCCATGGTTTCGGCGGGAAACACTGGAGCCGCAACCGCCGCCGCGTTGCTTGGCTGGAGGCAGATCCCAGGAGTTCATCGCCCTGCGATTGCGAGCCTGATGCCGAATCGGCATGGCGGATTCTTATTGCTGGATGCCGGTGCAACGCCCGACGTTGACCCGATTCACTTGCTGGAGTTTGCCTTGATGGGCCGTGCTTATCTCCAATCGGTCTTGAACCGTCCGAACCCCAAAGTCCATTTGCTCAACATCGGCGAAGAGGAGGGCAAAGGAAACCAATTTGCAAAGACTGCATTCAAGCTGCTGAGAGACTACGAGTGGTTCGCCGGCAATATTGAGGGCAAGGATATCTTTCGCACGGACACCGATGTGGTGGTTTGCGACGCTTTTGTCGGTAACATTGTCTTAAAAACGAGCGAGGGCGTGGCCGAGTTCATCATGAATACGATCCGCGATCAGATTCCGAAGAGCCAAGTCGCTCGCCTTGCTTACTTGCCGATGAAAAACCTCATGGCGCCGCTGAAGAAAAAGATGGACTACGCAGAAACCGGAGGCTCGCCCTTGCTTGGCGTCAATGGCCTCTGCATCATCTGCCATGGTCGGAGCAACGCAAAGGCAATCAAGAACGCAATCCTGCTCGCTCAAACCGCAATCGAAAACAACTTAGTCCAAACCATCCGCACGAGCATCGAAGTCGGATTCGCGGGGCGACATGAAGTATAAGGCCGTCGTCCATGGAATTGGACATGCGGTGCCTACCAAGGTGCTGACTAACGCTGAGTTGGAGGCGATGGTTGACACTTCCAACGAGTGGATTCTCCAGCGAACTGGAATCAGCGAGCGGCGCATCAGCAGCGATACCGAGACCACGTCCACCTGGGCAATCGAAGCCGCGCAAAAGGCTCTCAAGCAGTCGGGCATCACTGCGTTGGACTTAGATCTGATCATTTGCGGGACCGTCACGCCAGACATGTTTTTTCCCGCGACGGCTTGCTTGGTTCAGCAAGCTATTGGCGCGTTCAATGCTGGAGCGTTCGATGTCGGCGCGGCCTGCGCAGGTTTTATTTATTCGCTTGCAACCGCAACGGCGATGATCGAATCCGGTACGTTCAAGAACGTCCTTGTCATCGGCGCGGACACTTTGTCGAAGTTTATTGACTGGACTGATCGATCGACTTGCATTTTGTTTGGCGATGGCGGAGGCGCGGTCGTCCTTAGGGCCGAGACGGAAACCGACCGCGGCGTCATCAAGACGGTGCTGTTGTCAGACGGACGCGGCTCTCACCAAATTAATATTGCCGGCGGAGGTTCGCGAGCTACCTTTGGCAGTCCGCAGTGGGATACGACCGCGAAGACGATCTATATGGCGGGGAGCGAGGTTTATCGCTTTGCGATCAACGCGATGGGCGATGCCTGTTGCCGAGTGCTGGAACTCGCAGGATTATCAGAAAGCGACATCGACTTGTTCGTCCCGCATCAAGCCAATCTGCGGATTATTGAGTCTGCCGCCAAGCGACTCAAGCTTCCGGAAAACAAAGTCTTTATCAACGTGAACAAGTACGGCAACACAAGCGGAGGTTCGATCCCGCTTGCTCTTAGCGAAGCGGCGGAACAGGGTCGGCTCAAACAGGGAAGCATCGTGATGACGGTTGGGTTCGGGGCCGGACTCGTCTGGGGCGCTAATCTGATTCGTTGGTAACCAGTTCCAGCTCGGGCTTGCTTGGCTCAAACCCTGGCAAGATGCCTTGCTCCAGTTGAAGCTTCGGCAAGTCTTCGAGGCTGTTCAAGTTGAACTGATGCAAAAAGTGCTGCGTGGTTCCGTACAGCATCGGACGCCCAGGCGTTAGCTTTCTTCCTACTTCGCGGATTAGCCTTCTTTCTTGGAGAGCATTGAGCCCATAGTCACTCTGAACTCCTCTCACCGCTTCGATCTCAGCGCTAGTTATCGGTTGTTGGTAAACAACAATGGCCAAGACTTCGAGCATGCTTCGGCTTAGCTTTTGCTTTTGGGGTTTTAGGAATTGCGCGACAACATCTGCGTATGCGGGCTTAGTTGAGAGCTGATAGCCTCCGGCGAGACGCACTATCTGGATTGGTCCCGATGCCGAGTATCGTGATCCTAGTGAGTGCAATGCATCCTCAATCTCCTGGCTAGATGCCTCAATCACCGAGTTGAAATCTTTGAGCGAAACCGGGGAATCGGCGACGAAGAGGAGCGCCTCGATTTGATCAACGAGTCTCAGCTTGTTCCCCCAGCGGCGAACCTGATTTCATCTTCTTCGACCTGAACTCGTACTTGGCTTAGCCGGATCAATTCCAAAAGTGCAAGGAACCACCAGACGGCCTCGCTCCGAGTGAACTCGCCCACTACAATCTGGTCAAGCGTGCGCCAATCATCGGTAATCGCGTCCATCACCAGCACCATCTGCTCGGTCAAAGACCGTCGGGGTCGCCCGAGAGGAGTGACCGGATCAGGCTTTGCTCGCTTGAGCAGTTGCTCGAGTACGAAAGCGAGATCAGTACAAGAGACTTCGCGGATTTCAAACGGCAGCTCGTACATCGCCGCTCCGGAATGAGGTCTGAAAAAGACATCTTGGCGCTCATCGGAGAGGCTTGCAAGATGCGCCATCGCGGGTCCGTACAAATGGATCGTGGGATCGGGCGGGTCTTCCCAAGCCTCGGGTTCCTCGTCCGGCTCGAAGACAGGCAGGAGGAGATATGCCTTGCGTTCGAGCAGGTAAGCGAGGGCTGCCAAAGCGGTAGCGGCACCTTCAAGATTGTCGCCGGCACGCTCGATTAGATACAGCAGATACGACTCACAAAGTGGGGAAAGCGGAACCCCGAGCAGGTCGATCTTATGCTGTTTGACGAGCATAAAAAGCGTGCCCAAAGTCCCCGAAAAAGCCTCACATTCAATGAGGAGTTCCGGTGGTTCAAACAGCCCTAACGGGCCGATATCAACATTGGGGGCTAGTGCGGTGCAAGACGCCACGAGACAATGACGGCCCAGCCCCGGCGTTGGGCGCGCAGAATCCCCTAGTGTGCTGTCGCCGTATGCAACTGAACAAAGTACTCATCAATCCACTGCGCGCGAAGAGCCATCGCGAGGGCGAGCTGAGGAAGCAGATCGTGTTGATAAACCGTGTTCGGCAAGAAGCATCGGAAGGCCAAGAAGTCGCCGTGAACGCACCACGACCCGAGCATGTGGCTTCGTTTCCATTCATGCCGCTCGTACTGGTTTAGTTCCAACGCAAGGTGAGCACAAGGTTCAGGAGCGAGTTGTAACGGCAAAGTCAAAGTGAGATGCAACCCGTTGCCAAGCACAGGATGAGGCTCATGGCAGGTGCATTCCAACGTGCTCGTTTCGGATGAATTGATTGACCATGGGAAGGTCGCCTTGAGCAAAGAGTGGTGGTCGCATTCAAAGCCGGTTGCCTGCCGATCCATGTATCGCTCCATGTCTTGCCACTCGGCTGCGCCCAGCCAGCGCGATGGTTGAGCACCTTGCGGTTTGAAGAACGAATCCAATGCCCCGAGCATTGGATCGGCGTCCCGCCGCATCCCGCTACTCGGGTGCTCGCTTATTGCAGGCGTTGCGTGCAATGCACGGGCAAGATCGTGGACGATTGTGTTGGCTTCGGCAAGTTGCAGAACCGCAGTAGCTGAGAAGAGCTTGCGCACCCAAGGATCGTTTTCGTTGCTCAGGAAGACGCTGGAATGGAGTCTGTACGTATCTTCTGCCCGATCGAAGACGACCGCGCTCATGCTCGTCTTGTCCATCTCTTTTTCGAGAGCGACTTCAAACTGCTGGGCTTTGCCTCTTCCCCGCAAAAGGTCGGTCTCGATATGCAGCCGGTAGGTCGCGGTGGCGTTGTGATAGAAGCCCTCTTCCGCCCAGATGCGCAAGGCAAAATCGCTTGCCCACCAAGTGAACCCACGATCACTGTCTTTCCTCCACTGGTCGGCAACGCGCAAAGTGTCATGCGCCTGAGCAATGACTTCTAAACCAAGATCGGTCTTATCTCTCCACGGCATTTCGGTTTCCCTCCCCCGTACTTATTTCACTATAACGGTTACGACGAAGATTTGGTTGAAGATTTGCACGAATTTTTATGGATTGAGCTGGGGATCGTTCGGCGACCGGGTAAACCAAGCCTATGAATGTTGAACTGCTGCAACGCCTGACCGAAGCTGCCGGAGTCCCCTCACAAGAAGATGCGATCCGCGAGATTGTTCGCAAGGAACTCAAAGATATCTGCGAAATCTCCGCTGATCGCATGGGGAATTTGATCTGTTTGAAGAGGGCCAAGAAGAGTCCGGCGAAGAAACTCATGCTCGCCGCCCATATGGACGAGATCGGCTTTATCGTTAAGTTCATCGACGACAAGGGCTTCCTCCGACTTCAACCGCTCGGCGGTTGGGATCCCAGGCAGATGGCGAGTCAGAGGGTCATCATCACGACTCAAAAGGGGACACTCAATGGAGTGTTGATGGCAGGGGTTAAGCCAAAGCACCTTCTGACCGCAGAGGAGGCAAGCAAGACTCCGCCAATTGAGACCTACTTCGTCGATTGCGGACTTAGTGCGGATGACGCCAAGAAGAAAATCCGACTTGGCGACATGGTCACCATGGATCGCAAGTTCATGCGGATGGGCAAGCTTGCAACTTGCAAAGCAATGGATGACCGAGTCGCTCTATTCGTGATGATCGAGGCGATGAAGGCGGCCAAGAGCAACGGAATGGACGTCTACGGAGTTGCCACGGTGCAAGAAGAGATTGGCCTTCGCGGCGCGGCCGCGGCAGGTTCTGCTATCGCTCCCGACGTCGTGGTTGCGATTGATATCACCCTCGCTAACGACTTCCCAGGAATCCCGGACACCGACGCGGTGACTCGGCTGGGGGAAGGAACAGCAATCAAGATCATGGACGGCTCACTCATCTGCCATCCGAAGCTAGTGGACCATTTCCGCAAGCTAGCAGAGAAGAATAAGATCAAGCACCAGATGGAAGTCTTGCCGATGGGGGGCACTGACGCGGGCGGAGTGCAGCGCCTGCACGGAGGAATCCCTGCCTTCACCCTCTCCATCCCGACTCGGTACGTGCATACGGTTAACGAGACCGTACACGAAGACGACGTTCAGGCAAGCATCGACTTACTCGCGCGCTATATCGAAGATGCGCATAACGGAGAGTACGGGTACTAAGAGGGCCCTGAAATACGGTCAACTCGCAAAAATTCAATCGCGCCGCCGCATCCCTTGTGCGTATATTTGCGCCTTTTAGGGAGGCGGCGGGCCGTTTCTAGTTCTGTATTACACGCCTTGCAGCGGTAGATTACTTTCTGGGCTCTCTGGTTTCGCACGCATTCGTAGGTGTGTTTGACCTTTGGCTCCAGGCCAAGCTCAATCATCGCGGCTTGCCATGCTGGTCCATGACCGCGTGCCTTTGGGCCAAACCGGTCGCATGCCAAAAGGTGGGCGTACTCGTGCTTCAAGGTCAAGGAGAGGCGTTCAAGGTCCGACATCAGGTTGATGCTGAGGGCGATGCGATTATCTTGCGGGTGAGCGGTACCGGCGGTTGTTCGGTATCTTCGCCACTCCAGCGTTATCGGCTTCTTGGTCGGGAAGTCTTGAGATAATTTGTCCAGCAATTTGATCGCTTCGGTTTTGGCGTCAAAGTGGCTCATTTGCCGAGGACTTTGTGGACGCTCGACTGGAGCAGTTTGGGGTCAATGTCTCGGTTTCCGTTTCTATCAAGCACCCGCACGATCGGGAGGATTTTTGAGAATCCACCTGTTGCGCTGTCTAAGTCTGCGGCGATATCCAACATGTTAAGCCCGTCGAGCAAGACATCCTTCAGGGGTCTTTGGTCCCAAGGTTTCGTGGAGCGCTGGATGTAATCAAAGATTCCTCGAATCCGCTCTGAACCGCTGCCTGCGCAGGCAAACTCTGCATTCCGGAAGCTTGCACCTGCGGAGTCGAAGAAGAAGATTTGGAATTTGTCGGTGGCCTTGTCGTAGGCCGCGAGGATCGGAATGAATAGGCCGATGCCATTCATCGCCATCGGCAGGTTGCTCGACAAAGCGCGGGAGATTTCTTGGAGCTTGCCTTCGAGCGAGATTGGTTGGAGGTGCATGCGCCGGTAATACTTGAAGCTGTGCTTGAGCAACCGGCATACTTCTATGGACCGGGCGAACGAGCCGCTGATCGCGACCACAGTGTCGTCGTCCAAGGGCAGGATTTTGTCCGCTTGGTCGAACATGATGAGGTTGCCCATCGTTGCCCGCCGGTCTGCAAGGAGCAAGACGCCTTCGTCATACCGAAGCATGAGTACGGTTGTGCCGTGGGTCTCTGGTTCGGCCGATGCTTTGAACTCAAATCCAACCAGCTCGGCAAAGGAGCGCGGGGCTTGGACGGTCATTGACCGCTTCTCTGGCGGTATTTCTTGGCCTGGTCCGGGTCTACTTTCTTCATGCGTTTGAGCAACTCGTTATCGCCACCCGGCTTCTTGAGGTCCGGCTTGGTTGGCCCACCTTCGTCCGCATTCTTGCGATCGGGTTCAGGCTGGAGCGGTCGAGTTGTTCGGTCGGCTTGAATCATGATTCCTTCTGTATCTTACGCAAAAACTCATCGAGTTGCGTTTCGTCGGCGAGAGAGGCGGGGTAGTCGCGGTCGGGGTCGAGCGGAACCGTTACTTCCTGACCATCGACATTGATTCCAATTGAGCCCCAAGAAACATGCGTGAGGTGCTCTCCAAAACTCTTAACTGCAAGTCCGCGCACGCGCGCTCTCGTGCCCTCGAAAACGTTTTGCATGCGATCGCTAATGTCGAGGGGCCGCGGTTCCACGGAATCCTGTTCTGCAAGGCCGTGGTAGAGCCCGGCTTCTGGATCGAGATCATGGTAGGCAAGGTCGAGGGACTGCATGATGGGGTCTCGCCAAGTGAGGCTCTCGGATTCTGCGAAGCTCGACAGCATCGCATGCTTCGCCGCCCAATCAACGTGCCGATTAAATTCTGTTCGGTCCGACTCGAAAGCTGCGAGGAGGTCCCGACCGTCGTTCACAACCGTAGCCATTTCATCTGCTTCGTTGCATGAAGACGAATCGCAAATGGTTTCCTTTAGGGAGCGCTCCCCCTTGCCAAGACAAAGCTCGGCAGCGGCTGCATCAAAGTAACTTTCGAGAATCGCGCGGGGACTCGTCCACGACCCTCCTTCAAGATCGACCCTGGTATCTAGGCTCAAGCCTCGACTAATGTCCTGAAAGGCTTGTACTGGGCGGAGCAGCTTCCATACCGGTGCAACCCCTGCGAGGGCCAAGTGCAGAGCCAGTTTGACGAGGCCGACTTTGCGCGCGGTGCACGACGGAATCAGACTTGCGTCGCCGCAGATGACGTGAAGCCGCATCCACTGCAAAGGATCGGCATGGGGCTCGTCGCGGGTGTTGAAGATCGGGCGGCGAAACAGAGTCTCGGCGTTCGCGGCTTCAACCATAAAGTCTGCGCGTTGCGACATCTGAAAGTCGCACCATGAGCCGGTTTCGGCTCCGGTTTTGCCTGCTCCGCAGAGCACTTGGCGAACGACGAGCATGGGCAAAACCGCGGCATAAACGCCGTCAAAACCCAGCTTGCGTGGCACTAGATAAGCCTCATGAGTCCCGTAGCTCGCACCGTGGTAGTCGGTGTTGTTCTTGAAGACTTGAACCTGGCGATCAAGAGAACGAGCCAGCGCACGACCAGCTTTCCACACCACCTCTTCTCCGGCCAAGTCATGAAGGACAAGTTCGCGAAGCGACCAGCATTCCGGCGTGGAGTACTCGGGATGGCCGTGGTCGTTATAAAACCTCGCGCCATTGGTCAGGACTCGATCTGCTCTTAGCTCTTTGTCGTTAACTTGGACGCGACCCACATCCCACTGGGCGTCCGTGGGATCAGCTGAGAGCTTATCGAGGACGAACCCGCGGAGGTCTCGGCGAGAGGATTCAAAACGATAATCCCACCCTGACCAACATGGGCCAGGATGGGATTTTACGAAGGCGGTGGCATCATCCACCAGCTCCTCGGGGCCATGACCCTCGACGAGAAAACCGTACTCGGTTTCAATCCCGGCGAGGATCGGCTTCATTTACCTTCGAACGACGACAAAGCTGCCGCTCGACGGCATCGCAAACCCTGCAGGAATCCCGTCTGTTAACTTAAAGTCCCCGTCCTTTGCATAGTAACGAGTAATTGCTCCAGTCGAAGTTTGCTCAACGTAAGAACCGCCGGTAATATTCGTAATGACTCCATTGACTTGGTTACTGGCATCCGCATCATCCACTTGGTCAATTGGCCACATTTTTATCGCCCCACCAGTGATCTGCCCGACGCCGTCTCGCGTGTAGGTCAAGATCCCTTGATACATATAGGTGATCTGACCATCTGCATTGAGGTGCATGTATACGATTTGCTGTTCGTCGATGCCTTCAGTAGCCGGAGTCACAGTCTCTTCGCTTGAAGGAAGCGCAAGCATGACGTCAGAACCGAAGTTGGATACAACGTTGGTCCAGTCGCGCCACGTGCCAACAACGGCGGTGATCTTTGTAATGTCATCCGTAGCCTTGTCGGTGAGAACCGTATAAGTGTTGGGAGCCTGGGTTCCGCCGAGTATTGGACCTTCGCGGAGAATTCCGTTCTCGACGCGGATCGGGTCGAGCAGCTCAAAGCTTGTGTCGGTATTGAAGCCCTGACTTTGTCCGATTGAATCTCCACTAAAGAAAACCCGGTCGGCCGGTCGACCATCGGTCATTGTTGGCCGCAGATTGTCTGGCATTGCAGAAAGGTCGAAGGAGAACTCGTCGCTTAGGAATGCGCGGATCTTGTTGATGTTTGGATCGTAATTTTGCGATACAAAGCGGTCGGAGTCAAAATTGACCGTACCGGTACCTTGGTCAAACTGAAGCGTAGCATCATCCAGCTTGAACTGAATGGTCGACTGGCGCCCGGCAAAAACGGCTAGGTTCGTATCAAATGGGTTCGTGACCAAGAATGCTGGGAAGGTATTCGTGACCGCAACGGTCGAGCCGTCTGCTTGCTCTTCCTCGATCTGATAAATCTCGAATGGGAACTCGGTGAAGACCTTGACCGGGAGGGTTCCGAGAGGGACTGAGAAAGTTCTCAAGTTCATCGTGAACGAGTCAAGCCGGATTCGCAAATCTGGGAATGACTGTTGATCGATGGTCGGAATCGAGACACCGAACGGATCGGTGAACTGAACTAGGCGTATTACGGCTATCTGCGATCCTGCTGCCCGGTCGCGCTGACCGGAAAGGAATACCGTTTGAACTTGGCCCTGAGAGCCTAAGTTGATCGTTGGGACATCGCGTCCATTTCCAGTTGTATTGCCCGCAGTAGTGCCGCCATTGGTCGAACCACCAACGCCTTTACCTGCACATCCGACGACAGCGACAGCTGCCGCAGCTAAGATCCACCAATTCCGCAAATCAGTTCCTCCACGTTCCCCAGTTAGGCACCAGACCATTCGGTCCGAAGCTAGTGGGATTATGGTCTAGGACGCATAAACCCGACCCGAGGGTTTGCGCATTTTATCCGACTGCAGGGGGGTGAGTGCCGTTATTTCACGGTTTCGACCAAGATTAAGTTGGTATGACCGGGCTGCCCAGGGGGAATTCCCGCCGTTACGACCACTTGATCTCCGATTTTTAGCTTCTTAACCCTCAAAAATGCATCGATGGTTCGAGCGATGATATCGTCCGTTGTCTCCGGTGCGGCGACAAAGATAGATTCAACTCCCCAGACCAGTGCCATCTGCCTAAACGTCTGCTCGTCCCAGCTTGCGCAGAGCACGGGTGCCTTGGGTCTGAACTTGCCGACTAGCCTCGCCGTTTGTCCACTGGTGGTGGTGGTGAGGATTGCTTTTGCCTTGAGTCTTGCTGCGAGTTTTGCCGCCGCATAGGCAACGGCTTCGGTGGTGCTGAGCTGGAATCCCCGTCGGTCTGGGAGGTCGAGCCAGTTTTCGTGATCGAATACTTCTTCCGCAGCCTCGGCGATACGCGCCATGGTTTTGACCGCCTCGATGGGATAAGCACCCGCCGCGGTTTCACCGCTGAGCATGACGGCGTCCGTTCCATCGAGGATGGCGTTTGCTACGTCTGTTGCTTCAGCCCGCGTTGGGCGCGGCGATGCGATCATGCTTTCGAGCATTTGGGTTGCCGTGATAACCGGTTTGCCTGCCTCGCTGCATTTGGCAATGATCTTTTTCTGCATCAAGGGGACCTCTTCGATGTCCACCTGAAGGCCGAGGTCGCCCCTTGCGACCATGATGACGTCGCTCACCTGGATGATTTCGTCAAGAGCTTTGACCGCATCTCTCGTTTCAATCTTCGCGACTAGGCCAATGCCTTTGTCGAACTTGTCAACCAGTCGCCGGAGTTCGCGCATGTCGGTTGCGCCGCGCACATAGCTCATGGCTATAAAGTCGACGCCAAGCTTCGCCGCTTCGTAGGCATCCTGGTGATCCTTTTCGGTCAGCGCTGGGACGGCGAAGCTCTTGCCCACAATCGTCACGCCTTGGCGGCTTTTGACTGCGCCTCCGCTAAGGGCTTTGGCCTCGAACATCTGCCCGGACTTTTCGCCGATTTTGAGTTCGACGTTGCCGTCCCCGAGTAGAAGTCGTACTCCGGACTTGAGCGCCTCAAAAATAACCGGGGACGGAATCGGGATCATTGCCGCTGCATCTTGTCCGACCGTCACCATTTGGCCCGTGATCAGATTCAACGCCCCTGCGGCAACTTCGCCGATACGGAATTTTGGACCTTGCAAATCAGCTAGGATTGCCACCGGTCCGACTTTGGGGCTGAGTTCGCGAATCCATTTGACCCAGTCGGCGCGAACATCCCATTCGCCGTGGCTGCAGTTGATGCGCGCCACATTCATTCCCGCATCAATCAGCTCTTTGATGCGCTCGCGCGTGGCTACCGCCGGGCCGAGAGTGCAGACAATTTTCGTGCGTCGCTTCACGGCTCCGATTATGGGTTATCCTAGGGGCGATGGTGTTGCGGGTTGAACTAGATCGGTTCCCAGCTGAGGTGAAAGCGCGCCTGGACCTGACCTTTGCCTACATGTCGCCGATGGGCCGTGGTTCGCTGGTATCGGCCGCTGACCCTGCCAAGAATCTAATGATCGCGGCGACCTCGCTCGTAAGTCCTTTGGAAGCAACTAGGCTTTTGGAAGACGCTGGCATGACGGTCCACTCGGGCACCTGGCTCCTGGAGTCTTTTGAACTGGACGATGCACCAGTCACTACAGGCTATGTAGCCGCCATCGCTTACCGCACAAGGGAAGCAAAGCCGGGCGTTTGGCTAGATGCGTACGATCACGAGCCGACTCCTGCTGAAGTTCTCAAGCGCTTGTTCGACGAGTTCCGAGAGACCGGTGAGTTACCCGAAGTTAGCTTCGAAGAATTCCTTCGGCTGGCACATCCAAATGTCGCGATGATCAGCCCAGAAGAGGTTACACGCTATATCGAAAGGAATTCTGCGGAACCGGCCCAAGGCTAAGTCAAGATCGAGCACTGCCCAGAATGCAGATTGACATGGCCCTTGTTTCCTTATTGCGGACCTCTGCTACGATGCGTCCATCATCCATGACTTTCCATGTTTTAGTTAGCTTGTATCCCTTTATTGGATAAAGTTTGTTTAGATCAATTAACTTGCCCTTAATCCATAACACTGCGCAGTAGTTAAGTGGATCGAAGATTCTTGTTTCTATGGGTTGGTCGTGCCTTCCGAAATCCAAGTACCCTCCAATAGTCCCGGTCTTATTTAGGGTTAGTGCAAAGCCACTCATTGGCACTCGCTTGTCCAACTTAATGGGTAGCTCTGCGAACTTGCCGTTGGCTTGCCATAACAACGGTCGAACATTGCTTGGATCAAAGCGTTGAACGTTACCAATCAAACTCCCGGGTCCATGAGTCCCAAATCCGACGATTGTTTTGCCGTTCTTCTGGGTTGCGATCGCACTTCCGCCATCACGCCAAACGGGTAATAGCTTTAGTGAGCCTTGAACAATAATAAAAGGCACTCTTGAGTAACGGCTTGTTTCGTAGCCGCCGACCAGAGTTCCATCAGACGTTACCTGGAATACTTGCACTTCGTACTGGACATCGGGAAATTTGTAGAGTTGTGTGATCTCTTGGATCGAACCATCACGCGTGTTAACGACTGTGGTCATTTCAGGACCGGATAGTACGAGATTCGTACCAATGACTTGGGACGCAGGTATCACGTACCCTTTTGTGATACGGACAATGGTTTCACCAATAGCGATGGTTCCAGGAATTTGGTATGAATATTCTTGGTTATCTGGTCTATAGTAAACAGGCAAACGACTTTTCGTGTAGCAAAGAATTCGCTTGCCTGATGGTCCTCTCGCCTTCCAGCTCTCCCCTTCAAATCTGTAATACCGGTCTGCAAGGACAACAGGCTGTCCTTCGTATTCATCCACTTTGTATACATTTCCTCTTGGAACAAATAACGGATATTGAAGATTGCTCGGTTCATTGGAGCGGAGCAGGATGGCAAGAAAAGCGCATATCATGGTGTTGGCCCAGAAGGAAATGCTACCTCAGTGGCATCACGCAACGGGCTTGCCCCTGAGGTATTCTAGTCCCTATGTTGAGTCAGGAACAGCATCAAGCGCTGTCTGGAACGAAATCTCGTTTGGACGCTATTAGGGGGCATCTTTGACGTCCCTCGACTCCGCTCACTCATTCAAGAGCTAGAAGCTAAATCCGCCGAGCCCGGTTTTTGGGACGACCCTGCGTCCGCCAACCAAGACTTCAAGCGGCTTTCTAAGCTGAAAGACAACCTCAACCCGTTCATGGAACTTGCCAAGACTGAGCAAGACATCCGTGAGCTTTATGAGATGTTGCGCGAGGAACCCAGCGAGGAAGTGGAGAAGGAAGCCGACGCGATGGCGCTCCAGTTCATGAAAGACCTGGACCTCTACGAAATCCAGATTCTGCTGAGCGGGGAACACGACGATCGCAACGCCATCGTCGAAATCAATGCCGGTGCCGGCGGCACTGAGGCTACCGATTGGGCTTCGATGCTGTACCGAATGTACATGCGGTGGGCCGAAGAGAAGGGCTTCAAGGTCGAGATCATCAGCGAGACCGAGGGGGACGTTACCGGCTACCGCTCGATTCAATTCATCGTTACGGGCAAGAACACTTATGGTTTGCTACGAGCGGAGCATGGTGTTCACCGTTTGGTGAGGATATCTCCGTTTGACTCTGCGGCGAGAAGGCATACGTCGTTTGTCAAAGTCGAAGTCCTGCCTGAGATAGAAGAGACTGAGATCAACATCAACCCCGACGACCTGAAGGTTGAGACCCTTCGCGCAGGTGGTGCCGGTGGTCAGCACGTTAACAAGACCGAGAGCGCGGTACGCATTACCCACATCCCCACCGGCATCGTCGTGAACTGCCAAAACGAACGCAGCCAACACAAAAACCGCGCTGCCGCGATGACGGTTCTGGCTGCGCGGCTTGCCGAAGTCGAGCGCCTAAGGAGCGATGCCGCGGTGAATGTATTAAAGGGCGACGGTGGCCCCGCCGCGTGGGGAAGGCAGATTCGCAGCTACGTTGTCCAGCCCTATACGATGGTGAAAGACCACCGGACCGGGTACGAGACTGGGAATATCACGGGAGTCCTTGACGGAGCGCTTGACCCGTTCATCGAGGCGTACCTAAAGAGACCCGCCAGCGACGACAAGTGGGAAGAATAGTCCCCCTTGACCCGACAATGAGCTTGGGTATAATGCCCAAGACCCGTGGGGGTTTAGCTCAGTTGGTAGAGCGCCTGCTTTGCAAGCAGGATGTCAGGGG
>WBZS01001492.1_pt1 | contig 18390 bp, 20 predicted proteins | sample 5204201 | NCBI WGS metagenome assembly WBZS01 (sample SAMN12344357, study PRJNA552823) | activated sludge metagenome | biome: Activated sludge suspended growth; feature: Nitrification reactor; material: Wastewater; isolation source: activated sludge from nitrification reactor of wastewater...
ACCAATCCCTTTGTCGTGACCGAAGTGTATGTGCGGCAGAACGACAGTTGGTCATTGGCCTCTCTCTCGTTTACCAGGCTGCTGACCCCCCCATAACCGCTTCGTTCAAACCCGAAGCGAAAGACGCTATGAAGAGGACGCAGGATATGGGCCTTCCTCTTCTGAAGGCGCTGACTCGTGCGACCAGGATCTCTGTTTCTGGCTCACATGCCACCGTCTTGTTCTTTTATCGAGCCTCAATGTGGGCTATGCGGTCCTCGTTTGTAGGACTGCCAATACTGGTGACGCCGATTCCAGGGTGCGCTACCGAGTCTTGTCTGGAACCATGAGCGCGGGCCAGTTGGTCGCGATCGCCCAGAGTCGGCGTACACCTGAGGGTTTGATGGCCGCTGTCACCGAGTCGAACCTGCGCCGTTCGAGTTCATCAAGATAGGACCGGAACACCAGCGTTCCCATTCCTACGGCCGCGCGTCCGGTGCCCGACAGCAACGCGAACCCTGGCCAGGCCTGGCGGTACAGGTCGCGGGCATAGCCGGACAGTCGCTCGATCACGGCCCGCACCGGCGCATCCGCGCGGCGGGCGAGGATGTCCTCAGCCGTCAGCCCGTTCTGGGCCAACTCATCGGCGGGCAGGTAGACGCGCCCGGTCTCCAGGTCCTCGCCGACATCGGCCAGGATGTCTGTGAGTTGCAGCGCCTGCCCGAGCTTGATGGCGTAAGGCGCGGCCTGCTGCATCGTCGCGCCGCGCGCCAGACCGATGATCGGAATCGTCAGCAGGCCTGCGCAGGACGCCACGCGGTAGCAATACTCAAGCAACTCAGGCAGGGTGGCATAGGTCGTCTGAATCGTATCCTGCGCGATGCCGCTGATCAGGTCCTGCACGTGGCGATCCTCGACGTGATAGCGACGACGTACGTCGGACCAGGCCATGAGGATGGGGTCGGTCTGCGCCTCGGGAGGGAGCAGCGCGCGGTCGCACCACTCCTGCAGCTGAGCCGGGGTATAGCCGTGCTCATCCACCAGATCGTCGGTCTGGCGAAAGAACGCATAGGCAGCCCACATCGCGCGGCGCTGATCGGCCGGCAAGAGCATCGAGGCGCGGCGGAAGTTCTGGCTGCGGCCGCGCACCAGGCGTTCGACTTCGAGATAAGCCTCGCGCAGGTCCGTTGTCATCGGCTGGGATCTAGAGTTCCGAGACGCGTCCAGGCGGCGCCGCGGAGCACATGGATCAGGACGTGGGTCTCGACCTCGGGGGCGGCCAGGGGCGCTAGAGTCCGTGACAGGGCCTGGGCGGCATCCGTTCGGGTATGGTCGAGCGTCTTGCGCAGATCGAACAGCACAATCAGGGTTCGCGTCACCGCTCCGACGGGATCCTGAAAGGCTGCGCGCGGGTCTGGCAGCGATGCGGCGAGTCGTCGCACCGCGAAGAGGCGGTGATTAAGCGACACCCAGGCCAGCTCCGTCTCTTCCAGGTCCAGCAGTCGTTCCTCGAGCGCGCGCGCGACCTCGCGGACCCCGACACCGGTCAGGCGTGCGATCAGGATGTAGGACACCAGGCTATCGACGTAGTCGATCACGCGGGCAACGATGACGAAGACCTCCCGCGGCCCCATGTAGACAAAAAACAGCAAGACGAGCGGCACGCCCACGGCGATGTAAGCCCAGACATACACGAGGCGTAGGCCCATGAGGACGGTGAGGAATTCCACGAAAGCCACGCCCTGCCAGAGGATCTGCAGCGCCTGATGGGCCGCGATCGTCTGCAGCCGGATCTGCATCGGCCGGAACTGCTCGTGTTGCGCCGTGGTCCAAAAGGCCGGCAGCGTGATGCGGGCCGAGAGCCAGAGAATGAACGCATTGAACGGCAGCGCCGGCCAGATCAACTGCTCACGGGCATAGCCCTCGACCGGGAGCCACCCGCGCTCGATCCCATAGCCGAGCCCGGCAAAGAGACCGAACGCCAAGAGCGCCAGCCCGATCAGGCGCGTGGTGGACTGGCGATGGCGCGGCGAGATCTCGCCGGCGATGATCCCCAGCGCGGTCGTCGAGGCCAGGCCGATCGCGTAGAGCGGCACACGCTGCACCCATTCGGATTGCAGCAGCTGCTCATCGGTCGGGCGGATGCTGGTCGTCGCAACGGCGAAGCACAGGTTCGCAAACCAGGCCAGCCGGCTCAGCGCGCGTTCGCGGGCGTTGGCTTCCGGCGGTCGCCGCAGTCCGGCCACGACGCGCCAGACAAACGTGCCCCAGGCCACGATCGCGACAACGGTGAGCACGAACCCGGGAGTCAGAGTCATGGTTAGAAGCGCAAGGCCTGCGCCAGGCTGTTCCAGACCGGTTCGGTGGCCCGCGCCTGCGCCAGGGCCTGCGCGCTGATCCGGTCCGCGATCAGTCGATAGAGCTGCTGGCCCAGCGCCTCGGTCTCCTGTTCGAGGTCGGCCAGATACGCGACCGGATCCACGCCGTCCGGGATGCCGCGCAGGCGCGCCTCGGCCAGCACCGTCGCGTCGTCGCGCGCGAAGAGATTGATCACGACGTCGAGGCCTTCGGCACGATCGTCGATCGTCAGGGTAGTGTGGCCGGCGAGGATGTGCGCGCACTCGTGCAGGATGATCGCGGCCTGATGGATGGCCGGGCTGCGCGCCTCGTAGAGGATGTGGGCGGCGCCGGAGCGCCCCTGCAGCCAGGCGCCGAACACCAGGTCGCTGGCAAAGGGCACCGCATGCAGCTGGATCGGATGCCCACGCGCCTCGGCCAACGCCGTTACGAACTGTTGCACCGGCCGCTCGGCCGTGAAGTCGATGCGGGCCAGGACCGCGCTGAGCAGGTCGTCGCGTGGCGCGTTCATCCGAGCTTGCTCCCTGTGGAGGCCTTGAACTGCGGCTCGACGATCCGCCGGCCGCGCCAGATCACGGTCCCGGTTGCGTGCCGATAGACGCTGACCAGGCCCGCCACGCCGGCCAGGAGATACCCGAAAGGATAAAGCAGGGTGGTCCAGAGCGGCGCGCGCAGCACCGTGCGACTGAGCCCCACATGCGCCACGAGGAGGATGAGCGACGGCAGCAGCGCCGCGACGGCCAGGAGCGTCGTGACGAGACCGGGCGCCGCGAACCATTGCTGCACGGCCCAAATCGGGAAAGCCACCGAGGCCACAGCCACCACCAGCAGCAGCACCGAGAGTGCGCTGGCGCGAGCGAGGCTGCCGTCGCCGTAGAGCTCGGCCGCCATCTTGGTCACGCCTTCCCAGAGCGCCGCGCCGGAGCGATACATGCGCGTCGAGATGGCTTCGCCGCCGTCGCGGATCTCGACGTGCCCGCCGGCCGCGCGCACCACCCGGGCGAGCGCCAGATCCTCGAGGATCCGGCCGCGCACCGCCGGATGCGCGTGTCCGCCAACCGCCCTGTACGTCTCGGCGCGGATGAGCAGACACTGGCCGTTGGCCACCGCGACCTCGCCGGCGTTGAGGTGGGCCACGTCCTGCAGCAGGCCAAAGGTCAGGGCGCCGGCCGGCAGGATGACGGCCTCCGGCAGCGAGCGCAGGGTCTGAATGGGCTGCAGGCTGAGTAGGTCGATGTGATGGGCCTCGGCGCAGGCGATCAGCGATGCGATCAGCGAGGGACGCGCGACCGTGTCGGCGTCGGCGAATAAGAGCCAGGCGCCGTGCGCGGCTTCGGCGCCGTGCCAGCAGGCCGCGGGCTTGCCCAGCCAGCCGGGCGGCGGCTGCGGGGCGGGGCGCGTTTCCAAGCGAGGCAGGCTCGTTGCGAGGCGGGTCAGGATGTCGCCGGTGCCGTCCGTGGAGCCGTCGTCGACGACCACGATCTGCGCCGGCGCCAGCGTCTGATTGGCGAACGAGCGCACGCAGTCCGCGATCGCGGCCGCCTCATTGCGAGCCGGGATGATGACGGAGACGTCCGCCCGCGCTTCGTAGCCGCTGTCCAGTCGGCGCAGGTGGCGGACGTTGTGGATCATGCGCGCGAGGGCCGCGCCGATCAATCCCATCCAGAGCACCCACGCTCCGTAGACCATGGCAGGCTACGCCTCCTTCGCCATCCGATCGATCTGGCTCAGCAGCGCCTCCAGTTCGTCCGAGGAGAGCAGGGCAGAGCGCAGTTGCAGCTGGGTGCGCAGCTTGAGCATGCGCTGCTCGTCGGGATCGATCGAGCGCGCTCGCAGCAGGCTGCGAAAGTATTGTTTGATGGTGCGTTCGTGGGCGTAGTGCCAGAAGGCGGGATCGACCCGAAAGTAGGTCGCCAGGGCATCCAGAAGTTTCGGCGAGGGATTGCTGAGCTGGCCGTTCGAGAGCCGGCTGAGGGTGGCCTTGCTCTGGCCGGTCGCCTCCCGAATCGCCTGCAGTGTGGTGGGCCGCCCGGTGGCGGCCGCATACGCGATCAGTTCGTCCCACATGATGCTATAGAGTCTGCCGCGATCGTTCTTGGTCATGCTCACTGCCCCTGATGTTCCGCAAATAGTATAACGCAGCCATGTTCCAGAGTTGGAACACGCTAAGGCCCATTTGTGGATTCGCGCACAAAGCCCCCGACCCGTTGACAGACGCCGGAGGAGAGTCGTATACTGACCGTGTTCCAGATATGGAACGATACTCGTGCGCATTACAGTTGACTGGTTGGAGAGCTGGCCATCGCCCGTCAGGTGGTGAACCCCAAGGATGTGCAATGTGTTGCCCGCGCCCTCACGGTGTTGAGGCGTCTGGGCAAGAGTGATCTCCCTGCGCGAGAAGCCCTGACCTCTGTGCGCCGCGATTTTGGCGCACAAAAGCGGGGTATGGTCGATTGGCTGCACGGGATGTTGGGTGCCGACGGGCAAGCGCCTGCGCGCGAGTATCTGTTGCCGGACGGCCGTCCGGTCGAAGACAGCGGCCGCCGTCTCATCGACGCACTGCGCCAGCGTTACAACGAACACACCGCGCCGGAGTACGTGATCTGCACGCGCGATCAGCGTCGCCTGCATCTGTAGCTGGAGGATTTGAGTCAAATCCACCAAATGGTTGTTGACTTGCCTTCGCGGCTGCTCTATCGTGCAGACAGATGAGCCGCTGAAGGCGGCCTGACGACAATCGCATACGCGAACGCCAGCCCATCTGCTCGCCCGTGGTGTGTGAGATCGGGACGACTCAGAGTCATTGGCGGCCGGCCTCTTGCGCAACGCAAGGGCCCGGCCGCCATTTCGTTTGTGTTCGGAGGTTTTCGTGGCCAGCCGTCGATCGCGTCGATCCCGTGCATCTGCCGAGCGTGAGGACATGCTGGTGCTGTTGCGCACTAATCAGGTGGCCGCGATGTTGGCGGTATCGGCCAACACCGTGCGCAACTGGGCCGATCAAAACCTCTTGCCGGTACATAGCCGGACCGCCGGCGGTCATCGCCAGTTCGCGCTTGGCGACGTGCGCACGCTCTGGATCGAGCAAACCGCCGCCAGCGAGGCGCTCGGCGGATGAAGCCGCGTGGACTCTCTGTTGACCTTCACGGATCGGCGCGCCCTAGACTGGGTTCGGAGGTCAGGATGCGTCAGGTGAACCACTCACTAGGACAGCGTGGTCAGATCGCCGGGATGCTGGGCGTCGCGGCACCGCTTTTTGTCCTGTTGTTCGCATTGATCATCGAGGTCGGGATCGCCGGCTATTACTTCCTGGTCCTGCAGCGCACGATCGACGCCGCCGCGTTCGCCGCCGGCATGCAGCTGGATCAGGAAGCGTTCCTCGCCGACGACAATGCCGTCCAGCTCTCCGACAACGCCTGCACCGTGGTGGCGAGTGTCATCGCCGCGGACGGGCAGGGGGTCGTGGCCCTGACCGGCTGTGTGCCCGTCGGCGACACCGTGACGGTGACCGGCTCGACCACGGCGCCCAGCCTGTTTGGGGGCGTACTGGGCTATTCCGGCGCGACGTTTTCCTGGACCTCCACGGCTCAATTCCAGACGGGCATCACGGAGGCCGGGCAATGAGGACTCGAGGGAAGCAGACGCGATTCGGTGCAGGCCTGGCACGCCATGCCCGACGATGGGCTCAGTTGGCGTTGCTGACCGCGCTTCTCTGGGTCGCCGGTCAACTGACGCTTCGACTAGCGATCGCCGAAACCCATTCGCAAGCCGCGACCTGCGAACCCTGGCAGGAACCGGACGGCCATGGCGGCTGTGTGAATCGCTGTGACGACGATCATGTCTGGGATGACGTCAACAAGATCTGCACGGAGAAGCCCAAGCCCTGTCCGACCGGCACAATCGACATCCAGGGTAACGGCCGCAATGAAGGCGGCGACGATTGCCAGGCCCTGGACGTGATGGCGCCGGTCAATAACTACGTGCATTGCACACCCGGGCCGCTGGAGATGTTCATGCCGAGCGGCACGGTGACCTGCTACACGACCGTGGGTGCGGGGCTCTCGGTCCGAGTGTCGCCCGGGTGCAGCGCGATCACGCGCACGCCTTACCCGCGCGCCATGGTGAAAGTGCCGATCACGTTCCAGGAAGTCGGCATACTCCCGGAGGTCGTGGAAACCGAGCCGGGCGGGTTGGGGTGGTACCGCTACAACAGCGCCAATCCCTGGCAAGTGAGCGGGTGGCGGCTCGACGAGAAGTACGGCTATCAGGTCGCGGATAGCGTCGGTCAACCGAGCTTCGACATGCGCTCACAGCTCGCCGCCGATGATGTGTGGCGGTATCCCACTATCAACGGCGTGCGGATCTGGCTGGAGTTCGAGAGGGTTCAACTGTCTGGCCTTGATAGTAAGTGGGAGATCTTGCTCCAAACAGGAATTGGCGGCGACTATTCGCGCGGAGTGGTTCGCGGACAACAATACACGATCGAAACTGGTTTTCGCCGCAGCTCGCATCCTACCGAGTTGGGCGGATCAGCCGCAGACTACATTGTCCCCATTTTGGGGCCAGACAAACAAGGTGGCAACACATTGCCTGGATTGAAGGTCGGCCTCCAAACAACATGGGAACTCTACTACGTGGCTAGTTGGGATGAGTATGCGGTGGACACGAACAACGCGTATGTGTTCGTTCAACACTCTTCAACGCGCGTTCCAGTCGGACGATACGACAGCCAGCGTGTTTGGGATGAACAGCAAACGTATGACGATTCAGTGAGACCTATCTACTGCAACGCTCTTGCCGGCTTTGTTCCGGTGCCGGTGTTGGAGGGCCAGTCTGTTCTGATACCGTAGTGGGCCTATGAAAACACTAGCCTTCCTTCTTGCCGCGATGCTTCTTGTGTCCTGTGTATCTCCTGGTGGTCTGGCTTCGGAGACGCCTGTGGACCTGACCACAACTGCTCCAACCCAAGCTGAGGCTACAGTCGCGTGGACTCCTACGCCTATGCAGACGGCCACGAGCACTATTGTCCCAACGCCAACGGTGCAGGGGTATGCCACTCTTGAGGCACTACTAACGGAGTTACCGGGAGCAATGCCCGAGCCCACGCGCTCTGGTGGCCTGGCTGAACCTTCGAGTTTCGACTTCTACCCTGTGGAGGGCGAGACAGTTGAATCTCTGAAGGCTGAGACGGCGAAGCTGTTAGCCACATTAGCAAAGAAGACAGGTCCAGATCTCCCCTCTGGACTTGAAGCGGAGATTCGAGCACTCATGTTGCCCGCGGGGAGCTTGGATACCGGTTTCGTTGATGACCCATGCAACGTAGATGACACGGTCAGGTTCTTGACTCCGGATCTGTCGCCTTCATTTGGCCCCCCGTACTCTCTGTGGCTGGAAGGTCTGGATGCTCAATCAATAGTCTGGAACAGCCTTGGAGATACAAGTTTGGTTGAGCCGGCTGTAACTGTGACGTACGACGGCCGCCGAGATGTCTTGTATGCCGTTATTGGTGTGAATGTTCCCACGGCTCATTTGATGGTCTTCACCTATCCCAAGGAGACGACGGAACAAGACGATCGCGAAATCCGTGGCGCCGTCTACTTCAAGCTCGTGGACGGCCAATGGCGCATCGCGCTGACCAGCGTGGGGTGCCAATACAAGATCCAGTAGAGCGCGATGATGTCAGCGCCCACGACCTCGACCCTCGCGGATCGATCCGGATTGCTGGCCGGTCTGGCGCTCGACGACCTGCAGCGCTCCGAGCTGCTCGCGCACATCGAGCGCAAAGAACGGGCCATAGGCACGTCGGTGCCGGAGGCTGAAGTTCGACTGGCGGGTTTGCTCCTGACCACACTGCGAAGCGAGATCTCGGTGGCGATGGCGGTGGCCAACGCGCGCCGGGCCATGCAACTGCCGGCGGTGGGTGAGGGCGTCGAGGCGTTCGCGCGTGGCGCGTTGGCCCTGGCTGCCGCGCGAGCGCAGGACCAGCGGCGCCTGTCGCTCTACAAAGACATGCTGATCCCGCTCCTCACCGGACTGGCGACCGAAGCCACACAACTGGCCGAGGAACTCCAAGGAGGTCGTCCATGAAATGGCGCAGCATCCTGACTCTGACGCTTGGCCTCGTCCTGGCCGTGGCGGCCGGCGGCGCCGTGCTGACCATCCTGCAACAAGTCAATCGGCCGCGCGTCCCGGTGGCGATCGCGGCGGTCGATCTGGCGGCCGGCCAGCCGCTGCGCAGCGACTCGGTGCGCTATGAGCTGGTCGATAGCCGCAGCCTGGCGCTCAAGACCCTGCTGACCGAATCACAGGTCCAGGAGTTGATCGGTCTGCCGCTGGCGCACGCGGTGGCGCGCAGCGAGTTCCTCTCGGCCAGCGATATCGCCGCGGCCGATAGCCCGGCCGCGGCCGGCCGCGTCGCGCTCATGCTCAGTGATCCGTCCCTGGTGGCGGTCGCGATCCCGATCGGCGAAGACACCGCGCCCGGCGCGATCGTGGTTGGCGATTCGATCGACATCAGCGTGGGCCTGAACGGCACCAACTACGCGCGCCCGATGGACCCCGAGAACTCGACCGGCAACGGACTCTATGCCAGTGAGGTCCAGGCGCCGGATACCTTTCAAGAGTTGCAGGCAACTCAAGTCGCGCCGGAAGGCCTGCTGTTGCCCGCGGCCAAGGTCATCGTCCAGAGCGCCACAGTCTTGGCCGTGCAACGCGAGCAGGTTCAGGCCCAAACCACGACCCGCACCACTGGCCAGACCACCACTACGGCCGCGCCGGGCCGCATCGTCGCCCTCACCGTCGCCGTGCCGGCCGAGGCGATCGAGCTGCTGCAGTTCGCGATCGACAACGGGACCGTGCGGATCGCGGTGCTGCCGCTCACAGCTGCCCAGGGCGGTCCGCGCCAACCCACGATGGGCATGGTCTGGAACGACTGGGTGGCGTTCCTGGAGCAGGATCGCCAGGCCGCGCTCGGCCAGGGACAGCCCGCTGTGCCCGGCCCGGGCGCCGCGGAAATGAGCACCGCCGAGAACGGCGCCGCCGCGTCCGGCGCCACGACCTCGCCAGCCGACGTCGGCGACACCGGGCAGACCGGCGATCGCAACGTACCTTGAGGAGTGATGATCATGCTGCCTCTTTCCACTCCCGACGCCGACCTGCACGCAAGCCCGGATCGCGTCGCCGGCGACACCGTCGCGCGAACGCAGACTCGCTATCGCGCGGTGGCGGCGCTCGGCGCCCGCGACGCCAAGACGCTGCGCGACATCCTGGACGGCGAAGAACGCCTAGAGCTCGTGGCCGTCACCTATCACGCCCGCTCGCTGCTCGCGGAGGTGGAACAGCACGGCGCCGAGATCGTGCTCCTGGCCGCCGATGTCCCCGGCTACAGCGCCGAGTTGGTAAACGAGATCGTGCGCTGGCCGCGGCGCGCGGTGGCGGTCGTGGGCGTGCTGCCGGCGATCGGCGAGTGGCGCGAGGCGTTTGCCGCCGCCGGCGGGACGACCTTCTATCACGGGCCGCTCACGCTCGGGTTGGTGGGCAAGTTCATGGAGCAACTCGATTCGGTTGTGACCGACGCGCAGGCCCGCTGGCAACCCGCTCCGGTTCCGGCCGCGGAGACCGCGCACGCGTTGCCGCACGTCGACCTGCCGCCCGGAGTCAGCGCGACGGCGCTGGCGCGCGCCTTCCGCGCCCAGGTCATTGCCTTGTGGGGCAGCAAGGGCGGCGATGGCAAGACCACGATCGCCACCAACCTCGCCTGCGTGTTGGCCTATGTGGCCGGCTGCCGGGTGCTCTTGGTGGATGCCGACATGAACTGCGGGCGCGTTGCCATTCACATCAACGCCCCGGTCCGTCAGCGCAGCTTGACGCACCTGGCCCTGGACTTCGACAACCTCAAGGCCGCCAACGCCGAGGCCGAGCTGGACATCGACACGATCCGGACGCGCGTCACCACCGTGGATGGCGCGCTGCGCGCCGCCGCCAAAGACGGGCATCCGCGCCTGGACGTGCTCTTCGGCATCACCGACATGAAAAGCGGTATGAACCGCGAGCTCTCGGGGCAGAAGGGCGCTTCCTTCATTAGAGAGCTGCTGGACACGGCACGCCGACATTATGACTACGTGATCGTGGATTGCGGCAGCAACGTCACCCAGGCGCCGCACCTGGCCGCGCTCAAATTCGCCGACACGATCCTGTTCGTGAACTCGAGCGACATCTCGTCGCTGTACTTCAATCGCGCGACCCTGCGCAGCCTGGTGCAGGACGCGCGCATTCCGGCCGAGCGCTTCAAGCTGGTGGTCAATCGCTTTCATCCGTCCGATCGCATCCGGCGTGAAGAGATCAGCGCCTACATGGACGGCATGGAGATCGCGGGCCTGATCCCCGAGGATGTGTCGCGTTCGATCACGGCCGCGATCAACGAGCGCCGACCGTTCGTGCTCGGCCACGCCGGCAAGAACCCGCCCGAGATCGAGGACGTCGTGCGCGGCTTCTATGACGTGGCCGCGCAGGTACATCCGCCCTTCGCTGAGGTGGTGGCCAAGCGCTACCAGCGCAAAGGGTGGGGCGCTCTCTTCGGGCGCGGAGCGTCCGCATGAGCGCCCTCAACGGCCATCACGGCGTCACGCCCGCCGCGGACTCGAGCGACCTGGACGATCTGCGGGCGTTTGGACTCCTCGACGGCGAGCACCTGGTCTCGCTCGACCCCGTGGCGCCCGTGCCCGCCCCGATGGCTGTGCCCGCAGCCTCTGAGGAGACCGGCGGCGGCGGCGCGTTCGTGGACGCGCTGCAGCAGCTGCGCGATGGCCTATCGGATCAACGCGTGGCCGCCGACGCGCTCGAGGCGCGCACGCCCGAGGTCCAGGCGCAGGCGAGGCAGCTCGCGGCCCAGATCGTGCGGCGCATGAACGACGCGATGGTGGCCGAGCGCGGCCGGCCGGCGTTCGAGCGCAACGAGTTTCAGGTGGTCGAGGCGCTGCTCAATGACCTCTTCGGCATGGGTCGGCTCGAGAGTGTGATGCGCGAGCCGGATCTGGAAGAGTTGGCCATCAACGGCCCGCGCGACATCTGGACCCTGGGCCGCAGCGGCTGGAAGCGCCTCGACCTGGCGTTTCAGGATCCCGACTCGCTGCTGCTTTATCTCAATCGCCTGATCGCGCATACCAATCAGCAGGTCAGCCCGATGACGCCGATCGTGGGCGCGACGCTGCGCAACGGCTATCGCATCCACGTCGTCGGGGCGCCGCTGGTGACGCCGTTCCCGTGCGCGTGCGTGCGCCCGCATCGCACCTCGCCCTTTCACATGGCCGACATGGTCACGGGCGGCGGCACGCCGACGCTGACGCTTGAGCCGCCGGTCCTGACCGACTTCTTCCTCCTGGATCGCGGACGGGGCGTGCTCCCGGCGATCGGCGCGACCTTTCTGGAGATGGCCGTGATCGCGGGCCTCAACATTGTGCTGGTGGGCACGACCGGCGCGGGCAAGACCTCGCTGCTCAACTGCCTGGGCGGCATGATCCCGCGCCATCGTCGGATCGTGACGATCGAACAACGCACGCGTGAGCTCAACTTCCGCGGCGGGCTCGAGAGCGGCGAGGTCGGCAACTGCGTATATCTCTATACGCGCGAGGAGACGGCCGAGGGCGTGGCCGAGGTCGACGTGCGCGACCTGGTGCGCTCGGCGCTGCGCATGCGCTGCGACGCGCTCACGGTCGGCGAGGCGCTCGGCGGCGAAGTGTACGAGCTGCTCAAGGCGCTCTCGAACGGTCACGCCAACGGCCTGACCTCGATCCACGCCGGTAGCGTGCCAGAGCTGGCTTCGCGGGTGCGCAACATGCTGCAGGAGGCCGACTTTGCGATGGCGATGAGCGAGCAATCGGCCGCGAGCCTGATCGCCTCGGCTTTTCACCTCGGCCTGACCATTCGACGTCGCCCGGACGGCTCGCGCTATGTGCACGAGATCGTGGAGTTCACCGGCGGCGTGGAGGGCACCATCCCGACCTATGCCGCGCTCTTCGAGTGGTCTCCGGAGCGGAGCGCCTTGCTCTGCACTGGGACGCGGCTCAGCCCGCGCAACGAGGCGCGCCTGGCCGAGGCCGGCCTGAGCTACGACCACATCCTGCGCCTGGCGCGCAGCAAGGGGTTGCTGCTATGAGCAATGCGCTGCTCTGGTGGGGCATCGAACCGCTCAACGGCCTGGCCGCGCTGCTGACTGGCGCCGCGATCCTGGCCCTCGTCTATGCCCTGACCGCCGAGCGCCGGAGCCTGCTCTCGCACGTCGAGAGTCTGCACGGTGGCGGCCAGCGTCGGTTGGGGCCGTTCGAAAGCCTGCAGCGCACGCTCGATCAGGCCCACTATCGCGTCACGGCCCGCGAGTTCGTGCTCTGGCTCGCGGCGCTCGGGATCGTCGGGTTCTTCGCGCTCTGGGCGTTCTCGGGCGCGCCGCTCGGCGGACTCTTCGGCCTCGTCGGCGCGCCCACGGCCTACGTCTGGCGGCTGCGCGAACGCGCCCAGAAGGCGCTCAGCGACTACGAGGACGACCAGCCACAGGTCGTCGCGCGCCTGATCGTGGGTGCCACGGTGGAGAAGGGCGGGGGCCTGCAGCAGGCCGCCGCGCATGTGGCCCGCTTCGGACCGCTGAATGTGCGCGAGGACTGGGACTACATCGCCAAGCAGCTGCGCGCCGGCGCGCCGGCGCATCTGCCCTTCCAGGTCATCGCCGAGAAGCGCGGCAGCCAGGTGCTCAACTCGATCTTCGAGTTACTGCTCCTGCGTGAACGTACGGGTGTTGGGCTAAGTGACATCCTGCCGCCGATCCAGAAGTCGCTCGAGGAGCGCGTGCGCTTACTCCGCACGGCGCGGGTCAAGCTGGCCAACAAGCTCAACGAGATCACGCTCATGTATGTGCTCATGTTTGGCGGTTGCAACGGCCTGGGGCTGCTCTTCCCGGTCTTCCGCGAGGCGCAGGGCACGCTGCTGGGGTCCGTGATCCTGGTCGTCGGCTGGGCGGTGGCGACGCTGGGCTTTGTCTTTGCCCGAATCAGCGTGCAGCGCCGTCTGGCGGCCGAGATCACGTTCGAGGGCGGGCTCTCGCCGACGGTGCGCTCGCGCCGCAGCGCGCCCGGCCTGGAGCCGGCGCCGCTGTCGCTCGGGGCCGATTAGGAGCCGACATGGATTTCGAACTTGTCCTCTGGCAGGCGTTGGCCGTGCTCGCCGCTATGCTCGCGGCCTGGTTCGTGTGGCAGGGCCTGACGGGCCTGTGGGTCGCCCGGCCCTCGCCGCTCGCGGCGCTGCCGGACAACCTCGCCGGCGACCTCGATCACGAGGCGGATCGCCTGCACGCGCTCGAGCGGCTGCCTCTGCTTGAGCGCTTGGTGGGTCCGCCCTTGATGGCGCTCGGGCGCCGGCTCTTCGGTCGGGCGAGCGCGGCCGAAGTCGAGGCGCGCTTGCGCCGCTCGGGTTGGGTGTTCCTGTCCGTGGGTGATCTGTATGGCAGCAAGCTGGGCCTCGCGCTCCTGGGCGGACTGGCCGGCACGGCGGTGACACTGGCCCTCGGCGCCGCCGCTCACACAGTGGCCGTCGCGGCGCTGGCGCTCGGCGCTCTGGGCCTCATCGGGCCGGATTGGCTGGTGTGGCGCACGATCGAGACCCGGCGATTGAATGTGCTGCGCGAGATGAGCTGGACCATGGATCGGCTGGCCACCATCATGGTCACGGGGCAGACCATTCAGCCCGCCCTGGCGCGCATGACCAGCGACGAATACACCTGGCTTTCGGCCGGCCGCGGCGGGCTCTTCATGGCCCTGCTGCGCGACCTGGCTGTGGGCCTGATGAGCGGCGAGTCGGACCGCGACGACTTCTTCGACACACTGCGCGCCGCGTTTCCCGAAGGCCTGCCCGAGCTCGATGAGTTCCTGCACATCGTGGAGGTTCACCATCGCCGCGGCGCGGCCGTGGTCGAGCAGCTGCGCGGCCTGGGACGGGCGCTCCGCGACGGCCAGAACAATCGCATCCTGGCCGCCGAGAACGCGGCGCAGATCACGCTGGCGCTGATGACATCCACCGTGATCTTGCCCGGGTTCCTGTTCAGCATCGTGGGCCCGCTGATCTTGAAGATGGTGGCGTTCATGGCCGGAACCTAACAGGCGTGTCGACGAGAGGCGACCTTGTGTTGACCCACATGCCGGCCGTGCGGAGTAGCGTGATCTTGACCACGGGAGGTGCCATCGACCCATTCCACAAGAGCGCCGAGCCGGCGCAGGACGATCGCGAGCCGTTTCAATCCAACCGATGTCAAGTGGAGGAACTCGCTATGTTCACGACTCTCTGGACCACCCTCAAGGCCGAGCTCAAGGCGCTGCATGAAGACGAGCGCGGCCAGGGGATCATGGAATACGCCCTCATGTTCATCACGCTCGCCGCCCTGGCGGCCGCCGCCCTGGTCATCATCGGCAACGGCCTGAGCCAGATGGGCACGCGCGCGGTGGAAGCCATGCCGTGAGCCGACGCGCGGGGGTGGAGTGGCGCGTCCACTCCACCCCCTTCGCGTTCGAATGTGAGGCGTGATGCGACGACTCTTTCAAGCACAGTGCGGCCAGGCGACGCGTGGGCAAGCCACGTTGGAATTCGTGTTGACCCTGCCGCTCTTCTTCGGCCTGCTCTTCACGGCGATTGCGCTGGCGATCGCCGGGATGCTGGCGCTCTTCACGGGCGCCATGGTCCCGGTGGAGGTGCGCGATCAGGCGGTGGGCGTCGGAGCGGGGGGGCGACTCGACGAGTTTTCCGGCACGACCGGCGCGGGTTCGCCGGGAGTCTTGGAAGCCGAAGGGTGCCAGCGCGCGGTCTATGGCGCCGTGTCGTCCAGCTACAACCTGGGGCTGCCCTACATCGGCGATTGGCTCTTTTCCGTGCAGGCCGGTTCGGTGAGTCGCAACTGGCGCTTCTGGGCGGGACCGCCGGAGGATGGGTGCCAATGAAACGACGCACCGTTCGCGAGCGTGGGCAGGCGACCGTGGAGCTGGTGATCAGCCTGCCGTTCTTCGTGGCGCTCTTCGCCGGACTGGTGTACGCCGCCTCCGTGATCTATGGCGGCCTCGCGGCCTACACCGCCGCCAGCGACTGCGCGATGACCGGAGCGCAGGTGTCCGAGCATGGCAGTCTCTACGGCATGGGCTGGGGCTCAATTCCGCTCGTGGAAGACGGCTATGGCGTGGATTTCGCGTTGGTGGGCATGAACATGGCGGAGACGATGACCTGTCAGGTCACGTACGACCATACGGTGACGATCGTGGATGGCCTGCCGGAGTTCAACTGGACCGTGGAGTTCACCGTCCCGTTTCAGATGTATGCCAGCTGGTGGTGAGGTGTGCCGCTCCCTAAGTTTTGCACTCCAACAAGTGACCCGTGTAGCACGCTTGGTTGCCGACGAATGTACCAGATCCAGCAACGCCATCATCGTGGTGTGCATAAGCGAGGATCCGATGGCGAAACATAAAGCCATGCGTTCGCCCGAGGTTGCACGGATAATCGCAACTGAACCGTCAGGAAGGACTTGCCGCCGTGTGTGGTCTTTTCGATCATCGGCCGCCCCGTCTTCCTGATCGACGCCGGATGACCTCACCGGTGTCTCTCCTCCGGCCTTGGTCTTCCGTCGGGTTTTTCTCCCCCCACCGCCCCATTAATACACGCAAACGATCTCCAAATGACCCGTTTGTAGTCTGGCTGCATTGGGGACCGGCATGCATTCGCCAAAGGCCAACCACACCACCGAACTGATTCGCGGGATGCGTTATCGCGTCTTGATCTTGTGCATCTGGCAGGACGCGGACGCAACTCAGCCAGCATGGCGTTTCAGCCTGGAGAGTCATAGCTCCGACGATCGGCGAGGATTCCGATCGCTAGACCTGCTCGTGGCTTACCTTCACGGGCTTTTGGCGGTGCCCCGCGACTGAAAAGCGGCGCATGGGGGCGGAACGTCCGACGGAATCGTCGGGAAGAAGTGTAGCTGGGATCCGAACGTCATTCATGGTCGCGCAACAATTCGAAAGGACGCTGATATGCGCAAAGTGCTCAAGTGGATCGGGATCATAATGGGCGGGCTGGTGATCACGCTGTTCGTTGTCGCAACCGGGCTGATGATCAGCACGGACCTGCGCTTCAATCGCGTCTACACCCTCCAAGCCGAGGCCGTGGTGAAGCCCGGCGACACAGTGAGCATCGACGTCGGTCGGCGTTGGGCCGAAATGCATTGCCAGGGTTGCCACGGCCCGGATCTGGGCGGCGGCCCGCTCTTCGAGGACGAGGCCCTCGGGGTTGTGGATGCGCCGAACCTGACCGCCGGTCGGGGCGGCCTTGGCGCGCGTTACCAGGACGCGGACTGGGTCCGGGCCATCCGGCACGGCGTGCGTCTCGACGGGACCTCGGTCTTCATCATGCCGTCCAACGAGTTCTATTACCTCAGCGACGCTGACCTGGGCAGCCTCATCGCCTATCTCCAGACGGTGCCGGCTGTGGATCGTGAGACACGCACGCGCTCCCTGACGCCGCTGGCCAAGCTGCTCTACGCCGTCGGCGCGTTCGAAAACCTGCTCTACGCCGAGACCATCGCCCACGACGAGCGACCGGCCGCGCCGCCCGCAGGCGTCACTGTGACCTATGGCGAGTATCTGGCGCATGCCCACGGCTGCGCGGGTTGTCACGGGGAAACCCTCGCCGGTCACCAGCCCGCGGAGCCCGGCGCGCCGTTTGCGCCCAGCCTGACTCCGGGCGGCGAACTCGGCACCTGGTCCGAGGCCGAGTTTTTCGCCGCCGTGCGCACGGGCGTGACGCCGGCCGGTCGACGGTTGAGCGAGGCCATGCCCTCGCAGTACCTGGTTCAACTGACGGACGCGGAACTCAGCGCGATCTGGCTCTATCTGCGAAGCCTGCCGGCCCGCGCCGAGGCACCCTGACGGTGATCGGGCGCCGCCACGACCCGATCATGCCTCTTGGAGAATCCAGCATGCCCGACACCCGGTTTCCATCCGCCACAGCGATCGTCCAATCCATCCGTTGCGGGGCGCGTTCTGCTCGGGACATCCTCGACGCGCACATCCACCGAATCGAAAGCGTCAACCCGCAGCTCAATGCCCTGGTGATGCCTCGCTTTGAGGAGGCCCGACGCGAAGCCGACGAGGCGGATGCCGCCGGGCGCCGCGGCGATCCGCTGGGCGCGCTGCACGGCGTGCCTGTCACGATCAAGGACCAGTTCGACGTGGCCGGCCTGCCCACAACCCTCGGCCTGACCCGTCTGCGGGACAGGGTCGCGGCCCGGGATGGCTCAATGGTCGCGGCCTTGCGCCGGGCCGGCGCAATCGTGATGGGCAAAACGAACGTGCCCCAGACCCTCGCCACCATCGAGACGGACAACCGCATCTGGGGACGCACCTCTAATCCCTGGGATCTGGCGCGGACAGCGGGCGGGAGCAGCGGCGGCGAGGCGGCCCTGATCGCGGCCGGCGGATCGCCGCTCGGGCTCGGCGGGGACTTCGGCGGCAGCCTGCGCATCCCGGCCGCGTATTGCGGTGTCTGCACGATTCGGCCGACCGCCCGGCGCCTGCCACCCGGCGATCGCTTCCCGGTTCGGACCGCGGAAGGCGCCGAAGTGATCGTGGCGCAGCCCGGCCCCCTCGCCCGGCAGGTCGACGACCTGACCCTGGCGCTGCGTGTGATGGTCGACCACGGGGTAGCGCACCCGTCCGTTCACCAGGTGCCCGTGCCATTTGCCGACCCGGCCGACGTCGACCTTCGGCGACTGCGGGTTGCGTTGCTCCCTCAGGTCAGCGATTGGGTCCCCTCACCGGCCATCCGTCGCGCGCTGCGCGAGTCAGCCGACGCCCTGCGCGCGGCGGGGGCAACGGTGGTCGAGTGGACTGGGGCGCCGGACACCACAGAAGGCGTGCTCCTGTTCTTCCGAATCATGGCTGCTACCGGTTTCGCCTCCCTGTCCCAGACCCTGTCCGGCGAAGCACCAATCGATTTGGTCGAGCCCAATCTGCGGCTGGCGCGCCTGCCGAACGC
>WBZS01001493.1_pt1 | contig 18374 bp, 6 predicted proteins | sample 5204201 | NCBI WGS metagenome assembly WBZS01 (sample SAMN12344357, study PRJNA552823) | activated sludge metagenome | biome: Activated sludge suspended growth; feature: Nitrification reactor; material: Wastewater; isolation source: activated sludge from nitrification reactor of wastewater treatment...
CCGCGATTTGCGTGTAATCTTCAGTCAGCAAAGCCGTACCGTCGCTCGTGTTCACGGTGGCGGAAACGATTTGTCCGCTCGCCGCCGAGAGGGTGACGGTGAAGGTCGCCGTGCCGGCGCCTTCGTTCACGGTCACGTCGCTAATCGACAGCGTGGGGGCGGCGTCGTTGTCGGTGATCGTCGCGGTATCGGTCAACGTGCCGATCGTGGCATTCACAGGGTTCGACAGCGTGACCGTGAAATTCTCGGCTGCTTCGTCGAGCAAATCATCGAACGTGGCCACGCTGAACGTCTTGCTGGTTTCGCCTGGAGCGAAGGTGATGACTTGCAGCGTGGTCGTGTAATCGGCACCCGCGGCGGCAGAGCCAGGCGAAGTGGCTACGGTTACCGAAACGGGCAGGCCGCTGGCATTGTTGAGGGAAACGGTGAAGATCGCCGTGTTGCCTTCGATGACGGTCGGTGTGCCGCTGATGGAAACAACCGGCGGAGCGTCGTCGTCCGTGATGGTGACGGTCGCGGTCTGCGTGGCGGCGGTGCCAAGCACGTACGGATCGTTGTTGGCGCGGGTCAACGTAAGAACGACCGTTTCGTCGTTCTCATCGAGAAGGTCGTCGATCACGTCGACCGGGATCACCACGGTGGCGCTGCCGGCCGCAAAGGTGACGGTGCCGGTGAGCGTCGTGTAATCGACACCGTTCGTTGCGGTTCCGGTGATGCTGTAGGTTACCGTCAAGGCAAGGGTCGTATCGCCGGTACGAGTCAAGGTAAAGGCACCGTCGGTAGCGGGCTCCGCAGCGGCCGGCGTGGTGGCGGCTACCGTCACCGTCGGGAAGATCACTTCCATGCTCGAGAAGTTCACCGGAGCACGATTCGCGAAGCTCCACGTGCCGTTGTACGACGGCGGCCCTGCAGTGATCGACAGGGCGGGATTCGTGGTGCCCGCAAAGCGAACGCCCAGCGTGTCGCCGACTTGACCAGTAACCGTCGGACCACCGTCGACGTTGATGGCGGTGCCGAAGGCCGAGGGCGTGACGATGAACCTGTCGTTGCCGTTCTGCATCTCGAAGTACATCGCCAGCGCGAAGAACTGGTTCCCAACCTGGTCCACCATGGACAGGTTCTCGATCTGCAAGAGCTGAACGCCCACGGTCGTGTCGATGTCCACAATCGGATCGGCATCGTTGCCGGCCGCGTCAGGGTTGACGGTCACCGTCTCCGGAACGCCGGCGGAATCTGGGGTGCGGATGGTCAGTGTGTCGGAGTCGCCGAGCGTCGTGTCGTTGAGGAAGAAGCTAAGGTCTTCGGCGCCCTGGAAGGAGATGGTGACCGCGCCGGGCACGGTGATGCTGCCGGCGCCCGGAGTGATGGTCGCTTCGACGACGACCGCCTCGTTAAATGTCGCTTGGCTACCGTCGGGCGTCGGATCGATGAACGGATTCGCGATAACGTTGCCATAGACCAGGTCGTCGTCCCCCGTGCCTGCATCAACATTGGTGACGATGCCCCAATTCCGGACCGTGTCCGCATACGGATCGATGACGATGTCGTCGTCACCAGCGGCGGAAGCCACGTTCAATACGTTCACGTTACGGAAGTCGATCGGGGCGCTGCCGTTGATGAGCAGTGAGAACTCGTTGGTACCGAAAGTATCGCCGCCCAGGCTGCTGTCGGTATCGCGTCCAATGATGATCAACGAGTCGGTTTGGCCGGGGTTGGCGCCGTTGTTGTCGCCCAGGATGTTGACGATGCCATTGCCTGGCGTGACCAAAAGAAGTTCGACGTTATTGAACGTCACCGGCTGCGTCGGAGTGCCGGCAACGGTCGAGGTGATCGACACGTTTGGCGGGCTGGCAAGGTCGGAGAAGACGTTCGCTTCCGCTGGCGTGGCAATATTCAGCCGATCTCCCACGAGCGGTGCGGCACCAGGCAGTGGCGGGGTCCCTGCGTTGATCTGGTAGCGGAAGAGCGTCGAGAGGGTGACGGTAATATCGTCGGCAATGAGGCCGGCGCCATTTCCCACGCCAAACGCCCCAGGGCGAATGCCCGCCTCATCGCCCGTGTTCACGGTCACGGTGGCTGCACCCGCGATGGTGCCGAAGCCCGCGCCGATGTTGGTCTGCACCAACGCCGTACCCACGCCAGCCGCACTGTGATTGACAATCGAAACGAAGGCTTGGGTAACGTTGATGTTGTCAAATGCGGCATTCGCGGCCCGAACGGTCGAATTCAAGCCTGCAGCCGGTAAACCCGCGAAGCCGACGCCCGTGCCCGATTCGGTCGGTGCGTTGACGACGATGCGATCGCCCGCGCCACCGCCGCCGTTGAGAGTCAATCCAGTTGCTTGGGCCAAGCCACGCAGACTAAGGTCGGGGCCCGAAGCGCCGCCCGCAACGCCTGGGTTGTTGTTGTTGGCCGTGCCCGGCGGCACGGTCAACATCGGATTCCCGTTCAGGAAGACGTTCGCTTCGCTGGCGGAAATCGGCGTGACGGAAAGCACTTCGTTGGCGTTCGTGGTTCCGGTGACGGTGAGGATGTCGTTGTTGTCGGTGCCACCGGTGTAGACGACGGTTTCGGTGGTGTTGACGGTGAGGGTGCCGGTGCTCAGGCCGGTGATACCCGCGGTGCCGCCGGTGGTGCTGTAATTGATGCCAACGTTGCGAACCGTGGCGTCGGCGGCGGCGAGGTTGAGGTTGACGCGATCACGATTCGCGGAGTCGGCCGCCGGAGCCCCGCCGTTGATCGTGGTGCTGGTGCCAGTGATCGAGGCGCCGGCTGTGAGGTTGACGTTGAAGGTGTCGTTGCCATCGAAACCGTTGTAGGTGTGCGTGGCACCGGGTTGCTGGGCGTTGCCTTGGATGTTGAAGACGGCATCACCGGTAGACGCGGTCTGATCGCCATCGTTGATGACCGTGCTCACGGTAGCCGTGGTGTTGTTGATGTTGTAAACGTTGTTCGGACCATCGCTGCCAACGAGGTTGAGGTTTTCGAGTTGGCTGGTGGTGTTATTGTCGTAGTTGATGCCGAAGAAGGTCGCTACGGCGTTCGCGAGCGTTGCGAAGCCGGTACCCGAAAGCCGGGTATGTGGACCAACCAGAGAAAGATCGTAAGTGCGGCCAACACCGTTGAAATCGGAGACGTTCAAGGTGTCGGTATCGGCGGCAGCCGTGCCCTTGGTTTGCATCAGCACGGGCCCTTGGATGCCGTTGAGGTCACCTGTCAATGTGCCGTTGCCATTGATCGATCCGGGATTGCCGGCAACGCTGGAGATATTGATGGTGTCGTTGCCCTGGCCAGCCGCGACGACGGAATCGGTTTGGAACGTGTAGAGGGTGTTGACGATGGTGCTCTGGATGTTGAGCGTGTCGTTGCCGTTTCCGTTGGCGATCAAAATCGTGCCCGAGCCATGGGCCAGGGTGCCGATGTTGGCGTACGTGATGTCGGGATTGGCCTGGGTGCCAGCGAAACCCGTGATGCCCCAGACGCGGTCGTTTTGAACGAAGACGGTGTCGCCGGTCGCGTCAGCGTTGTCATCGATCACCAGGCGATCGGTGTCGGCGGCGCCGGCGTTGTCGCCGATGCCGATGGTGACCCGGCCAAGGATGTTGTCGACCGTGCTGCCCGCGGTGATCGCGAAGCCCGAGCCCGTACTGCCCAGATGGAAGACGTCGTTGCCCTGGCCGGCGAACAGGTTGGCGACTACGGTCGCAGGCAGCGATTGAACGTTGATGATATCGGCACTGACGTCGGTATTATTGATTTCGTCGGCATCGATACTGAACGTGGTGAGAGCCTGTGCGCCGGCAGGACCGGCAGGGGCCGTGCCATCGACGCTGATGAGCGTGACCGTGTCCGCGCCGGGGCCGGAGCGGACGGCGACGGAGGCGAAGCCGCTGAAGTCGGTGTCTTCGAAGGTGCCGTTGCCATCGACGCGCGACACTCCGTCGGCGCCGCCGATGTCGGAAATGTCCATGGTCGTGACGCTGGCGTTGGCCGAAGCATCGACGAGGTAGCTGCCGCCAGCACCGACGACCACCAAGGGGGCGAGGTTTTCAAACGATAGGTTGATGTCGCCCGCGATGCTGACGACGCCGCTGTTGGCCGCGCCGATTTCATCTGAGAAGTAGGCGACGTTCTCGCTAACGCCCAACACGATCCGCAGCGTGTCGGCTCCGGCGCCGCCGTTGAAGTGCAAGCCGATGTTCTTATTGCCGGCAGAATTGACGAATGCAGACGCGACGGAGTTTGTGAACGCCAAGTTTGTGTGGCTGCCCGCGGCATTGCCCGTAAGTTGAGGCAATTGGCCCGAGGCATTGGCGCGAAGAATAAGCGTGTCCGCTTCCGTATCGCCGATAATGGACAACGTTGTGACGCTAGACGCGAGCTGTTGCGATACGAGAACTTCATCGCCAGGCGACGTCGAATCGCCGTCGAAGAGAATTTGCAAAAACGTGCCCGTGACATCGAGCTGCACGAACAGAGCATTGGGATTCGCGTTGGCGGGCGTGTCAAGCGTCGCCAAATTCACGGAGTCACTTAGAAGGTTACCTGCAGTGGTGCGAACGTCTTCGAAGCTCGCGAAGTTGACGAGCTGAACGCCACCTGGGCCATCGTCGATGGAACCGCTGAAGGTACCCGAAATGGTCTTCGTGCCCGTTCCGTCGTAGATAAGCACGTCGCCTGGCGGCGTTGTTGGGGCGCTGCCGTTGAGGTTGAAGATGACGTTGGCGTTGGGTGTGACTCGGATCACGTCTGCCTGGGTATTGCCCGATTGTAACGCGACCAGGGAGTTAAAGTTCAGACCTGCGAACGAAATCGTACGCGAAGCATTGGCGTCGATCAAGCCCGTGATGGTGCCGCTACCGGCGCCTCCATTGGAAATGGTCACAGGGGTGGCGAGGGTGCCGTCGGCGGTGGCGTCACCGGAGTCAATAATTTGAAGAAGGTCTGTCGTGGCTCCGCCGCCACCATTGAAGGTGAAGTTGGCTCCGATGTTTTCGACGGTGTTCGTGATGCTTTGAATCGTGACGCCGTCGGAGTCGGTGAAGCCATTGACCGTAATCGAAGTGCCGGCCAGCAGCGAACCATCGAGAACGGTGACGCTGCCGAAGCCCGGGTCGGCAACACCGCCGCCCGTGTTGTCGAGATTGATTTGCAGCGTGGTGGCGGCGTTGACAGTGGCGCCGGTGTTGATGAAATTGTCGCCAACGATGAGGATCAGACCGGCGGTGGTATCTTGAACTGTGACGCCCGAATTGATGGTGAGGTTGTCGCCAACAACTGCGGAATCCGTGGCTTGGTACGTCATGCCGCCGGAGGTGATGGCATTGGCGGCGATGGTGAGCGGGCTGGAGGCGCGGATGAAGCCGGCGCCCCCGACTCCGTTGACGGCGTTGGCGTTGGGGCCGCCGAGGTTTGTGAGCGAGAGGGCGCCGGTGTTGGAGACGAAGATGCCGCCGGCGGTGGTATTGCTGATGTCGGCCTGCGTGACTTGGGTGCCGATCGGGTTCGCGCTGGCGCCGATGCCGCCGGAAGCGACGAGGATTAGCTGCGTGCCCGTGAAGTCAACCGTTCCGTCTGTGTCGGAGAGCGGACCACCGGATTGAAGTTCGATATTGCCCGTGCCGGCGTTCAGCTGCAAACCGGCGATTCCATCGGTTTCGACGATCAGCTGGCTGCCGTTGGGTCCTGAGGTGGTGTTGGTGGTCAGCGAGCCGAAGTTGTGGGCGGCGGGGTTGTTGAGCGCGATGGCCATCGCGGTGATGCTGGTGTTGACGGGGACGGCGATCGCTGTACCAGCTTGGTCATCGACTGCGCCGCTGGCGATAATCGAGAGATTCCCGCCGGCCGCCGACGTGATGTTGCCGGTGATCAAGGCGTTAACATCACGAATATTGATATCTTGGCCTTGGGCGTTGACCTGCGACTGGAAGTCGTTGGCCGGGTTGTTGACGTTGACGTTTTGCAAAGGGCTGGTGTTGAAAGTAGCCACGCCACCGACGACGATCGGGTCGGTGGTGGCGATCTGTCCGCCAGAGGTGTTTACCGTCAACGTGCCGTTGATGTTAGACGAAACGGTCGCCCCAGTGCCGTCCGAGAAGAAGAAATCGCCGGTGTCTTGCAACTGCACGTTGTTAGCGGACGGGATGGTGACGAGTTCGAAGTTGTTTCCTGCGTTGTCAAGGATGATGTCCTGGGCCGGAGCATTCAACGATATCGACGTTGTCGCCGTGGACCGTTGCAAGGCGCCGCCAGGATTGTCCGAGATACCGCCAGACGTGGCGGTGAAGCTGACCGTTCCAGCGGCCGCACCGATCACGGTTGGCGAGGTTGAAAAGAGAATCGAACTGGTCGTGCCGGCTTGATTCGCGCTGATGTTAATCGTCGACGAGGCGATCGTTCCGCCCGCAAACGTCACATTGTTGGTTCCCGCGCCCGCCCCCGCGTTGTCGACCGAGATGGAAACGCCAATGTTGTTGGCAACGGAAAAGACGATCTGCGTCGATCCATCGCCAGTCGCCGTGTCCACGCCGGCTTGGGTGAATGATCCGGTGTCGATCTGAAACGCTCTAAGACCCGCAACTTCAGCGACCGTCAGATCCTCGTTCGCTCCCAAACTAATTGAAAGCGTACCCAAGGCGTTATTCCAGTTGTACGTTGCGGGAGTGGTTCGATCCTCCAGCCGCTCCAGGGTGGTGCGTAGCTTGTTCGTATTCCCCTTCGTTTTCACGATAGTGCCGGTCTTTTTGCTGAAAAATTTCGCTACCCGGTTGATGATCGACATAAGGGGCCTTTCGATAAATGCTTGCACTGTTGGCGGTTGTCAGCTGCAAGTGGAAAGTAAGAGTGCGTTCTCGGTGTTTCGTGGTTTGGTCTGTTTCGTTGGGTGAGCTTCAATGCACGATTTTTTCGTGAATCTCCGACTTTTCGGTTTTCGCGTTTCTTCGCGAAGGCAGGTTTTCGTGCGGGAAAACGATGTTTTGTAAATTTCCCTGGAACTCCCACCCTTCCCAGGGCCCGCAATCCACAAAGTCCTTCCAGTCACTACGAACGACTCGCAGCTGCACACACAAATAGGGTGCACGACCCGTGAAACCGGTTTTCTGGGAAGATGGGTAAGATTAAAACGGCAGTGTTAAACTGTGTAAAGAACAATTTTGCCAATTTTGCCGGTTTTTTTGACTTTGACGAGAAAATGACCTATGAAGGGCGGTTTTGACCCGATTTTTACCCAACGAAAGCTTACGAGATGTGAAATTACCTACATTTCGATAATTACCTGATTTCAAATTCGTCAACGGCCGCCCGTGACGCACGGATAAACTCCACCGCTACTCCGTGAAATGGTCTCGGCTCGAAACCAACCGAAGCGGCATGGAGTGGATGAAGCCGTCCGCTTCAGCCGTCTAAATCGAAAAGACCTCGCGTCGACGGATCAACGCGAGGTCTTCGAAGTTTCATTTCTACCACTCAGGAACGGCCTAGAACCGAAGTTCCAGCCGTGCGAAGAAGCCATCGAAGGTAAGCGTGTTGCTCAGGTTGTTGCCGTTGGCGGCAAAGTTGCCGTTTTGCACACCTTGGATCCACGTGGGCGTGGTGACGGTGTTGTACCACGCGGAAAGATGATAACCAGCCATGATGCCGATGCGTTCGTTGCAATTTCGCCAGCCGATGCCCGCTTCGAATTCCATGACGGGAACCCAGCGTTCGTCGGTGAAGTTGGTGCGAGCTTGTTCACCCGCGAAGGCATTTTGTTGGAGGTAAGATGCTTCAAAACCGCCGAAGAGCAAGCTAAAGGCACCTTTGCTGTAGATCCAGAGACCAGGAAGGATCGAAAATTCGCTTTCCAGACCGACTCGAGGTCCGCCGCCGTCGAATTGCAAACCAGTCGTGACGGAGGTCGCACCCAGGATGCTGTAGTCGCCTCGGAAATCTTGATCCAAATGGGCGTATCGACCACCGATGATCATGGCGATACGATGGCAGTCGTTCGCGGCCAAATACTTGGTGAAATCCACGTCCACGTTTTGGAAGGTGATTTGCATTTTCGCCTGGGCGGCCAAGCTGTCGGCGGCGGCGTTCACCGTGGTCGGAAACACCGTCAACGATCGAATCACAAACGGTTGGCCCACGGGGACATTCAGGCGATTATCCGATTCGGCATCGTAATGCGTGAATGTGGCCGACAGCTTCGTGTCGCCCGTCAAGGCGAGGAATCCGCCGACACGTACCCCCGAAGCATAATCGCCGTTGAGCGAACCGACCGCACCACGCGGTACGGCAAGGGGCCCCACGCCGTCTTGGATTTGTCCATAGGGAACCGTCGTGCCACGTGCCTTCAAATGCAGGTAATCGCCGAAGATGCCGAACGTGCTGCAACGTTCACAATTCGCGGGGACTTGGCAACCTGGCCCACAATCGGCATCTGGAGCAATGTCCGGTGCCGGAGCGACCACCAGTGGTGCCGCGGGACCGTTGCCAACCGCTTTCTTCGCGGGTGCCGCGCCGTTTTGCGACCAGCCAATCGTCGGCGTGCTCAGGAGTGCGGCCGATAGGGCCGCGATTTTCAAGAATCGTTTCATGAACTATCCCCCTATGGAATTTCGCGTACCCATGGATATATCTTCGCGAAGAGCCGCGAAAGCTCTTTGTGCGATTTCACGTGCAATCTTCATCGGCACATGAAGAATTGGAATAAAGCGTAAACTCCATTTTCTCGGCAAAATCCCCCGAAATTGAACTCAAACGATTCGCAAGTCTCCCAAGTTTTCTAAATTTTTCGAGACTGTATGAAATGGAATGCAGATTTGAAATTGGTCGTGGCGGCGGGCTTGTCCTGCTTCGTTCGCATAGCGCAATGTCAGGGGAGGGAAAAAGAAAAGGGCGGCAAAACGCCACCCTTTTCAAATATCCGATCCACGCCCGCCTACGCCGACGGGGATGTTTGGCAACTTTCGCCTATTTCTTCACATTCCAGATCTTCACCAAGCCATCGATACCACCCGAGGCAATCTGGGTGCCTGCGGTGTTGAATACGATGGCGGTAACGGTTCCATTGTGTGCCTTGATGGTTTGCAGGTCTTTGCCATCGGCAACATTCCAAATCTTGATGGTTTGATCCCAACCACCCGTCGCAAGTTTGGAGCCATCGCCGTTAAAAGCCAACGCCCAGACGCCATCATGGCCTTTCATTTCGCGAAGTTCTTTCTTGGCGGCGACATCATAAATTTTAATCTGTCCATCGAGATTCCCAGCCGCCAACGTTTTCCCATCAGGGCTGAAGGCAACGCAGGTGAAGCTTCGGCCTTTCACCTTCGTCACCGTTTCCTTCTTCGATTTTGGATCCGTCGTCTTTTCTTCACGTTCCACCACGAAGGATGCTACTTCCTTGCCGTCCGTTCCCCAGATTTTCACGGATCCGTCGGCACTGGCGGTCGCGATGCTTTTGCCGTCGTTGCTGATCGCGACGCCGTGGATCGCACCGGTGTGTCCCTTGAGAACTTGCGTTTCTTTGCCTGCAGAAAGGTCCCAAACGCGAGCCGTCTGGTCTTCGCTACCACTGACGAGAAGCTTTCCGTCTTTGCTCACCGCCAAGTATTCGATGGTTTCGCCATGCCCGTGCAACGACTTGGTCGATTTATTGGCCTTGATATCCCAAACACGGATCTCGCCTTCCCAGACTTTCTTTTCTTTGTTCCATTTCCCGGTGCTGGCCAGGATTTGGCCATTCGTAAGCACCATTCCCTTGATATTGTCCGGGTGGCCTTTGAGCGCAGTGACTTCCTTTTTCGCCCCCACATCCAACACCTTGACGGATCGATCGCGGCAGGCGGCGAAAATGGTATTTCCGTCGGCGCCATACGCGAGGACGTTGACCCAGTCGCCGGAAGCTTTGATTTCGACGGCCGCGGGGTCAGCCTTGAATGGTTCCTTCTTTTCCTCAACGACTTTTTTGTCGTCCTTTTTATCATCCTTTTTGGCTTCGGGCGTTTTTTCGGTTTTCTTGGCTTCTACCTTCTTTTCGTCTTTTTTCGCGTCCTTCGCAGCTGCCTTTTTGTCAGCTTTTTTGTCCTTCTTTTCTTGCGCGTCCACGGTCAGATGCGAGAAAGCCAGTCCCAGGAGCAACATGCTGGCCACGGCGAACGCGAATGATCGGAAATGCGTCATGAGCGGGAGACCTCACAGGTGGGAAAATTCTCATCTGGGAATGATTGTCGCAAACCGGATATGAAGATCAAGTTTTTTTTCGACTGAATCTCATACGCCCACCATCGAATGATCATCTGCCTTGATTTGCCTGGACGTTAGGCCAATGTTCGGTCATCCCATACGTTCCCCCGCCAAAAAGATCTTCGTTCGAAACGGGTTCTCCAACTTCTCATTCCGTTTTCATGCGAAACAATCTAAACTTGGTGGGGTTTTATAGGCAGATCGTCGGCGAAATTCCCGAGCCGATCCATCCATTTGAATCTTTTCCGGTTCCTCCCCAGGAGATTGAACCATGGCTATGCGGCCCATTGCGACGTTCTTTGCCGTATTCGCGTTCGTCGCGAACGTATCGGCAGACGAGGTCAAAACCAAGAAACAGGAGCTTTCGTACGGAAACCTAAAGACGGAGGATTGGCTTAAACACGCTGCCAAACCACTCGAAAAAGGCGAGGTGGATCGCCTCATCAACCAAGAGTTAAAAAAAGCCGGCATCACTCCCACGCCCCTGACGAACGACGCTCAGTTTCTCCGCCGAGCTTACCTGGACTTGACGGGCCGGCTTCCAGTACCCGCCGACATCACCGAATTCGAAGCCGACAAATCTCCCGAAAAGCGCGCCAAGGTTATCGATAAACTCCTTGACTCACCTTATTACGCCGAACATTGGGCACAATATTGGCGAAATGTAATCGGCAGCAAGCTTTCCGATCAGCGTGCCTTCGCGTTATCCCGAAAGTTCGAAGATTGGCTTTCCGCTGAACTGAAAGCGAACAAAAGCTGGGCGGCGATCACGCGAGAAATCCTGGTGGCGGGCGGGGAATCGCGATACGCCGAAGTTGACAAAAACGGCCAGGCCTTTTTCATGATGTCGCGTTTTGGCGCCGACGCGAATACCGAAATCGCAGCCGAGACTTCCCGCATTTTCCTGGGCATGCAAATCCAATGTGCCCAGTGCCATGATCATCCAAGCGATGTTTGGAAACGGCATCATTTTCACGAATTCGCCGCCCATTTCGCTCGCCGCAAGGAAGCCCCGATTTTCGAAGAAAAACGGATCATCGGCTATCGAATCATTTCTCTTCCCTTTGCCGAACACCGCATGCCCGATCGCGACGATGCGAAGAAAACCACGATGGTGCATCCGAAATTCCTCGACGGGAAAAACACCGCGGGAAAATTCGCGTCCGATGAAAAACGGCGTTCCTCGCTCGTCGACGCCATGGTTTCGAAAGACAACCCCTGGTTCGCGGCTGCCTTCGTCAACCGCATCTGGGGCGAACTGATGGGGCAGTCGTTTTACATGCCGATCGACGATTTGGGACCCGGCAAAGACGCCGTCATGCCTGAAGTGATTGCGCGACTTGCCGCTGGCTTTCGCGGTTCGAATTACGACATCAAGCAGCTATTCCGAGACCTGATGACCAGCGAAGCCTATCAACGACAAATCCGTCAAGGTAAATTCAGTGAAGAACATCTCGCCTTCGCGTCGAGCCAACCCGTTCGTTTGAGTGCCGACGCACTATGGGATACGTTGAACACCACGTTGGGAAAGATCGATCAAGGAAACTTCTTCGCGAACATGCTGAAGAAAGGCCCGGCGGGCCCCTTCGCTCGCCTGAATGGCTTTGAAGCGAATTTCAAACAGGAGTTTGCGTTTGACCCCTCGACCAAGGCTGAGGAAATCGAAGCCAGCATCAGCCAAGTTTTGATCCTGATGAACAACCCGATGATCCAGGGCAAAATCTCTGCCAAGGGGACGAATCTCTTGGCACGTGTTCTGTCGGCATATCCAAATGACGACGAAGCACTCAAAATGATCTATCTACGTGCCCTAGCCCGCACGCCAACGGATCGAGAGCGCGAGCGATGCCGAACCCATATCGCTTCGGTAGGAAACCGTGCCGAGGCATTTGAAGACATTCTCTGGGCGCTCGTGAACTCTGCAGAATATCAAACCCAGCGCTGATTCTCTGCTCAAAAAATACGCCCGCCAAAGCCCGTGGCCGAAAGGCCACGGGGTTACCAAACCCAAATTGCAAAATTGAAAATCTTTTGAACCCTAACCCGCGCGGCCTTTCGGCCGCGGGCTTGCGAGCAACTTACGAAACACGAGACTCCCATGAACACTCAAGCGATCCTTCATGTGCGTGCGTACCGCGACGGCGTCTTGTCGCGGCGTACCTTCGTCAAAACCCTGGCTGGCGCAGGTACGGCTGGAGTACTCGGCTGGAAGGATGCCGTCTCGCTCAACGCGGACGAACTTCGGCGACAAGGCAAATCATGTATCCTCCTCTACATGCGAGGTGGCCCAAGTCAACTGGAAACGTTCGATCCTAAACCGGGCCATGCCAATGGAGGCCCGACAACCTCGATTCAAACCTCGGTGGAAGGCATTCGCATCGCGGAAAACTGGACCAACGTCGCGCGTGAAATGCGCAATATCTCAATCATCCGCTCGATGACGAGCCGAGAAGGCGAACACCAACGCGCCACCTACCAAATGCACACGGGCTACTTGCCCCTGGGTGGGTTGCGTTATCCCAGCCTCGGCGCGATGGTGGCTTCAGAAATCGCACCAAGAGAATTTGAATTGCCACACTTCGTGTACGTTGGAAATCGATTTCTAAGCCAGGGTGCAGGTTACCTTGGCACTGCCTTCGCCCCGTTCGCGGTGCAAGATGCCAATCGCATGCCCGCGAATTCCGAATTACCGACCGGAACCAACGCGAGCCGCCTAAACCGACGCCTTCATCTGATGCAGGACCTCGAACGCGATTTCGCCGAGGCAGGAGGTGCCCAACGCGTCCGCGACCACCAAGCGATCGTCACCACGGCCGCCAACATGGTGCGAAGCCCCCTCTTGCGTGCTTTCGACATATCGCAAGAAAGCCAAGCCACGCGCCAACGGTATGGCGCGGGCCTTGGTGGTCGGATCGGGGGCGGCTTCGGACCCGCTGCTTCCGACTTCGGCGCAGGTTGCCTCTTGGCGCGTCGGCTCGTGGAAGCGGGCGTCACTTTCGTCGAAGTCGATCTCGGCAACTGGGACACCCATCAGGATAATTTCGAACGCACCAAGCCCCTAAGTGAACGCGCCGACGCAGGATTCGGAGCTTTGGTTCAGGACCTACGCGAACGCGGTCGGCTCGACCGAACGCTCATCATTTGGATGGGAGAATTCGGCCGAACGCCTCGCATTAACGGCAACAACGGCCGCGACCATTACCCGCGTGCGTTTAGCGTCGCCTTGGCTGGTGGCGGTGTCCAGGGCGGACGGGTCATCGGTTCCACGAACGATGCAGGCACCGATATCACCCAGCGTCCCGTTACCGTGTCAGACCTCTTCTGCACATTCTGCCACGCCCTTGGCATCGATCCGCGTAAAGAACTCATGACCCCGATCGGCCGACCCATCAAACTCGTTGACGGCGGCGAACGCGTACGAGAATTGTTTTAATTTATCATTCGCAACCAATATTCAGATAAGAATCATTCTCCAGGGTTGGTGAAGCTTCGCGAAACCCACCTTGGCTTCGGCAGGATCCCTCTTTCGCCACGAAATTCCTTGAGTCCACGCAGGCGCAACGGTACCTTGCTGAAAAGCCTAGGTCCGTTCGGCTCGATGGTTCAAGGAGTTTCCCATGGTTCGCCGACTGGTTTTCTTGATCGCCCTACTTTTCAACGTTTGCTTCACCCATCACCTCCAAGCGGAGGAACGCACGGTTTTCATCTCCGCGTTCGCCTCGGGCGACAAAGCCGGCATCCATGCATTTCGGCTCGACCTGGAAACTGGCAACATGAAACCGCTGCACCGCACGACCGACGTGGCACATCCTTTTTACTTAGCCATCTCGCCGAACGAAAAAACCCTCTATTCCATTCATGCGAAAACCTTTGGTGGTAAGGACGATGAAGAAGTCGCCGCCTTCTCGCTTGAGGGAAATACGGGAAAGATGAAGCCGTTGAATCGCCAGTCAGCGCGTGGCACGGCGGCATGCTATTTGGACGTGGATGCCACGGGAAAATCGGTCTTGGTGGCCAACTACCTAACGGGCAGCGTGGCGGCGTTTCCGGTGAACGAAGATGGCTCGCTAAACGCAGCCGCCTCGTTCATTCAACATCGCGGGTCGAGCGTCAATCCCGACCGACAAAAGGGGCCGCATGCTCATTGCATCGTGGTCAGTCCGAACAACCGTTTCGCTTACGCCGCTGACTTGGGCTTGGACCAAGTTTTGGTGTACCGGCTGGACGCGAAAACCGCCAAACTCGCGCCCAACCGAGAGCCGTTCGCGAAAACACCAGCCGGCGCCGGACCAAGACACCTCACGTTCCATCCAAACGGAAAACACGTATACGTCATCAATGAGTTGGCCAACTCCATCTCGTTTTTCGACCATGACGCGGAAACCGGAAATCTTACTTCCAAACAAACGATTCCGACGCTTCCCAAAGATTTTGCCGGAAAGAGCTATTGCGCCGATCTCAAGATCACGCCCGACGGACGGTTTCTCTTCGGCACCAACCGTGGCCACGACAGCCTGGCGCGATACCAAATCGCCCAGGATGGCACGCTCACGGAACTGGGGATCGAGCCAAGCCGGGGTAAGGGACCGCAAAACCTGGCGATCACGCCCAACGGCAAATTCCTTCTGTGTGCGAACATGCCGGGAAATGTCGTGGTCGTATTTCGGATCGGAACCCAAGGCAGCTTGACACCCGTTGGCGAAATCCCGATCCCAAGCCCTTCGTGCATTCGATTGTTGAAGTCGTAAGCGCGCACCCTCTCGATCGTTTTCCTTGGAGACTCGGTCACCCTCCGCCAACGGGAACATCACCCCATGCGATATGTCGTTTGCATTTCCCTGGTCCTTTTCCCGGCTCAAGCGTACGCGGAACCTATCCTTCTCGCGGAACACGGTCAGGCGCGATATCCGATCGTCCTTTCCTCAAAAGCTTCCGACGCCACCAAAGCCGTCGCGAGAGAACTTGCCGAGTATCTGAATCGGATGGCTGGGGCAAAATTCGAGGTGAATGCCGGCGATGGCAGCCGCGGCATCGTGTTAGGCACGCTCGACAAGTTCCCGAACGCCGCCCTGGCGAAATCCCTTGAAATTCGAAACACCTACGACGGCAAGGAAGCGTTTGCGATTCGCACCGAGAAGGACCGCGTTCTTCTGATCGGCGCTACCGAGCTTGGCGCTTCCCACGCAGCGTTCCGATTCCTTGAACGGCTCGGATGTCGCTGGTTCTTTCCCGCCAAGGAATGGGAAGTCGTTCCGACGATGAAAACGTTGCGTGTCGACCTCCAAGAAACGGATCGCCCTCGCATCCTGGCTCGCCGAATCTGGTACGGGTACGGGGCGTTCGCGGACAAAGGCCACCCGCACGGCGAAAGCACGCAAAAAGATTACCAAGCTTGGGCGCGGCACAATTTGATGGCGGGTTCTTTCTCCGTCTACGCGGGGCACGCCTGGCAGTCGGTTATTTTGGAAAACAAAAAAGCCTTTGACGAACATCCCGAATTCCTCGCTTTGGTCAAAGGCACACGGCAGGGGCCTCAGCTATGCGTCAGCAATGCCGATGTGAAACGACTGTGTGTCGATTGGGCGTTTCGCTTTCTGGACAAAAACCCCACGCGCGAAATGGTTTCCATGGAGTGTTCCGATGGGCACGGCCATTGCGAATGCGCGGAGTGCAAAAAATTGGGTAGTGTCTCCGACCGTGTCTTTGGTCTCGCGAATCATGTGGCGCGTGAAGTCGGAAAGAAATACCCTGGCAAACTCGTCGGCTGCCTCGCCTACAGCGATCATAGCGAACCTCCCTCCATCGTGCTCGAACCGAACGTGTACGTGCAACTCACGGCGGGCTTCAATTATGGCCGATATTCGCATGACGAGCTGGTGGAGCTTTGGCCTAAAGTGTGCAAAAACCTGGGTTTTTATGAATACTTTTCCGTGTGGCTGTGGGATTTCGACCGTTTGCCAGGAGGCAATGGTGCGAATATTTCACGCACCAAGAAGATGGTCGACCGCTATCTGAAAGCCGGCGCCACCAGCTTCGATGCCGAGAGCGGCAATAACTGGGGCGTGCACGGCCGAGGCTATTACGTCGCCAACAAACTCCTTTGGAATCCCGAAACCGACGTTTCCGCCACGTTGACAGATTTTTACGAAAAAGCGTTTGGCCCCGGCGCTCCCGCCATGAAACGCTATTTCGAACGTATCGCGCCCGACGAAAAACCCCTCTTTAGCCGAGGTTTGATCGGTGAAGCGTTTCGTGACCTTGCGGACGCGGCGAAGTTGGCGGGGAATCGCCCCGACATCCTCGCACGCCTCGATCAACTGAAGCATTACCTGCGTTACGTCCACCTTCGTTGGCAGCTCGATCATGAAAAAGACAAGGCGAAGCAAAAAGCATTGACCGTGGAAATCCTCACCCATACCTACCGCACCCGCTATGAGTACATGAACCACTGGGGGGCGATACGGCAAAGCTTTGCCTCGGATGCGTCGAAGAAATTTGGCGAACCCGGCTGGGTGCTCAACGCCAAAGGCGAAAAGCCGTGGATCGTCGATCGCCCCGTCACTCGCATGGAAACCGATGCGTGGTTTCGTGAGGGAATGGAATATTTCCAACCGACCCCGGTGGTGGAACGGACGTATTCCCGCGATCTAGTGCCGGCGGGATTCGCGAGTCCGAAGCCGGCCGTAAGCCAACAAATGTACCAAGGAAGTGCGGAATATGCGTTTCACAGCCACTCGGGAGAGCCGTTGGAATTCGAACTCACTGCGGGCGTCATCGCCCATTATCGAGACCGACCAGCCGCGACGTGGAAGGTGACGAATGGAACAGGCGAATTGATCGCGCAAGGCAAGGCGCCGCTCGATGGGGAAGCACATCAGCTCCAAGTGAAAGTTCCCAGCGCGGGGACCTACTTTTTCGAGGCAACTTCTTCAGCCGGATGGAAGCTAAAAGTCGATGCTGGACGAGCCATTTCGCTGATCAGTGGACGTGGCCAACGTTTGCTCCATCTAGGTCAAATGCAGGAGATGTATTTCTATGTGCCGAAGGGTACGCGTGAACTTCAGTACTTCTGGTCAGGAGGCCCACACAAGGTTCATGGCGGCGACCGCAAAGTCCTTGCTGAGGTGAAGGTGAGCGATGAAGTCGTCACGATCCCGGTCCCAACCGGGATGGATGGAACCGTTTGGAGCCTGTCGCCTCGACCCCACAGTCAAATCTGGTTTTTCAACGCTCCGAACGTATTCGCGGCTTCTCCTTCCGCGTTGCTGGTGCCTCGCGAATTGGCAAAATCCGATTTGTTGGGAAGGTGATGCACCTGCGAAACGGATTAGCTGCAAAGGGAATCGCCAAATCCCTGAGTGGTCCAAACGATGCTGCATCGTCGGCAAAGAAACTCGCAGGTATTGGCAGAACGAGCGAGTGTACGGCCACAGCGAGGACAATCGCAACGATTGATTTTCGTGAAAGCAGCCGCGATGGCGGTTCCACAAAACCCCACGATGCCCAAAGATTCGAGCCAAGGCCAACCGTTCCGCGTTGCGAAACACCAAATCGCCGACGAAACAAGCAAGCCGACCACGATCTGCGCTACGCTTTTTCCGATCGTCCAATCATGGGTAGGATGTGGAAGCCGGTCCATTCACGTTCAACCCGGATAATGCTCGAAAGGCGAGCGGTGAGAGAAACTCCCAACCGTTGCGCTCGAATTCTTGCCCAGGGCCATGGCTTCCTGTGATTTCTTGAGATACTGCATTGCTACCCTGAAAAATCCTCGCGGCTCACGACGATTTTTCTCCAAACTTTTAAGCAATCTCCAGGGTCGAGCATGAAGCCGAATTTCCGACCCCGTAGGGGTCAAACTCTCTAGCCCAGGGTCGCTCGTACTCGAGCGCACCCTGGGTAGGGTCGAATCACATCGATGGAACACTGAAAGTGTTCTACCTAAGCCGATACTAGGTCGTATCGAAAAGAACCCGGGGTGCGCTCAAGTACGAGCGACCCTGGGCTAGTGCGTTGTCCAGACTAAATTTTGGGGTTGTGGAGACCCACGGGCCTCTCGGCCCGCGGTTTTCTTTGCTAATTACAAAGCCGTGGGCCGAAAGGCCCACGGGTGAGTTCGCCATAACCTGTAACCCCAAAATTTAGTC
>WBZS01001495.1_pt1 | contig 18363 bp, 8 predicted proteins | sample 5204201 | NCBI WGS metagenome assembly WBZS01 (sample SAMN12344357, study PRJNA552823) | activated sludge metagenome | biome: Activated sludge suspended growth; feature: Nitrification reactor; material: Wastewater; isolation source: activated sludge from nitrification reactor of wastewater treatment...
GGTCCGCACGCCGTCGAAAGCGCAAGACCTCGTCGCGCTCGGCGTGCAGGTCGCGCCCGGCGACGTGACCGAGAAGGACTCGTTGCGCGAGCCGATGCGCGGCGCCGACGGCGTCTTCCATATCGCGGGCTGGTACAAGGTCGGCGCGCGCGATCCGCATGAGGGCGAACGTATCAACGTGCTCGGCACTCAGAACGTGCTTGACGTGATGGCCGAGCTCGGCATCGCGCGCGGCGTGTACACCAGCACGCTGGCGGTCAACTCAGACACGCACGGTCGCGAGGTCGACGAGACCTATCGCTTCACGGGCCAGCACCTGACGACGTACGATCGCACCAAAGCCGAAGCCCATCACATCGCCGAGCGCTTCATCGCCCACGGCCTGCCGCTGGTCATCGTGCAGCCCGGGTTGATCTACGGGCCCGGCGACACGAGCAGCGTGCGCCGGTCGCTGATCCAATATCTGCAGCGCCGCCTCCCATTGCTCCCCACCGGCACCGCCTTCTCGTGGGGCCACATCGACGACATCGCCGCCGGGCACATCGCGGCCATGGACCGCGGCCGCCTAGGCGAGAACTACTTCGTCTGCGGCCCGACCCATACCTTCATCGAGGCGATGGAGATGGCGCGCGCAATCACGGGCGTCCCGCTGCCGGCCTTGCGCGCCGGCCCGGCGCTGCTCAAGGCCAACGCCGCGTTCATGGGCCTCGTCGAGAAGGTCTTCACCGTGCCCGAGACCTACACGCGTGAAGGCCTGCGCGTCATCGCAGGCGTCACGTACATCGGCAGCAACGCCAAGGCCCGGCGCGAACTGGGCTTCGATCCGCGGCCGTTACGGATCGGCCTGGAAGAGACGCTGCTGCACGAGATGCGTCTGCTCAGGCTCCCGCTTCCCCGGCAAGGCTGATCGCGCGCCCTCGCCACGCCTCATTAATCAAACTCTCACCCGGTCGTCCTGACGGAAGTCGGCGCACGGTCTGCGTTCATCTTGATGGAAACGCAGCCGAATCGCGTTGATTCCGCAAGCCCATCCGTCCTCACCCCCCATCGCTCCGCCTCGAACGATCGCGCCTGAGGGTTGGACAGACTTATTTAGGACCATTGTCATCTATAAAATCATGAAAGAGCCTCCGTATAGTGAGACTCCTGCTACGCACATGTAAAGATCAACCGAAACGATGCAGACCACGCTCCTCCCCAGCGACCACGTTCGTGCCATCGTCCAGCGCGTCGGTCTCCATGCGTTGATGGACGCGATGATCGCGCGGCTTACGCTCGCGTTCGCAGACTTCGACGCGGTTCAGACCATCAGCCCGGCGCGCTCGGGCTTCAACTACACGGACCCCGAGCTGGGCCTGATCGAATGGATGCCGGTCATGACCGGCGGCCGCGTGACGATCAAGGTCGTGGGCTATCACCCCAGCAACCCGCGTACGCGCCAGTTGCCCACGATCCTGTCGACCGTCAGCACCTATGACACGCGGACCGGGCACTGGATCGCGGTCGCCGACGGTAACTTCCTCACGGCGCTGCGCACCGGCGCGGCTTCGGCCATCGCCAGCCGCGCGCTGGCCGCGCCGCACAGCCACATCGTCGGCTTGATCGGCGCCGGCGCACAGGCGGTCACCCAACTGCATGCGCTCTCGCGCGTTCTGCCGATCGAGGCCGCCTGGGTCTACGATCTCGACCCCGCGGTCGCGCACTCGTTTCGCAAACGCGCCGGGTTCCTGCATCTCGAGCTCATCCCGGTGGACGCCTCCGGCCTTGACCAGCTTGTCGAACGCGCCGACGTGCTGTGCACGTGCACGTCGGTCGATGTCGGCGCGGGCCCGGTCTTCACGGACGGCGCGCACAAACCCTGGCTACATGTCAACGCCATCGGTTCGGATTTTCCCGGTAAGACCGAGCTCCCTTTGAGCCTGCTCAAGCGCAGTCTGGTCGTGCCCGACTTCCCGGCCCAGGCCAGCCAGGAGGGCGAGTGCCAGCGGCTCGATCCGGCCGAAGTCGGCCCCTCGCTGGTCGACGTGGTCAAACATCCCGAACGCTACGCCGCCCACCGCGAGACGACCACGGTGTTCGACTCGACCGGTTGGTCGCTCGAAGATCACGTCGCGCTCGGATTGTTGATGGACTACGCCAACGACCTCGGCCTCGGCATCCCGCTCGATATCGAGAGCCTGGCCGAGGACCCGCACGATCCGTACGCCTTCGCCGCGCCCGACGGGCTGCGGGTGTTGCATCCCTCACGCCGCAACGGCGTCGTCAACCATGGAGCGCCGCGAGCATGAACTTCGGCTGGACCCCTGAACAACTCGACCTGCGCAAGCGCGTGATCGCGTTCGCCGAGCATTGGTTGAACATCGACATCGTCGCGCGGGACCACGATGGCGCGTTTCCGCGCGACGCCTGGGCCGCGTGTGGAAGTTTCGGGCTGCTCGGCCTCAATGTGCCCCGCGCCTACGGCGGCAGCGAGCATGATCCGCTGACCGTCATCGCCGCGCTCGAGGCGCTCGGCTACGGCTGCCGCGACAACGGCCTGACCTTCGCGGTCTGCGCGCAGGTGACCAGCCTGCTGCCGACGTTCATCGAGTTTGCGAGCGAGGCCCATAAGCAGCGCTTCCTGCCTGGGCTGTGCCGCGGCACGATCATCGCCTGCGACGCCATGACCGAGCCCGAAACCGGCTCCGATGCCTTCGCGATGCGCACCACGGCCGTCAAAGACGGCGACGGCTACGTCCTGAACGGCTGCAAGACCTATCTGACCTTTGCGCCGGTTGCCGACGTGTACCTCGTCTACGCGCTAACCAAACCCGGCGCCGGCGCCTGGGGCGCAAGCCTGTTCCTGATCGAGCGCGGCACGCCCGGTCTCGAGATCGGCGCCGTCAAGCCCAAGATGGGCCTGCGCACCGTGCCGATGGGCGAGATCACGCTCCGCGACGTGCGCGTGCCGGCCGAGAACCGCATCGGGCCCGAAGGCGCCGGCGCCAGCATGTTCAACGCCGCCCAGGAATGGGAGCGCGCCGGGGTGCTGGCCTTTCAGATCGGCCGCATGGAGAAACAACTCGAAGAGTGCGTGGCCTTTGCGCGCGAACGCAAGGCCTTCGGCCAGTCGATCGGCAAGTTCCAGTCGATCTCCAACCGCATCGCCGAGATGAAACTGCGGCTCGAGACGGCCCGGCTGCTCACTTACCGCGCCGCGTGGCGCAAATCGCGGGGCGAGCCGGCCATGCTCGACGCCGCGCTGGCCAAGCTGCACCTGAGCGAGGCCTTCGTTGAGTCGAGCCTCGACGCGATCCGCATCCACGGCGGGCGCGGCTACGTGACCGAGGAAGAGATCGAGCGCGATCTGCGCGACGCCGTCGGCGGCCCGATCTACGGCGGCACAAGCGATATTCAGCGCAACATCATCGCCCGCATCCTGGGTCTGCCGGCATGATCGACCTGCTGCACCACATCCTCCAGCGTGCCGCCGAGCGCGCGCCCGAGAAGACGGCCATGCGCTGCAACGGCCAGGCGTTGTCGTACGGCGACTGGCTGCGTCGCTCGAGCGCGCTGGCATCGGCCCTGCGCGCGCAAGGTGTGCAGCGCGGCGACCGGGTCGGCATCCTCCTTAACAAGAGCCTGGAGACCCCGGTAGCCGTGTACGGCACCTGGATGGCCGGCGCCGCCTACGTGCCGCTCGATCCGCTCGCTCCGGTCGCGCGTCTGGGCTTCGCCGTGCAGGACGCCGGCATCACGCATCTCGTCACCCATGAGCCCAAGCGCGCCGCTGCGGCGACGCTGGCGGCCGCACATGGCGTGACGCGCGTCATCGGCCTCGCGCCCGGTGACGACCTCTCGGCCGAAGCCCTGAGCTGGGCCGACGTGCCGGCCGGCGCGGCGCCCGCGCCCGAGATCGTGCTGAGCGCGAACGACCTGGCCTACGTCATGTACACCTCGGGCTCGACCGGCACGCCCAAGGGCCTGATGCACACCCACGCCAGCGGCCTGGCCTACGCCCGGCTCTCGGCGGAGCTGTACGACGTGCAGAGCAGCGACGTGCTCAGCAACCACTCGCCCCTGCACTTCGACATGTCGACCTTCGACTACTTCACCGGCCCGCTGCGCGGCGCGACGACCGTGATCATCCCCGAGCCGGTGACCAAGTTCCCGGCCAGCCTGTCGAAGCTGATCCAGGACGAGCGGATGACGATCTGGTACTCGGTCACGACCGCGCTGGTGCAGCTGGTGTTGCGCGGCGCCTTGCCGCAGCGTGACCTAAGCGCGCTGCGCTGGATCCTGTACGGCGGCGAGCCCTACCCGCCCAGCGCGCTGCGCGAGCTGCAGGCCCTGGTTCCGGGCGCGCGCGTCAGCAACGTCTACGGGCCGGCCGAGGTCAACCAGTGCACGTACTACCACGTGCCCGCGCCCGGAGCCGAGGTCGATGCCGACGACTCGGTGCCGATCGGCCGAATCTGGGCCGAGAGCGAAGGCCTGCTGCTCGACGCCGACGATCGCGAGACGCCGCCGGGCGAGATCGGCGAGCTGGTCGTGCGCACGCCGACGATGATGCGCGGCTACTGGAACCGCCCCGACCTGAACGCGCGCGCGTTCTACCGTCGCAGCGGGCAGGACCAGACCGAAGGTGTGTTCTATCGCACCGGTGATCTGATGCGCGTCGACGCGCACGACCGGCTGCGTTTTTGCGGGCGCAAGGATCGCCAGATCAAGACCCGCGGCTATCGCGTCGAACTCGACGAGGTCGAGAGCGCGTTGGCATTGCACCCCGCCGTCGGCGAGGTCGCGGCCTATGCCGCACCCGACGGCGCCGGCAGCCTGCTCATCGAGGCGGCCATCATCGTGCGCGCCGGGCTGACTCTCGACGAGGCCGAGCTCAAGGCCGACGTCGCGCGGCGCCTGCCGCCCTACGCCGTGCCGAATGCGATCCGGTTCCTGGTCGACTTCCCGCGCACCGGCACCGGCAAGATCGATCGACGGGCGCTGGCCGAGCAATCACACTCACCCGCCCGAGACACCGTCGCGTCGGCCCGTTAGGACGGACCGGCTCGGGTTGTTCACGCTTGGGGACGAGCTACCCCGCCGGCCCAGGGCAGTCAACCATCATCGGAAGCGCCGCGGGTGGGCCGCGTCGCGCAGCCTGAGGAGTAGAGGATGTCAGTCAAAACCACGGTGCGCGAATTCATCACGCGCGATCTGCTGATGGACCCGGCCATGGCGCTCGGGGACGCCGACGAGCTGCTGCTCAGCGGCCTGGTCGACTCGCTCGGCGCGATGCGGCTGGTCGCCCACCTCGAAACCGCCTACGGCATCAAGGTGCCGGCCGAGGACGTGCTACTCGAGCATTTCGAGACCATCGACGCCGTCGCGGCCTATCTTGGCAGACGCGGTATCGACTGAACCAGACCCAGAGAAAAGCATGTCCACCCTCGACCCGAACCTGACACGGACGCAGTTCCTGCTCTGGCTGGGCCAGAAGCTCGACCCGGCCGCCCCGCTTTACAACATGATCCAGACCTTCGCCTTTGACGGCGATCTGGATGCGGCCGTATTCGGCCGCGCCTGGGATCTGGTCGTGGCGGGCTCCGACGCGCTGCGCACCGTGGTCGATGAGGTCGACGGTCAACCGCGACAACGCGTGCTGGCCCCCGCGCCGGTCAGCGTCGAGGTCCATGACCTGAGCGCCGAGCCCGACCCCGAGCAAGCCGCGGCCGATTGGGTGGCCGACCGCCGTTTGCGTCTGCTCGACCTCGGCCGCCGGCTATGGGACACGGCCCTGCTCAAGATCGGCCCGGCCCGCTGGGTCTGGTACCTGTGCCAGCATCACCTCATCACCGACGGCGCGTCGTTCCGCGCAACCTACGTGCGCCAGGCCGACGTGTACGCGCGCCTGCTGGCGGGCGAGGCCCCGCCCACGGCCTGGCCGCAGTTCGCGGATTACCGCGCCCAGGAGCTCGCCCGGCGGGCCGCACCCGAGACCGAGCGCGCCGAGGCCTTCTGGCGCTCGCAGGTCGCCGCGCCGGCGGATCCGCTGCATTACTTCGGCCCGGTCCCGGCCCACCGCGAGGCGCGCACCGACCGCCGGGTGCTCGACCTCGGCCTCGAACGTTCGGCCGGACTGCGGGCGTTGTGCGCGCAACCGCCCTTCAAGTCCTTCAGCGTCGACCTGGCGCTGTACAGCCTGTTCTCGACGTTGCTCGCGACCTGGCTGCATCGCCTGACCGGCGCCGAGCAACTGCGTATCGGCACGCCTTATCACAACCGCCCGACGCCGACGCTGCGCAACACGATCGGGGCCCTGATCGAGATCGGCCCGATCGCGCTGAGCGTCGACGCCAATGACACCTTCGCGACGCTGTATCGTCGCGCCCAGGCCGCCCAGCTCGAGGGTCTGCGGCACGCCTTGCCCGGCATCACGGTCGCCGAGCGCAACCGCGCCTATGACGTCTTGCTCAACTACGTCAACGTGGCCTTCCCGCCCTTCGCCGGGCTGACGCCCACGGTCGATTGGGTGCACGCCGGCTACGGTGACCGCCACAACAGCCTGCGCCTGCAGGTGCACGACTTCGGCGCGACCGGCCGCTTCCGGCTGCTGTTCGACTTCAACGAGAGCGTGTTCACGCCCGAACAGCGCGCGCTGGTGCTCAACCAATTCGAGCGCGTCGTCGACGCGCTGCTGGTCGACCCGACCCGCACACTGCGCGACGTCGGGTTGCAGACGCCGGCCGAGCTGCAGACGCTGGTGCGCGATTACAACGCCTCGTCTGCGTCGTATCCGAGCGACAGGACGGTCGTGCAGTTGTTCGAGGCCCAGGTCGACGCCGCGCCCGCGGCCGAGGCCGTGCGCGACGGCGAGCGCGTGCTGAGCTACGGTGAGCTCGACGCGCGTGCCAACGCATTGGCCCACGACCTGCGTGCGCGCGGCGTCGGGCCCGACACGTTGACCATGATCGCGCTGCCGCACTCGCCCGAGGTCGTGATCGCGATCCTGGGCGTGCTCAAGGCCGGCGGCGCGTACGTGCCGGTGGACCCGGCCTATCCGCCCGCGCGGCTGGCCTTCATGCTCGACGAGATCCGGCAGGGCCTGGCCGGCGCCGCGCCGGTGTTGATCACCACCCCGATCGCCGAGGCCCCGGCCGAGGGCGTCCAGGTCGTGCGGCTCAGCGCCGACGCGCCCGCGAACGCGCGACGCCCGGCCGGGTCGCCGGCGCCCGAGCACCTGGCCTACACGATCTTCACCTCGGGCTCGACCGGCAAGCCCAAGGGCGTGATGATCGCGCACCGCAGCCTGATGAACTACATCTGGTGGGCGCGCGGCGTGTACACAAGCGGCCGCGCCATCACCTGGCCGTTGTTCTCGTCGCTGGCCTTCGACCTGACGGTCACGTCGATCTTCACGCCGCTGATCACGGGCGGGCGCATCCGCGTCTTCCGCGAGGACCCGGGCGTGCGCGGCAGCGCGGTCCTCAAGGTCGTGCAGGATGGCGAGAGCGACATCCTCAAGCTCACGCCCGCGCACCTCGCGCTCATCAAAGACGAGAACCTGGCCGCGACGCGCATCCGCGCGTTCATCGTCGGCGGCGAGGACTTCAAGACCGAGCTGGCCCGCGACGTCACGCGCGCCTACGGCGAGATCCCGATCGCGATCCACAACGAGTACGGCCCGACCGAGGCCACCGTCGGCTGCATGATCCACACCTTCGACGCGGCCCGCGACCAGGCCCCGTCGGTGCCGATCGGCGTCCCGGCCGCCAACGCCGGCATCTACATCCTCGACGCGCACCTCAACCCGACGCCGACCGGCGTGGTCGGCGAGATGTATCTCGCCGGGGACGGGCTGGCGCGCGGCTATTTCAACCGGCCCGATCTCACGGCCGAGCGCTTCATCACGGTCGACGCGGCGCGCCTCGGCGGTTCCGGCAGCCTGCGGCTGTACAAGACCGGCGATCTGGCGCGCTGGGGCGGCGACGGCCGGATCGAATTCCTCGGCCGCGCCGATCACCAGGTCAAGATCGGCGGCGCGCGCATCGAGCTGGGCGAGATCGAGGCGCAATTGTTGACCCATCCGGCCGTGCGTGAGGTTGTCGTGACCGTCTGGGCGCCTAACGCGCCGGCGCGGGCTGCCGGCCCGGAGCGGCACTGCGCGCGCTGCGGCCTGGCCTCCGACTTCCCGGGCATCACGTTCGACGACGCCGGCCTGTGTCACATCTGCCGCGCCTTCGACGGCTACAAAGACAAGGCCCGGGCGTACTTCAAGGATCTGTCGGCCTTCGCGGCCGTGGCCGAGGCGATGCGCGCCCGGCGGGCCGAGACAGGCGCGGCCTATGACTGCGTGGTGCTCTTCAGCGGCGGCAAAGACAGCACGTACATGCTGTATCAGGTCGTCGCGCACGGGCTCAAGCCCCTGGTCTTCTCGCTCGACAACGGTTTCATCTCCGACCAGAGCAAGGCCAACATCCGGCGGGTCGTGGGCGCGCTCGGCGTCGATCACGTCTTCGGCACCACGCCGCACATGAACGCGATCTTCGTCGACAGCCTGAAGCAGTTCGCCAACGTCTGCAACGGCTGCTTCAAGACGATCTACACGCTCTCGGTCAACCTGGCGCGCGAGCATGGCGTCGGCCACATCGTCACCGGTCTCTCACGCGGCCAGTTCTTCGAGACGCGCCTGACGCCCGACCTGTTCGAGGGCCCGGGCATCGACCCCGACGCCATCGACGCCGCGATCGTCGAAGCCCGCAAGGTCTATCACCGTCGCGACGACGTGATCTCGCGCTCGCTCGACGTCGACGTCTTCCGCGACGAGAACGTCTTCGACCAGGTGCAGTTCGTGGACTTCTACCGCTACAGCGACGTCGGCCTCGACGAGCTGTACGCCTTTCTGGCCGAGCACGCGCCCTGGATCCGGCCGGCCGACACCGGCCGCTCGACCAACTGCCGCATCAACGACGTCGGCATCTTCCTGCACAAGAAGCTGCGCGGCTTTCACAACTACGCGCTGCCTTACAGCTGGGACGTGCGCCTCGGCCACAAGCAGCGCGACGCCGCGCTCGACGAGCTCGACGACGCCATCGACGAGGCCGAGGTGCGGCGCATGCTGGCCCAGATCGGCTACGACGGACCCGGGCTCGATGACGCCGAGACCGGCGCCGGCGGCCGTCTGGTCGCCTACCTTGTCGCCGATCAGCCGCTCACGCTGGCCGATGTGCGCGCCCACCTCGGACGCACGCTGCCCGACTACATGTGGCCGGCCTTTGTCGTGCAACTCGAGGCGCTGCCGCTCACGCCCAACGGCAAGGTCGACCGCACGGCGCTGCCCGACCCGAGCCTGCAGCGGCCCGAGCTCGCGGCCGACTACGCCGCGCCGCGCACCACGGCCGAGAAGGTGCTTGCCGAGATCTGGGCCCGCGCGCTGCGGCTCGATCGCGTCGGCGTGCACGACAACTTCTTCGAGCTCGGCGGCGACTCGATCATCACGCTTCAGATCGCGGCCCGCGCCGCGCAGGCCGGGCTGGCGATCACGCCCGTCCAGTTGTTCAAGCACGCCACGATCGCCGAACTGGCCGCCGTAGCCGCGAAGGCTGAGGCGCCGCGGGCCGAGCAAGGCCCAGTTGCCGGCGTGGTGACGCTCACGCCCGCCCAGCTCTGGTACCTCGAGGTCAGTCGAAACGGGGCCGACGCCTGGAGCCAGTCGATCACGCTTGATCTGACCGAGCGCGTCGACCCGGCCGCGCTCGAACTCGCGCTGCAACAGCTGCGCGCCCAGCACGACGCGCTGCGTCTGCATGTGCGCACCGAAGGCGTCGAGGGCGGGGTCGTCTCAGCCTGGCTCCCGGAACGCCTGACTGACCCGATCCTGCGCCCGTTCGATCTGCGCGCGATCGCGCCTGAAGACCGGGCCGGCGCCACGACCCGTCTGCGCGCGGCCCTCAACGCCGCCTGCGATCCCGAGCGCGGCCGTCTGATCGGCGCGGCCCTGGTCGAGACCGGCGCGCGGCAGCAGCTGGTGCTGGTCGTCCATCACCTCGCCGTCGACGGCGTGTCCTGGTGGGCGCTGTTGCAGGATCTGGAGACCGCGCTGGCCGGCGGGGCGCTCCCGGCCAAGACCACGTCGGTGCGCGCCTGGGGTGATCGCCTGCGCGCCTATGCTGCGGCCGAAGCCGAGCAGCATCTGCCGTTCTGGCGCGCGCAAGCGGCGCGCCTGCCGCGCGACGCGCACGCCGCGTCGACCGAGGCCGAGACCCGGGCGCTGCGCGTCAGCCTGGATGAGATCGAGACTGCTCGTCTGCTGCAGGGCGCCGTGCCCGTGCACGAGGCGCTGCTGGCCGCGGTCGTCGACTCGGCCGGCCCGCGCGAGCTGACCGTGATGCTCGAAGGCCACGGCCGCGAGCCGATCTTCGGCGACGCCGATCTCTCGCGCACCGTGGGCTGGTTCACCGGCATCTATCCGCTCGCGCTGCGCGCCGGCCGCGACAGCGCCGAGACCGTGCGCCTGACGCAGGCCGCGCTCAAGTCGGTGCCGCAACACGGCCTCGACTTCGGCGTGCTGCGCTACCTCGGTGCGCCCGAGCACCGCGCCCTGCTGGCCGGGCCGGCGCCGCTCCTGCTGGTCAACTATCTGGGCCAGCTCGACGGCCTGACCTACGACTCGACCCGCTTCACGGTCGCCGAGGGCCTGAACCTGGTGCGCTCGGCCGAGGCGGCGCGGCCGTACGCGGTCGAGCTCAACGCGCGCGTCGAGGGCGGCCGGCTCGAGCTCGACTGGACCTTCAGCCCCGAGCTGGCCGAGCGCGTATCCGGCTGGGCCCAGACCACGGCCGAGCGCCTGCGCGCGCTGGCGTCTACCGCGCCGGGCGTGTCGGTCAGCGCCGCCGATGTCTCGGCCGACGAGCTCGGCGACATCCTGGCAGAGTTCGCGGAAGAGCGCCCATGACCCACCCCTCCACCGCTCAACGCGGCGACGGCAACATCGAAGCCGTGTACGCGCTCACGCCCGTGCAGGAGGGCATGCTCTATCACGCCATCGATGCGCCCGGCTCGGGCGTCTACGTCAATCAGTTTGCGGCGACCCTTCGGGGCGCGGCGACGCTGGATGTGCCCGCCTTCCAGGCCGCCTGGGCGGCCGTGATCGCGCGCCACAGCGCCCTGCGCACGCTCTTCACCTGGGAGAAGCGCCAGCGCCCGCTGCAGCTGGCGCGCGCCGTCGTGCAGGCGCCATGGGCGCTCGAGGATTGGCGCCATCTGTCGGAGGACGCGCAGAGCGCGCAGTTCGAGGTCTTCCTCGCGGCGGATCGCGCGCGCGGCTTCGACCTGAGCAAGGCGCCGCTGCTGCGCTTCGCGCTCATCCGCCTGGCCGACGACGCGTACCGCTTCCTCTGGACGACCCACCACCTGATCCTCGACGGCTGGTCGTCGACGCTGGTGATGAAGGAAGCGTTCGCGCGCTACGCGGGTCGGAGCGTCACGACCCCGGCTGCGCCGTTTCAAGACTACGTGCGCTGGCTGGGTGCGCAGGATCTGGGCGTCGTGGAGTCGTTCTGGCGGCGCGAGTTGCAGGGCCTGAGCGCGGCCACGCCCATCGACCTCGGCCCCGCGACCGGTCGCGGACACGCGCAGTTACGCGTCACGCTCGACGCCGACCTTGGCGCCGCGCTGGCCCGGCTGGCGCAGAGCCAGCGCGTCACGCTCAACACGGTCTTTCAGGCGGCCTGGGCCTTGTTGCTCGGCCGGGTCAGCGGGCAGAGCGACGTGCTCTTCGGGGTCACCACCGCGGGTCGACCGTACGCGCTGCCCGACGTTGAATCCCGGGTCGGCATGTTCATCAACACCCTGCCGTTGCGCGTGCCGGTGCCGGCCGAGGCGACCGTGGCCGATTGGCTGCGCGATCTCCAGGCACGCGGCCTGGCGCTGCGCGAGGTCGAGCACACGCCGCTGGCGCGCGTGCGCGGCTGGAGCGAGCTCCGCGGCGCGGGAGCCCTTTTCGACTCGGTCCTGGTTTTCGAGAACTACCCGGCCGCGGGCGAACTGATGCCGGCCGAAACGCGCCTGACGCTCGCCGAGATCGACCAGCGCGAGCAGAGCAACTATCCGCTTGCCCTGCTGGTCGTGCCCGACGCGGGCAGCGGCATCCGACTGTATCTGATCCACGACACGGCCCGCTACACGCCAGACGCCGTCGCGCGCCTCGCCGCGCACCTGCGCGCCGTGCTCGCCGGCCTGGCCGCGAACCCGACCGGCCGCGTCGGCGACGTCAGCGTGCTCGACGACGCCGAGCGCGCGCAGCTGGCGAGCTTCAGCCGCGGGCTCGCGTTGCCATATCCGCGCGAGCTGCCGATCCACCGCCTGATCGAACGCTGGGCCGAAGAGACGCCCGAGGCCCCGGCCGTGATCGCGGCCGGGGAAACGTTGACGCACGCCGAGCTGAACCGACGCGCCAACCGCCTCGCGCGCCGTCTGCGTGCGGTGGGCGTCGGGCCCGGCATCTGCGTCGGCCTGCACGTCGAGCGCTCGCCCGAACTGCTGGTCGGCCTGCTGGCTATCCTCAAAGCCGGCGGCGCGTACGTGCCGCTCGACCCGGCCTACCCGCGCGAGCGCCTGGCGTACATGCTGGCCGAGGCATCGGCCCCGGTCGCGCTCACCGGGCCCGGTCTGCCGCAACTGGCCGGCTTCCCGGGGTTGGTGCTTGCGCTCGGGTCGAGCGACGCGCTCGGGTCGAGCGACGCGCTCGGCACAATCGAGGCAGCCGACGAGCCCGACGATGCCAATTTGCCCGACGGCGCGACCGGCGACGATCTGGCCTACGTGATCTTTACCTCGGGCTCGACCGGCCTGCCCAAGGGCGTGCCGGTGCGTCATCGCCAGCTGATGCACTCGACGATCGCGCGCTTCGCGCTCTACCCCGAGCAGGCCGACCGCTATCTGCTGCTCTCGTCGTTCTCGTTCGATAGCTCGGTGCCCGGCCTGTTCTGGCCGCTCTGCCAGGGCGGCGCAGTGTGCCTGCCCGCGCAGCGCGAGGAGCAGGATGCGCTTGCTACCCTGGGTCTGATCGAAAACTGGTCGGTCACGCATACGCTCTGTCTGCCGTCGCTGTACGGCCTGCTGCTCGAGTTCGCGACACCCGCGCAGCTCGCGAGCCTGCGGGCCGTGATCGTGGCCGGCGAGAGCTGCCCGCCGGATCTGCCCGCGCGACACGCGCAGGCCGCGCCGCGGGCGACGCTCTACAACGAGTACGGCCCGACCGAGGGCACGGTCTGGGCCAGCGTGGCCGAGCTCAGGCCCGAGCACGCCGGCCGCGTGAGCATCGGTGGCCCGATCCCGAACACGACCCTGCTCGTCCTCGACGCGCAACGCACCCTCGCGCCGATCGGCGTGGCCGGTCAGCTCTACATCGTCGGCGACGGCGTGGTCGACGGCTACCTCAAGCGGCCCGACCTCACGGCCGAGCGCTTCGTCGCGGTGCCGGATCCGTGGACCCCGGGCGGGACGCTGCGCGCCTACGCCACGGGCGATCTGGCGCGCTGGACCACCGACGGCCGGCTCGACTTCCTCGGCCGCGCCGATCAGCAGGTCAAGATCCGCGGCCACCGCATCGAGCTCGAGGAGATCGAGAACGCCTTGCGCGCCCTGCCGGGCGTGCGCGACGCGGCCGTGGTCGCGCGCGCCGCGGTGCGGGCCGATTTGACGACGCATCCGTCGGCGCTGGCCGCCGCCCTGGCGGCCCTCGACGGCGACGAAGCCGAGGCCTTGCTGGCCGAGATCGAATCCATCAGCGACGAGGAGGCGCAGGCCCGCGCCTGGGCCTGAGAGGACCGATGCGCAAGCTTAAACGAACGCCGCACTTCGACCTGACGCTCGACGTCAAGGACGACGCTTTCATCGCCCCGCCGCGCGAAGCTCAGCGCCACTGGCTGCTCAACCGCGCCGTGGCCGAGACCGTGATGGACCTCGAGGCCCTGCACGGCGTGGCCGGCCGCTTCGTGCCCGGTATCGACTTCAGCGCGATCGGCGAGCGCACCCAGGGCGACCTGAGCGACGACCAGATCATGGAGGATTGGCTGATCCCGCTGATGCAGGCCATGGCCGCCGAGGTCACGGCCACGCACGGCGACGTGCTCGAGATCGGCTTCGGGCGCGGCGTCTCGTCGGATTTCATCCAGGCCGGCAGCGTGAAGTCGCACACGATCGTCGAGTGCAACGACTCGGTCATCGCCCGCTTCGAGGCCTGGCGCGCGCGGCTGCCCGAGCGCGACATCCGTCTGCTCGCCGGGCGCTGGCAAGACGTGACCGACAAGATGGGCGCCTACGACGGCGTGTTCTTCCACACCTACCCGCTCAACGACGACGAGTACGTCGACACCGTGGTCAAGAGCGCGACCTTCGCCGAGCACTTCTTCGCGACCGCGGCCGCGCACCTGCGGCCGGGCGGCGTGTTCACCTACATGACCAACGAGATCGACTCGCTCAGCCGAGCCCATCAGCGCGCGCTGCTGCGCCACTTCAGCACGTTCAGCGTGCGCGTGCTGCCGCTGCAGCCGCCGGCCGACGTGCACGACACCTGGTGGGCGGACTCGATGGTCGTAGTGGGGGCCCGGAAGTAAGCCATGTCGATCACGCCCGAACGCCTCGCCCGCCTCACACCCGCCCAGCGCGCACTGCTCGTCCGGCGCCTGCCCGCCGCCCCGAACGCCGGCAGCGGGTTGCGCCTGATCGGCTACGTCGCCGGCGCCGGCCTCGACGGCGTTGCCCTGCGCGAGCAGCTCCGGCAGCGGCTGCCCGATCACATGCTCCCGGCCGCCGTCGTCGTGCTCGACGCGCTGCCGCACACGCCCAACGGCAAGCTCGACCGCGACGCGCTGCCCGAGCCCGGGGCTCAGCCCACAGCCCGGCCCGAGGTCGCGCCGATCGTCACCGACGATCTCGAGACGCAGCTGGCCGCGATCTGGGCCGAGGTGCTCGGCCTCGACTTCGTCGCGCCCGACGACGACTACTTCGAGCTGGGCGGCGACTCGATTATGAGCATCCGCATCATCGCGCGCGCCAAGACTTTGGGGCTGCAGCTCAAACCCGGCGACCTGCTCGAGCACCCAACCGTGGCCGGGCTGGCCGCTGTCGCGCGCAAGGCCGCGGCGCCGGCCGTCGCGACCGCCGCGCGCGACGTGGACGTCGCGCCGTTCCTGCCGATCCAGCACTGGTTCGCCGAGCAGACGCTGGCACACCCCGAGCAGTGGAACCAGGCCATCGTGCTCACGGCGCGCGGCAGGCTCGACGCCGCGCTCGTGCAGGCCGCGACACGCGCGCTCCTGGACCATCATCCGGCGCTGCGCACGCGCTTCGACTTCACGACCCGCACGCAGCACCTCGAACCCGTGCCGGCTGTGCCGCCGTTCAGCCGGCAGGTCGTGGCGGACCTGGACGACCTCGACGCGCCGATCGCGGCCCTACACGCGCAGCTCGATCCCGCCGCAGGGCGCGTCTTCCACGTCGCCCAGTTCGACACCGACGCTGCGAGTTCGGTCGCCGCGAGTTCGGTCGCCGCGACCGCAGTCGCCCTGATCGCCCACCACCTCGTGGTCGACGCGATCTCGTGGCGCATCCTGAGCGAAGACTTTCAGGCGCTGTGTCTGGCGCTGCAACGCGGGCAGGCCCCGACGCTCCCGGCCGCCTCGGCCTCACCGCTGGCCTGGGCAGTCGCGGCAGCACAACGGGCCGCGGCGCCTGAGTTGGCCATCGAGGCCGCGCACTGGCTGAAGCAGACGACGCGGCCGGGCGACGCCCGGGTGCCCGGCGGCGGCGTCGGCGAGAACACGACAGGCGCCGCGCGCACGGTGCGGGTCGCGCTCGCGCCGGACCTCACGCACAGCCTGCTGCTCGACGTGCATGGCGCCTACAACACCCAGGTGCCCGACCTGCTCCTGACCGCCCTGGCGCGGGCGTTGCGCGACTGGGCCGACGGCGACGCCGTGACGATCGCGCTCGAAGGGCATGGGCGCGAGGCGGCAATCGCGGACCTCGACGTCTCGCGCAGCGTCGGCTGGTTCACGTCGGTGTATCCCGTGCGTCTGGCGGTGCCGGCCGGCGGCCCGGGCGAGCAGGTGCTGGCGATCAAGGAGACGCTGCGCGCCATCCCGTCGCGCGGCGTGAGCCACGGGTTGCTACGCCACCTCGGCCCCGCTGAGGTCGCCGCCGCGCTGCGGGACATGCCCGATCCCGAAGTGCTATTCAACTATCTCGGCCGCGCCGACGACCGGTTCGCGCCGACGCCGCTCTTCACGGCGCTACGCGAGGCGCCGGTCGGCGCCCGTCACCCCGACAACCGCCGCCGCTACCTGCTCGACATCGATTGCGCCGTGCGCGCCGGGCAGCTCGAGTGCGTGTTCACGTATCCGGGAGCGCGGCTCTCGTCCGCGTCCGTGGAGGATCTTGCGGCGCGATATCTGGACGCGCTCGAGGCCCTGATCGCGCACTGTCTGGCGCCCGAGGCCGGCGGTCGCTCGGCCTCCGACTTCGCCCTGGCCGACCTCGACGCCGACGAGTTCGCGAAGCTCAAGGACCTGCTCGACGGCTAATGCCATGAAGAACGTCGCCGACATCTATCCGCTGACGCCGATGCAGGAGCTGATGCTCATGCATGCCCTGGCCGCGCGCGGCGAGGACGTGCTGGTCAACCCGGCGGTCTTCGATCTGCGCGGCGAGCTGGATGCGCGCGTCTTTCAGGCGGCCTGGGCGGCCGTGATCGCGCGTCATCCCGCGCTGCGCACGGCCTTCGCCTGGGAAGGTCTGCGACGGCCGATGCAGGTCGTGCGCGAGTCGGTCGAGGCCGACTGGCGCATCGACGACTGGCGTGGGCAAAGCCCGGCCGAGCAGGAAGCCGCCTGGGCGACGTGGATGCACGTTGACGCGCAACGCGGCTTCACGCTGACGCAGGCGCCGCTGATGCGCTTCTATCTCACGCAGGTCGGCGATCACGTCTGGCGCTTTGCGTGGATCAGTCATCACCTGATCCTCGACCGCTGGTGTATCGACATCGTCCTCGGCGAGCTGCGCGCCTGTTACGAGGCCCTGATTCTGGATCGTGATCCGAAGCTCCCGCCGGCGCCGCCCTTCAAGGCCGTCGTGGCCTGGATGCAGCGCCGCGACCCCGCGCAGGCCGAGACGTTCTGGCAGGAGTCGCTGCGCGGCGCCGGCGCGCTCCCGGCCATCGCGGGCGCGCCCGACCCCGCGCAGCGGCCCGGCGACTTCGCGATCGTCACCCGCCGCCTGCCCGCCGAGACGGTTGAGGCCGTGCGCCGCGCGGCGCGTTCCCATGGCAGCCTGGCGAGCACGTTCTACACCGGGGCGGCCGCGATCGTGCGGGCGGCGCTGGCCGGCCGCGACGACGTCATCGTCGGGCTGACGGTCAGCGGCCGCGACCCCGAGATCCCGGGCGTCGAGCGCCTGGTCGGCAGCCTGATCAACGACCTGCCGGTGCGCGTCAGGCTCGACCGCGCGCAGTGCGTGGACGAGTGGGCCCGCGCGCTGCAGCGCCACGTCACTCAGATTCAAAGCGTGGCGCCGGTCGCACCCGCCCGGTTGTTGGCCTGGTGCGAACGGCCGGGTGGGCAGCCGCTGTTCGACCTGCTCACGCTGGTGCAGCCGTCCGTGGCCTTTGCAACCGAGTGGCGCGACCTGGCCTGGCATCCGCTGCCGGCCGCGCCGCGCGCCGACGTCCCGCTGACGCTGACGATCAGCGAGGACGGAGCCGAGGTCGAGGTCGCGCTGCTTTACGCGACCGAGCGCTTCGGCGTGGGCGACGCCGACGACCTTCTGGCCCGCTACGCGCGTGTGCTGGCGGCGCTGGCCCAGCCCGACGCGACTCTGGCCGACGCGCTGGCGGCCGCCGGCGAGCCCCGCGCAATCGCAGCGCGCCCGCACGATCTGGAGGGGCGCGTCAACGTCGACGGCCTGGTCGAGCTCAACCTGGCGCGCAACGGCGCCGAGGCGCGCGTGGCGCGGCTGTGGGGCCAGGTGCTCGGCCGCGCCAACGTGCCGGTCGACGTCGACTTCTTCGAGCTGGGCGGCACGTCGCTGGGCGCGATGCAGGTTCTGGCGCTGGCCGAGCGCGAGTTCGGCAAGCCGGTGCCGCTGGCCACGCTGATCGAGGCGCCGACGGTCGCGGCCTTCGCGCGCAAGCTCATGACCGACGAGGCTACTCCGTGGCGCGCGCTCGTCCCTCTCCAGACCACGGGCACGCGCCTACCGTTCTTCGGCGTGCATCACGGCGGCGGCGGCGTGTACGGGTATGCGGCCCTGGCACGCCAATTGGGCCCCGATCAGCCCGTCTATGGTTTTCAGGAGCCGGGCTACGAGCCGGGCCCGGACACGCTGCCG
>WBZS01001498.1_pt1 | contig 18336 bp, 19 predicted proteins | sample 5204201 | NCBI WGS metagenome assembly WBZS01 (sample SAMN12344357, study PRJNA552823) | activated sludge metagenome | biome: Activated sludge suspended growth; feature: Nitrification reactor; material: Wastewater; isolation source: activated sludge from nitrification reactor of wastewater...
AGCAGCCCGTCAGCGCCTACGACGTGCTGCCCGTGCTGTTCAAGCGCCCGCTCGATCTGCACCAGACCACCTTTGCCCTGGGCGAGGCGGTGGCGCACTTGCACCGGTTGTGGCACGGGGGCCAGCTGAAGCGCGTGCGTGGCGACGACGGCATCTGGCGCTTTGCGCCCGCGCGCTGACCGTCACTTTTCTATAGCAAGAGAACAAGGCGTGTATTGCGCTCATCGGCCGACATGCGCGAAGTCCGGCTGACGAACCAGGGGTTGCGGCACCTGCCGCCCGAGCTGTTCGACCATGCCGACACGCTGGAGCTGCTCGACGTGTCGGGCAACCAGCTCGATGCGCTGCCGCACGAGCTGCAGCGCTTGCGGCGCCTGCGCATCCTGTTTGCCTCCAATAACCGCTTCACCACGCTGCCCGCCGTTCTGGGCGCCTGCCCGCAGCTGGAGATGGTCGGCTTCAAGAGCAATGCCATTGCCGATGTGCCGGCCGAGTCGCTGCCACCGCGGCTGCGCTGGCTGATTCTGACCGACAACGCCATCCAGTCGCTGCCCGCGGCCATCGGCCAGCGACCGCCATTGCAGAAGCTGATGCTGGCTGGCAACCGCCTCGCCGCGCTGCCGGACAGCCTGCACAACGCACCCGCGCTGGAGCTGCTGCGCATCGCCGCCAACCGCTTCGACCGCCTGCCCGACTGGCTGCCCGCGCTGCCCCGCCTGGCGTGGCTGGCCTGGGGCGGCAACCCGGTGACGGCGGCGCGCGAATCGGCGGTGCTGCAGGCCAGCGACAGCGCGGCCATCGATGCGCACGCGCTGGACGTGGGTGAGCGTTTGGGCGAAGGCGCATCGGGCGTGATCCACACCGCGCGCTGGCGCAACGGCGGCGCGGGCGATGCGCCGCTCGCGCTCAAACGTTTCAAGGGCCAGGTGACCAGCGACGGCTGGCCGCACAGCGAGTTGGCGGCCAGCCTGGCGGCCGGCCGACACGAAGGGCTGATCCCCGTGCACGGCCCGCTGCGCCAGCCGCCCGATGCCGCGCCCGCGCTGGTGCTGGGCCGCGTGCCGCCACACTTCAGGCCCATGGCGGCGCCGCCCAGCTTCGACAGCTGCACCCGCGACGTCTATGCGCCGCACGCAAGGCTGGAGGCCAGCGATGTCGCCACGCTGGCACAACGCGTGGTGGGCGCCATGGCGCAGCTGCATGCGCGCGGCCTGGTGCACGGCGACCTGTACGCACACAACCTGCTGTGGGACGGCAGCCGCACAGCGCTGCTGGGCGACTTCGGCGCCGCATCCTTTCTGCCGGCCGAACAGCCGGCACTGCACGCAGGCCTGCGTGCACTCGACCTGCGCGCGTTCGGTGTGCTGCTGGGCGAATGGCTGGCGCGCACCGACGGCCCAACGCCCGGCGTGCTGGCCAGTTGGCACGACGCGTGCATTGACGGCAGTGCGGAAACCCGTGGCGGCTTTGCCGGGATGGCCGACTCACTATCAAATATATAGCTCAACAGGCAGATTCAACAGGCGCTAATGACCTGAAGCGCCCTTTCCCACCATCAACCACAGGAGACAACCCCATGAACATCGACCAGCTTTTTTCCCTGAAAGGGCGCAGCGCCCTCATCACCGGCGGCTCGCGCGGCATCGGCCGCATGATTGCCGAGGGCTATCTGCGTGCCGGCGCGCGCGTCTACATCTCGGCGCGCAAGGCCGACGCCTGCGACGCCACCGCGCGCGAGCTGTCCGCCATCGGCCCCTGCGTGTCGCTGCCGGCCGACGTGTCCACGCTGGAAGGCGTGCAGCAACTGGTGGCCGCATACCAGCAGCACGAAAAGTCGCTCGACATCCTGGTCAACAACGCCGGCGCCGCCTGGGGCGCGCCGTATGAAGAGCTTCCCGAGAGCGGCTGGGACAAGGTGGTCGACCTGAACATGAAGACGCCCTTCTTCCTGACGCAGGCGCTGACACCGCTGCTGAAGAAGGCCGCGACCGACCACCTGGCCAAGGTGATCAACATCGCGTCGATCGACGGCGTGTCGAACAACCCGCAGGAGACCTACTCCTATCAGGCCAGCAAGGCGGGCCTGATTCACCTCACGCGCCGCATGGCACTGCGCCTGGCGCCCGAGCGCATCGGCGTCAGCGCCATCGCGCCCGGCGCCTTTGCCTCGACCATGAACAAGGACGCGCGCGACCACGCCGACGAAGTGGCGCAGCGCATTCCGGCCGGCCGCATTGGCACGCCCGAAGACATGGCCGGCGCGGCCATCTACCTGGCCTCACGCGCCGGCGACTACGTGACGGGCGCGACGCTGATCGTGGACGGCGGCGTGACCTGGGCGCGCGGCTGAGCGCACCCACCCAGGCGCGACGCGTGCTGGCAGCCATAGGCGCAAGCACTTCGACAAGCTCAGTGCGAACGGTATCCGTCGAGCAAGACAGGCATCAGGCGCCCGCCACGCTCACCATCTGCCCGGTGCGCGCATCGTTGCGCCCGCCAAGCACCTGGGCGTAAGCGGCCTGCGCTGCTGCCGGTCCCTGTGCATGGGCCACCTGCACCCAGCCCTTGCCCTGCACGGCGGCCAGAAAGCCGTTCCACGCGCTCACCATGCGCTCGGCCAGCACGCCGCGGCCCCACTCGCTTGAGCGCTTCTTGCTCTGTGCGGGGGCGAAGAACAGTGTGGCGCGCGGGCCGGGCAAGTCCTTGGCGCCGCCCAGTTCGGTGACGTGCGCGCCGCCCACCGAGCAGCTGTAGCGCAGCGCGCCCTGCTGTTCATGAATGCGCCGGCGCAGCGCGGCGTTGCCGGCAAAGTCGATGTAGACGCACGATCACATCAATGCCCGCACGCTGCGCCAGGCACCACGCCGTGGCATACGCCGTCTTGCTGGACGCACTGGACAGCAGCAGCGTGCGTGCGCCGAAAAAATCGTTGTCGGCCATGAAGTCGTCGATCAGCCACGAGGTGGCGAACAGCGGACGCAGCAGGGCCTGCAGGTCTTCGGTGTCGGCGCGGTAGAACGGGTCGGCGCCGGTGCGCTCGTACTGGTTGTAGACGGCGGGCAATGGCGCGCGGTGCGCCGCGCCGTCCGCCCAGCCGCCGGGGGTGACGCGCGTGGGCGTGAGCACCGCATGGCTGGCCATCGGCCAGTAGCCATACACGCGCTCACCCACCGGCACTTCGGCGCAGGCCGATTCGACCACCGTGCCAAAGCCCCACACGGGCACGATGCCCCAGCCTTCGCCTTCGCCCTGCACAGGATAGAAATCCCAGTAGTGCATGGCATCGCCGAACGCCGCGTAGGTGATGTTGTTGGCCGTCAGCGCGAATCGGTCCACGCGCACGCGCACCTGTCCCGGCTGCAGCGCCACATCGGGCACTTGGCGCACGCGCGTGGTGGCCAGCTGGTTCTTCTGGACGAGCAATTCGGTGGTCATGGTGGGTGTCCTTTCAATGGGTAGCGGGCCATTCGGAAACAGCCGGACGCGAAGATTCCGCGAAGGGCGCGAAAGCACTTAAACTCATAAAAACATAGCGCTCTGCGCCGTATTTTGCGGGCTTAGAGGGGTTTTTATTGCTGAGATTCTCCAACAGAACATCAACGCACCGCCGCCCCTGACCCCTTCAATGAATTTTTTTCGCGTCCTTCGCGATACCTTTGCGCCCTTCGCGTCCGGCATTCGGTATTCGATTCCCCGCACTCCCTGTTCGACACCCAGCACCCTCACCACGCCGGCACAGCCTCGTCTTTCAGCGCGCCGCGCCGCTCGGCATAGTCGGGCAGCACGCTCTGCACGTGCTGCCAGAAGCGCGGGCTGTGGTTCATTTCGCGCAGGTGGGCCAGCTCGTGCACCACCACGTAATCGACGACCGGTTCGCGAAAGTGGATCAGCCGCCAGTTCAGGCGGATCGAGCCGTCGGCACTGGCCGAGCCCCAGCGCGTGCCGGCCGACGACAGGCTCAGGCGCTGCCAGCGCACGCCCAGTTGCGGCGCAAAGTGGTCCAGCCGCGCGGTGAACACGCGCCGCGCCTGCCGCATCAACCAGGCCTGGGTGGTGTCGCGCCACTGCTGCGGCGTGGCGGCGTGCGGCAGGCCCACGTGCAGCGCCCGCGCCGGCACGCCAGGCGGCGCACCTTCGTCCGCCACCACCAGCACCGCGCCGCCGTGGCCGTGGCGCTGCCGCGGGTCCAGCACCAGCACCACGGGCTCGCCCAGAAAAGGCACGCTGGCGCCTTCCTTCCAGTCGATGCGGTTGGCTTCGTGGCGCGCGTGGCGCTCGCGTGCCTCGCCCAGTTTTTCGACGATCCAGCGCTGCTTTTCGCGCAGCATGGCGTCCACTTCGTGCAGCGGCGTCCAGCGGGGCGCGCTGACGGTGAGGCCGTCCGCACCGACCGACAGGCCGATGGTGCGGCGCTGCCCGCGACGGAACTCGTACGCCACGTGCGCATGCCCAAGGTGGATGGCCCGGCTGGCCCGCGGATGCGCGAACTGCGCAGGCAGCACGGCGTCGGCCAGCGCCAGGGCAGGCGCTGCTGTGTCAGGGGCTGTCGGCAGCGGCGGCGTGTCGACACGCGGCGCCGGATCGATCACCGCCAGATCGCCGGCTGGTTCGACGGCCGTCACCGGCGGCGCGATGCCGAACAGATCGAGCGCGAGTTGCCGCACAGCCCGCGCCCCGGCTCAGCCGCCCGGCTTCAGACGCGACAGGCGCGCCTGGCCGTCCGGGTAGGCCTCGGGGTCCAGGCGAAGCATCTCGGCTTCGATCCAGGCTTCGACTTCGTGCATCAGTTCGTCCGGCTTGCGGCCCGCGCTGTCGATGGGCGGGCCGATGCTGATGTCCACCACGCCCGGGCGCTTGACGAACGCCTTGCGCGGCCAGCACTTGGCGCTGGTGACGGCGATCGGGATCACCGGCGCGCCGCACTCGATGGCCAGCCGTGTGCCGCCCGAGCGGTACTTGCCCTTTTCGCCGCGCGGAATGCGCGTGCCTTCGGGAAACATGATGACCCACACGCCCTGGCCCAGCAGGCGCCGGCCCTGGCTGACCACCTTGCCGAAGGCTTCGCTGCGCTTGCTGCGGTCGATGTGGATCATGTCCAGCCGCGACATGGCCCAGCCGAAGAACGGCACGTAGAGCAGCTCTCGCTTGAACACGTAGGCCAGCGGGTGCGGCATGAGCGCGGGCATGCTGAACGTTTCCCACGTCGACTGGTGCTTGACCAGCAGCACGGCGGGCGCGGTCTGGCCGATGGGCAGGTGCTCCATGCCGGTGACGCGGTTGCGGATGCCCAGGATCCAGCCGCCCGCCCACACCGCGCAACGCAGCCAGCCGGCGCACATCCAGTACAGGCGCGTGCTGCTGACGAAGGGCGAGGCGATCAGCACCGCCAGCGCCCACGGCACCACGGTGACGACCATCCACAGCAAATGCAGCACCGAGCGAATCAGATTCATGGTGTTTCTGGCTTCCAGCGCCTGCAGGGCAAGCGCCAACAGCTACATATTCTATAGCTTCAGGGGTGTTTTCACGGCGCGGCAGGCGGCGTCTTGCCGGCCGCCGATTCAGGCGCCGCGCTGCCCGCAGCCTGTGCTGCCTCGGCCTCGACTTCGGTGATGAAGGCGGTGGCAAACGCGGCCAGGTCGTCATGCACGCGCGTGGCGGCCGGAAATTCGGCCGGCAACGCGCCCGGCGGCGGCGCGGACTTGCCGGTGCGCACCAGGTGCGGTATGCAGCCGGCGGCGGCAGCGGCCTGCACGTCACGCACGCTGTCGCCCACGGCATGGACCTGGCGCAGGTCGACCTTGTAGCGCTCGCCGATCTGCAGGAACAGCCCGGGCAGCGGCTTGCGGCAGGTGCAGCCATCGTCGGGCGTGTGGGGGCAGTAGAAGATCGCCTCGACCCGACCGCCCACGGCGGCCAGCTGCTTGTTCATCTTGGCCTGGATGGCGTTAAGCGTCGCCATGTCGAACAGGCCGCGCCCCAACCCGGGCAGGTTGGCGGCAATCACCACGTGGTAGCCCGCGTGGTTGAGCCGGGCAATGGCGTCCAGCGCGCCGGGCAGCGGCTCCCATTCGTCGGGCGACTGGATGTAGCCCTCGCGCTCCACGCAAAGGGTGCCGTCGCGGTCGACGATGACGAGTTTCATGTGGCCATTATCTGACTTGCGCCGGCGCGGCATCGGCGTTCGCGCGCGGCGCGGCCGGTGCGTCGGAGCCGGTCACATAGTCGCCCCACAGGCGCCCACGTGCGCGCTGCAGCGTCAGCACATGGCCGCGCGGCAGCGCCCGCGCATCGGCGCCTTCCAGCAGCACGCGGCGCGGCGTGTCGTCGCCCTGCAGCTGCAGCAGCGCCAGCGCGCCGCCAGGCCCGCGCTCGCTGCTGGGCTGGTGGCGCGCTTCGAGCACGCGCGCGCTGGCGGCCGGCAGCGGCGTCAGAAGCGCGCCGTTGACGTGCCGCAGCAGCAGGCCCGCGGCCAGCGCGACCCACAAGGCCATCCATAGCACCACCGCCCCGGGTTTGAGGCGCGCCCAGCCCACGCGCCGCAGCAGCACGCGCGCCAGCAACGCGCCGCCCACGGCCACGCCCAGCGCCAGCAGCACCGGCCAGCTGGCCTGCCAGATCAGCGCATGCACGGCGGCATCGCTGTCCGCCGCAACACCATCCCCGCCCACGCGCGCGGCCACCAGGGGCTGCGCCGATGGCCAGCGCTCGGCCAGGGTGGTCAGGATCACGTGCAGCGCCGTCACCGTGAACGGCGGCGCGAACAACAGCCAGGCGGCGCGGGTGGTGGCGGTCATTTTCTGGACGCCGATGCGCCGACGCGCGCCAACCATGCCCGCGGAGCATGCCGGGTTCGGCCAATGGCGGTGTCCTCGTGGGACGAAGCCGCTAAGCGGCTCTGGGGGGACGTCATGTCGCCAGGCGCGACAGGTCGGCCACGCGGTTCATGGCCTGGTGCAGCGTCTTCAGCAGGCCCAGGCGATTCAGCCGCACGTCGGGTTGTTCGGCATTGACCATCACGTCGTCGAAGAACGCGTCGACCGGCGTGCGCAGGGCGCTCAACGTCTGGAGCGACGCGGTGTAGTCGCCGGCGTCGAACTGCGCGTCGGCCTGCGGCACGGTCTGCTGCATGGCGTCGTACAGCGCGCGCTCGGCGCCGTCGGTCAGCAGCGCGGGGTTGACGTGGGCGTCCACCGCGCCTTCGGCTTCGGCTTTCTTGAGGATGTTGCCGATGCGCTTGTTGGCCGCCGCCAGTGCCGGCGCTTCGGGCAGCGCGGCAAACGAACGCACCGCGTCGAGCGCCTTCGGAACCTCGCCCCACATCGGGCGCGCGGCGATCACCGCGTCCGCCTCCTGCGCGCTGGCGCCGCGCTCGCGCAGGTAGCCATTGACACGCTCATAGAAGAAGTTGAGCAACTGCTCGTTGCTGCGCGCGGCGTCGGGCAGCAGTGCGCCAAACACCTGCGCGGCCTGCGACACCACGGCAGGCATGTCCAGCCGCAGGTCTTTTTCGACCAGCATGCGGATCACCCCCAGCGCATGCCGCCGCAGCGCAAACGGGTCCTTGTCGCCCGTGGGCAGGTTGCCGATGCCGAACATGCCGACCAGCGTCTCCAGCTTGTCGGCCAGCGCGACCACCGTGCCCACCTGCCCACGCGGCAGGTCGTCACCCGCAAAGCGCGGCTTGTAGTGGTCTTCGATGGCGAACGCGACGTCTTCACTCAAGCCGTCGTGGCGGGCGTAGTAACCGCCCATCACGCCTTGCAGTTCGGGGAACTCGCCCACCATGTCGGTCAGCAGGTCGGCCTTGGCCAGCATGGCCGCCTTGTCGGCCGCCTGCGCCAGCACGTCGCCGCCCAGTTGCTGGCCGATCGCGCGCGCAATGGCGCGCACGCGTTCGACGCGCTCTCCCTGCGTGCCGAGCTTGTTGTGGTACACGACCTTCGCCAGTTGGGGCACGCGCGATTCCAGCGATTTCTTGCGGTCCTGGTCGAAGAAGAACTTGGCGTCGGCCAGGCGCGGGCGCACCACGCGCTCGTTCCCTTCAATGACCGCGCTGGCGTCCTTGGGGCTGATGTTGCTGACGATGAGGAACCGGTTCGTCAGCTTGCCCGTGGCGTCGAGCAGCGGAAAGTACTTCTGGTTGGCCTTCATGGTCAGGATCAGGCATTCCTGCGGCACGTCCAGAAATTCCTTCTCGAACTGGCACACCAGCACGTTGGGCCGCTCGACCAGCGCCGTCACCTCATCCAGCAATGCTTCATCTTCGATAGCTGTCAGCGCTTTCCCAGCCTGCGCAGCGGCCGATTTCAATTGCGATTCGATGGCAGCGCGCCGCTCGTCGAAGCTGGCGATGACCGCGCCCTTGTCGCGCAGCGTGTCGGCGTAGCGGTCGGCGTCGACAATGGCCAGCGGGTCGGCCACGGCTTCGAAGCGGTGGCCGTGCGTGGCGCGCCCCGCCGTCAGGCCCAGCGCCGTGACCGGTACCACGCTGCTGCCGTGCAGCGCCACCAGGCCGTGCGCCGGGCGCACGAACTGCACGCTGTCCCAGCCGGGCAGCGGCGTGCCTTCCTGCAACTGGTAGGTCATCACCTTGGGGATGGGTAGCTTGGCGATGGCTTCGTTCAGGGCTTTCTGCAGCCCGGTGTCCAGCGTGGCGCCGGTGATCAGCGTGTCGAGAAACAGCGCCTCGGCCTTGCCGTCCATGGCGCGCTGGAGCGTGGGCACGACGGACGGATCGGCGCCCACGGCCTGCAGCTTCTTGACGAGCGCGGGCGTGGGGTTGCCCGCGGCGTCCAGCGCCACGCTGACCGGCATCAGCTTGACCTGCACCGCCTTGTCGGCCGCCTTGGCCGCCACGTGCGTGATGTGCGCGGCCAGCCGGCGCGGGCTGGCGTAGGGCGTGACGACGGAATCACTGGCCGTGAGGCCTTGCGCCTTGAGCTGCTCGAACAGCGTGCCGGCGAAGGCTTCGCCCAGCTTTTTCAGCGCCTTGGGGGGAAGTTCTTCGACAAAAAGTTCGACGAGGAGGTTCTGGGTGGTGCTCATGTGGGAGATTTAAAAAGCGATCACTTGCAAGCCGAGGTGCTGCGCGGCTTCGGCCATGTCCTTATCCAGCGACGCCAGTGCCTTGCAGTGGTGGCGCAGGGCAATCGCCAGGTGCAAGGCGTCGCCGCCGCGCAACTTGACGGGGCTGTCGATGCACAGCTCGGCGGCGTAGAGGAAATCGTCTGGACTCGCTTCCAGGCGGTGGGCCATGGACACCGCCGAATCAAACGCCTGGCGCGCGCGTGCCACGGCTTGGCTGGTTTGCCCCTTGGCGCGCAACTTGATGCCGCAGGCGCTGGCGAATTCGGTGTGCGCCCACAGCGCGGTGGCGGTACGGTCAAGCTCCGCTTCAGCCAGCCAACGGACGGCCTCGGGCGCCTCGGGCTCATTGAAGCAGTAGGCGCACCAGACACTGGTGTCGATGTAGGTGATGGCGCGTGGGGCCGCAGGCATCAATACCTCGCGCCGTCGCGCATCTCGCGGATGACCGACTCGGACGGCGGCATGGATGCCAGATGCGCCTGCATCTGGGCCTGCCAGGCCGCTTTGTCGAACGGCTTGCGGTGGCCTCGGGCGCGGAAGGTGAAGCTCTGATCCGCATTGCGCTCGACCTGCAGGGTCGCGCCCTCGGCCACGCCCAACTCGCGCGCCAACTCCGCAGGCAGCCGCACCGCCAGGCTGTTGCCCCAGCGGCCCACGCTCAGTTCCAGCTTGGTCAAATCGTTCGCGCCCATGGTGGCCTCCTTTGACGTAGATACGCGTATCTACATCATACGCCCGTGCGTACTCAGGCGGCCTTTTTTTCCATCTGCGCCACCCACTCGCGCGGCGCCATCGGAAAGCCCAGTCGCTCGCGGCTTTCGTAGTAGCTCTGCGCCACGGCGCGCGCCAGGTTGCGGATGCGGCCGATGTAGGCGGCGCGCTCGGTCACGCTGATGGCGCCGCGCGCGTCGAGCAGGTTGAAGGTGTGCGCCGCCTTCAGCACCTGCTCGTAGGCGGGCAGTGCCAGTTGCTGCTCCATCAGGTGCTTGGCCTGCTTTTCGTGCGCGGTGAAGGCGGTGAACAGGAAGTCGGCGTCGCTGTGCTCGAAGTTGTAGGCCGACTGCTCCTGCTCGTTCTGCAGGTACACGTCGCCATAGCTCAGCCCTTCGGTCCAGGTCAGGTTGTAGACGTTGTCCACGCCCTGCAGGTACATGGCCAGGCGCTCCAGGCCGTAGGTGATTTCGCCCGTGGCGGGCTTGCAGTCGATGCCGCCGACCTGCTGGAAGTAGGTGAACTGGGTCACTTCCATGCCGTTCAACCACACCTCCCAGCCCAGGCCCCAGGCGCCGAGTGTGGGGTTCTCCCAATCGTCTTCGACAAAGCGGATGTCGTTCTTCTTCAGGTCGAACCCCAGCGCTTCGAGGCTGCCCAGGTACAACTCCAGGATGTTGGCCGGCGCGGGTTTCAGCACCACCTGGTACTGGTAGTAATGCTGCAGGCGGTTGGGGTTTTCGCCGTAGCGGCCGTCCTTGGGGCGGCGGCTGGGCTGCACGTAGGCGGCCTTCCACGGCTCAGGACCGATGGCGCGCAGAAAGGTGGCGGTGTGCGAGGTGCCGGCGCCGACTTCCATGTCGTACGGCTGCAAAAGCGCGCAGCCCTGCGCGTCCCAGTACTGCTGGAGCTTGAGAATGATTTGCTGGAAGGTGAGCATGACCGGCGCCCGCGAAGGAAACACACGATTTTACGTGCGGATAAATTTGAATGAAAAACGGCGCCCGCCCTTTTGCAGCATGCGCAGGCAGCTATGGTTTTGAAAGCTTTTCTTGAACGCAAAGCTCGCCAAGATCGCGCAAAAGCCGCAGAAAACACGTTCAACCAGACTTCTGCGCGTTTTGCGAAACCTTCGCGCACTTTGCGCTCTGGAAAAACTTCAGTCCATGCCGGAATTCAAGCCGAACCGGCCCGTAGCGCCCTTGCAGAAAGCGTCGTCAGCTATGAATTCAGGAGTTCCAGCGACGCAGCACCAGGCTGGCGTTGGTGCCGCCAAAGCCGAAGCTGTTGGACAGCACCTGGCGCAGTTCGGCATCGCGCGTGCGCGTGACCAGCGGCATATTGCCCAGCGCCGCATCGGGCGTCTCGACGTTGGCCGAGCCGGCGATGAAGCCCTTTTGCAGCATGATGAGGCAGTAGATGGCCTCCTGCACGCCAGTGGCGCCCAGCGAATGGCCCGTGAGCGACTTGGTCGACGAAAACGGCGGCACCTTATCGCCAAACAGCGCCTGCATGGCGCGCACTTCCTGCATGTCGCCCACCGGCGTGGAGGTGCCGTGCGTGTTGATGTAGTCGACGCCGCCTTCGATGCCGTCGAGCGCCTGCTTCATGCACGCGATGGCGCCGTCGCCTGAGGGGGCGACCATGTCCTCGCCGTCGCTGGTGGCGCCGAAGCCGACCACCTCGCCCAGAATCGTCGCGCCGCGCGCCTGCGCATGTTGCAACGATTCCAGCACCACCGCCCCGCCGCCGCCGGCGATGACAAAGCCGTCGCGGTGGGCGTCGTAGGCGCGCGAGGCCTTCTCGGGCGTCTCGTTGTATTTGGCAGACATCGCGCCCATGCCGTCGAACAGCAGCGCCATGCCCCAGCTCAGCTCTTCACCGCCACCGGCGAACATCACGTCCTGGTTGCCCCAGGCGATCTGCTGCGCCGCCGCGCCAATGCAGTGCGCGGACGTCGAGCAGGCCGAGGTGATGGAATAGTTGATGCCGCGCACCTTGAAATTGGTCGCCAGGCAGGCCGACACGGTGCTGCTCATGCAGCGCGTGACCTGGTATGGCCCCACGCGACGGATGCCTTTTTCGCGCAGCGTGTCGGCCGCTTCGATCTGGTTGGCCGGCGAGCCGCCGCCCGAGCCCATGATGAGGCCGGTGCGCGGGTGGCTCACCTGTTCAGGCGTCAGGCCGGATTGCTCGATCGCGTCTTCCAGCGCAATCTGCGCATAGGCCGCCGCATCACCCATGAAGCGCAGTTGCTTGCGGTCGATGCGCGCCTCAATGTCGATCTCTGGCTTGCCGCCCACCTGGCTGCGCAGGCCCAGCTGCGTGAATTCGGGAATGGCGCGGATGCCGCTGCGCCCTTCGCGCAGCGACTGCTCCACCGTCTGCAGATCGTTGCCGATGCACGAGACGATGCCCGCGCCGGTGATCACCACGCGTTGCCGGGTCATGCCGCGGCTCCCTGGCCGTCGCCCTCGCGCAGGAACAGGCCCACGCGCAGGTCGTTGGCGACGTAGATTTCCTTGCCGTCGGCCAGCAGCCGGGCGTCGCCAATGGCCATGTTCAGCTTGCGCTTGATGACGCGCTTGATGTCGATTTCGTAGCGCACCAGCTTCACGTCGGGGCCGACTTCGCCGGTGAACTTGACCTCGCCCGCGCCCAAAGCGCGCCCGCGCCCGGGCAGGCGCAGCCAGGTCAGGTAAAAGCCGATCAGCTGCCACATCGCGTCCAGCCCCAGGCAGCCGGGCATCACCGGGTCGCCTTGAAAGTGGCAGGCAAAGAACCACAGGTCGGGCTTGACGTCCAGTTCGGCCTCGATGCGGCCCAGGCCGTGCGCGCCGCCTTCGCCATCGATGTGGGTGATGCGGTCGAACATCAGCATCGGCGGCAGCGGCAGGCGGCCCGCTTCGGGGCCGAACAGGCGGCCCTCGCCCGAGGCAATGAGTTGGTCGTAGGAAAAGGATTCGGCCATGGGGCCGATTGTGCCTGAGCGCCTGTCACGCCCGGCGCCGCAGCGCCATGCACAGCAGCACCAACCCTGCGCAGGCGGCCCACAGCGGCCACAGCCCCGCTGCCGCCGCCCAGCGCGCGAAAGGCGTGACGTGGGTGCGCCCCTCGAAGCTGCCTTGCAGCACGCCGCGCGTCAGGCGTGGCAGCTGGTGCGTGACCTGGCCGCGGTGGTCGATGATGGCAGTGGCGCCGGTATTGGTGGCGCGCAGCATGGGGCGTTCGAACTCCAGCGCACGCATGCGGCTGATGGCCAGGTGCTGGTCGATCGCCACGCTGTCGCCGAACCACCCGATGTTGCTGACGTTGACGAAGGCGGTAGGCGCCGCGGCCGGGTCGGCAAAGCGCGCCGCCAGCTCCTCGCCGAACAGGTCTTCGTAGCAGACGTTGGGCGCCAGCCGCTGGCCCTGCCATTCAAACGAGGGTTGGCCCAGCCCGCCGCGCGCGAAATCGCCCAGCGGGATGTTCATCATGCGCACGAACCACTTGAAGAGCGGCGGGATGAATTCGCCGAACGGCACCAGGTGGTGTTTGTCGTAGCGGTAGGGCGCGGCCTGGCCCGCCTTCAGGCCGATCACCGAGTTGGTGTAGCCCGCCTCGAAGTCGCCCAGCGGCACGCCCAGCAGCGCGGCCTGGCCGGGTTGGGTATAGCGTTCGGTCAGCGCCTGCCAGTAGCCCGCCGGTAGCTGGCGCGGCAGCAGCGGAATGGCGGTTTCGGGCCCGACGATCAGCGGCGCGCGGTTGGCCTGCAACTGCTCGCCGTACCAGGTGAGCGAATCGACCACGCCAGTGCCGGGGATGAACTTCTGATCCTGCGGGATGTTGCCCTGCATCAGGGCGACCTGCGTCACCAGCCGCTGGTAACCAGCCGGCGGGGTATAACAAAGGTGGACGTCACAAAAACGGATCGCCCACAATGCCGCCGCCCCGGCGATCACCAGCGCTGTGGCAAGCCAGGTGCGCGCCCGCCGCCAGCGCACATGCGGCGACAGCGCCAGCAACGCGGCCAGCGCCGCGGCCACGAAGCCGATGCCGTACACGCCCACGTAGCGCGCCAGAAAGGCGAGCACGCCGTCGACGTGCGCATAGCCGCCCGCGCCCCACGGAAAACCCGTCAGCCATTGCCCACGCGCCAGTTCGGCCAGCGTCCAGCAGGCGGCAAACGCCAGCGCGGACCGCACCGGATGACCGAACAGCACCTGGGCCGGCGCCAGCGCCACGAAGGCCGCGCCGGCCGCCGCGTAGTACAGCGCCAGAAAGCCCGCCAGCGCCAACACCGCCGCCGCCGCCAGCGCCGCGTTCAGGCCGCCGTAGGTGTGCATCGAGATGAACAGCCACCAGAAGGTGCCCGCCAGCCAGCCCACGGCGAACAGCCACGCCGGCCACAGCGCGCGCCGCCATGCCGCGCCGCGTTCAGGGCTGACCCAGGTGCTGGCGCGCCAGGACGCGCTGCGCCCGGCGCCCTGCGCCAGGCGCCACATCAGCCACGACAGGCTGAGGATCTGCAGCCAGCCGTGGGGTTGCCCGGTCCACGGGTCGGCGATGGACCACGCCTGCGCCAGGCCCGCCGCCAGGGCCAGGAGCGAGTGGGCCAGCCAGCGGGTCAGGCGCATCGGTGGTGATGTGGGGGGCCGCGTGGCGCGCGCCCGGTCAGGCCGCGCCTTCGCCCGTGCGCGAGACCTTGAACCAGCGCACGGCGCCGCCCTTGGTGTGCAGCACCTGGAAGTCGAGCCCACCGAGGCGGAAGCGCTCGCCGCGCTTGGGCACGTGGCCCATTTCGTGGGCGATCAGGCCGCCGATGGTGTCGAAGTCGACGTCCAAGTCGCCGTCCGGGTTGGCGCCCAGCGCCACGCCGAAGGATTCGTTGACGCGCTCGAGCGGCGTGTCGCCGGCCACGCGCCAGGTGTTGTCGGCCAGCGCGAAGATGTCGCCTTCGTCGGCATCGACGTCGAACTCGTCCTCGATCTCGCCGACGATCTGCTCCAGCACGTCCTCGATGGTGATCAGCCCCGCCGTGCGGCCGAACTCGTCCACCACCATCGCCAGGTGGTTGCGGTTGACGCGGAACGAACGCAGCAGATCGCTCAGCCCCTTGCTCTCGGGGATGAACATGGGCGGGCGCAGCAGCGTGCGCACGTTCAGCTCGGGCGCGCGCTGCAGCTTGAGCAGGTCCTTGGCCAGCAGGATGCCGATGATGTTCTCGCGCTCACCCTGGTAGACCGGAAAGCGCGAATGCGCGGTGCGGATCACCTCCAGCAGCATGTCCTCGTAGGGCGCGTCGATGTCCAGCAGGTCCATGCGCGGGGCCGCCACCATGGCGTCGCCGGCCGTCATGTCGGCCAGGCGCAGCACGCCTTCCAGCATGACGCGGCTCTCGGCGTCGATGACCTCGTTGTCCTCGGCGTCGGCCAGGGCGTCGATCAGCTCGTCGGTGGAATCGGGACCCGGTCGAATGAATTCGACCAGCTTCTGGAACAGGCTGCGCTTGTCTTCGCGCTCGGCGGGGCGCTCGCCGGAGCGTGCGGGGTGGGGGTCAGCCACGGTCTGGGGTGCAGGACGTGCGGTGGTTGCGGAAGAGGGCAAGGATAGCCCAATCGCACCCGCCCCCGCGTCGGACGGCGCCCCGGCCGCTGCGCGCTCAGCTGCCGGACCGGCGCCGGCCTTCGCGTACGGCGTCGCGCACTTCCTGCGCCGTGGCCAGCAATTGGCGAGCCACGGTGGCCTCGGTCTTCAGCCAGTAATCGACCTGCCCCATCTGGTCGGCCAGCAGTTCGCCGACGCGGCTGGAAAAGCTGGCCTCGGGCAGCGTCAGGTGCGCTTCGCTCTCGCTGCCGGACCGCTCGATCACCGCGCCGGCCTGGCGCGCGATGCGCAGCATGGCGATGTTTTCGCTCAGGGCGTGGATGTACAGCGTCTTGACGCCGTCGTTGACCGCGTGCATCGCCGCGCGCTCGAACAGGCGCGCGCCGTAACCGCGGCCCCGCGCGTGGCGCGACACCGACACGCCGAACTCGGCAAAGCCGGCCGCGGCCATGTCCACCGGGTAGGCCAGGTGGGCCATGGCGATCAGCTCCAGCCGGCGGTTGAAGATGCCGAACACCTGGTCGCGCCCGAAGTCGAGCCGGTCGACGTACTGGCGGATCTGGCGGTCATTGGCGGCGTAGCCGAAGCGCAGGTAGCGGTCGCGCTCGTCCAGGTCGATGAGGTGACGCGCGATCTGCTCGCGGTAGCGCGCGCCGATCTCGCGGATCGGCACGATGGCGGAATGCCGGGGCGAACGCACCGGCCGTTGCGGGGCCGGCGAGCGGCTGGCAGGGGTTTGGGTGGGCGTTTCCATGTATCCCATGGTAGGGCCGCCGACCTAGAGAGAAAACTCCAAACTGGCCAAAAATGCTGCATTGCGGCATCGTCCTACGCAGTAATTCACGCTGGGCGGTGAACGGTGTGTGGGTGCACGCACACCACGACTGCAGGACGCATTCAAACGAAACTACTCTTTTGATAGCTGTGTGCGCAGACACAGCAAGCGCAAATGCCCAAAAAAAAGGATCAAACCGGCAGCGCGGTGGTGGCCTTGACGTGATCGATGACAAAGCTGCTCTTGCAGTCCTGCACGGAAGGGTGGCGCAGCAGCGTATCCATCATGAAACGTGAGTACGCACTCATGTCATAAACCACCAGACGCAACAAAAAATCCATTTCACCCGTCAGCGCCACGCAGTCCACCACCTCGGGCCAGGCTTGCACGCTGGCGCGGAATTCGTCCATCGGGTTGCGCTTGGCGTGCTCGGCGCGCTTTTCGAGCCGCACGTTGACGAAGGCGGTCAGCCCCAGCCCCACCGCGCGCGGGTTCAGCAGCGCCACGTAGCGGTCGACGACGCCCGATTCTTCCAGCTTTTTGATGCGCCGCAACACGGCGCTGGCGGACAGGCCGATGCGCGCGCCGATGGCCTCGTGCGTTTCGCGCGCGTCGGCTTGCAGGCCCGCCAGGATGGCGCGGTCCAGTCGGTCGAGCGAGGTGTTTGTCATGGGGCGCAGCAGGAAAAGCGCCAAATTGTATCGATGCGCATGGAAATTGCGCGCATCAATCAATAGACGAATCAATTCGTCATGACTTGCCGCTTCGCGCTGGCACAACGCCGTGAAACCGCAACTGAAACACCCTACAGTGGCGGGTTTCGGCCCGCGCCGCCACACAAGACGACAGGAGACACGCCCATGACCACCGCCACCGCACCCGACACCGCCGCCGCCTGGGACAACCCCATGGGCACCGACGGCTTCGAGTTCATCGAATACGCCGCGCCGGACCCGAAAGCCATGGGCGCGCTGTTCGAGCGCATGGGCTTTGCCGCCGTCGCCAGGCACCGCCGCAAGAACGTGACGCTGTACCGCCAGGGCGAGATCAACTTCATCATCAACGCCGAGCCCGACAGCTTTGCGCAGCGCTTTGCCAAGCTGCACGGCCCCAGCATCTGCGCCATCGCCTTCCGCGTGCAGGACGCCAAGGCTGCCTATGAGCGCGCGCTGAGCCTGGGCGCCTGGGCCTACGCGGGGCAGGCCGGTGCGGGCGAGCTGAACATTCCCGCCATCAAGGGCATTGGCGACTCCATGATCTACCTGATCGACCGCTGGCGCGGCAAGGATGGCGCCCAGGAGGGCGACATCGGCAACATCGGCTTCTACGACGTCGATTTCGAGCCGCTGCCCGGCGTGCGCGGGGCAGACGCCATCAGCCCGGAAGGCTATGGCATGACGGTGATTGACCACCTGACGCACAACGTGCACAAGGGCCGCATGGACGAGTGGGCCGAGTTCTACGAGCGCCTGTTCAACTTCCGCGAGGTGCGCTATTTCGACATCGAGGGCCAGGCCACCGGCGTCAAGTCAAAGGCCATGACCAGCCCCTGCGGCAAGATCCGCATCCCGATCAACGAGGAAGGCAACGACCAGAAAGGCCAGATCCAGGAATACCTGGACAGCTACGCTGGCGAGGGTGTGCAGCACATCGCGCTGGCCACCAAGGACATTTACGGCACCGTCGATCAGCTGCAGATGGCGGGCGTGAAGCTGCTGAACACCAGCGAGACGTATTACGAGCTGCTGCCCAAGCGCATTCCGGGCCTGAAGGAGCCGATCGGCGAACTGCAGTCTCGCAACATCCTGGTCGACGGCGCGCCGGGCGAGCTGCTGCTGCAGATCTTCAGCGAGAACCAGCTGGGCCCCATCTTCTTCGAGTTCATCCAGCGCAAGGGCAACGAAGGCTTTGGCGAAGGCAACTTCAAGGCGCTGTTCGAGACCATGGAGCTGGACCAGATGCGGCGTGGGGTGTTGAAGCCGGCGGGCACCGACGCCGCCGAAAAATAGGTCAAAACGGGCTGCTGCGCTGGACGGACAAGCGCAAGCAGCTACTATTTTTGAAGCAACCTGGCGCGCGCCATGGGGCGCGCCGCCACCTTTTGCAGCTTCGCGGGCGGCGAAGTACCTGACGCTTGCCCGCGCTGATGCAGCCCCCCACACCTGAAAAGC
>WBZS01001499.1_pt1 | contig 18334 bp, 16 predicted proteins | sample 5204201 | NCBI WGS metagenome assembly WBZS01 (sample SAMN12344357, study PRJNA552823) | activated sludge metagenome | biome: Activated sludge suspended growth; feature: Nitrification reactor; material: Wastewater; isolation source: activated sludge from nitrification reactor of wastewater...
GGTGCGCATTCGCGCCTTCGAGGACGCTGCCGAAATCGCAAGCCAGGGCGGCGTGGCGGCCTGGGGCCATGCGGCGTCCGACCAGCCCGCGCTGGTGCGCGGGCCGCTGCACCTGTCCACCGGGCAAGAGGCCGTGGCCGCCGGCGTGTGCGCGCATCTGAAGCCAGTTGATCTGCTCACCAGCACGCACCGCGGCCATGGCCACACGCTGGCCAAGGGCGCCGATCCGGTGAAGATGATGTGCGAGCTGTTCGGCCGCGCCACAGGCTACAACGGCGGCAAGGGCGGCTCGATGCACATCGCTGACTTTTCGGTCGGCATGCTGGGCGCCAACGGCGTGGTGGCGGCGGGTTTGCCGATTGCCGTGGGTGCGGCGCAGGGGCTGAAGATTCGCGGCGTGGATGCCATCGCGGTGTGCTTCTTCGGCGACGGCGCCATCAACCGCGGCCCGTTCATGGAGGCACTGAACTGGGCCGTGGTGTATCACCTGCCGGTGCTCTTCGTGTGCGAGGACAACCGCATCAGCGCCACCACGGAAAGCAGCAGCATGACGGCCGGGCCCGGCGCCAGCGCCCGTGCGTCTGCTATGGGAATTGCAGCGGTGCAGGTCGATGGCACCGACGTGCAGGCCGTGTCGAACGCGGCAGAAGAGTTGATCCGCGAGATTCGCGCCGGCAGCGGCCCGCGCCTGCTGCATGCGCTGACAGACCGGCACAAGGGCCATGTCTCCGTCGACCCCGGCACCTACCGCGACCCCGAAGCCGTGGCCGCCGCGCTGGCGCGCGATGGCATTGGCCGCACGCGCGCGCAACTGCTGGCGCAAGGGCTCGCTGCGCAGGTCGAGCAGATCGACCGCGAGGCGAAGGCCGAAATCGACGCCGCCGTGGCCACCGCCACCGCCGCACCGCTACCGGACAAGGGCAACGCGTACACCGACATCCAGAACACCGGCGCGGGAGTGTGGGCATGAGCACGACAGAAATGACCTACGCCCAGGCCGCCGCACTGGCCCTGTCGCAGGCGATGGAGCGCGACCCCCACGTCATCGCACTGGGCGAAGACCTGGGGCGCGGCGGCGTGTTCGGCCAGTACCGCGATGCCGAAGGTGCCCCCATGGTGAAGCGCTTTGGCCCCGATCGCATCATCGACACGCCGATTTCGGAAAGCACCATCGTCGGCGCCGCCGTCGGCATGGCGCTGGCCGGCTGCACGCCGGTGGTGGAGTTGCGGGTGGTCGACTTCGCGCTGTGCGCCATCGACGAGGTGGTCAACCAGGCCGCCAAGAACCGCTACATGTTCGGCGGCCAGGGCCGCGTGCCGATGGTGATGCGTATGCCCATCGGCATCTGGTCGTCGTCGGCCGCGCAGCACAGCCAGTCGCTGGAAGCGTGGTTCGCGCACATTCCGGGGCTGGTGGTGGTCGCGCCCTCCACGCCGGCCGACAACCACGGCCTGCTGCTGGCCGCGCTGGCCTCGGGCGACCCTGTCGTCTACATGGAGCACAAGGAGCTGTGGGCCACGCCCGGCCCGGTGACACCGGGCGAGGTCGTCCCGCTGGGCAAAGCCCGCATCGCGCGCGAAGGCTGCGACGTGACGATCGTCAGCTGGTCGCGCCAGATGCGGGCCTGCGAGCAAGCCGCCGAGCAACTGGCCGCGCAAGGCGTGCAGGCCGAGGTGATCGACCTGCGCACCCTCTGGCCGTGGGACAAGGACGCGGTGCTGGCCAGCGTCGCCAAAACGGGTCGATTGCTGGTGGTGCATGAGGCAATACGCGTGGCGGGCTTCGGCGCCGAAATCGCCGCCACCGTGGCCGAGGAAACAGGTGCGCCGGTCGCCCGCCTGGGCGCGCCGCGCATCCCCGTCGGCTACGCGCCCACGCTGGAGGCCGAGGCGCGCGTCACCACGGCGCAGATTACCGCCGCTGCGCAGAAGCTGGTGGCGCGATGAAGATCGGCCTGATCTGGGCGCAGGCGCGCAACGGCGTCATCGGCAAGGACGGCGTGATGCCCTGGCATTTGCCGGAAGACCTGGCGCATTTCAAGCGCACCACGCTGAACCATCCGGTCGTCATGGGGCGCAAGACGTGGGATTCGATTCCGGCGCGCTTTCGTCCCCTGCCCGGTCGCACCAACATCGTCGTCACGCGGCAGGCAAATTGGCAAGAAAACAATGTCCAGCGCTCGCCCAATCTGCGCGAGGCGCTACAAAAATGTGAGAATTCAGAGCAAATCTGGGTCATCGGCGGCGCGCAGATCTACGCCCAGGCGCTGCCGCTGGCCGACGAACTGGTGGTGACCGAGATCGACGCCGACTTCGCGGGCGACGCCCACGCGCCCGCCATTGGCCCCGAATGGCGCGAAGTGGCACGCGAGCCGCGCGAGGCAGCCAACGGCCTGCGACTGGCCTTTGTCACGTACCGCAAGGCCGCCCCATAACCCTGGGCGCCATGCGGCCAAGCCGGCGACCGGCATTGCTGGCCACAATGGATGGCGCGAACTTCACACCACGGAGACAGGCGCCATGTCCAGCAGCTTCAAGGTCGGCGATCACGTCGGCTGGAATTCCGAGGCCGGCCACGTCAGCGGCCGCATCACCCGAATCCACTCGCAGGATTTCGACTGGAAGGGCTACCGCCACCGCGCCAGCCCCGACGATCCGCAGTACGAGATCCAGAGCGACAAGACCGACCACGTGGCCGTGCACAAGGGCTCGGCGCTGCGACGCCTGAGCGATTGAAGCGCGTGCCCAGGCGCCTGCCGATCCACACCATCGGCCACTCGACGCTGAGCATCGACGCCTTCGCCGAGCGCCTGCGCGCCGGCGAGGTCACGCGCGTGATCGACATCCGCTCCATCACCCGTTCGCGCACCAACCCGCAGTTCAACGAGGCCACGCTGCCCGCCTCGCTGGCGCCCTTCGGCATCGGCTACGAACCCATCGCCGCGCTGGGTGGCCGCCGCCATCTGCAGCGCGACGTACCGCCTGAAATCAATGGCTTCTGGGACAACCACGCTTTTCACAACTACGCCGACTACGCCCTGCACCCCGCGTTTCTGGAAGGCCTGCACGCCCTGCGCGAAAAAGGCCAGCGCGAACGCGTCGCCATCATGTGCGCCGAAGCGGTGTGGTGGCGCTGCCACCGCCGCATCGTGGCCGACTGGCTGCTGGCTGCCGATGAAGACGTGCGCCACATCATGGCCGCGCGCATCGAGGACGCCAGGCTGAACCCGGGCGCGCAGGTCGGCGCCGACGGCGTCGTCACCTACCCGGCACAATCAGCGGCATGAAAATCACGACATGGAACGTCAACTCCCTCACCGCCCGCCTGCAGCATGTGCTCGACTGGCTAGCCGCCAACCCGGTCGATGTGCTGGCGCTGCAGGAATTGAAGCTGACCGACGACAAGTTTCCGCACGATGCGTTGCGCGAGATCGGCTACGAGGCCGCGGTGTTCGGGCAGAAGACGTACAACGGTGTCGCCCTGCTCTCGCGCACGCCGGTGGCGGACGTGGTGCGCAACATCGCGGGTTTCAGCGATGAAAGCTCGCGCGTCATTGCCGGCACGGTGGATGGTCCGGGCGGCCCGCTGCGCATCGTCAACGGCTACTTCGTCAACGGCCAGGCGCCGGGCACCGACAAGTTCGAATACAAGATGAGTTGGCTGCGCGGCCTGCGCGACTGGCTGCGCGAAGAACTGGCCGCGCACCCGCGCGTGGTGCTGCTGGGCGACTTCAACATCGCCCCCGAAGACCGCGACAGCTACGACCCGATCGGCCTGGCCGAAACCATTCATCACACCACCGAGGAGCGCGATCACTTCAAGGCGCTGCTGAAACTCGGGTTGACCGACGCCTTCCGCCTGTTCGAGCAGCCCGAAAAAAGCTATAGCTGGTGGGACTACCGCATGCTCGGCTACCAGAAGAACCGCGGCCTGCGCATTGACCACATCCTGGTCAGCCAGGCGCTGGTGCCGCAGGTGGCGGCGTGCGACATCGACCGCGTGCCACGCAAGTGGCCCAAGCCCAGCGACCACGCACCGGTGACGGTGACGCTGGGCTGACGCGGCGGGCGGCTGCGCGGGCCCTCAGTCGCGGTCGGCGTCGATGCCCAGCTCCTGAATCTTGCGCGTGATGGTGTTGCGGCCGATGCCCAGTTTTTGCGCGGCCTCAATGCGGCGACCCCGCGTGGCGGCCAGCGCGGCCGTGATCAGGCGCGTTTCCACCTGGTTCATCAGGTGGTCCCACACATCGCTGCGGCCACTGGCCAGCAGTTGAGCGGCGTCGGCCTCCAGGCCCTGTTGCCAGGATGCCGGCGCGTCGGTCGCGTTGGATGACGACCCATGCACCTCGGCCGCTGCTGGCGCGTGGTGGACTGCGTCAGAGCTGGCGCTGAACGCGGTCGACGCCAAGGGCTCGGCCGCGGTGGCCGACGCCAGCGGACCATCGCCAACGCTCACATCGGCATCCAGAATTTCCGGCGGCAGATCCTTGACCTCGATGACCTGCGCCGGCGCCATCACCGTGAGCCAGTGGCAAATATTCTCCAGCTGGCGCACGTTGCCGGGAAACGCAAAACGGCCCAACCGCGCCAGGGCGGCGGGCGACAGGCGCTTGGGCTCCACGCCCAGCTGGCGCGCGCTTTGCTGCATGAAGTGGCGCGCCAGCGCCGGGATGTCCTCGCCCCGCTCGCGCAGCGGCGGCAGGCGCAGGCGGATGACGTTGAGGCGGTGGAACAGGTCTTCGCGGAAGGCCCCTTCCTTCACGCGCTGCTCCAGGTTCTGGTGCGTGGCGGCGATCACGCGCACGTTGGCCTTCACGGCGCTGTGGCCGCCCACGCGGTAGAACTGGCCGTCCGACAGCACGCGCAGCAGCCGCGTCTGCAAATCGAACGGCATGTCGCCGATCTCGTCCAGAAACAGCGTGCCGCCGTCGGCCTGCTCGAAGCGGCCGCGCCGCAGGGTCTGCGCGCCGGTGAAGGCGCCGCGTTCGTGGCCGAACAGCTCGCTTTCCAGCAGATCCTTCGGTATGGCTGCGGTATTGATAGCAACAAACGGCCCATTGGCGCGCGGTGAGTGCTTGTGCAGCGCGCGCGCCACCAGCTCCTTGCCGCTGCCCGACTCGCCCGTGATGAGCACCGTCACGTGGCTTTGCGACAGCCGCCCGATGGCTCGAAACACGTCCTGCATGGCGGGCGCCTGGCCGAGCATCTCGGGCGCGGTGGCCTGCGCTTCGCCCACCGTGTCTTCGCGTTTGCTTTCGGCCACAGCGCGGTGGATCAGCTCGACCGCCTTGGGCAGGTCGAACGGCTTGGGCAGGTATTCAAAGGCGCCGCCCTGAAAGCTGGACACCGCGCTGTCCAGATCGGAAAACGCCGTCATGATGATGACCGGCAGGCCCGGCAGGCGCTGCTTGACCTGGGCCAGCAGGTCAAGCCCGCTGCCGCCGGGCATGCGGATGTCGCTGACCAGCACCTGCGGTGCGCTGCCTTCGTCGTCCAGCGCGGCCAGCACCTCGCGTGGGTGGGTGAACGACCGGGTGGGCAAGGCTTCGCGCGACAGGGCCTTTTCCAGCACGAAGCGGATGGATTGATCGTCGTCCACGATCCAGATGGGCTTCATGTCGGCAGGCTCCTCGCAATCCGGTTGACGGTTTCAGGGCAGCGGAATGAGGATCCGGAAATCCGTCCGCCCGGGCTGGCTTTCCAGCTCGATCAGGCCGTGGTGCTGTTGCACGAACGTCTGCGCCAGCGTCAGGCCCAGGCCGCTGCCACCGTCGCGCCCCGACACCAGCGGAGAAAACACGCGATCCTTGATCGAGTCCGGCACGCCCGGCCCGTTGTCGATGACATGCAATTCCAGTGCCAGTCGATAGCGCTGCTTGCCGAAAGTCACCTGCCGCAGCACGCGCGTGCGCAGCACGATCTCGGCGTCGCCCTGCGCCATGCGCGCCGCCAGCGCCTGCGCCGCGTTGTGCACGATGTTGAGCACGGCCTGGATCAGCTGCTCGCGATCGCCGCGAAAATCGGGGATGGACGTGTCGTAGTCGCGCACCACGCGCAGCCCCTTGGGGAATTCGGCCAGCACCAATGCACGCACCCTCTCGCACACTTCGTGGATGTTGACGTCCTCCACCTTGGGCTGGTGGCGGTGCGGCGCCAGCAGCCGGTCGACCAGCAGCTGCAGCCGGTCCGATTCGTGGATGATGACCTGCGTGTATTCGTGCAGCGCGCGGTCCTCGATCTCCAGCTCCAGCAATTGCGCCGCGCCACGAATGCCGCCCAACGGGTTCTTCACCTCGTGCGCCAGGTTGCGGAACAGCTCCTTGTTGGCCTTGGCCTGCTCGGCCAGGCGCTCCTCGCGCTCCTGCCGGGCCTGCTGCTCCAGCGGCAGCAGTTCGACCACCAGTTCGCCCTCGCGCTCGGTCGGCGCCACGATGACGTGCACGGGCAGGCGTTCGCCGCCATGGCGCTTGAGCTGCGCGTCGTAGCGCAGCGCGGCAAATTCGTTGCTGCGCGCGCCCTGCAGGGCGTGGCGCAGCGTCGCGCCGTCGTCAAAATAGGACTGGAGCGACGTGCCTTCGATGCTGCGCCAGGACAGGCCCACAGCGTCTTCCAGCGCGGCGTTGGCAAACAGCACCACACCCGCCTCGTCGATCACCGCGACCAGGGTGGCCAGCAGGTCGAAGGCCTGAAAGCGTGCAGGATGGGGGCGGCGGGACGAGGGCATGGACAACGCCGTTTTGATGCCAAAAATGGCCGCCAGCCCTTGTCAATCAAGCGCTGGCAGCTATGATTTTCGCAGAAAACGGGGCGATGCGGGGGAAACTTGCGGCGCATCGTTCAGCGGCGCCGGGGCGTACCTGAGGCAGCCATGGGCCACGCCGACCTGTGCGACGCGAGCGCAAGCGCCGCCCGCCACCCCATCCAGCGCACTACTTGAAGCGGCCCAGTTCGCGCTTGATGCCGTCGATATCGCTCTGGTTGCGCGCGATGGATGCCTTCATCTCGGCCACGCGGTCCAGGTACTTCTGGTAGTTGCGCGCCTCGCCGCCGATCTTGTCGGGCTCGCCATTGTTGTAGTCCTTGACCAGCTCAGCCTGGCGCGATTCGGCGCGGCGCAGCTCCTGCTCGAGGATGGCCTTGGCGTCGGCGTCGCGCGCGCGTTGCTCCGGCGTGTCGATGCGCGGCGTGGCGGCCGGGGCACCGCTGGCTGCCGAGCGCGTGGCGGACGGCGCCGCCGCCGCGCTGCGTGTGACGGGCGCAGGTGCCGGCGCGGCGGCCGGCACGGTGCCCCGCACCACCGTGACGTTGCCGCCTTCCACCAGCTTGCAATCGCTGCGGCCCTTGATCTGGTTGGTGTATTCGTTGCCGCAGCGGTAGATGCGGTCTTGCGCGGCCGCCGGCAAGGCCGCGCCTGCCAGCACGGCGGCGGCCAGGGGGCAGCAAAGGGTCAGCAATAGGGGTTTCATGCAAGTTCCAAAGTCCGGTCACACCGCGCGATCAGGACGCCAGTCCAGAGTGCGGAGTATCTGGCAAATAGACCCGCTTGACCACGGCATGTTCCCGCCACGTCAGCAAAAAGGGCGGCCGAAGCCGCCCTTTTTGTGACGATTGCCCGCAATTGCTGCGATGCGGTCACAGCGAATAGTACATGTCGTACTCGGCCGGGTTGACCTGCACGCGGATGCGGTTGACTTCGGTCATCTTCAGCTCGATGAAGGCGTCGATCCAGCTGTCGGTGAACACGCCGCCCTTGGTCAGGAAGGCGCGGTCTTTGTCCAGCTCTTCCAGCGCCTGATCGAGGCTGTGGCACACGGTCGGCACCAGCTTGTCCTCTTCGGGCGGCAGGTGGTACAGGTCCTTGGTGGCGGCTTCGCCCGGGTGGATCTTGTTCTCGATGCCGTCCAGGCCCGCCATCAGCAGCGCCGAGAAGCACAGGTACGGGTTCGCCATCGGGTCGGGGAAGCGCGCCTCGATGCGGCGTGCCTTGTCGCTGGCCACGTGCGGGATACGGATCGACGCCGAGCGGTTGCGGCTGGAATAGGCCAGCTTGACCGGGGCTTCGAAGTGCGGCACCAGGCGCTTGTAGCTGTTGGTGGTGGGGTTGGTGATGGCGTTCAGCGCACGGGCGTGCTTGATGATGCCGCCGATGTAGTGCAGCGCGGTATCGCTCAGGCCCGCGTAGCCCTTGCCGGCAAACAGGTTCTTGCCGCCCTTCCAGATCGACTGGTGAACGTGCATGCCGCTGCCGTTGTCGCCGTGGTAAGGCTTGGGCATGAAGGTGGCCGTCTTGCCGTAGCTGTCGGCGACGTTCCACACCACGTATTTCAGGCGCTGCGTCCAGTCGGCGCGCTCGACCAGCGTGCTGAACTTGGTGCCGATTTCCATTTGGCCGGCGCCCGCCACTTCGTGGTGGAACACCTCGACCGGCACGCCCAGCGCTTCCAGGATCAGCACCATCTCGGCACGCATGTCATGCGTGCTGTCGACCGGCGCCACGGGGAAGTAGCCGCCCTTGGTGGTGGGCCGGTGGCCGCGGTTGCCGCCCTCGAGCTTCTTGCCGGTGTTCCAGGGCGCTTCGTACTCTTCGATCTGGTAGAAGCTGTGGCCCGGCTCGGTGCTCCAGCGCACGCCGTCGAAGACGAAGAATTCGGGCTCGGGGCCGAAGTAGGCGGTGTCGCCGATGCCGCTGGCCTTGAGGTACGCCTCGGCACGCTTGGCCAGCGAGCGCGGGTCGCGCTCATAGGCCTTGCCGTCGCCCGGCTCCAGCACGTCGCAGGTCAGCACCACCGTCGGCTCTTCGTAGAACGGGTCGACGTAGGCGGTGCCCGGGTCGGGCATGAGCAGCATGTCGGAGGCTTCGATGCCCTTCCAGCCGGCGATGGACGAGCCGTCGAACGCGTGCCCTTCGCTGAACTTGTCCTCGTCGAAGTGCGACACCGGCACGGTGACGTGCTGCTCCTTGCCGCGCGTGTCGGTGAAGCGGAAATCGACGAACTTGCACTCGTTTTCCTTCACGAGTTTCATGACGTCGGCGACGGACTTGGCCATCAGTGTTCTCCTGTGGGGGTGGTGGTTCAAAAAGGTTGACGTGCTGGGGAATGCAGCTTCCATGCCAGCGCGCCCCAAGCTTGCACCGGCACGGAGCGTTCCGCACCAACGCCGATTGTGCCTGCTGACGGCCGCGCTTTGACTGACGCAGATCGCCCAAGCGCCACATCAACGCACCTTTTCGGCAATCTATTGCACCGAAATGGTGCAACCTCTCATTCGCGCACCAATTCGGGGCCGTACTTCAGTGGGAACGGCTGAAGCCACGCCCGCAGGTCGGCATAGGCGGCATCGGCCTGCGCCACGGGGCCTTTAACGCCCAGCTCGATGTGCGCGCCGTGCCGCGGGTGGTCCACGCTGGGCAGGCTGAACACCTTCACGCCGGGGTGGGCGGCCTCGACGCGTTCCATCACGGGCGTCAGCGTGGCTTCCATGCTGCCGTAGAGGACGACCGAGCGCTCGACCCACGCCGCGCGCTGGAAGCAGTGCGACCAGTCGGTGTCCAGCGCCCATTCGATCATCGGCCAGGCCATCACCGGAAAGCCCGGTACGAAATAGATCGTGCCCCCACGCTCCCCCGCTGTGCGCGGTGCGCTGCCCGCCGCAGACCCCGCCAGCGCAAAGCCCGGAATCTTGTTGTACGGGTTGGGAATGATGTGCGCGCCCTGCGGAAACATCCCCATGTTCAGCCGGTGCTGGTTGTCGGCCCGATCAGGCTGGTAAGGCTCGCCCTTTTCGCGCGCCACGTCCTGCATGCGCTCTTCGATCAGCGCCTTGGCCTCGGGGTGCAGCACCAGCGGCACGCCCAGCGCGGCGGCCGCGCACTGCCGCGTGTGGTCGTCGGGCGTGGCGCCGATGCCGCCGGTGCAGAACACCACGTCTCCGCTGGCAAAAGCGCGCCGCAGCGTGGCCGTGATGCGCGCCGGATCGTCACCCACGTACTCCGCCCCCTCCAGGCGCAGGCCACGCGCGGCCAGCAGTTCGATCACCTTGGCAAGGTGCTTGTCGGCCCGCTTGCCGGACAGGATCTCGTCGCCGACGATGATGAGTGAAAAAGAACACACAAACATGAATATTTTTTCCCTTTATCGATATCAATCAAGCTTCGATAGCATTATTTAATACTTAAGTTTTAGATTATAAAAAAAGCCCGGTTATGCTCCGATCCTGAGCTTCTCAGCAATCGGCCAGGGCTGGAGCGCGTCTCGGAGCACATGTCTGATCGCTCTACGGGGTTGAACAGGCGCCTATTCTCAAAGGAGGAATTCATGTCATTATGGAGCGTTGCAACTGCTATTTTTCGATCGAGTCGACAACTTTCGACTTTGATAAAAAAAACCGTACATACCGTAGCAGGCAAGCTGCTTCTAGGTATTTGGCTAGTTGGCTTGAGCATGACTGCTACAGCGCAAGATGCAATTATTGATGTCAAAAAATATATTGACATAAATGGGGACTGGGTCACTTTCACCATCATCGTCACAAATAATGGCGCGGGCCCTGCAAACGGAACTCGCGTATCCGATATTTTACCTTTTGGCCTGGTTAATGTCACATGGAAATGCTATGAATTTAATGGGGCGAAATGTGGCTCCAATGAAGGCACTGACTATATCGACGACATCATAAGCGAACTACCAGCTGGCGGACAAACCAGATATGAAATCCAAGCCCTGGTCGCTTCGCGCATGGCTGAGATATTTAACGAAGTCAAAGTATGGCCCCCAACCGACGGCGTATGTCAGGGAACGAATAAATCGATACCGTGCACGGCAGTAGCGGGGTACTCACGAGGCCCCGTAAGCTTTGACATCTCGAAAACAGCAACGACAAGGACGGCTTGGCCGGGCGCCACCGTAGTCTACACGGTGACTGTCGATGCGGGATATTTTATCGACAACATTAATGCAGGCGCAGGTCTTAGATTTTATGACCCGGGTGCTCCAGGACTCATTAACATGAAATGGACGTGCGATGGGGGATGTCCCAGTCCATCAGGTGACGGCCCGATTGATCAACTGCACGGATTTGGAAACCAGATTGCAACTTACACCATCACTGGTACAGTGAGCAATCCGCTCGACCCTTCGATTACAAGCATTGACAACAGGGCGTACCTGTACCCCACAATGGGAACTGGCGTTCTTTACAGCCCGGGTGCAACAGAAGCATTTGCAACTGTACCGGTGGTGCAATCACCGCCGAATGTCAGTGTCACCAAGACGGCCGATACCCAATTAATACTACCCGGCGGTTCTGTCGTGTATACATTGACGGTCAGCAATTCCAATCAAATAGCTCTCGAAAATGTATTGATCAGCGACGCGGTGCCTGCAGGTATCACAGACATGTCGTGGACATGCACGGCCGTCAACGGCTTCTGCCCAAAAGACTCGGGTAGTGGATCCCTCAATCAAACGGTTCAATTCATGTGGCCCGACAGTACGCTGACTTACGTCCTGACAGCCAAGGTCAGCGGCACGCCACCTGCCACTGTAACCAACACGGCTACCGTTACGCCGCCGGCCGGTTCTCTCTGCCTTCCAGACAACACCGTCGGGCCTTGCACGGCGTCTGTCAGCACCCCAACAGCGGTACCGCAGATCAGCGTGACCAAGGTTGCCAACGTGTCCACGCTGACGGCGGGTGGCAAAGTCGTCTACACGCTGACGGTGCGCAGCACGGGCCAGGCGCCCACCCATGGCACGGTAGTCACCGATGCCGTCCCTGCGGGCATCACCGCCATGACGTGGACGTGCACCGGTGCGGACGGTGGCGTTTGCCCCCACGCGTCGGGCAGCGGCGCGCTGAACGAGACGATCGCCACCATGCCGGCGGGCAGCAGCGTGACGTACACGTTGGAGGGCACGCTCAGCCTGACGCCGACCGCGACCGTGACCAATACGGCGAGTGTCACGCCGCCTGTGGGCGCGGTCTGCGCGTCGGGCGACCCGGCGGGGCCCTGCACGGCATCCGCCAGCCTGTCGGCGACACCGCTGGCGCCCACACCTGTGCCGACGCTGAGTCAATGGGCGTTGATGCTGCTGTCGCTGCTGCTGGTGGGCGCTGGCGCTGAGGTGACACGGCGTCGCCATTGAGCGGGGCAGCCCGCCCCACCTCGCCACGCGGGGTGCCGGCAGGCTAGATGGCAAACGGCACGCGGCGGCAAAGTTCGCCTGCGTGCTGCGCGGACTCAGGCTTTCGGACTGCTTTTCGAGGCCATCACGGCCACCGCCGCCGCTGACCGCATTTCTGCCAGCGCCGCCAGGCAGTAATGCGCGAACCACAGCGACGAGAACACGAACACGAAGGTGTAGATCCAGATGGCGATCGGCACCAGCACGACGAACAGCGCCGCGAACAGCACGGCCGAGGCCCACACCACGCCGGGCGCGGCGCCCATGTAGCCGCACACCACCCCCATGGCCAGCAGCGGCCAGCGGTGTGCCTTGAGAATGGCGCGGCGCTCGTCGGCGCTGGCGTAGTCGCCCAGCACGTCGAAGCTCATCACGCGGTAGGTCAGCCAGCCCCAGATGAGCGGTGGCAGCACCAGCACCAGCGGTGGAATCAGCCACAGCGGCAGCGTGACGAGCAGCGCCACCACCGCCACCCCCAGCGAGCCGGCGGACCAGCCGATCGACGCCGCCAGCGAGGCACCGCGCTGCCGGGGCAACTGCGGAAACCGCCGTTCGGCCACCAGCCGTGCAAGCGCGGGCGTGAACAGCGTGGAGACGATGGCCAGCGTGGCCAGCACAACCAGCGGCGTGGCCAGGGCGACGACGGCCAGCGGCGCCAGCAGCGCCACCAGGCCGCCCGCCCGGTCGATGCCCAGGCGGCCGTCGAGCCAGGTCAGTACCGTCCAGCTGCGCAGCGCCGCCTGCATCCAGGCGACGGCGGCGTCCCACCAGAACCAACCCAGCACCAGCGACAGCGCCGTCATGGCCAGCAGGGGCAGCAGCGTCATGGCGATGACGCGCGGCAGAAAGGCCTGGGCCAGCGCCCGCACGAAAGCGTCGAACACGGGCTTCAGCATGCCGCTACCGTGCCTCGTGTTTCAGTCAGGAATTTCATGATCGATTTTGGCTGCCAGCGCTGACCCACAAAGCGCATGAAGCTATCAAATTCATAGTTTTTCAGCTGCCGCCGCAGGCAGGCGGTCACGCCCCAGCAACCGCCGCAGCCCCAACCACTGCTGCGCCCAGAAGCCGCGCCCGTAGTCGCGCCCCTGCAGCACCTGGTCGTCGATGCCGGTGGCGTCCGTTCCGGGGCGCCAGTCGGCGCTGCCCAGCCACATGTCCCACCAGGGCAGCAGCACGCCGTAGTTGGCGCCGTAGGGGCTTTGCGCTTGCGAGCCGGGCTCGTGCCCCAGCGCGATGGCGTGGTGGCGGCGGTGAAAGCTGGGGCTGACCAGCAGGCGGTTGCCCACGTGGCCCCACGACCAGCGCAGGTTGGCGTGGTGCAGGCTTTCCAGCAGCTGCGTGACGGCCACCAGCGCCACGAACTGCGCTGGCGCCACGCCGATCAGGATGGCGACGACGACGAAGATCACGTCGGTGATGACCGAGTCCAGCAGGTGGTTGCGGTTGTCGCTCCACATCGTCAGCTGGCGCTGGCTGTGGTGCACGGCGTGCAGTTGCCACCACCAGTGAAAGCGGTGCTGCGCGCGGTGGATCAGGTAGCCGATCAGGTCGAACAACACCAGGTAGATCAGGAAGCTGACCCAGGCGACATCCGTCACGCCGGGCCACAGCTGGTCGACCTGCAGCGTGGGCAGGCCGTGCGCGCGCAGCCAGCCGATGCCCTGCGTCAGCCACAGCTCGACGCTGAAGAACATCGCCAGCTTGAACAGGCCCAGCCGGTGGATCAGCGTGTACAGCACGTCGACAAGAACAGCGTGCCGGTCGCGCACCGGCTCGACCGGCCACAGCCGCTGCAGCGGGCCGATGACCAGCAGCATGACGACGATTTGCGCCAGGCCCGCCAGCAGCCAGCCGGTGGCGGCGTAGCCGTCTTCCAGCAGGTTGCCCGCGCCCAGGCCGAAGGCCAGGGGCTGCACGGCAATCTCGAACAGCCACTGCTGCGCGGCGGCGAAGGCGTCGGTCAGGGTGTCCCACATGGCGCGTTCAACCGCCGTGCGCGGCAATCCAGGGCTGGTAATCCGGGTGCTGGCGCAGGGTCTTGAAGCAGAAGCCGCGGGCCTGCAGGCCGGCGATGAGCGGATCCAGCACGGCGGGCGCCCACGGGTCCTGCCGCGACCAGATGCCCAGGTGCGCCATCAGGATGTCGCCCGGGCGGATGTCCTGCAGCGCCTTTTTCAGCAAGGCGTCGTTCGGGTACTGGCCGCTGGGCAATTCATCGCCCAGAAATCCGGCGGGGGCCCAGCCCACGTGCTTGTAGCCACACGCTTCGGCGGCGGCCAGCAGCTTGGGCGATGTCTTTCCGCCCGCGGCGCGAAACAGCGGCAGCACCTTGTGCTGCGTGACCGACGTCAGGCGGTCGGCGGCCAGCTGCAGGTTGCCGCAGTACTGCTCGGCGGTCCAGCTCATCGTCTTGCCGGCCTGCGCGCCCGACGACGGGCGGATGCGAAAACGCGGCGCCCCACCCGCCTGCGCGGGCGGCAGGTCGCCCTGCCAGTAGGCGTGGTCCCAGGTGTGCGAGGCGAATTCGTGCCCTTCGGCCGCCCGCGCCTTCCACCACGGCGCCCAGAACTTGCCCAGCGTACCGTCACCCTCCTTCGTGCCTTCCTGCGCAGCGAAGAAGGTGGCACGCACCCCGCGCTGCTTGAGCACGTCGGCCACCAGCGGGGCCACGCCCATGTGCCCGGTGTCGAAGGTCAGATACACAGGCTTGCACGATTCCGGTGCTTTTTGCGCCGCAGCGCCCGTCCCAAAAGCGCAGGCAGCTATCGAAGCTATAGCTAACCACGCGCTGCGCCAACTCGCCGCCTTCGTCCATCGAAAGGCCGCGGAGCAGGCCACTCGGGGACGCCGCGGAGCGGGCTTTGCCCGGCCGCCAGCGTCGTCCCCCTGGGGGGAAGGCGCGCAGCGCCTCAGGGGGGGGCTAATTCCTCGGCGCATGGTCCAGCGTCCACACGCCGTGCGGCGACTTGCCCACCTTGACCTGGTGCACAACCTTGCGCTTTTTCACGTCGATCAGCGTCAAGCGGCCGGCCCAGCGCGAGCCGACCATGATGAGGGTGCCGTCGGCAGAGATGTCCATGCAGTCCGGCCCGGCCGGTGCGGGGAAGGTGTCCACCGCCACGAACTTCTCGTAGTCGATCTTGCTGATGCTGTTGGCCACGCGGTTGCTGACGAACACGTGCCGCCGGTCGCCCGTGGCGCGAAAGGCGTGCGCACCCTTGCCGGTGGCAATCGTCTTGACCAGTTGCGGCGCCTTGCCGCCGGCCACGTCGTACACCTCGACGCCCTCGCCGCCCGTCAGGCCCAGCAGCAGGTGCCGGTCGTCGGGGGTGACGAACACGTCGGCCGGCATGGGGCCGGTCTTGACGCGGTGCGTCAGTGTCTGCGTGGCGAGGTCGATCACCACCAGTTCGTCGCTGTCCTGCATGCTGGACCACACGGTGGTGCTTTTGGTGTCGATCCACAGGTGGCTGGGCGTGCGGCCCGTGGCAATGCGCTTGACCAGCGTGGGGTTGGTGCCGTCCCAGCTGTAGATGTCGATGTGATTCAGGCGGTTGGCCGCCGTGACGAACCACTTCATGTCGGGCGAAAAGCGCAGGTGGTACGGGTCGCGGATGCCGCGCACGGTGCGCTGCACCTCGGCGGTGCGCGGGTCGATGAAGGTCAGCGAATCGCTGGCCGCATTGGCCACGATGACCGATTTCTCGTCCGGCGTGAGATACAGGTGGTGCGGCTCCTTGCCGGTGGGAATACGCTTGATCTCGGTCCAGCGGACAGCGTCGATCACGCTGACATTGCCGTCCAGCGAATTCAGCACGAACACCGGCGCGCTCGCACGCGCGGGCGCGGCGGCGGCAGCCGCCGGCGTGGCCCCGGTTTGCGCACGCAGCGCGGAAGCGGGCAAGGCCGACAGGCCGAGCAGTGCGGCGGCGCGGCGGCGCGTCAGCAGGAATCGGGAAATGGGAGGGTTCACGGTCGATGAGGATTCAGAAGGCGCATGAGTGTAGGCCGGGCGCCTGACACCCGGCGTTCACTTAACATCCGGGCCATGCAACGGGTGGACATCGACGGCGTTTTTCTTGAGGTGGCGCAAGTTTCAGCGCCCGCCGGTGCCGACGCGGCGCTGCCGCCGCTGGTGTTTCTGCACGAAGGGCTGGGCTCGGTCGCCATGTGGCGCGACTGGCCGGCCAGCCTGTGCGCGGCCACGGGGCGCGCGGGCATCGTGTATTCGCGCCAGGGCTACGGGCGGTCCAGCCCGGTGGCCGATGTGCGGGGTGCGCCGCGCCGGCACGCGGACGGTACGCGCTCCGGCCGGCTGCAGCCGGATTACATGCACCGCGAAGCGCTGGAGGTGCTGCCCCGTCTGCTGGCGCGCCTGGGGCTGCAGCGGCCGGTGCTGGTGGGCCATTCGGACGGCGCCACCATTGCGCTGATCCACGCCGCGCACCACCCGGTTACGGCCTGCGTGGTGATGGCGCCGCACGTGATGGTGGAGGACATTTCGGTGCAGTCCATCGCCGAAGCGCGCCAGGCCTACGAGTCGACCGGCCTGCGCGAGCGGCTGGCGCGCCACCACGACGACGTGGACGTCGCCTTCTGGCAGTGGAACGACGTCTGGCTGTCGCCCGCGTTCCGCGATTTCGACATCCGCGACGAAGTGCGCGCCATCACGGCGCCGTTGCTGGCCATTCAGGGCCACGACGACCAGTACGGCACCATGGCCCAGGTAGACGACCTGGCGGCCGCCGTGCCGCACGCGCGCGTGCTCAAGCTGGCGGCTTGCGGCCACTCGCCGCACCGCGACCAGCCGATGGCGGTCAACCAGGCGATTGCGGCATTTCTGGCCGCCCGTCAGCCCCGGTCCCACCCCGGCGACTGACGCTGTTCCGACACGGCTTGAAGGCCGGCGCTGACGCGGCGCGGCCCGGCCCCGGCCTATCGTGCGGTGACCTAACCCATCGCACTCCGGGAGACCGATCATGTTGTCTGCAACCAACTCATCCATTTTGACCACCGGACCGGGCGCGGCACGCCGCTGGCGTGCATCGGCGACAGCGCTGCAACTGGCGGTTGCACTGGCGGCACATTCCCCTGGCGCGGCAGTCGTCGGCCTGGGCGTGCTGGCGCTGGCTGCACCCGCGCATGCGCAGCGCGCAGCCCCGGTGGCGCAGCCGGAGATCGACCGGCTGGAAGTCGGCTCCGACGCGGGCCTGGCGCCGGGCGCCGAGCTGGAACTGCGCCTGATCGGCACGCCGCGCGGCAACGCGTCGGTGCGCATCAGCGGGGCCAAGCCGGTCAACGTGGTGCTCAAGGAAACGCGCCCGGGCAGCGGCGAATATGTGGCGTACTACACCATCAAGCGCGCCGATGGCCTGGCCGTGGGGCAGGCAGTGCGCGCCACGCTGCGGCGCGGCAAGCTGGCGACCACCGCCAGCTACAGCATTCCGCCGACCGCTGGCGGGGCAACGCCACCGCCGCCGTCCGCCGGCCTGCGCATCGACCGCTTCACGGCCGCGCCGGTGCAGCGGCTGAGCCCGGGCACCGAGTTGATCGTGACCGCGCAGGGCGTGCCCGGCGCCAGCGGCAGCTTCGAGATCGGCGGCGTGGCGACCGACATTCCGATGCGCGAGATCCGGCCCGGCGTGTACGAAGGCCGCTATACCCTGCGTCGCGAGGATCGCATCACCGCAGCGACGCCTGTGGTCGCCAGCCTGCGTGCGGGCACGCAGGTCGTGCGCGCCAACCTGGCGCAACCGCTGATCGGCGACGTGTCTCCGCCCACGGTGGCCAACCTGGCGCCGCGCGAAGGCGAGCGCGTGCCACCCGGCGTGGTCTACGTCTCGGGCAATTTCGAGGATCGCCGTGGCACGGGCGTCGACCCGCGCAGCGTCCGTCTGGCGCTGAACGGCCGCGACGTGACGGGCGACACGCAGATCACTCCCCAATCGTTCAGCTATCGCGGGCAGCTGGCGCCGGGCGGCTACACCGCCCAGTTGACGGCGCGGGATGGCGCCGGCAACGAACTGCGGCGCGACTGGCGCTTTGACGTCGGCGCGGCCCCCGCGGTGCTGGACGTGCAGTTGACCGGCCCGGTGGGCGATGTGGTGGACGGCCGCAACCCCGTCGTTATCCGGGGCCGCACGGCC
>WBZS01001500.1_pt1 | contig 18328 bp, 17 predicted proteins | sample 5204201 | NCBI WGS metagenome assembly WBZS01 (sample SAMN12344357, study PRJNA552823) | activated sludge metagenome | biome: Activated sludge suspended growth; feature: Nitrification reactor; material: Wastewater; isolation source: activated sludge from nitrification reactor of wastewater...
CCTGAGTTGCACAGGTTTAGTGCCCCAGTGCTCGGAGGACTTGGCGGGTGTCTTGGTCGATGGCGGGTTGGGCGTCGAGGCGGTGGCCGCCGATGGTGATGGTGACCTGGCGTAGCGGCCGCAGTGTGGTGATGAGCTTGCGCAGGCTCCGTCCGGAACGGGCTTGCAGATCACGGGCGATCGCGAGCGCGGCGAACACGATGGTCAAATGGGCTTCGATCGCTTCGCGGGTGTGGTGAAAGATCGGCCGGGCCGCCAGGTCCGTTTTCGACATCCGGAACGATTGCTCGATCCGCCACAGATCGTGATAGCTGGCAATGATGTCGGCGGCCGGCATCGTGGCTGCGGGAATGTTGGTGACGTAGCCTTTCAGCCCGGCCAGCCGGCGGGCCCGTTCCACCGACGTGTTATCCAGGCTCAACTGCGCACCGTCGGTTTTCACGAAGCGGGCCTTCTTCGCGGGCCGGTCACCATCGATGATCGCTTGGGCCCGATTCGTTTGCGCAGTCAACGTGTGGGCGTCACGGACGGCGCGTTTGCGGGAGTACTGCCAGATTGCCCGCCACGTCGTGTGGTCGGTTTCGGCGTTCCATACCGGTTCACGTCGGGTGTTGACCCTGGCCGGGTCCGGCTGGTGCCGGCCCCGCATGGTGACGGTGTCGATGATCTGCCCATCGGTGAAGCTGTCACCGTGCCAGCGGAAGTGTTTGGCCAAGTCATAGGGTGCTTTCGTCATCCGTGACCCGACGATGAACCGCAGGTCGGCGTCCGCGATGGCTTGCAGGTTCTCCCCGGACAGCATCCCGGCATCCGCGACGATGACCATGTCGGCCACCTCGTTACGGGCCTGGAAATCGGTCAGGACGGGGATGATCGTCCCGGTTTCGGCTTTGTTGCCCTCGTAACAGGCAATCTCCAACGGAAACCCCGAAGCATCGACCAGCAGGCCGACCACGATCTGCGGATCGACCCTCCGCTCCTTGGAGTAGCCCACTTTCCGCAGCCCGTCTTCTTTCTCGGCCTCGAAATAGAGGGTCGTGGTGTCGTAGAGCAATAAGCTCACATCCCCACCCGCATCACTCCAGACGTGCCGGAAACAGGCAGCGGCGAGCCGTTCACGGTATTCCTGGCGGGCGCATCGCTTCAACGCGCTCGTGAACGTGTTGCGATGCGGCGCAGCCAGACCGAGTTCGTTGATCACGCGGAGGCTGTCGAGTTTCGAGGTCGGCTCCACCAGCCGGGCCAGCACCAGCTGGAAGAACGCCTCATCGTCGACTACGCCGAACCCGAGCCGCTCCCACGACCCACGAATCACCTCGATCAGCAGCTGCGAGCGTGACGACTCCACGACCGCTGTCCCGGCCGGTGCTCCACGCTCGTCCAGGCCGAGGTCCAGCTGCTCCTGACCGGCGTTGAGTTTCTGGGTGCCGAGCTCGACCAGCGCGGCCAGTTCGGCCTGGCTATGAGCCGAGCCGAGATGCTCCACGATCCGCCGCTGACCGTGCTTCTTCTCCACGAGCTGCACCGCCACCGCACCCGAAGCGGTCTTCACCTTCCGCAGAAACGGGCTCACAAGCCTGATCCTACCGACCGATTAGTGCCCCAAACACCCCACCCAAACCGTCCTGACAAGCACCAATGCGGCAAAGATCGCCAGAAACGCCATCACCTGTGCAAGTCAGGTCGGAGGGCGGCGAAACCTCCGGTGCGGATCCTGCTGCATCGACGTCCGAGCAGAGAAGTGCGATCGACGAGGTCTGCGTTGAGCATCCGATTCACCCACGACTGGGCTCGGGGCCTGCGAAGTGTCTTGCCGACGTCATTTCGGTTTCTCACGAGATGGAAGCCGGTTTGGGGGCACTCCTCGTCGGTCGCAGGGGCTCATCCGTCCTGCGCGATCTCGATCTCGGGATGCTGCCCGCCAAGAGCATGCCGAGATTGGATCTCAGTGGGCTTGAGGCCGGCTGCGGCACGGAACTCAAAGTCGCGGTGCTGTCGGGGGTGGAGCGCGGGAAGCGAATCCTGTTGCCTCGTGCGGTCCGGGACGGGGCGGACCTGAACTGCGATGTTCAGGCGAGGGCGGACGTCCTTTGGGAGGAGGTGGATGTCCGGGGTCGGGTGACACTCACCGTGGGCAAGGGCAGTAGGTGCACATTGCGTAGTTGGAAAGTGCAGGAAGGTGCCGCGCTGAAGATCGTTGCTCATGAGGGCGCTAGAATCGACCTGGAGAGTTGCGACGTTGCTGGGTCCATTGAATTGCTTGATACGGAGCTTGTCAACACGACGATTCGATTCTCGAGGGCTCCTCGCGGTGATGGAATTGGGGCAGTGGGTGCGTTCAAGTTGCGAGAGAAGCTGAATTTAGTAAATTCGACAGTTGACCTCGAGCAGAGCCCGTGGGCTCCTGTTCTCAAGGAAGAGGTTGCACTCCGGTTGCGCGAAGGCGCCAAGGCTGTCCTGCCACTCGGAGCGGAGGGCTCCGTTTCGTTGACTCTGGATAGCAATTCGGATGCTTCCCTGTGGGCTCACGAGAGTCTGAATATTCGTAGTGTGAAATCGACCCAAGGTGTGGAACGAGTTGGTCCTGTGGCGGAATTGGCTTGTGCTGTTGGTGGACAATGGGTGGATGGGTCGGGGGCTCCGACGCCAATCCTGGATGCTGGAGCAGTGGCGATCGAAGAATTCGCAGATGCCGGTGTCGACGTAGGAGTTGAGTTCGCCAAAGTCGCGAAGGGTCAGCTAGCTGTGAATAGTGCAGGTCAGGGTATCCTGAAGCGGCCGATTGTGGTCTCATCCGACTCCCTGGTGACTGCTGAAGTCTTAGTCGAAGCAGGGAATCCTGAAGACGTAGCGATGGTTTTACCGAGTCCCCACCCTGATAAGCAGCCCAATTTGAGGTTCATATGAGTACTCCTGACCGGTTCGTTAACCCCTACGCCTTCGTACCGCTGTCGGGCGCGGTTGTGCGTCGTCCTTGGCTGGGGCATCTGGCCTCCGGGGGCGCCGAGCGATACACCGGCACCATCACCGCGACCTGGACGCTGAAAACGCCGTTCCTGCTTCCGCAGAATGCGGTCGAGGATGGATGGCTCGGCGACGATGGCGTGCTGCATATTCCGGGGTCGGCGGTGAAGGGAGCGGTGCGGTCTCTTCACGAGGCCATATTCAATGGCTGCCTGCGTATTCTCCATGAGGACTACACGCCCGCCTACCGCGAGCCGGCCCACGGTTTTGATCAACCGCAGGACTGGCGCCTGGCCATCGTCACCGGGTCCGAGCATGGCAAGCCCACTGAGTTTCAGGTCACCAAGGCACATTCGACGGAGTGGGTCGAGGCGCGCGCTTTGCAGCAGGCGTGGCCTGGCCGTGAACTGCCCACGTCAGGTGACATCGTCCACATCCACGGTCCACGCACCGAGGCGAACCTTGGCCGCACGGAGATCAGATCGGTGTCCAGTGTCGGTCTGGTGCGCCAGGCGCAGGACCGATCTAAGGGCGGCGGCGCGTTCCCGACGGGCCGCATCTTCCTCGTGACCGATACAGCAGCCCGCAAGGTGACTCGCCAAGATCGGTCGTTGGCGAACTGCTTCTGGGCAACAGGGGAACTGTCCCATGAGCTTGTCCGCTTCGACTTTGCCGGCGACGGTGCCGAGGTGTGGGCCGCGTTCGACGATGCCTGTCGAGGGAGCAATGACCGGAGGCTGCTGGAGCAGCCGGGCAACCCGTTAAACCTCACTGGGGACGATGTGAACTGGCGACTCAACGCCAGCTATGCAGCCGTCTCCTGGCCACCGCAACGACCGGGGTCGAACGACACTTCGAAGGAACGGGCACGCCGCACTCGGCAGTCCGGGTTTCTGTTCCGCGGCGACGTTGTCTGGGTCAAGTACCGCGGACACGGTATCGAGGAGATCCGGATGGCCCAGATCTGGCGCAAGGCTGGGTCGGGATCGGTCCGCGACCGAATCGGCGATGCCGGGCCGTGCCCACGAGAGGCAGACGGTCACCACACGGTCTGTCTGTCCTGTGCCACATTCGGTTCCGCGACCACCACCGGAGAGCGTGGCAAAGGGGAGCAGAGTTCCTATGCGGGCCATGCCCGCTTCTCCAGTGCGGTTTCGAAGACGACGGCCGAGACCAAGGAGGTCGCCCTGGCGCCTATGGGCTCACCCAATCCTGGAGCGGGAGCCTTCTACCTTCGGCTCAACGCTTCACCCCCCGCTCAACTGGCGCAGGATGAGATTCCTAGTCACTGGGGTGTGGCAGAACAGGGGTACCGCCCGATCGCAGGCCGCAAGTTCTACTGGCACAGTGACCCCGATGCGCAGGCCGCGCACTGGAGTGAGAACGGGGTCCGAGGGCTGCCGCGCTATGAGGATCTGGGTGTTCGACCCTCGAAGATGTCGCGGAGGGCGAGTTTGGTGAAACCTGGCCTCACGATTGAGGCCACCATCGCTGTCGACCAGCTGGATCAGGTCGGGGTCGATGCGTTGCTCGCCGCATTGGATCCGGCCAGGCTCCTGCACCTCACCCAGCACGACAGATCGAATCGCCCAACCTATGCGGTTCATCTGGGGGGTGGAAAGCCGTTCGGCCTCGGTAGCGCCACGGTCCACCTCGACGTGAAGCTGACCTCCTCTCGTGGACGCTACGCGGAGAAGGAGCCGCAGTCGACGAGCTGGCCTGATCTTGGAACCGAGCCAGGCCGGGCCCGTCTGCGTGCGTTGCTCGAACGGGCAGGCTCGTTCGGCGCGAACCTTGAGGTGCTGGCTGTTCTCCTCGACCTGAAGGGGCTCGGTGACTACGAAACGGTCGTGTCCTATCCGCCGGGCGCGTCATGGCGCGAGTTCGGGGGGCAACAGTTCCGGCAGAGCTACGAGTTCTTCCAGGAGACGAACGGTCAGCAACTTGCGCGATCGCGGCGCGAATGGCTGACCTTGCCGCAGGCTCGGCCCGGTCAAGACCCGAGCCTGCCCATTCGGACAAAGAGAGGGTCACGCCGATGACCTGGTGGGTAACCGTGGCCGCCGTCCGGATCCACGGCTGGATTCAGCAGACGCCGAAGCTCAGCCATATGCGCGGTGCGTCGCGGGCGTTGAGCGTCCGAACTTCGCCGACTGCGGTGGAGTCGCTCGTCGATGTCCCAAGCGTGCGTGTTCAGCGTCGGGAGAGCGAGGTGGACGGCGTGGTAGTCGCGGCGGCCCCGGACGCCGGGACAGCACGCACGTACGCGGGGAGACTGGTCGCTGCGCTGACGATCGAGCTGCCGGGTGTCCAGTGGGAGAGTTGGTGGTGCGAGGCAGGCAGCTACGTGGCGGCCTTCAGTCGGGCCGTCGATCCGTTCGACGACGGCGTGAGGCGACTAAGGCGGCTCCCGGCGTTACACGAGGCCGGCCCGGTCATGTCGTGTCTGATGTGTCGGAGCGAGCCGGCCGGTCGTGCTGGGAATCGTGTGTCCGCTGGCGTTATCGGCGATGACAAGCCCGGTGCGCTCGGTTCGCAGGGATGCGGATGCCAGGTGCGCCACGATGAGGGAACCTTCGACAAAGCTGACCTGCCTTCCGACGATCTGCGCGCTCAGATCCGGGGCCGGACGCTGGCGAAGGATTTCGCTGAGCTTGCGAGCTTGGGTGGCGTCACACCCGGCGCGAGTAGGGCGATCGGACGCAAGGAGTCTCGCAGCCACCTGGCCACGGTGTACGCCGATGGCAACGGCATGGGGGCCTTCTTCCAGGCGCTCTCATCGACCAGTCTGACCCTTCCGGAGCTGCACGGGGCTGCGATCTCGGAGTTGAACAACGCCACCAAGGACGCCGTCATTCATGCTGCGTGGGCGGTTGCCGCAGACCCGGACGTGGCCTCCATCGAGCCACACTTCGTCGGTGGCGACGACGTCTTGGTGAGCGTCCCCGCCCCTTACGGTTGGACCTTCGCCGCGCACTTGGCCGGGTTCTTCGAAGGCCTGCGTGGGACTCTCACCACATTGTTGGACAAGGACTTAGCGAGCTGCGGCCCCGAGGTGCACCAGTCGGAGGAGGTCCGGATTCTCAAAGAGCGCATCGCTGCGATCTCGCTCGGTGTCGGTGTGACCTTCGCCCACGCCAGCTATCCATTCGCGGAGGCCTCGCATGCCGCCGAAGGACGATTGCGGAGGGCCAAGCAGGAGGCAGGCGGCCAATATTCCTGTATCGCGTGGGTCGACATCACGGCGCAGTCCGCAGCTCGCAGAGCACACAAAGCTCACGTGGTCAAGGCGTTGGATGCCCGGAACATGCTCACCATTCCACCCAATGACCCCAGGGCCAAGGCTGTATTCCGACTGACGCCCTCGGCACGTTCGCAACTCGCCGCGATCCTCCGTGACGAGGACGGCACTGTTGCCCAGACGGCTTTGGAGACCTGGGCAAAGCGGCTCAATGACACCAACCTTGCCGAGCAGTTGATGAACACTGCGCACGAACAGCTGTGGGCCGATCTATCCATGGCCCGCTGGTGGCCGAACGCCACGTGGGAGGAGGACGACCGATGACCACCTTCACGATCACATTCCACGGCCCGTTCCATGTTGGGTCGGGCGTGCCTGACCAGGGCCTCGACCGTGTGCTCGACCCGGGAGCTCTCTTGCCGGGCACCAGCCTCAAAGGGGCTATGCGGGCTGCGGCGCACGAAACCCTGAGGCTGCCGGAGCGGGTGGTGGTGCCTGTTTTCGGTGGCCTGATCGAGGTCGCTGGGAAGGCGCAACGCGTGCCGAGTCCCTGGGCTTGGTCGGACGCGGACCTTGCCGGCATCAACTTCCAGAACCTCGCGCGCATTCGGATCAACGACAAGACGGGCACCACGGAGCGTGGTTTCCTCATGCTCGGCGAGTCGGTGTGGGCGGAGTCGGGGACCTTCTCCGTCGAACAGCATGGCGAGCTTCACGGCGATCTGCAGGAGCACCTGCTCGTCCTGCGTGCTGCTGCCCGTGCGGTCACCGGAATCGGGGGCGGCCGACGCCGAGGAGAGGGCTGGGTGAGTATCGCCGACGACAACGGTTGGACAGCCGGTGACACGAGTGCACTGCGCAGGCTGGGAGGACGGGCATGAGGATCGACTACACGTTGACGCCGCAAGCGCGCGTATCAGCGGGCCGCGGCGGCCAAGTCCAGAACGTGCGCACCGTCCATCAGGTACTTCCTGGTTCAGTAGTTCGCGGCGCGCTTGGTGCTGCGTGGTGGGGGCCGACCGATGCCCGATTTGTAGGGCGTGCTGCCCAGGCGGACTTCGATGAGCTCTTCGCCAGGTTGATGGACGTTCACGCCGCCATACCCGGGCTGGACAAGGTTGGTGGGCGATACGAAGCACTCTTTCAGCCGTTCTCCTGGGTGAAATGCAAGTACCGCACCGAACCCGGCTGCGGCTCCAACGACCAGGAGTGGTACGACCAGGCCGTAGCCGTCGCGACGGGTTCGAGCGACTGGCTGCGCACCTGCCCCACCTGCGGTCAGCCGGTTGAGCAGTCCAAGGGGGCATGGCGGCTGGGCACGAATTGGGACGTGGCCACCGTCCGGACCGCGCTCACCAAGGGGGTCGCGGAAGACGACATGTTGTTCACGCGTCGGGCGATGATCAAAGAGGTCACCTACCGGGGGTCGTTGCGGCTGGCGTCCAAGCCGAGCCCAGAGGTGCTCGAGTGGCTGCTCGAAGAGAAGACGATCCGGGTCGGAGGGCAGCGCAGCACGATGGGTGCCTGCCGATGGCAGGCCGTCGTTGCAACCGACAACGCGGAACAGATCACCGGCAGTTGCGTCGTCCAACTCAAGTCGCCCGCGATCCTGATCGACGACTTCGGGGCGCCGAGCCTGGACCTGGCCGGTGCACTGGCCAGGATCTTGGACCCGCACGGCGCAGGCACGGTCACGAGGGTGTGGACCCGGCCCGAGGTGGTCACCGGATGGCACGGAATCGCCGGGCTACCGAAACCATCGGAATGGGCCGTTGCCGCTGGCAGCGTCGCATTGGTCGAGGATGCGAGTGCAGCCCTTGTGAATCTGCTGGACGCCGGAATCGGCGTGCGGCGGGCCGAAGGATACGGCCAACTCCAGATCCAACCCGTCCGTGCTACAGACCCGATCAGGGTTGGCGGGGAAGGGGGCCAGGAAGCTCGCCCTGCCCCGGTCGAGGCTGCCTCGCCCGAGCCGTCACCGCCGAGTCCTTTCGACGAATTGAAGCGGTTCCTGCCCGACGCGGTTCGTGATCAGACGTTCCGTGCCATGTTTGCCGAGGCGCAGCGCATCAAACAGCTGCGCGACGGTGGATTCCCTGAACACATCGTGGCCCAGCGGATCGACGGGCTGGTCAGGCGGCCGTGGATGCGGGATCTGAGTGGTGAGACACAGCACGCCGCGACCGAGTTGTTGAGTTCGACTCCGCTCAACGAACTGATGGCCATGCTGACAACCGAGATCGGTGAGGGGAGGTCGTCGTGAGGGTCGCGTTGATCAGGGCGCGGCTCGACATTGAGCAGCGCTGGGCGGTCGGACGAGTACCGAGTGCTGCGGAGAAGATTCACCTTCCTGTAGTCGCTGACCCTCGGGACGGCACGCATCGTCCGTACCTTCCCGGAACTGGCCTGGCGGGCGCGTTGCGGCGACACCTGGGTCCGTTGGCGACGGAATGGTTGGGACCAGAGCCGCCGGCATGGGAAGAGACGCAAGCCCGAAGCGGTCCGCGAGAGCGCAAAGCGGGGCGACTGGTGTTGCTGGGTACCTATGTCGAGGCCACTGGTGAAGCGGCCAGGGTCGAACAGCGCGGGGTCACGAGCATTTGCGGCACCCGCAGGGCAGCGGCACGCGGCGGGTTCCGGCACGAGGAGTGGAACCGTCCAACGAGTGTCACGATCGCGATGACCTACGAGTTGAAGGAACACGAACGGGAGCCCGACGGGGCTCTCCTTGATGCGGTTGCATCGTGGGCGCCATCTGTGGGGCGAGCCAGTTCTACCGGCATGGGTAGCGCCCGCGTGAGCTTGGTTGAGCACCTGACCTTGGATCTCACGGATGAGGCGCAATTCACCTGGTGGCTGACCGAGCGAGACTCGTGGCTGCGCAGGGCTGATGCGGGCGAACCCCCAGTCACCGTTCCGGCGCCTCGCCAGGGGACGGCCGAATCACGACGCGGCAGGTCGTGGTCGATCCTGTGGTCGGTGAAGGAGCCGCTGCACATCGGCGCGCGAAGCGCGTCCGAAAGTGTGACGTCATCCGGCAGGGCCGAGGTGCAGCCAACCATGACCGTCGACGGCAAGCCGGTTGTGCCGGGCTCGTCGTGGAAGGGGGTCGTGCGCGGACGCGTCCAGGCGATTCTCGCTCTTCTCGATGTTGAGCGTGCAGGTGAGGTGTTGGACCACCTGTTCGGTAGCTCGCAGTCCGGCCACGGCCTGCTCGCGTTCGAAGACTCTGTCATCGAACTGGATTCGATCCCCGGCGGGGCCCTCCGGAATCGCACACATGTGGCGATCGATCGATTCACGGGCGGCGCCCGAGACACTGGTCTGTTTGTGGTGGAGGGTGTGCCCGAGGGCACACCTGTGACTCTCACCATCCGCAGCAAACGCAAGTTGCCGGGGCCAGTACGCAACCTGCTCATGCACGTGTTCTGGGATATTCAGGACGGCATCATCGGCATCGGCGGAATGGTGACGCGAGGGTACGGAGGTCTTGAGTTTCCACATGGCCCGGACGATGCCGTACCGGACAAGCCCGAGCCCATCGACGTGGCAGCACTGGTGAGCTTGCTTGACCAGCCTGCCCAGAACGACGAAGGAAGCAACCGATGAACGGCCAGCTCAAGGGTCTGTCGTTCGCCACATGGTCGGCGATCGCCATTCCCGGGATCTCGCAATGGCTCTGGATGGATACCTCAGGGGGCGGCCTGCACCTTGAGGAATCGCTTGGCAACCGGCCGGCAGACGTCACACACCTGTGGGGATGGGACGCCGCAGGTACGCGGCTGGCGCGGCTACGTGTCGACCGCGATCTCGGCGATGGCGACGAGCCCGGTGTACGGGGAGCGGTGCTCGATCTCGCCGGAAACGGTGAGGGACAGCCGATCGAGGTGGAGACCTGGGACGGTCAGATCTGGCATCCGAGCGACGGCCGGATCAATGCTGACCAGCAGCATCCCGTGTTCGCCGGCACCCGGTTGACGAGGCTCTTCACCGTGTACCGGGATTGTGTCGACGTGGACGGACGGATCACCCAGGCCCCACTGACGTTCGTTCACATTGAAGCCGAAACCACGCGATGAAGGAGTCTGCGACTAGTAGGCCGAGCCAGCCGGCGGGTCCTGATTCCCGGCACGGAGTCACCTCGATGGCCTCTGAAACGCGTGGTTCCGCCGGTCCCCCAATGCAATATGTCCGAACTGACAGGCAGCGGCTGGTCTCTCGGTACAACTGGGCGGAGTCCGTATTGGTGCTTGCGGCCAGCGCCGCCGCGGCTTTCGCCGGGTTGGTAGCCGAGGACATCTCTCCGGCGCCGAGTTCCGGGCTCGATAGGGGCTGGAGTTGGGAACGTGTCCTATTGCTGGTTCTCGCCGTGGGCTTCGCATGGGTGGCTGTGCGGAGTCTTGTCCGTCGCCGTCGACTGCGGGGCACCATCTACTACCTGCGTATGCAGAGCGACACGACTGGGGACTATCACGCCAAAGCGAGAGAAGAAGCCCGGATGGACTACCCAGGTTTCCGTGCGATGGCGGCTTGGTGCGACCCCAGGGACGGCACGGTGGACGTGCGGCGACAGGTCGACCAACTTTCCAATGAGTTACAGCGCAGCACGAATGACGATGCCGATGACTCGGGCTTTGACATTGTCCCAGATCTAGTCTTTCCAGTGGCACTTGCCGTCGGGTACGACTGGATTCCACCGGGCCCACGTGGCCTGTATCTGCGCGAGTTCACCGCTACTGGCGAGGGGGAGGTGGCGGCCTTTGAGTGGAAACTCGGGTGTCTGACTGCCGTGGGAGTGGCGCCGATGGGGCAAAGCACAGTGTGCGGCGATCCCAGATGCGGAATTGGCCATTACCAGCCCAGTGACTCGGAGAACCTTCGCGCGCTCACCTCAGGCACAGCGCTGCCCGGCGCATCGGTCCAGACTGTCTGGCTCGAGTATCGGCTGACCAATTGTGAATATGCCGATAAGGTCGAGCCTGACTGTGGCCGCGGGGTCCGGGTGATGAACTCGCCGCTCAAGGATGCTGCCGAGGTCCGGAGGGTAATTCACGTGGAGTCAAGGCGAGCTCCGAACGCTGCCACGGCGACGTACGCACTCCTTGAGTACACCCGTAATCCGCAATGCAAGTGCGTAGATACACCCCACGTTCAAGAGATTGCGGAGGGCGCTGCATACTGGCTCGGGCAAACGTTGCGTGACTACCCGAACGCAACTGTATACGTGGCAGCCGCGATGCCGAAGACGGTCGCATTCGCGATGGGTTACCTGATGACCAGGCCAGCGCTGAGGGGCCCTGCAGGTCATCCGTGGCGCCGCATCGTTCCCATGGGCTTTTTCCCAGGCGAACCCAATGGTCTCAGGCCGATGTGGGTGCGGTTCGATCAGCGTGACCCTGATGAGCTCATCGCATAAGTGGGCGCCCATGAACATCATCAACCTCACGCCGCACCATGACGAAGTGCGCGACGAGGAAGGCCAGGTCATCGGTTGCCGCGCACTCGGAACCTTTGCAGCGGCCCACGAGAAGGAGTCCTGATGCCAACCCGATGGTGGGTGCCGCTGGACGGCATCCGACCCGAACAGGTCAAGTTGGAACACGTCCATGCCGCGGTGTCGCGTTGGTTCGATCGCACCGCCGCGCACCATGCGGCAGGCGTGAAACCGTACGCGATCTCGCCGCTCGCGCGCGGCGAGGATGGCCGGGCGGGGTTCGAGGTGTCGACGCTAACGGCCGCTGCGGAGAGCCTGCTTGACATCGCAACGGAACCGCCTGCCACGGTTCGCCTTGGCATCGATCAGGCAATCGTTGGACGTCCAATACTCGCTTCGGACGAGAGCTGGGAATCGCTGGCCGAACCGAGCGGGGCGGACAGTTGGGACCTTGAGTTCGTCACGCCAGTCACTTTCCGGCGAGGAAACCGGGCGTCACCGCTGCCGGTTGCCGGTGCGGTGCTGCGTGGCCTGGTGACGACGTGGAATGCGCTCTCGGGGCTTCCCGAACGAGAACTCACTCGTCAGCACAGCGACGACGTCTGGGTGAGTGACATCCAGGGCGCAAGCCAGCGGATGACACTCTCAGGTCTCCGGCTGTCGGCGTTCGCCGGCCGGGTGATCTACCGCTGCGACGTGCCCGCCACACGCGATCTGGTCGACGCTCTGTTCAGGCTCGCGCCCTATGCCGGCGTCGGTTCGGCAAAGGCCAAGGGCCTGGGCGTTACTCGCCTGCATTCCAATCGGCATCGGCAACGACGGACGGGCTGACGCATGGGCAGGCTGTTGGAGCGTGCGATCAGCGCACGATCACTGCAGCGCGCCTGGGAAGACGTCCTCGCCAACGATCGCGAAGACGGTGTGCTGTCGCCGGGCATCGCCCGTTTCGCCGAGCAGACCGAGGCGAACCTCACCCAACTGGCAGCCGAGTTGCAGGCCGGTGACTACACCCCGCGGGATCTGTCCGAGGTGGTCATCGACGACGGCGGCGATCCTCGAACATTGCACATTCCCGCGGTGCGCGACCGGATCGTCGAACGCAGCCTGCTGAATGTAGTCACCCCGTGGGTGGACCAGGTGCTCGGATTCTCCTCATACGCATACCGGCCCGGTCTCGGTGTCGCGGACGCCGTGCAGGCGGTGGTGGCGCTCCGGGAGGAAGGCCTGCGGTGGGTGCTGCGCACCGATGTTCACGACTGCTTTCCCTCGGTCCCGGTCGGGCATGCGCGCCGAATGTTGGGTGCGCTGGTGCCCGACGATGGGGTGCTGGCGCTGGCGGATCGGCTGCTCGATCGGGCCGCCGTCCGGCCGGGCCGCGGTCGGGGCGTCATGCGCGGCCTCGCACAAGGCTGCGCACTGTCGCCGCTGCTGGCGAATCTCGTACTGACCACGCTCGATGACGCCCTTCTCGACGAGGGCTTCGCGGTCGTCCGGTATGCCGACGACATCGCGGTGGTCGTGGAGACACCCGAGGACGCCTGGGAGGCGGCACGGTGTGCAACCGAAGCATTGGAGGTGCTCGGCATGGAGTTGGGAGCGGACAAGACCGAGGTCATGTCGTTCGACGAGGGGTTTTGCTTCCTCGGTGAGGACTTCGGGCCACGGTATCCGCCGGCGCTTGATGGGCATCGGGCGGCTGTCCCCGATCGCCGGGTGTTGTATGCGGCGGTCCAGGGCGGTCGGATCCGGGTCGCTCAGGGTCGGGTGATCGTCGAGACCGCCGACGACGTCGAGGTTCTCGATGTGCCGACCGACCACGTCGGACGCCTCGTGTGTTTCGGGTCGGTGGGTGTCTCTGCCGGCGTCCGCACCTGGGCGATGAGCAACGAGGTCGACGTCGCCTTCGTGTCGCGGCGAGGGGCCTACTTGGGCCAGTTGCTTGCGGCGTCGTCGGAGACGCGGGTCGATCGGATCAAGTCTCAGCTCGCCTTCGCCGACGACTCGGCGCGCACCACGAAGCTTGCGGTGGCGATCGTGGAGGCGAAGGTACGCAAGCAGATCGTCCTCCTGCAGCGATTTGGACGCCGAGCGCATGCCGAACTGGTCGGTGAGGCGGTCAGTGGGATGCGCGGCCTGCTCCGGATGCTTCCTGGATGCACGACGGCCGAGGAGGCGATGGGCATGGAGGGTGCCGCGGCCCGCGTCTACTTTCCGTGCCTCGGGCGGCTGTTCCCGGGAGAGATTCAGTTCGAGCTCCGCTCGCGGCAGCCTCCGCTGGACGTGGCGAACGCGGCGCTGTCCTACCTGTATACGCTCCTGACAGCGGAATGTGTCACCGCGCTGGTTGCTGTCGGGCTCGACCCGGCAATCGGCTTCTTCCACGTCGCCGCGGATCGCCGTCCGAGCCTGGCCCTCGATCTGGTGGAGGAATTCCGTCCGATGGTGGCTGACCAGGTCGTCCTGACCGCGGCGCGAAACGGCGAACTGACCGCGGCAAGCGCCCGCACGGAAGAGGGCAAATCGGGAGTGTTGCTCACCAAGGCAGCGAGGACGTCGCTCCTGGCCGGCTACGAGATGCGGATGCTGCGCACCACCAAGGGCGCCTTGCCGGACTTCTCGGGCACGCTGCGCCGGCACCTCTACCGGCAGGCGCAACGCATGATGGCGACGGTGTCACGGGACGAACCGTGGACGGGCTTGTCATGGCGATGACCATCGTGGCGGCCTATGACGTCTCCAACGACAACCGCCGGGCGCGTTTGGCGGCGTTGCTGCAGACATGTGGGGATCGGATTCAGCTGTCTGTCTTCGTGCTGTCGATCGACGAGGGCGAGCTCGACGAGCTCCGTGATCGCGCTCTGGCCATCATGGACCCGACCGAGGACTCCCTCTACCTCCTGCGGCAATGTGCCAACTGTTGGGAGGACGCCCGATGTCTCGGCCAGGCGATCCCGCCCGAACCCGCGTATTTCTGGGCGGCGCTGTAGATCCTCAGCAGAGCTACCCGGTAGCCTGAGCGGGCAGGTCGGTTCGGGCCCATCCTGGAAACGCAGGAATGGGGTGGTCGGCGGCACACATTTTCAGGCTATCCTCGTGTAGGCCGTGTGACTAGGGGATATGGCGCTCGGACGTCACCGGAAAGGCCAGGGTCGACCAGCAGAACGGAGGGGGTGTGCAACGACGTCACAAAGCACCTAGTCAGCGGCCAGTTTCTACCGCTGCGGTCACAGACCGGTTCTCGCGTAAGAGCGAATAGAAACCTCTCGCTGCATGCGCTTGATGGCCTGCTCCTCTGTTGTCACAGACCGGTTCTCGCGTAAGAGCGAATAGAAACTTCTCCATGACGCCCTTCACGAGGGCGTCGAATGGTCACAGACCGGTTCTCGCGTAAGAGCGAATAGAAACCTGCAGCGGCCTGTGCAGCTCCAGCCAAACTCCTTTGGGTCACAGACCGGTTCTCGCGTAAGAGCGAATAGAAACGGGTGACCGCGGCCTTGAACTGGAGGTTGTACTCGTCACAGACCGGTTCTCGCGTAAGAGCGAATAGAAACTGATCAGCCCGGATAGTCCCACTCCCGCGATGAGTCACAGACCGGTTCTCGCGTAAGAGCGAATAGAAACATGGTCTGCAGAACGGCGATACCGGAGGTCGCCTCAGGTCACAGACCGGTTCTCGCGTAAGAGCGAATAGAAACGGGGTCTCTCCCCTCACTGCTAACTATAGTTGAGTCACAGACCGGTTCTCGCGTAAGAGCGAATAGAAACACTTCAGGTCCAGATCGGACTCGACGATGGTGACGAAGTCACAGACCGGTTCTCGCGTAAGAGCGAATAGAAACTACTCAACCACACGGGTGTCGAAGTTGATGAGGTAGACGTCACAGACCGGTTCTCGCGTAAGAGCGAATAGAAACGACGCGTTGGTCTCGATGCCGGAGACGAACTCTTCGGGTCACAGACCGGTTCTCGCGTAAGAGCGAATAGAAACGGGCAGCCTGACGGGCTACCAGCAACTCGCCACAGTCACAGACCGGTTCTCGCGTAAGAGCGAATAGAAACCAGGTCACCCTGGCCGCTCCCATGGAAAACGACAAGTCACAGACCGGTTCTCGCGTAAGAGCGAATAGAAACGCCGAAGCTCCAATCCCCGAGCCACTGCGCTCGGGTCGTCACAGACCGGTTCTCGCGTAAGAGCGAATAGAAACGCGAGAAGGTAGACTTTCTCGCGGATGCTCCCGCAGGTCACAGACCGGTTCTCGCGTAAGAGCGAATAGAAACGCCCAGCTGGGGGCCGATGCCGTAGACCTGGCCGTCACAGACCGGTTCTCGCGTAAGAGCGAATAGAAACCGATCGGACCTGTGGTCCCACGGCTGGTCCGGCTTGGTGTCACAGACCGGTTCTCGCGTAAGAGCGAATAGAAACCTGAGCCTTGACGGACTGTGCGGTAGAGCCCTTGTCACAGACCGGTTCTCGCGTAAGAGCGAATAGAAACTTGTAGGCGTCGGCATGGGTCTCGTAGCTCTCGGCGTCACAGACCGGTTCTCGCGTAAGAGCGAATAGAAACCCGTCCATCCATTGTGGACGTTGATCTTGATGTCGTCACAGACCGGTTCTCGCGTAAGAGCGAATAGAAACAGTCGCCTCGCCACGAATAGCACCGCGCCGGCGATGACGGGTCACAGACCGGTTCTCGCGTAAGAGCGAATAGAAACTAGTCGACTTTCGCGATCACTTTCTGCGTCATCAGCGTCACAGACCGGTTCTCGCGTAAGAGCGAATAGAAACACGGCATAATGGTACGCCGCGCTACCCCCGCTGATGTCACAGACCGGTTCTCGCGTAAGAGCGAATAGAAACATGAGGCGACCCCAGAGCTCGGCGTAAGTGAAAGAGTCACAGACCGGTTCTCGCGTAAGAGCGAATAGAAACACGAGACGCACCCTCTCTCCGTGAGGTTGTAGGTCGCAGACCGGTTCTCGCGTAAGAGCGAATAGAAACTACTCCCGACCGGCCCAAAACGCCTCGCCGGGGATGTCACAGACCGGTTCTCGCGTAAGAGCGAATAGAAACGCCAACTGCACGAGTCGCGGGTCGACCACTGGGTACGGCGTCACAGACCGGTTCTCGCGTAAGAGCGAATGGAAACCCGAAACAGATCAAAATACTGGGCGTCCGCTGCGTGTCACAGACCGGTTCTCGCGTAAGAGCGAATAGAAACACAGTGTCCTGATCGGACCACATCACAGAGCCCTCCTCGTCACAGACCGGTTCTCGCGTAAGAGCGAATAGAAACTTGACTCCTTCGATCGGAGCGGGCTCGGGTGCCGGGGTCACAGACCGGTTCTCGCGTAAGAGCGAATAGAAACAGAAATCGGACCAGTTCGGCCCGATCCTTCGCGCGGAGTCACAGACCGGTTCTCGCGTAAGAGCGAATAGAAACATCTGTGGCCGGCGTGCCTTCGTGGCCTTGGCCTTGTGTGCCTCGTCACAGACCGGTTCTCGCGTAAGAGCGAATAGAAACTCCACCTTGTCGCCGTCAGCGTTGGAGATCACGTCACAGACCGGTTCTCGCGTAAGAGCGAATAGAAACGTACCCTTACGGAGTTTCCGACGCGCTCGCGCTCGGGCTGTCACAGACCGGTTCTCGCGTAAGAGCGAATAGAAACGCCTTCGACTTGGTGGCGTAGGTGATCGCGAGGTTACAGACCGGTTCTCGCGTAAGAGCGAATAGAAACGGCACCCGGTGCGCAGATGTTCATTTTCGTCTCACTTGTCACAGACCGGTTCTCGCGTAAGAGCGAATAGAAACACCACTCGCGAACGACCACAACGCGAGCGTCCGTCACAGACCGGTTCTCGCGTAAGAGCGAATAGAAACGCACCGTGACCGTCGTAACTGCGTTCACCGGCACGTCACAGACCGGTTCTCGCGTAGGAGCGAATAGGAACCGGCCTCACGAACGTTCGCAGAGTGCTGCCACTCATGTCACAGACCGGTTCTCGCGTAAGAGCGAATAGAAACCCTGCAGGTGGCATGGGATGGCGCATTCCCGTCACAGACCGGTTCTCGCGTAAGAGCGAATAGAAACAGGTTGCCGTAGGCGCAGGCCTCGGCGAGCTCCGGCAGTCACAGACCGGTTCTCGCGTAAGAGCGAATAGAAACGTGACGGCCCCCCAGATGACGATGAGTGGTCACAGACCGGTTCTCGCGTAAGAGCGAATAGAAACCGGGCGGCGGCCATGCCAGCCCCGACGCCTCGGTCGTCACAGACCGGTTCTCGCGTAAGAGCGAATAGAAACGCGAAGCTCGTTTTCGATCCAGGATGAGACGTCGGTCATGTCACAGACCGGTTCTCGCGTAAGAGCGAATAGAAACGCCTCGCCGCTCTGTGGCGGAGGCCTTCTTCTCTCCGTTGGTCACAGACCGGTTCTCGCGTAGGAGCGAATAGAAACGTGGCCGTTCTGCGGATTCCAGTGGGCGAACGGGTCGAAGTCACAGACCGGTTCTCGCGTAAGAGCGAATAGAAACACTTCAGCCTGTGGTCGACCCCCTAGACGGTCGAGGTCACAGACCGGTTCTCGCGTAAGAGCGAATAGAAGCGAGAGACGTCGGCTCCAGCTGCTCCTTGAAGAGCATCTGTCACAGACCGGTTCTCGCGTAAGGGCGAATAGAAGCGAGAGACGTCGG
>WBZS01000704.1_pt2 | contig 18324 bp, 19 predicted proteins | sample 5204201 | NCBI WGS metagenome assembly WBZS01 (sample SAMN12344357, study PRJNA552823) | activated sludge metagenome | biome: Activated sludge suspended growth; feature: Nitrification reactor; material: Wastewater; isolation source: activated sludge from nitrification reactor of wastewater...
CGGAGGGCTGAGCCACGACGAAGCGGGACCGTCGACAGGCTCGAGGGTCTCGTCCGGTGGGTCACGTGACGTCGGGCGCGGTTTGTGGGTATGGTGTGCAACGTGTCACGGTTCAGCCTCATCCTTGGCTGCCGCAGCGAGGCCTCGATCTAGCTTCAGGCTTCCTCGTTGCGGAGAGTTCTCACGCGCCTGAACCCCTTCGAACCCGCCGAGGATCCCATGACCACCACCGTCAACCAGTTCGGAACGCGCGTCCAGCCGACGCCGGTGCAGCAGCCGTCGCCGATGCCGTTCCAACGCTACACGCCGTTCGTGCCGGTCGATCTGCCCGATCGCACCTGGCCGGCGAAGAAGATCACCCAGGCGCCGCGCTGGTTGTCCACCGACCTGCGCGACGGCAACCAGGCGCTGATCGACCCGATGACCCCTTCCCGCAAGAAGAAGATGTTCGACCTGCTGGTGAAGATGGGCTACAAGGAGATCGAGGTGGGTTTCCCCTCGGCCTCGCAGACCGATTTCGACTTCGTCCGGAATCTGATCGTCGGCGGCCACATCCCCGACGACGTCACCATCAGCGTCCTCACCCAAGCCCGTGAGGACCTGATCGAACGCACCGCCCAGTCCCTGATCGGGGCGCAGCGGGCGACCATCCACATGTACAACGCGACCGCGGAACTGTTCCGGCGGGTGGTTTTCGGGATCGACGAGGCGCAGTGCATCGCACTGGCCACGCGCGGGACCGAGTTGGTGATGAAGTACGCCGAGCAGAACCTGGGCGACGTCGAGTTCGGTTACCAGTACTCCCCGGAGATCTTCACCCAGACTCCGACCGACTACGCGGTGGAGGTGTGTAACGCGGTCATGGACGTCTGGCAACCGTCCGAGGGCCGCGAAATCATTCTGAACCTGCCCGCGACCGTCGAGCGCTCCACGCCCAACACCTATGCCGACCAGATCGAGTACTTCGCCCGTCACGTACGCAACCGCGCCAACGTGGCGATCTCGCTGCACCCCCACAACGACCGGGGGACAGCGGTGGCGGCGACCGAACTGGGCGTCATGGCCGGCGCGGACCGCGTCGAGGGCTGCCTGTTCGGCCACGGCGAACGAACGGGGAACGTATGCCTGGTGACCCTGGGCATGAACCTGTTCAGCCAGGGCATCGACCCGAAGATCGACTTCTCCGACATCGACGAGATCCGTCGCACCGTCGAGTACTGCACCAACCTGCCGGTCCACCCGCGCCACCCATACGCGGGCGACCTGGTCTACACCGCCTTCTCTGGCTCCCACCAGGACGCCATCAAGAAGGGGCTGGAGGCGCTGGCCAAACAGGCCGCCGCCGAGGGCAAGGGGATTCACGAGATTCCCTGGGAGGCGCCGTACCTGCCGATCGATCCGCACGATGTGGGCCGCAGCTATGAGGCGGTGATCCGGGTGAACAGCCAGTCCGGCAAGGGCGGCATGGCGTACATCATGAAGTCCGAGCACCACATGGAGTTGCCGCGGCGGCTGCAGATGGAGTTCAGCCGCGTCGTCCAGCAACACACGGACGCCGAGGGCGGCGAGGTGACGCCCGATCAGCTGTGGGAGTTCTTCTCGGCCGAGTACCTGGGCGACACCGAGCCGCTGGAGCTGCTCAGCGTGCCCGACATCGCCAACGGCGGCCGCTATACGGTGACCGCGAACGTGCGGGTCAAGGGCGTGGAGAAGACCCTGGTCGGCGAGGGCAACGGTGCGCTGGACGCCTTCGCGGACGCCGTCAGCATCCTGGGCTACGAGGTGCGGGTGCTCGACTACACCTCGCATGCGTTGTCGTCGGGCACGGACGCCGTCGCGGTGGCCTATGTTGAGACCGAGATCGGCCACGGCGACGACACCCGGGTGATCTGGGGCGTGGGCATGCACGAGTCGATCACCACCGCCGCGCAGAAGGCCGTGATCGGCGCCATCAACCGCGCCGCACGCACCGCCGGCTGAGAGAGGCCTCGGACTCACCGCTCGAACCGTTCCCGGCGACGCCCTGTCGCCGGGGACGGTTGCTCGCGACGCTGCCCGTCACGCCGCGACGGTTGCTCGCGACGCCGCGCGTCACGCCGCGACGGTTCTCCTGTCGTGGACCTCGCGCCGCTGAATCGTGGCGCCGGGTCGGAACCGCACGCACCTGCGGCTCGCCCCGGAGCGATGCCGGTGCCGCGTCGCCCTCGACTCCGACCGGCGGCGGTGCGTCGGCGTCCGCAAACGGTTGCGCCGGGTGTCACCCCAGCGGGTGGATTTGCCCCTTGACGATCGGGGGTGCGCGGGTCCCGAGTTGATGACAGACCGGATTGTTTGATAGTTCTATGCCGGTTGGCACCCCCGGTCACCCCCCGTCCGGTCGGGCATGCCGACAGGGACAAAGGGGACGAAGTGGCGCGTCGTCCACGCGGGCAACTGCGACAGGACATCCTGGAAACCGTTATCGAGCTGTTGATCGGCACCGGCGACGTCGACTCCGTGTCGATCGATGCGGTGGTCGAGCGAGTGGGCTGCACCCCACCGGCTCTCTACTACTACTTTCCGACCAAGACCGAGCTGCTCCGGCAGGCCTGCGAGGTGGAATTCCACAAGCTGGCCGACCACATCGAGGCCGGCGTGGTCGACCTGCAGGGCGGTTCGATCGTGCAGCTGGTCCGGCGCGGCTACGCGCTGCTGCATTGGGCGAGCGAGCATCCCGCGTTGTACCGGATCCTGTTCATGGGCACCGGTCGCACCGCCATGGTCACCGACGCCGGACTGGGCGAGGACCCCAGCCTGCGGGCGATGGCGGCGAACATCGAGGCGGCGGTCGTCGAGGGCCTGATCAAGCCGCAGAACGTGCGGCTGCTCACCCTGACCATGTGGGGGACCGTGCACGGTTTCGCCTCGCTGGCGGTGTCCTTCCCGATGATCCCGATGCCGGCGCTGGAGGCGTCCATGCGGCTGGCGATGGAGGCGATCGGCGCACAGATCCTGACCGAGTGCGGACAGCACTCCTGGAAGGCGGCGGAGCGCGTCCAGGGCGGTGAGACTGCGTCATCGGCCCAAGCCACGCGCCCCTAGGATCGACTCCATGCCCAAGGTCTTGACGGAACTTCCCATCGGCGAGCGCGTCGGCCTCGCCTTCTCCGGCGGTCTGGACACCTCGGTCGCCGTGGCCTGGATGCGTGAGAAGGGGTCGATTCCCTGCACGTACACGGCGAACCTGGGTCAGTACGACGAGCCCGACATCGACTCGGTGCCCGGCCGCGCCGCCGACTACGGCGCCGAGATCTACCGGATGGTCGACTGCACCGCCGCCATGGTCGAGGAGGGGCTGGTCGCGCTGGTCTGCGGAGCGTTCCACATCCGTTCGGCCGGGCGCACCTATTTCAACACCACCCCGATCGGACGCGCCGTCACCGGCACCATGCTGGTCCGCGCGATGCGCGAGGACGACGTCTGGATCTGGGGCGACGGCTCCACCTACAAGGGCAACGACATCGAGCGGTTCTACCGCTACGGGCTGCTGGCCAACCCGCGCCTGCGGATCTACAAGCCGTGGCTCGATCGCGCCTTCGTCAGCGAACTCGGCGGCCGTACCGAGATGAGCCAGTGGCTGCACGAGCGGGGCCTGCCCTACCGCGACTCCAAGGAGAAGGCGTACTCCACCGACGCCAACATCTGGGGCGCCACCCACGAGGCCAAGGACCTGGAGTCGCTGGACGCCAGCATCGAGATCGTGGAGCCGATCATGGGCGTCCGGTTCTGGGATCCGGCGATCGAGATCGCCACCGAGGACGTCACCATCGCCTTCGAGCAGGGCCGCCCGGTCTCGATCAACGGCGTGACCTTCGCCGACGCCGTCGCGCTGGTCCGCGAGGCGAACGCGATCGGTGGACGGCACGGGCTCGGCATGTCCGACCAGATCGAGAACCGGATCATCGAGGCCAAGAGCCGCGGCATCTACGAGGCGCCCGGCATGGCGCTGCTGCACATCGCCTACGAGCGGCTGCTGAACGCGATCCACAACGAGGACACCCTGGCCAACTACCACGCCGAGGGCCGCAAGCTGGGCCGGCTGATGTACGAGGGCCGCTGGCTCGACCCGCAGTCGCTGATGCTGCGCGAGTCGCTGCAGCGCTGGGTGGGTTCGGCGGTGACCGGTTCGGTGACGGTGCGGCTGCGCCGCGGCGACGACTACTCGATCGTGGACACCTCGGGCCCGGCGCTGTCCTACCACCCGGAGAAGCTGTCCATGGAGCGGGTCGGGGACGCCGCCTTCGGCCCGGTCGACCGGATCGGCCAGCTCACCATGCGCAACCTCGACATCGCCGATTCGCGCACCCGGCTCGAGCAGTACGCCCACCTCGGTCTGGTCGGCGGCGCCGTGTCGTCCCTGGTCGGCGAGCTCGAGGAGGGTGCCGCCCGCGGCATCACCGAGATCGAGGCCACCGTCGTGGACGCCAACGTCGAGCACGCCACCGACAGCGCCGGCATGGAGTTCGGCGCCGACTGAGGCCTGCCTGGCTCCGCGCCTGGTGTCGCCCGGCTTCCTGCGCCCCCGCGCTCTCGCTCGCCGACCCCGCGCTCGCCTAACTATTTAGGGCTCGCTCACCTGGGCGAGCCCTAAATAGTTAGGCGAGCGCGGGGGTGTCCGGGCGGCGGGGGAGGACCCGGCCGGGCCTCAGGCCGCCCCGATAGTGCCGCCCGGCACCGCTGAGGAGCGGGCGCGCCGGGGTGATCCTCGACCGGGCCGGACGCCTACTCCACGACGTTGGGGATCGCGCCGCCGTAGCGCCGGTCGCGGGACGCGTACAGCTCGATCGCCCGCCACAGGTCGCGGCGGTCGAAGTCGGGCCAGAGCCGGTCGAGGAAGACCATCTCGGCGTAGGCCGACTGCCAGAGCAGGAAGTTGGACGTCCGCTGCTCGCCCGAGGAGCGGACGAACAGGTCGACATCCGGGATCTCCGGCTCGTCCAGGTACTTCCGGAAGGTCTTCTCGGTGAGGTGGTCGGGGTCGAGGCGTCCGGCCTGGGCGGCCTTCGCGATCGCGCGGGCGGCGTCCACGATCTCGGCGCGGCCGCCGTAGTTGACGCAGAACTGCAGGGTGAGGACGGTGTTGTCCCGGCTCTGCTGCTCGGCCTCCTCCAACTCGCGGATCACCGAGCGCCACAGCTTCGGACGCCGGCCGGCCCAGCGGATCCGGACGCCCATGGCGTCCAGTTGGTCGCGGCGGCGGTGGATGACGTCGCGGTTGAACCCCATCAGCCAGCGCACCTCGTCGGGGGAGCGGCGCCAGTTCTCGGTCGAGAACGCGTACGCGGAGAGGTATTTCAGCCCGATCTCGACGGCCCCTTCGATGACGTCGAAGAGCGCGTCCTCACCGCGGGCATGGCCCTCGGTGCGGGGCAGGTTGCGGGCCTTCGCCCAGCGCCCGTTGCCGTCCATGACGATCGCGACATGCTGGGGGAGCGCCTTGCGCGGCAGTTGCGGCGGGCGGGCGCCGCTCGGGTGCGGCACCGGTGGGCGGACGGGCTTGGGCACGTCCGCAGACTACCCGCCGGGCACCCCCGGCGGGCCGGACGCGACCCGCAAGGCCCTCCCTAACTACCTCAGCCCTGCCACATGCGTGAGGGCTGAGGTAGTTAGGGAGGGGGCTGGCGAGCGGGTCGTCCGGGGTGCGCCATGATGGCGTCCGTGCATGCATGGTTGGACGTGACGGCCGGGGTGGCCGGGGACATGCTGATGGGTGCGCTGGTGGACGCCGGTGCCGACTTGGACGGCGTCCAGGCGGCCGTGCGCGCCGTGGCCGGGGAAGGCATCCGGCTGCGCCGGGAGCCGGTGCTGCGGGCCGGTCTGCCGGCCACCAAGGTCCACGTCGACATCCTCGCCGCCCGGAGCGGTCCGCGGACGTTGCCGCAGCTGGCCGGCCAGGTCCAGCGAGCGCGGCTGGCCGACCGGACCAAGACCCTGGCCCTGGACGCCCTGCGGCTGCTGGCCGAGGGTTACGGCCGCGGCTACGGGATCGCCCTGGCCGAGGTGTCGCTGCAGGAGGTGGCCGCACTCGACGTGCTCACCGACGTGGTCGGCGACTGCGAGGCGCTGCGGCTACTCGGCGTCGACTCCGTCACGGCGTCCCCGCTGGCGCTCGGCTCGGGCCGGATCCGGACGTCGCACGGCGATCTCACCGTGCCGGTGCCGGCCGTCGCCGAGCTGGTCCGCGGCTGGCCGCTGGCCCGGCTGCCGGAGCCCGACCGGGCGTCCCCGGAATCGGCGCCGTCCGATCCGCACCCGCTACGGCACGCCGCCGACCGCTACGTGCCCCTGGGCGGGATCAGCGGCGACGAGGGGATGCTGACCGAGGAACCCGCCCAGGTCGTCGACGGCGTGGGCCTGGGCGAACTGGCCACCCCGACCGGGACGGCCCTGCTGCGGTGCTTCGCGACGACCTGCGAGCCGGCGCCGCCGGCGTCCGTGGCGAGGACGGGTGTGGGCGCCGGTGGCCGGGACGTCCCCGGGCGTCCGAACGTGGTCCGGGTGCTGCTGCGTTGAGGGCCGGCTCGGTGGCCGGCCCTGAAATCCGCGGTCCAGATGGGTCCAGCGGGCCGCGACACGCGTGGCGGTTCCAACTGGACCGCGGTTCTCGTTCGACCCGTCCTCAGCCGAGCGGGTATTCCAGCTCGAGTTGATGGCGCAGCGGGATGCCGTCCAGGCCGTGCGTGGGGACGCCGGGCTTGAGACGGCGGACGTCGTCCATGGCGTCCCGGTGCAGCGCGACGAGCTCCCAGCCGGAGCGCTGGTAGCTGCGCAGCGCCCGGGTGTTGTCGTTGGTCGTCACCAGCCAGACCCGGCGCCAGGACTCCTGCCGGGCCAGCGTCACCAGCGCGTCCAGCAGGACGCCGCCGGCACCGCTGCCCGGGTCGACGGCATCGATGGTGACCAGTTCGGTGTGCACGCCGTCGGGTCGTCGTCGCGGCAGGAAGGTGAGCGCGCCGAGGCGGCGTCCGGCCTCGTCGGTGGCGATCAGGGCCGGCATCGCGGCCGGCCGGATCAGTTCGCCGGACAACACCACGGCGCCGTGCCAGCGCTCCTCGGCCAGCCCGGCGAGCCAGGGCCGGTCGTCGATCCAGGCCGGCCGGACGACGATCCCGTCGCGTGCGGCAAGCGGTTCGGGTGCCGCGGGCACCGGCCAGGCGACCGAGAAGCGTTCCAGCGCGACCGGCATGGTGACGCGGTAGGCGGCCCCGATCGCCGGCAGGTTCCGCTCCCAATAGGCCCGGTGGCTCTCCAGCCAGTCGTCGCGGGTGCGGTCTCCCTCGCCCTCGTCCCAGGCGAAGGCCGGATCGAGCACGTCGTCCAGCGGGCCGACGCGCACCTCGTCCGTCCGCAGCACGCACATCGGACGCCCGTCGCCGCCGTACACGACGCTGTGGGTGCCCGGTTGGGCCACCGGTTCGCCGTCGTGCCGGAATTCGGCCAGCGGGCCGGCCGTGGCCCGCTTCCGTCCGGCCAGTACCAGGCCACCCAGCTCATCGGCGAGGTCCGCCGAATCGCCGAAGCAGTAGGGGACGCCGTCGGCGCTCAGCCCGGTGGCCGCCTCGAACTCGGCGGCGTAGTCGGCGATGGCGTCCAGGTCGGGGGTCGGCACGATTCCGACGGTACAACCCCGCCCCGGATCCAACGCGGCCGCGGCCCCGTGGGGACTTCCGACGTCCCGTCTTGCCCGTCCCACTAGGCTCGACGCCGGAAGGGAGCAAGCGATGGAGATCAGCGTCCAGGGAACGCACGAAGAGACCGTCCAGCCCGAGATCGGACGCCTGCACGCGAGCGCCCAGGCCGAGGCCGCCGGCAAGGATGAGGTGCTGCGCACCGCGACGGCCGTCGTCCAGCGGTTGCACGCCGAACTCACGCGGCTGCAGGAGGCGGGCCAGGTGAGCCGGATCGTGGTGCGACCGATCAGCACGTCGTCGTGGCGTCCGGTGGCACGGGGACGGCAGCAACCGCCGATCTACCGTGCGCACGCCGAGGTCCGCGCCGACTTCACCGACTTCGCGGCACTGGCCGACCTCGCCGCCCACCTCGGCGCGATGGAGGGCCTGGAACTGAACCGGGTCGAGTGGCGGCTCACGGACGCCACCCGCCGCGAGTTGGAGAACACCTGCCTGACCAGGGCGGTCGAACAGGCCCGGGACCGGGCGCTGGCGATGGCCCGCGCGGCGGGCGAGAGCGCGGTCGCCTTCGTCCAGCTCGCCGACCCCGGTCTGCTCGGGGAACGACCGGCGGCGGAGGCGTTCGTTGCCGTGCCCCGGGGCGCGATGATGCGCTCGGCGGCACTGACCGACGACCTGGCCGGCATCGAGATCCAGCCCGAGGACCTGACCGTCAGCGGCACGGTCGAGGCACGGTTCGTGACCGTGGCGCCCTGACGGCCGGCTCGTCGGCGTCGGTCGTGGCGCGCGGCCGCTGCGGGCGGTGTGGGTGAGAATGGACGGGTGCCCACCTATCGTGACGAGGCGGTCGTGCTGCGCACCCACAAGCTGGGTGAGGCCGACCGGATCATCACGCTGCTGTCGCGGCGCCACGGCAAGATCCGGGCGGTCGCCAAGGGGGTGCGGCGGACGTCGTCCAAGTTCGGCGGACGGCTCGAGCCCTTCAGCCACATCGACGCCCAGTTCGCCACCGGACGCACGCTCGACGTGGTCACCCAGGCGGTGACGCTGCACGCCTACACCGAGCCGCTCGGGGGCGACTACACCGCCTACACGACCGGGCAGGTCATCCTCGAGACCGCGGACCGGCTGGTCGCCGAGGAACGTGAACCCTCGCTGCAGCAGTTCCTGCTGCTGGTCGGAGCGCTCAACGCACTGACCGCCGGCACCAGCGACGGACCGCGTCCGGCCACCATGATCATGGACGCCTACCTGCTGCGCGCGGTCGCTGTCGCCGGCTGGGCGCCGAGCCTGTTCGACTGCGCGCGCTGCGGCTCGCCCGGCCCGCACGAGGCGTTCAATCCCCAGGCGGGCGGCATGGTCTGCCGGCGCTGCCGACCGCCGGCGTCCGCGCTGCCGCCGCCGGCGGTGCTGGCCTATCTGGCGGCATTGCTCACCGGCGACTGGCCGGCCACCCGCGAGGTCGACCAGCGCGCCCAGCGGCAGGCGAGCGGCCTGGTCAGCGCCTTCGCGAACTGGCACCTCGAGCGCGGCCTGCGCTCACTGACCCACGTGGATCGCTGACGGTCCCGCTGATCGGGCCCAGCTCTCGCATCGGGTGCCGTTGCCGATCCCGGGTCGGACAGGTCTCGACAGGCTCGACCGACGGCAATCGGCGCGGTCCGGCGGATAGCCTGAGCCGATGCTGGCCGTGAACAGGTTCCGGGTTCCACCGCAGGACGAGGACGACTTCTTCCGCGCCGCCCGAGCCGCGGTGGACTTCATGACCTCCCGGGAGGGCGCCGAGTCGATCGACCTGGTCCGCAACCTCGACGAACCCGACCTGTGGGCGATCGTCGGACGCTGGGCGAACGTCGGCTCGTACCGGCGGGCGTTCAACGGGTACGAGGCGAAGATCGTCCTGGTGCCGTTGCTGAGCCGGGCGATCGACGAACCCGGCGCCTACGACGTCCCGGACGACGTCGGCACGAATCTGCCCCGCGCCCGCTAACGACCAAGTGATCGCTAGGGGCAGCAGCCCCGTCGTGGGACGCCGCCCGCCGACAACCGCCTCCCTAACTACCTGCGCCCTCCCGCCGGTGGCAAGGGCGCAGGTAGTTGGGGAGGGCCCTGCCGGGCGCTGCCGTCGCCACGCGTCCGGGTGACGCCGGCCGGTCGGGACTCCGGCCGGTTCACGGTACGGTTGTCACTTGCGTGTCAGCCGGGCATGCATCGACTCACAAGGAGTTTCTCGTGGCCAGTCGCCTCGACAACGTCATCAGCCTGTGCAAGCGGCGGGGGTTCGTCTACCCCTGCGGCGAGATCTACGGCGGTACCCGGGCGGCCTGGGACTACGGACCCTACGGCGTCGAGCTCAAGGAGAACATCAAGCGGCAGTGGTGGAAGGCCGTGGTGCAGGGCCGCGACGACGTGGTCGGCATCGACTCCTCGATCATCCTGCCCCGCCAGGTGTGGGTGGCGTCCGGGCACGTGGGCGTCTTCTCCGATCCGCTGACCGAATGCCTGCACTGCCACAAGCGGTTCCGCGCCGACCAGCTCGAGGAGAACTTCGAGCACAAGAAGGGGCGGGCGCCGTCCGGGCTGGAAGAGATCAACTGCCCCGAGTGCGGCACGCTGGGCCGATTCACCGAGCCCCGGGATTTCAACATGATGCTGAAGACCTACCTCGGCGTGATCGAGGATGAGTCGGGGCTGCACTACCTGCGCCCCGAGACGGCGCAGGGCATCTTCATCAACTTCAAGAACGTGGAGAACTCGGCGCGGGTCAAGGTGCCGTTCGGCATCGGCCAGGTGGGCAAGAGCTTCCGCAACGAGATCACCCCGGGCAACTTCATCTTCCGGACGCGTGAGTTCGAACAGATGGAGATGGAGTTCTTCGTCGAACCGGGCACCGACGAGGAGTGGCACCAGCACTGGATCGACGCCCGCACCGACTGGTACGTCGACCTGGGCATCAGCCGGGACAACCTGCGGCTCTACGAGCACCCGACCGAGAAGCTGTCGCACTACTCGAAGCGGACCGTCGACATCGAGTACGACTTCGGCTTCGCCGGAGGCGACGGCTGGGGTGAGCTCGAGGGCATCGCCAACCGGACCGACTTCGACCTGGGCACGCACTCGAAGCATTCGGGCACCGACCTGTCGTATTTCGACCAGGCCAAGGGGGAGCGGTACATCCCCTACGTGATCGAGCCGGCGGCGGGTCTGACCCGGTCGCTGATGGCGTTCCTGGTGGAGTCCTACACCGAGGATCAGGCGCCGAACACCAAGGGCGGCGTCGACACCCGGGTGGTGCTCAAGCTCGATCCGCGGCTGGCGCCGGTCAAGGTGGCGGTGCTGCCGCTGTCCCGCAACGAGCGGCTGTCGCCGGCCGCGCGCGACCTGGCCACGCGGCTGCGCCGCAACTGGAACGTCGAGTTCGACGACGCCCAGGCGATCGGACGCCGCTACCGCCGCCAGGACGAGATCGGCACCCCGTTCTGCGTCACCGTCGACTTCGACACCCTGGACGACCAGGCCGTCACCATCCGCGAGCGGGACACCATGGCCCAGGAGCGGGTGGCGATCGACCAGGTCGAGGGTTACCTGGCGCAGCGGCTGATCGGCTGCTGAGGCCCGTCCTCCCCAACCGCTCGCCTGACTACCTAGCGCTCGCCGAACTTCGCGAGCGCTAGATAGTTCGGCGAGCGATGCCCGAGCCGGGCGGCCGGCTCAGCGCTCGCGGTGGAACAGGTTGCGCACCCAGCCGAGCACGGTTTGGCGCTCCATCGCCTCCTCGAAGCCGTCGGCGATCGCGGCGAAGGAGGAGGCCACGTCGGCGTGGTGGTCGAGGAACCGACCCTCGCTGATCTCGTCGACACCCACCAGGCCGGTCTCGGCCTCGATCGTCTCAGCGAGCGCGACCAGCGTGTCGAAGACGTCGTCCGAGGCGTTCACCGACCAGAACGGCAGGGACGCCTGGTAGTCGTCGTGCGCCCAGGTGACCATCAGGCCGGACGGCTCGTGGAGCAGCTGGCGGGAGAAGGCGGTCCGCCGCAGATCATGGGAACCCGCGGGCAGCAGCCCGAGCAGTGCCGGATGCAGGCGGTTCCAGGTGGCTATCTCGTCCTCGGTGAGCGCGGTCTCGGCGGGGCCGTCGACGTCGTCCAGCGGGTGTGGTGCGGCCGCCGTCTCGGCGGTGAGGAAGTGCACGACGAAGCTCATGGCGGGAAGCCTAGTGAGGTCGTCGTGGCGCCGGAATGATCCGACGAAAATGTAGCGCTGATGTCGTGGTGACGCCATTGTGACGCCGGGTGCCTTGAAATGACGTCGTAGTGGTGTCACCATGGCGTCATGGATCTCAATCCCTATCTCGGAGCCGTCGCGGCCGACCTGGAGAAGGCGACCGCGTTGGCGGACGACGTAACCAAGGCGGTCACCGCGCGGGTGGCTGTCGCCGTCGAGCCGGCGTTGCGGCTGGCGATGACCCAGCTGCTGGCGGACGCCGCCGCACAGCTCAGCAGCGAACTGGCCACGGCCGTCGTCACCGTGCGCATGGACGGCCGCGAGCCGGTGCTGCGGGTGGAGGAGCAGACCGCCCCCGCCCCGGAGCCGGCCGCCGCCGAACCGACCTTCGCCGACGACGAGGGCACGGCCCGGGTCACCGTGCGGCTCCCGGAGCAACTCAAGCGCCGCGCCGAGGCACTGGCGCAGGCCGCCGAGCAATCGCTCAACACCTGGATCGTGCAGTCCGTCCGCCGTGCGGCGCAGGCACCACGAACCGACCGACACAACTCGTCCCGCCGCGTCACCGGCTGGGCCTGAGGAGGAATCATGGACACCAACACCACCACCCGGCACACCTGGGAATTCGGCACCGACGAGGTCCCGCGGCTGCGGCTTCAGGCGCGGGCGCACCACACCGACGTCTTCGTCCGGCACGCGGCCGCGGCGGGGCAGACCAAGGTGACACTGACGTCCGAAAGCACCATCGACCTGAGCGCCGTGGACACCAGCGCGGAGGGTCGCGAGATCGCCGTCATCATCCCCGCTTTGAAACCGGCAGACGGCGCGGGTTACGGGTGGTCGTTCCAGCTCGGCGGGTTCACGATCGGTAGCGGCGGGTCCGTCCGAGCGCGGATCGACGTACTGCTGCCCGAAGGCGCCGACCTGGAACTCACCGTGGGCGGCGGCGACATCGTCGTCGACGGCCACTCCGGCGAACTGCGAGCGCGGACCGGGGGCGGCGACGTCCGCTTCGACGATGCCGGTGATGTCGTCATCCACACCGGTGGGGGCGACATCCGCGGCGTCCGGGCGGGCGACGGGAATCTCGACACCGGGGGCGGCGATATCAGCGTGGAGAGCCTGGGCGAAGCGCGCGTGCACACCGGAGGCGGCGACGTCCATGTGGGCGCGATCGCGTCCGGGGCGATCAAGACCGGCGGGGGCGACATCCACATCGGACGCACCGAGGGCGACCTCACCGCGACCACCGGAGGCGGCGACGTCCGGCTGGGCTCGTGTCGCGGTGTGACCGAGGTCTCCACGGGCGCCGGCGACGTCAGCGCCCATGTCGCGGCCGGCCGCTGGCAGGCGCGCACCGGCGCCGGCGACATCATCGTGACCGTGCCGCCCGGGGTGCCGGTCTGGCAGGATCTGAGCAGCCCGCTCGGTGACGTCACCAGCCGGATCGGTGGTCGCGGCGAGCCGGCCGAGGGCCAGGAGCACATCGAGATCACCGCCCGCACCGGGACCGGTGACATCAGCCTCAGCTGACCGGTTTCCGGGGACGGCTCTCTTTCGTCCGACAATCGCGGTCGAACGTCGAGTCGAACGTTGGGGACGGTTCCTCTCGTTCGAAATTCGCACGAGAAGAACCGTCCCCGGGCATGCGAGACTCGCACGAGAAGAACCGTCCCCGGGCATGCGAGACTCGCACGAGAAGAACCGTCCCCGGCGTCAGACCAGGGGGACGAAGGCGAAGCGGTGCTCCTGGTCGGCTTCGCGATGCCAGCCGGCGCCGTCCCGGGCGACGGTCCACATCAGTCCGGCGGCGGGGATGACCATGCGGCCGCCGTCGGCGAGCTGTTGCTCGAGTTCGGCGGGTATGGAGCCGGCGTCCGCCGAGACCAGGATGCGGTCGAACGGTCCGGCGTCCGGCTGGCCGAGGACGCCGGGAAGCGCCGGCTCGATCCGCGCCCAGGGCAGAGCGAGGGCGGCCAGGTTCTGCCGGCCGAACTCGACCAGGGCCGGGACGACCTCGACGCCGATCACCGAGCCGCGCGGGCCGGTCAGGTGGGCCAGCAGTGCCGTGGTCCAGCCGGAGCCACTGCCGACGTCCAGCACCCGGGCACCGGACGGCACCCGCAGCCGCTCCAGCATGAATCGGACCGTCCAGGGCTGGGAGTTGGTGGCACCGTGCCCGATCGGCAACGGGGCATCGACCGACGCCCGGTCGCGCACCCCCGGCGGCAGGAAGCGTGCCCGCGGGGTCGCCGAGAACGCGTCGGCGACGCGTGCTCGCTCGGTGTCCATGGTCCAGCGTTGCTCGCGGACGGCGGCGTGTCGAGTGCTACCCACGATCACTCCGATATCGGGCTCAGAGTCGTGCCGCCTCCCGGGACGGCTAAGCGTGCCCGCCGCCCGAGCCGGGTCGACTCTGAGCTCGATTTCGGAGTGACCGCCGGTAGCCGGGGATGTCACCGCTTGCCGGACGCCCCTCGCACGCCACCGCCGGCGGCGGGGGTCGTGGGCCGAGACCGGTCGGCCGCGCGTCGTCACGGGTGATTGGCTACGTGGGTGCGTGAACGAATGCGGGCCTTCCTGGCGGACATCCGGCCGTTGCGGACGCCGGACTTCCGCCGGCTCTGGGTGGCCAACATCGTCACGGTCATCGGCGCGCAGCTCACGGTCGTCGCCGTTCCCGCGCAGATCTACAGCCTCACCAACAGCTCGGCGATGGTCGGCCTGACCGGCCTGTTCGGGCTGGTGCCGCTGATCGTGTTCGGGTTGTGGGGCGGCGCCTGGCCGACCATTTCGATCGCCGGGTCCTGCTGATCGTCACGACGTTGGGGCTGATCCTGACCAGCGGCACCTTCTGGCTGCTGGCCGAGGGCAACGTCGGCAACGTCTGGCTGCTGCTGGTGGTCTACGCCGTCCAGCAAGCCTGCTTCGCGATCAACCAACCCACCCGGACGGCGGTGCTGCCCGCGCTCATCCCGCTCGACCAGCTGCCGGCGGCGAACTCGCTGAACATGACGGTGATGAGCGCCGGCGCGATCGCCGGGCCCCTGGTCGGGGGCGCGCTGATCCCGGTGTTCGGGTTCCCGCTGCTGTACCTGATCGACACGATCTGCCTGTTCGCCACGCTGTGGGCGGTGATCCGGCTGCCCAAGCTGCCGGTGCTGGAGCGCAAGGGGACGCCGGGCCTGCGCTCGGTGCTGGACGGGCTGGGCTACCTGCTCGGGCATCCGATCCTGCTCACCTCGTTCCTGGTGGACGGCATCGCGATGGTCTTCGGCATGCCCCGGGCGCTGTTCCCGCAGATCGCCCACGAGAGCTTCGGCGGGCCTCCGGAGGGTGGCCTGGCCTTCGCGCTGCTGTTCGCCGCCATGCCGGCCGGTGCCGTGATCGGCGGCGTGCTGTCGGGCTGGGTGTCCCGGGTCGATCGACAGGGCCTGGCCGTGGTCTGGTCGATCATCGCCTGGGGCGCCGCGGTCGTCGCCACCGGTGCCGCGGTGTGGTTCGCGCCGTCCGCGCCGATGGCGATGCTCGCGGTGGCGGTTGCCGCCCTCGCCTTCGGCGGTGCCGCCGACATGGCGTCCGCGGCCTTCCGCCAGTCGATGCTGCTGACCGCCGCGGACGACGCCGTCCGGGGCCGCCTGCAGGGCGTGTTCATCGTGGTCGTCGCCGGCGGTCCCCGGATCGCCGACACGCTGCACGGCTGGGCGGCCGAGCCGTTCGGGACGGCGGCCACCACCGCCGGCGGCGGCGTCCTGGTGATCATCGGCGTGGTGATCGCGGCGCTGGCGATCCCGGCCTTCGTCCGCTACCGGATCTCGGAGTACGTCGGCGGCTCGCACTGACGCCGTCCGCCGCGCTCGCCTAACTATTTAGGGCTCGCCCACCTGGGCGAGCGCACGGTAGTTAGGCGAGCGCTGAGCGGGCGGTTAGGGTGGGCGGATGCCCGCGTTGCAGCAGACCTCCGTGCGCCCGGCGTCCCTGCGGCTGGGTGCCGTGCAGGTCGACCCGCCGGTCGTGCTGGCGCCGATGGCGGGCATCACCAACGCCGCCTACCGGCAGCTCTGCCGCGAGCAGGGTGCCGGCCTCTACGTCTGCGAGATGATCACCTCGCGCGGCATCGTCGAACGCATTCCGCGCACCTTCTCGATGTTGCGTTTCGATCCCGACGAGGCCGTCCGCTCGGTGCAGCTGTACGGCGTCGAGGCGGACGTCATGGCCAAGGCCACCACGATCCTGTGCGCCGAGTTCGGGGTGGGCCACGTCGATCTGAACTTCGGCTGCCCGGTGCCCAAGGTGACCCGCCGCGGCGGCGGGGGAGCGCTGCCCTGGAAGCGCGACCGGCTGGCCGCGATCCTCACCGCGACGGTGCGGGCCGCCGAACCCTACGGCGTCCCGGTGACGATGAAGACCCGGATCGGCATCGACGGCGACCACGAGACCTTCCTGGACGCCGGCCGGATCGCCGCCGACTCCGGCTGCGCCGCGATCGCGCTGCATGCCCGCACCGTCAAGCAGTCCTACGGCGGCCAAGCCGACTGGGAGCGGATCGCCGAGCTGGTGGCGTCCGTCGACATCCCGGTGCTCGGCAACGGCGACATCTGGGAGGCCCCGGACGCCCTGGCGATGATGGCGCGCACCGGCTGCGCCGGCGTGGTGATCGGACGCGGCTGCCTCGGACGCCCGTGGCTCTTCCGCGATCTGGCCGCCGCCTTCGCCGGACGCCCCGCCCCGGCTCTGCCGACGCTGGGCGAGGTGGCCGCGATGGTGTACCGGCATGCGGAACTGCTCGCCGAGCTGGACGGGGAGACGCACGGGCTGCGCGACCTGCGCAAGCACATGGCCTGGTACTTCAAGGGTTTCCCGATCGGTGCCGAGCTGCGCCGCGGGCTGGCCATGGTCTCGGGCCTGGCCGAGTTGGCCGGCCTGCTCGACCAGCTCGACCCCGAGGTCGAGTTCCCGCGCGCCGAACTCGGCTCGCCGCGGGGACGCCAGGGCTCGGCCCGCGAGCGCGTCGTGCTGCCCTACGGCTGGCTCGATTCGCAGTGCCTCGGCGACACCGACCTCGCGGACGCCGAATCGGACGTCTCGGGCGGCTGACACCACCGGCGGTCGAGGGTGCCCGTTGGTGGAGCGCCGAGATCAGCCGCCGACCACAGGAACCCTCGGGTGCAGCGTGCCGAGACCAGGCTCGAGCACCGCTCGGAATTCACCGGCCTGGCGCCGAGCCACGAAGTTGTCGTGGCCCCGGCCGGAGTCTCAGGCCAGGTACGGCATCAGGGCCGCGACCATGACCACGATGCCGATGATCGGCGCCAGAACGCCCAGGATGATCGCCCAGACGCCGTAGGCGCGCCCGCGGCGGGTGGCCGTGGCGACGATGCCGGCGATCCAGAAGCCGAATCCGCCGTAGCCGGCGACGTTCAGGGCGAGCATGCCGCCGGCGCCGAGCTGGTTCATCAGCACCTGGGTCGCCTCTTCCTGGGTCAGCGAACCGCCCGCGGACGCCGCGATCGGGCCGACCAGCGCCCCCATGCGCCACATCAGCCACGAGAGCACCAGGCCGCAGACCACCACGCCGCCGAGCGCGATCATGCCGAGCAGCGGCGACCGTTGCGCGGGCTGCTGCCCGTACGGCATGGCCGGCTGGCCCTGCGAATAGCCCTGTTGGACGGGCGGATAGCCCTGTTGGGACGGATACCCCTGCTGGCCCGGGTAGCCGGCCTGCTGCCCCCAGCCCGCGCCCTGCTGGCCGCCGTCGCCGTAGCCACCCTGCGGGTTCCAGCCCTGCCCGGTGGTCGGCTGCCCGTAGCCGTACTGCGGCTGCGAGGGTTGGCCCTGCTGCGGGTATGGGGGCTGGTAGGGATTCTGCGGATCCTGGGGTTGGGTCATGGCTGCCTTCCTCGTCGTGACACCATCCATCATGGCAGGCGCCGGACGGCGGCCGGTCGTGACGCGCGGCCGCTCAGCCGAGGCCCGCGACCTCGGACGCCGCGGCGCGACCCACCAGCGCCGCGCCGATCGCCGCCAGCGGACGCTCCGCGGGCGCCACGACGAGCCGGCCCGGCAGGTCCAGCGAGGCCAGGAAGTCGGACGCCTCGGCCCGCTCGGCCAGCAAGTGCCGAGCCAGCTCGGCCAGCCCGGGTGCGGTTCGGATCACGCCGCCCCCGATCATCACCCGGCGTGACCCGTGGGCGAGCACCACCAGTTCCACCGCGCCCGCGATTCCGCCGGCGATCAGCCGGGCCTCGGCGGCGGCGTCCGGGCGGCCGGCGCGGGCGGCGTCCAGCAGGGTGGGCAGGAGGACCGGCGGGTCGAGCCGGGCGAGCCGGCGGGTGATCTGGCCGCCGCCGGCCAACACCTCCACGCAGCCGTCCTGGCCGCAGGCGCAGCGTCCGGCGCCGGGGACGATCGGGAAGTGGCCGATCTCGCC
>WBZS01001501.1_pt1 | contig 18315 bp, 18 predicted proteins | sample 5204201 | NCBI WGS metagenome assembly WBZS01 (sample SAMN12344357, study PRJNA552823) | activated sludge metagenome | biome: Activated sludge suspended growth; feature: Nitrification reactor; material: Wastewater; isolation source: activated sludge from nitrification reactor of wastewater...
GCGTTCGCCGGATCAGCAGACCCCCCCCCCCGCTGACACCCGCGGGTTTCGAACCCGCGAGACCCGACGTCCCCATCTGCCGGGTTGGCGCAGCCCGATCTCATGCCGCTGGGTGCCGACTGCGTCAGGAGCGCGTTGCGGTCTTCTCTGTGAGCGCTGCGAGTCGTTCGAGCGTCTGGGTCATCCCCTGGCGTAGGTCGCCTTGGCGATCCTTGTTGCCGTAGAGGACGCCGATGATGAACCACCCGAACAGTTGCACGGGCCGGGTGACTTGATAGGACTCCGTGACGCGGGTTCCGGTGACCTCTGGGGTGAACACATACCTCCATACGATCGTGCCGGCAGCCTTCTCGGTGCGGGAGAACGCGAACTCCCGGCCGCGGTCGGCGACGTTGATGACCGGTGTGTTGTGCCAGTCGGGGCCACGCCCGGCATGGTTCCTGGCCCGGAAGCGCACCCCGACCGCCGGCGCGACAGCGCCGTCGAGCCATTCGCAAGCGACGACTTCCGGGGAGAGGTCCGGCGTCCTGGTGACATCGGCAATGACGTCGTACAACGTCTCGGGTGATGCCTCGATGTAGCGTTCGACGGCATCCTGGGTGAGTGTTTGCCTCATCGAAGTACCTTCCTGGTCGGTGGTGAGTAGTGCTGGACGAACATGTCGAGCGCCTGGTCGGTGAGCGAGGTGAAGAGCCCGGTCTCGTAGGTCGCGTCCGGCTCGTTCGCCAACTGTTGCGAGCAGAGGCCGGCACTGAGAGAGGCGAACAGACGAAAGACTTGGTCGCTGTCGGCATGGGGCGCCAACTCACCCAGGCGCACGGCCGCCGCGAGGTCTGCCCGGGACCGCGCCACCAGTTGCTCGGCAAGTGCGTAGGACGCCTGGCTGGGCTCGAAGCCTGGTATCGGTCGCCAGAAGAGCAACGGAGCCAGGCCGCGGTGGAGCATCGACCACCGCACGATCGCTCGAGTGGCCTCGAGGAGCCGGTCGAGTCCTGGATCGAGATCGCGTACGGCGTCGTCGACGTAGGACACCAGACGCGCGTTGCCACGAGCGAATAGCGCGTCGTAGACGCCATGCAGCGACGAGAAGTACTTGTAGAGCGACGGGGGACGCATCCCCAGTAGGCGTGCGATCTCGGCAATCGTCACCGCGCCGGCGCCGCGCTCGGCAACAATCCGCTCGGCGTGGTCGAGCGCGTCCTCGACGGTCGCCTGCCTGCGGATCGTCACTCGATCAACCGGACGCTCGCTAATGGGTATAGCCACAGGCTAAGCATCGTAGTTTCCCGATGGTGTGTCAACCCTGGGCTCCGACGAGCAGACGTCGGTGTCTTCAGCCGGATCGACCCAGAACACCCTGAACCATCGCTTCCCGGCGGCCGTCGAGCCCCTTGGGGTCTTGGCGGCCGGTGACGGCGGTTGGCTCTGTGGTGAGGCGGGTCATGAGGTATGCGGTCCAGCCGCGGGGCCATCCTTTGAGGTGTTGTTGGCCGGCGATGGGCTGGATGTGGAAGTGGCGTCCGAAGCGTTGGGTGACCTCGTCGGGGGCGAGGGCGAGTCCGCCGAACGGCAGGATGGCTGTGACGAGGCGTTCCCACGGTCGGAGTTCCCATTCGAAGCACCACAGCAGGAAGCGGGCGCCGGGCGCGGCGAGGGCGGTCACTTCGCGCACGTAGGCGTCCCGGTCTCTGGTGTTGAGGTCGTCGAAGGTGCCGTAGTCGACGAGCAGGTCGAAGGGTCCCTGCACGTGGCGGAGGCGGGTGAGGTCGTCGACGGCGAACCTGACGTGGAGGTTGGCCGCCTGGGCTTTCGCGCGGGCGCGGTCGATCGCGGAGGGGGCGTAGTCGATACCGGTGACGGTGAAGCCGTGTTGGGCCAGGAAGATCGCGTTGTCGCCCACCCCGCAGCCGAGGTCGATGGCGCGTCCTGGTGGCAGGACGCCGGTGGTGACGAGTTGGACGAGTTCGGGTCGGGGTCCGATGACCCAGGGCGGGGTGCCGTGTCGGTACCACAGGTTGTAGAAGAGCATCACCTCTGTTGTCCTTCCCACTGGTCGAGGGTGCGGATGAGCGTGCCGGCGATGAGTTCGGCCCCATCGTCGGGGGTCAGCCCGGATGCCCGGAGGGCGGTCACCGTGGCGGGGTGGGTGAGTCCGAACACGGCGCCGCGCACGTGCGGGTCGTTGAGGGCGTCGCCGAGGACCCGCTGGTACAGGGCCTGGATGGCCTGCCAGAACGCGGCCTCGCCCTCACGCAGGACGGGGTCGACGTTCAGTTCGGCACGGAAGATCTCGAACCAGGGCGCGCTGCGGTCGTAGAAGGCGAACATCTCCCCGACGAGTCGCCGGACCCGTGGGGTGCGCCCGCGTTCGTGCCAGTCGCTGTCGTCGGGCACCTGGAGGGTTTCGGCGAGTCGCCCGACCACGACGCGCGCGAGTTCGTCGGCGGAACCGAAGTGGTTCAGGATGGTCGCCGCCGACACCTCGGCCTGGCGGGCGACCGCTTGGAGGCTGGTGGCGCCGACGCCACGTTCCCGGTAGCAGGCCAGGGCGGCGTCCAGGATCCGTTCGCGGGTGCGGGCGGCCATCGCTGTCCGGTGCTCCATCGAGTACTGCCGAGGCGTCATGCCATCCCACCGCTCCTCGTCGGTGCCGACCGACCAAGATTGGCCGAACGACCTATTGATTGAATATACCGTTCAGCGTATTGTCGTGGCTGCAGCGCGTCAAGAGAGGAGCCGGCCATGAGCACGACGGATCGGCGGGCACAGGACAGAATGGGCCTGGGATCGGGCGCCACGCCAGTACCCTCGGCGGTCGCGGTGGGCCTCGCGTTGGCCCTGTCGTGGGGGACGATGCTCGCCCACAACCTCTACGAGCTGCCCCTGGCGATCGGCGATCTGGAGAACAGCGGGCCGCTCGCCGTTGCCTTGGTCCTCGGGGTGGCCTACTGGCGTCGCGGGGGCTCCCGCGCCGTGCAGTGGGCTCTCCTGGTGTGGGCCCTGCTCAACCTGGTGATCGGCGGCGTCGTGACGGTGCTGCCCCTGACCATCCTCCCGTTCACCCCGGAGCAGTCGTTGGATCACTACCTCGCCCACGTCGTCTACACGCTCGGGCAGGTACCACTCACCCTGCTGGCGATCGCCGCCCTCCGACGGCCGCCGCACAGCCCAGCCACACACTGAAAGGAATTGTCATGTCAGAGCGATTGGTCCAGACACGGGTCGGCACCCTCAAAGTCACGGTCATCGGCGAGGGGGATGCCCGGCCGACCGCCGTGTTGTGGCACAGCCTGTTCGTCGACGAACGCAGCTGGGAGCGCGTGATCCCCGCACTGTCCCAGGACCGGCAGCTCATTCTCGTGACCGGACCAGGCCACGGCACGAGCCGCGACGCGGTGCGCCGGTACGAGATGGAAGACTGCGCCGAAGCGGCCCTCCAGGTGCTCCAGGCGCTGGGGGTCGACGGACCGGTCGACTGGCTCGGGAACGCATGGGGAGGACACGTCGGGATCCTGCTCGCCGCCCGACATCCCGACCGGGTCCGCACCCTGGTCGCCGCCGGCACCCCCGTCCATCCCTATCCACTGGCCAACCGGCTCCAGACGAGCCTGCTGCTGGTCCTCTACCGGCTGCTGGGACCCATCCGCTACCTCACCGACGCCGTGGTGGAGGCCCTGCTGTCCGAACACACCCGTGCCACCGACCCAGCCGCCGTGGCCCTCGTCCGCGACTGCTTCACCAACGCCGATCACGCAGGCCTGGCCAACGCCATCGTCTCGATCTCGCTGACACGCAAGGACCTCAAACCCGTCCTGCCCGCAGTGCAGGCTCCCACGCTGTTCATCACCGGCTCGGCACACCCGGACTGGTCGCCCCAGCAGATGCGGACAGCCGCAGCGCTACTCCCACACGGATCGACCCGAGTGCTGGACGGCCCCGCCTACCTGGTACCACTCGAAAACCCCGACGAGTTCAACCGCTGCGTCCAAGAGTTCTGGGCAGCACCACACCCACACAACACAGTCGGCTAACCGACAAGACACCGACGCCACCGTCGCAGGATTGACTTCCAGCGAAGACCCGCTTCTGCCGCGGTGTGCGAGGGTAGCCTGTCGGCTTGGTGGTCACCCGAGCACGACCGCCCTCAATTGCCGCAACGCGTGTCGATGAACGGGTTGCCGGTGTACTTCAGAGTCTCTGCGTGGGTTGAGTCCGCGTGCAGACCCGTCGGGCCGTCAACCGGCTCTTGGGTGAAGGCGTGCCGGATGGCCGGCGCCGACGCCGGATCGATACCGGTGTTTAGCAGGAGCGGGGCGAGGGTCGGAGTCAACCAGCATCACCCGGCTGAACTCCCAGTCGGGCCATCATCGGTGTCTTGCCCGGACGAAGAAGTCGACGAGCTGCCCTCGCCTTGACGCCGCGGTAGCCGCCCGCGTGCCCTCTCGACGAGCTTCTCAGTGCCCGCCTTCGCGCTTTCGAAGGTCCTCACGCCAAAGCGACCCACCGACCTGGCGCTGCGTTCGCTCATCTCTACCGCATTGTCTCGCGCGTCGCCAACTGCGTCACGCCAGGGTTTCGCTTCGATGGAAGTCCGGCTTCCCGCAATGCCGATCTTCTCGTGGAAGAGGGCAATGTCGTCCGCTACCTCGTTCCCACAGCGAACCACGCGGCCGGCCTTGACCGGATGGAATAGGGCCTGATCGTTCGCGCCCACGGCGGCTGCGTCCATGCGTGCGAGGAGTCGGGCAGTGGTCATGGAGATGAGGTCACGCCGCTTCGCGCGTGCCGCGCGTATCGCCGCGCGGTGGGGTTCGGCGTCTTCGGGACTCGAGTCGAGCACACGGTCCAGCTCAAGGATGGCCAAGCCGTCTTGGAGTTGGAAGCACCGTGCGAGCACGGCTAGCCAATCCCCGACAATTGCTTCAGCGGTGCCGGTGAGCTTGTCGAGTTCGCCCACGCGGGACTTCTTCTCCATCTTCTCGGTCAGGGCATCGAGCTGGCGCAGCGCGTAGGCCTGCGTCGTGGCAATGGTCTGCGCTGCGCCGTGCAGACTCGACCACGTCACGTCTGAGACCCTCCCGACGTGCTCGCGCTTGAGCATGGCGTCGTCGATCACCATGCCGACACCGATCATTTCGGCGATGGCGGCGTCCTTCTGGGCGCGGAGGATGTCGTCGACCTTCTCATCGATCACCTTGAGGTACTCGGTGATCTCCTCCATCGTCTGCTGCATGGCGAGTTGCGCCATGATTCCCGCAGCACCTGCGAGCATCGCCGGGTTGGCCAGTATCGAACCGAGGGAGCCGGGCTTGGTGAACTCCAGGACCTTCGTGATCTTGCCCTGGCCTGTTGTGGCGATGGCTCGGCTCAACCCGTCCGACGACCCCTTCATCGCCTTGCCGAGCTTGAGCGCCTTGGCGGATTCCTCGGTGAGCTTCACCCACCGACCGGAGTTCGCCGCGAGCTGCGACCCAGCCTGGGCAACACCGGAGCTGGAGTTCAGTGCCAAGCCGAGTTTCTGGTGTAGCTGCAGGTCCCTCGACGGAACGCCAGCCGACGAGAGAAACCGCTCCACGGCCAGCGGGTAGCCGATGACGGCGAGGCCGTCGCCGTCGCTGATGAGCTCGATCTCGCCGCTCACGGCTCACTCCTCCCGCGGTGAAGTCACTCTAGGCAAAGGTATCCGAGGGCGCCGAGAGTATCTGCTTGCGGCGGCCGAAAGTGGGGTTCGGGATGTCCGCCAAGACCGGGCAGAAATTAATGGCCCTTGACACCGTCTGCTGTACTGGGAGTACAGCTCGCCTCCTCGGTTGTCGGACTTCCTCTCCTTTGGCTGGCGCAGCGAGCGCGGGCGATCGAGGCCAGGAAGACCAAGAGCAAGACACGCGGATAGGCTGTCAGTACCCGCAAGCATTCGTGCTCTTGCTTCGCCTGGCGGTTCGGCGCGTTGGTCGGCGCAACTGCGCGTACCGTTTCGGGCATCGTGGGGAAGAGCGCCTGCGTCGTACGCCTACCGAGGAAGCCATGGGAAGAGTCGAAGACCACCTCACGCCACAGCAGCTGAGTTACCTGTCCGATCGCGCGCGTGCCCGGTGGTGTGCAGAACAGCATTTCCTGCCCAAGGAACCCTCCAATCACATGCCTGACGAGCGTTCGTGGGGTGCTGTCGACTGGTTCGTCAGGGGGGCGGACTCGAACGAGATCGCGGTGTTCGGGCGGCGCCTGCCCGCGCCGTTCGGCAAGCCGACCTATGAGCTGCACGGACGAGTGATTGTCGGAAACCGTGACGATTCCGCCTGCATGGCGACGGGAGACCGCGACAAGCGGTGGCCGTTCTTGGCCCTTCTCAGCATGATGGCGATCTTGTTGATCAGCGTGCCGCTGACGCCGGTCCTGGAGTCCATCAATGAGACGTTAGCTCTCCTGCCTCTCGCGGCGGCGGTCGGCCTCGGCGCGTACTTCCTGGCGAAACCCAGACTCAAGCAGCGGAGCGCTGGGCGCCGTGTGGCCACGCGCGATTTCGTCTTGGGGGATCCGGTCGCCGAGATCATCCGCCTCAATGCCCAGAACCCCGACGCCGACCGACTGCTCGGCGCGGTGATTACTCAGGCCGTGGCGCAACCCGACCTGGGGCCCCACTACCTGAGGATGGCTCAACTGCTGGTGGCGATCGACACTGACTCGGATCGGTACTCGACCGACGTGGTGGCCAGCCTGCGCAACGCCACCAGTTCCATCATCGAGACCCCGCCCCGCACCGCCCGCGATTGTGAGCACATGAATAAGTCCCTAGAGCAGATCCTGGCTGGCCTGGACAAGCTTGAGCGGGCGCAGGGCGCTAAGGCCCAGTGGAGCGGTCTGAACCCGGGCAAGCAACGAGCCGACGCAGCTATCGCGGACGCCCTCAAGGTCATCGCGCGCGAGGCCGACGGCGAACTCTGACGCCTAGTCGTCGAGAGGCATAGGCTCGACGCCCAGTCGTTCCGTCTCCATGTAGTCCAGCGCGCGTCCGTCTAGATGGGCATGCTCGGCACTGTCATGAACTGCCTCGCGCTTCAGGAACTCCTCGAGCAGGACATGCTTCAGCCCCGTCAGCTCGGAGTAGTACCTGCCCATGGTTCACCGTAGTGGGCGGTGCCTGCGGGTTGGCCGAATTGTCCGCAGATGCCGCTCGTCGAGCGATGGCAGAGGGGACGTCCGGCATCTTCTGGGCCCCGGTTGGCCATTCGCAAGGCGCCGTGACGAGGTGCGCTGCTTGTGGTGCTACTGCTCCTGAGCGCTGGAGCCTGGGGTGGATTCGGTGGGCTTGCGGCCGCTCGCGTAGAGGCCGCCGCGATCGAAGTGGATGGCCACGTCGGTGAATCTAGCCTCTTCGAGCATTCGTCGGTAGTCGGACTCTCCCCACAGTCGGCGACCCCAGGAAGGCGCGGACTCATCGGACGGGTTCCTGGCCGGTTCCGGGTCAGCCAGGACGAACCGACCGCCGGGACGAAGCACTCGGAACACCTCAGGTGGGCTCGCCGGTGCATAGATGGCGATGGCGGCTGAGAACTCAGCGTCGCCGAACGGGAGCGCCGCAGCGTTGCCCTGCACCAGCTTCACCGTGCCCCCAGCAATCCGATCGGCGAGCCGTCGGGACGCTGCGCGCAACATCAGCGGGGAGGCATCGATGCCGACGGCCCGGTGAACGTGCCGCGCCTCGGCGGCCAGGAACCCGCCGGGACCACAACCGATGTCGAGCAGGTCGTCGTCTGGTCGCAGGTCGAGCATCCCGCCGACGGTCCTGTAGGTGCCCGCCTCGATGATCGGCATGAGCTTGGCCGTCACTGTGCCCAGGGGGCCGTTGCACCAATACCCCTGCGGCCCGCCCGGCAGGAACAACGAGAAGAGGGCATCATCTGACGGCTGCTCAGGGCCGGAGGATTTCGCCCGACGCCACCAGGCGAACCCGCCCGCGACAACGCTCGCGGACGCGGCCAACCCGACCCATTTCTTCCACCTGCGCATCGTCGACCCTCCCAGTCATGCGCGGACTTGGATTGCGGCCTCGTCGGAATCGAAGCCCCGGCCAGACCCCGCCTCATCCGAAACGCTACGCGCATATGGACCGTGTCGCAGCAGGAGCACTGCGCTCCGACAGCCGCGGGGGGCGCGAAACGCAGATCCATCACGGTCATGCACAGCCCGGGGACGCCTCGAACCAACGGTCGCTCATGCCGCAGGGTGCGCGAGGGTAGCCTGTCGGCTCCGGTTCCCGAAGCGCACTCCCGCTCATCAGCGTGAGGCGTTTTGTGTCAAGCCGTTGTGCTGGGGTCGGGGGTCCTGGCCTGTCGTCGGTCCCTGCATAGCGGAATGGGGCTTTGGTGGCCCGGCAGCGTGTGATCGGGTTGGTTCGACGACGGGTCGGGGCTGCCCATGATGAGCGACGAGAAACCCGAGGGGTTCTCAATGCCGCAGAGGGCTCGCCCCGACCCAGCTCTTGGGGTTGGTGGACGCCTCACGCGCCGACGAGGGTCAGGCCGCGATCGGCGCCTCCACGGGTGGCCGGCGGGTGCCGTGGCCGGCGACGGCGGGGTCCCATACCTGGCCGGTGGTGACGATGGCGTGCAGCTGCCGGAGCAGGGCGGCCGCTACGGCGGCCTGGGCTTGGGTGGGCTTGAGCGGATGCTCGGCCCGGGTGGTCAGGTGCGTGTAACGGGCGGCGTGGACCGGGTTGCTGCGCAGGGTGGCGAAGATGGCCCGCCAGGTGGCGAGGCGGAGCCCGGGCCGGCAGGCGCCGGTCAACCTGGCTTTGCCGGTGAAGGTTCCGGACAGGCGTTCCCGCGGGGCGAGGCCGGCGTGCTTGACCACGGCGCGGGCGGAGGTGAACCGGTTCAGGTCCCCGGTTTCAGAAAGAATCGCCGCCGCACCGACCGCCGAGAGGCCCGGGATCGTGCACACCAGGTCGGTTAGGGCGAGCTCGTCGAGGACGGCGACCATGCGCTGCTCGACGACGGTCTGGTTGGTCCGGGCGGCGTCCCAATCGGCCAGCGTCCAGCCCACCCGCTCCAAGGCGCCGAGCCGGTGGGACTGCACCCCAGCAGTATCTGACAAGGCGTTGAACACGTTCCGGACGATCCGCAAACATGGCTTGGTCTTGCTGCGGCGGATGACTTCCTTGCCGACCTGCTCGGCGAACCGGGTGGGGCCGAGCCGGCGGGTCCGGGCCAGGTCACCGCCGTCGCGGACCACGACGACGGTGAGCGCGGCGACCCAGGTGGTCGACTTGAACGGATGCTTCGCCGCGGTCAGGGCGGCTGGCCACACGCACTCGAGCAGGTCGCGGATCTGCTGGACACACGCGGTGTGCTCGGTGAGGAGGGCCTCGCGGCGGGCGCCCAGATGACGCAGCCGGCCCCACGTTTCGTCGACGGGTTCGGGCAGGTAGCAGCGCAACTGGGCGGTCAGTCGGGCGATCAGGACGGCGTCCTTGTCGTCGGTCTTGTCGCTGGTGAGGTCCTCGGTTTTCCGCGCCCACGACGACAACGCCGGCTGCACACACACGTACGACATCCCCCGGTCCGCCGCGAGCTGCCCCAGCACCCGCCACCGGTGCCCGGTCGGCTCACACGCCACCGTCACCCCCGCATACCCAGCCTTGACCGCCCGCCCGGCCGCCCAGTCCAAGGCGGCGCCGAGGTCCCACGCCTTGCACCGGAACGTGCGGCGGGCCAGGACCTTCGAGTCGTGGTCACACACCACGACCATCTGCTTGCGGTCGGCCAGGTCGATCCCCACGATCGCGTTCGACAGCGGGACCGCCTCGCGAAGCCTAAGGCTGTGGGTGGTCGAACTCCGAGAGGGCGTCGAGAGGGCGGACGGTGCCGTCTATCGGGACCCGAGCGGCTTCACCGTGAGCGAGGTCAGCGCGCGTTGGGTTGCTCGTCGCCGTGAGGAGGTCGGCACGCCCGGCGGGATCCGTGAGAGCACGGTCAACGACTACGAGAGCGCCCTCGTTTCGCTCATGATGCTCATCGGCGATGTACCGGCACGACGACTCACGAGCGACGACGTTGAGGGCGCCCTCAGGGCCTTGTCGGTCGGTGGGGGGAAGCGGGGGTACCCCCTGACTCATCGGTCACTCGTCTACGGCCTGGGGGCTCTCCGGCAAGCCCTCAGCTACGGCGTCCGGCAACGGTGGCTCGCCGAGAACGTGGCAACCGCCGCTCGTGCTCCTCGTCGTCATGGTGCCGACAGTCGACGGCCTCAACGCTGGAGCCCCCAGCAGTTGGGGCAGTTCCGTCGTGAGGCGGACACCGATGAGCAGCGGAGCCTGGGGGCGTGGGTGTCGGTTGGCATGAGGTTGGCGTGCACCGGGATGCGGCGGTCCGAGGTGTTGGGGCTCGACTGGGCAAACGTCGACTTGGAGACGGGGGCCGTGCGGGTGGAAGCGTCCCGCGCCAAGACGGGCCGGGGGTCAGCAACCAGCCTGGGCCACACGAAGACGATGAACTCACGTCGCACCATCGCGTGCGATGTGATCCACCCCGGCACCAGGGCGGCGTTCAAAGCCCTGTGGTTGGCTCAGGGACGCCCCAGCGAGGGGCTGGTGATCGTGGACGCCCTCAACCGACCAGTTCACCCGGATCTGTTCTCCCGGACGTTCGCGGCGATCTGCCGGGACGCGGGAGTCGCCCACCCCGGCTCGATCCACAACCTCCGGCACACGCTCGCCACGGCGCTGCAGGAAGCGGGCGTTCCGGCGAACCAAGCCGCTGCCCTGCTCGGGCACGACGTCGCCACCTACCTGAAGTTCTACTGCGTGACGGACGACGAAGGGGCAGCGGCTGCAGCCGAGGTTGCGGGCCGGTTGTTCAACGTTCTGTGACCAGTTTCTGTGACCAACAAGGCGAACGCCGGTGAACGATGGAAGCATCCACCGACGTTTGCCGTTGTCAGACCTAGGTCTAGCTCCCCGGGCAGGAGTCGAACCTGCTTCGCTAATCCTGATTCAAAGTCAGGCGGGCCCTACCGAAAGACCAACCGGGGAACGCGCACGCGCGGCGTGAGCGCTGCCGAGTCTACGGGACGCCGCGGCGCCCGCGAGCCCCGGACGCTCCCGCTCCCATTGGCGCCCGGACGCCGAGTCGGGGAGACTGAGCCGGTGACCTCGTCCATCGCCGCCGCGCGCGCCCGGAGGGGCCGCGTCCGCATGACCCGCGCCGAGCGGCGCGAGCAACTCATCGACGTGGCCCGCGGGCTGTTCGCCGAGAAGGGGCTCGAGGGCACGTCGGTCGAGGAGATCGCCGCCCACGCCGAGGTCAGCAAGCCCGTCGTGTACGAGCACTTCGGCGGCAAGGAGGGCCTGTACGCCGTGGTGGTGGACCGGGCCGTGCGCACGCTACACGACGCGATCCACGACGCCATCTCCCGCCCCAACACCAACCCGCGCAGCCTGATCGAGCTGGGCACGCTCGCCCTGCTCGACTACATCGAGGACGAGCCCGACGGCTTCCGCATCATCAGCCGCGACAGCTCGCCCTACTCCAGCGGCGGCACGTTCCAGACGATCCTGTCCAGCATCGCGACCCGGGTGGAGGGCCTGCTCGCCGCGCAGTTCGAACGCCGCGGCTTCGACCCGGACACCGCGCCCCTGTACAGCCAGATGCTCGTCGGCCTGGTCGCGCTGGCCGGGCAGTGGTGGGTGGAGTCGCACGAGGTCACGCCGCTGACCAAGCCGCAGGTCGCCGCGCACTTGGTCAACCTGGCCTGGAACGGCATGCGCCGGCTCGACCCCCACCCCACGCTGCGCATCGTCGACCCCGAGAACGACGCGGCCTCCTGAGCTTCGGCGTCCCGCCCGACCCGGGCGGCGTCCTAGCTGAGCCGCGTGATCGTCACGTCGACGCTCAGTTCCGCCTCCTCATCGCCGAGGTAGACGCCCTTGAAGGGCGCGACGTCCTCGTAGTCGCGGCCTCGGGCGACGGTGACGTGGTCGAGGCCGACGTCACGGCGGTTGGTGGGGTCGATGCCGTGCCAGGCGCCGTCCCACCACTCCACCCAGGCGTGACTCTCGGCGGACAGGGCCTGCCCGATGGGCGCGTCGGGGTCGGGGGCCAGGTAGCCCGACACGTACCGGGAGGGGATGCCGAGGTGCCGGAGCGCCCCCAACGTGGCGTGCACGAAGTCTTGGCACACCCCCTTGCCGGCCACCCAGGCCTCGGCCGCCCGCGACGTGGCGACCGTGTGCCCCGACTCGTAATCCATGTGGTCGTGGATGCGCCCGACCACGAGCGTCACGGCGTCCACCGGCGACGTGCCCGCGGTTGCGTCCACGAACCCGGCCAGCACGTCGTCCGGCAGCAGCGTCTTGGACCGCTGGTCGAGCCACTCGAACGAGCGGTCGCGCACACGCGCCGAAGCGAGGTCCTCCCAGGTGGCGCGGGCGGCGTCCGGTGCGGGGACCGTGTAGCGCTCCACGGTCGAGACCGCCTCGATCTCGAGTCTCTCGTGCACCCCGGACGCCTCGATGGCGGTGGTGTGCGTGCCCCAGTAGTCGCGGTAGACATGGCTCCAGGTGAGCGGACGGATGCGCAGGCGGCTCTCCAGGGTGGCCTGGCCCTCCTCGGTCAGGGGGGTCATGCGCACCTCGTTGTGCGAGGAGGACACGGGTCCGGTGTACGCGAAGCTGGTCGCGTGCACGATGCGGAAGCGGCGGGTGGTCACGTCTGCTCCTCCCTCCAGGTCAGGTCCGGGTCGCCCGGGAAGTAGCGCTGCCCCACGGCATCCGACACGGCGGTCACCGTGCGCTGGACGCGGGCCATCTGAAGCGCGAGCTCGCCGATGAGCCCGTCGGGTTGGCGGAACTCCAGCGAGGTGCGGATGCGGCCGAGAAGGCGGCGTCCCTCATTCGAGAAGCCGATGGGGGTCTCGTCGGGGTCGAGGCGCGCGAGCGCATCCTCGGCGCGGGCCAGCGAGTGCAGCACCGAGCGCGGGAACTGACGGTTGAGCACGAGGAACGCCGCGATCGACCGGTCGTTCCAGAGCCCGGAGCTGCTGCGCATGTACGCCTGGTTGCCGCCGCAGGAGGCCAGGACCGACTGCCACGACAGCCCGCCGATGGGCAGGGTGCCGGTGTTGATGATCCGGGCGGTCATGTCGGCGCGTTCGAGGTAGCGGCCGAGCACGAGGAAGTCCCAGGCCTCGTCGTGGCTCATGGTCGAGTCGGCGATGCCGGCGATGAGGATGGACCGCTCGCGGGCCCAGCCGAGGTGCCGGGCGGTGAAGTCGGGGGGCCCGAGGCGTCCCCAGCGCAGCCAGGCGGTGTTGATGCCCGCCCACAGGTCGGTCGACAAGGTCTCGCGGGCCCGGCGGGCGTTCTCGCGGGCGGCCGTCCAGGCACCGCCGATCGAGCTCTGGCTACGGGGGTCGAAGACGAGCCGGTCGCGCAGTTCGGCGTACGGCACCTGCTGGCTGGACGGCTCCCCGCCCATCACGACGCTCAGCACCATGTGGACGCTCTGGTCCTGGCCGCCGAGGTGTCCCTCCAACAGGGCGAGCCGGACGACGTCCACGAGGCGGGCCGTGCCGTCGACGCGTTCGACATAGCGGCCGATCCAGAACAGCGACTCGGCGATGCGGCTCAGCATGGCGCCACCGCCTGCTGCTGCTGGCGCGTCTGCTCCTTGACGGAGCGGATCGGGTCGTCGGTGAACACGTCCGGGGGCGCCATCACGATGACCTCTCCGGCGCCGAGGGCACCCTCGTCCGGGGTTTCGGGGGCGTCCGGAGACAGCACCCACGTGTCCTTCGAGCCGCCGCCTTGGGAGCTGTTGACGACGAGTTCGCCTTCCGGGAGCGCGACGCGGGTCAGCCCGCCCGGCAGGACGGTGACGTGGTCGCCGTCGTTCACGGCGAACGGCCGCAGGTCGACGTGTCGCGGCCGCAACTGCCCGTCCACGAGCGTCGGGACCGTCGACAGCTGGACGACCGGCTGCGCGATCCAGCCGCGCGGGTCGTCGAGGAGCTGGGCACGCAACGCGTCCAGGGTCTTGCCGTCGGCCTCGGTGCCGATCACCAGGCCCTTGCCGCCCGACCCGTCGACGGGCTTGACGACCATGGCGTCCAGGTTGGCCAGCACCTGGGCGAGGTGGTCGGGCTCGTTGCAGCGGTAGGTGTCGACGTTGGGCAGGATGGGCTCCTCGTCGAGGTAGAAGCGCGTGAAGTCGGGGACGTAGCTGTAAACGAGCTTGTCGTCGGCGACTCCGTTGCCGACGGCGTTGGCGACGGCGACACGTCCGGCGCGCACCGCGTTGATGAGGCCGGGGCGTCCGAGCACGGAGTCGGGCCGGAAGTGCACCGGGTCGAGGAAGTCGTCGTCGATGCGCCGGTAGATCACGTCGACCTGCCGGTCGCCGCGCGTGGTGCGCATGCGGACGGTGCCGCCGGTGCAGACCAGGTCGCGGCCCTCCACCAGCTCGACGCCCATCGAGCGCGCCAGCAGCGAGTGCTCGAAGTAGGCCGAGTTGTAGACGCCGGGCGTGAGGACGACGACGGTGGGGTCGGGGTTGCCGTCCGGGGCGGCCGCGCGCAGGGCGCGAAGGAGGGTGCGGGGGTAGTCCTGCACCTGGCGGATGCGCAGCCGCGCGAACGCCTCGGGGAACGTGTTGGCCAGCGCGCGGCGGTTGGAAATGACGTAGCTGACGCCCGACGGTACGCGGGCGTTGTCCTCCAGGACGCGGAACGCGCCCGCCTCGTCGCGCACCAGGTCGATGCCGGACACGTGCACCCGCACCCCGTTGCTCGGGCGCAGGCCCGCCACCGCCCGGTGGTAGTGCTTGGAGGTGGCGATGACCTGCCAGGGCAGGATGCCCTCGGTGACCGCGCGGGGCATCGTGCCCTCGTGGGTGTAGACGTCGGCGAGGAACGCCTCCAGCGCCTTGACGCGCTGCTGGACGCCGCGCTCGATGACGTCCCACTCGTCGGCGGGGATGATGCGCGGCACGAGGTCGAGCGGGAAGGCGCGCTCCTCGCCGGCGTAGTCGAACGTGACCCCCTGGTCGACGTAGCTGCGGGCGAGCTGGTCGGCGCGCTCGGCCAGCTCGGTGGGGCCCAGCCGGCTGAGGGTCTCGTGCATCACCTCGTACTGAGGGCGTGGACCGCCGTCGCGGCCGATCATTTCGTCCCAGGCCCGGCCTTGGGGGTAGGACTCGAACAGCGGCATGGCGACACTCTAGAGAGCCGCGTGTGACGGGCGTATTAATTCTCCCCTTGTCGCGGTTTTGCTAGGACGCCTGCAGCCGGGCTCCCGGGACGGGGCCGGACGCCCGTCGTACCGTCCGGCACAGGCCCAGGCCGCTGAGGGCGACGGACAGCCGCACCGCGGCGTCCTCGTTGGCGGCCAGGAACGCGCAGGTGGGGCCGGATCCGGAGACGATGCCGGCCAGCGATCCGGAGTCGGCGCCGGCGTCCAGCACCTCGCGCAGGCCGGGCCGCAGCGCCAGCGCGGCCGGCTGCAGGTCGTTGACCAGATGGCGCGCCACGGTGCGGACATCTCCGGACGCCAGCCCCTCCAGCAGGCCGCCGGGTACCTCGGGCGGGTGCTCGGGGGCGTCGGGGTTCAGCTCGTCGAACGCACGGAACACGGCCGGGGTGGACAGCTCGAAGTCGGGCAGGGCCAGAACCCAGTGGTAGCTGCCGCGGCTGAGGACGGGGACGAGGTCGTCACCGCGTCCGGTGCCGAGCGCCGTGGAGCCCATCAGCGAGAACGGCACGTCGGCGCCCAGCTCGGCGCCGAGCTCGCGCAGCTCGTCCGGGTCGGTGTCGATGCCCCAGAGGGTGGCGCAGCCGACGAGCGCCGCCGCGGCGTCCGCGGAGCCGCCGGCCATGCCGCCCGTGACCGGGATGGTCTTCTTGAGCACGATCTCCGCGCCGCGGGCGTCCTCCCCGCCGTACCGGCTGGCCAGCAGGCGGGCCGCGCGCAGGGCGAGGTTGGTCGCGTCCGCGGGCACGAGGTCGGACTGCTCGCCGACGATCCGGATCGTGTACCGGCCCGCCGGCGCGTGCCGGACGCCGAGGTCGTCGAACACCGACAGCGCCTGGAACACCGTGGCGAGCGGGTGATAGCCGTCCGGACGCGCGGCGCCGACGCGCAGCGCGAGGTTCACCTTGCCCGCCGCGCGCACCTTGACCCACTCGTTGGGCGGCGCCGTCGCTGTCATGGGCCCTTCCTACCAGCCCCCGGGCGTGCGGTCGACCAATGGAGCCTGTGGATCGGGCTGGAGCGATCGTCACCACGTGGGTGAGGTGCGTCGTCAGGGCAGTCGACCTCATCCAGACGGTCTAACCGCGCAACGTGTGCAAGAGTTCGGCAGCGACCCCGGATGGCGCTTTCTCGGTTCTCGATGCCAACGCCGCCCCAACTGCAGCACCCAAGTGCCCTCTGACCAGGTGAGATGGAGTGAGCCGCTCGAGCGTCCGAGAATCCAGAGCCGGGAAAGCACCACGTGGCGGTCCGCACCCCCGGCCGACTGCGTTGGTGGCGGCCGCCAAGGAACTGAAAAGCGACATCCCGATCGCCCCGTTAGGCTCCAGATGGCCGAACGGGCCCATCGAGCTGCAACTTTTCAGTAGACCCCAACCATCGCTGGTGACAACCGTCGCCGGTGACCGAGCGCGATCGGACACCGGACGCCGCCCGCCCGGCGTCCGCGATGCACATGCGCCAGATAGTTCCCTACCCGCCAGGTAGACCTGGCGGAGACGGAAGTACCTGGGGCGGATGCGTCGGCGGCGTGCGGCCGCTCGCATTCCTCGGTCGCAGAGGCGCCTGCCAGCCCAAGCAGGCTCAGCCGCGCGACGAGAAGCGGGATCGGCACACCCGCGCCGGGAACTTACCCCGCGGGCAGCTGCTCGGCGATGCGAGCGAACTGCTCGATGCCGAGCACCTCTCCTCGCGCCTGGGGGTCGACCCCCGCGGCGTCGAGCGCAGAGGACGCCGCCGCCGAGGTGCCGAACAACCCGGCGAGGGCTCCGCGCAGCATCTTGCGCCGTTGGGAGAATGCGGCGTCCACCACGGCGAACACCTGTTCGCGGGACGCGGAAGTGACGGGCGGCGTCCGGCGGGAGAAGGCGACCAGCCCGGAGTCCACGTTCGGCGCCGGCCAGAACACGGTCGGCGGGACGGTGCCCACCCGGGACGCCGACGCGTACCACGCCAGTTTGGCGCTCGGCACGCCGTAGACCCGGCTGCCCGGGGGGGCGACGAGGCGGTCGGCGACCTCCAGCTGCACCATCACCAACCCGCGCCGCACGGTCTCGAACCGCGCCAAGACGTGCAACAGCACCGGCACGCTCACGTTGTACGGCAGATTCGCCACCAGCGCGGTCGGCTGCGGGTCGGGCAACGCGTCGACGGCCAGGGCGTCCGCCTCGATCACCGTGAGCCGCTCGACCAGCGACGGCGCCCGCTCCCCCACCGTCCGCGGCAGCCGCCGCGCCAGCGACGACTCGATCTCGACGGCCGTCACCCCGCGCGCGACCTCCAGCAGCCCCAGCGTGAGCGACCCCAGCCCCGGGCCGACCTCTAACACGACATCGGACGCCCCGACCCCGGACGCCGCCACGATCCGCCGCACGGTGTTGGCGTCGTGCACGAAGTTCTGGCCGCGCTGTTTGGTCGGCCGCAGGCCGAGCTCGGCGGCCAGCTCACGGATCGTCCGCGGGTCCAGTAACCCCTCAGCCACGGCTCCCCCAGTCGCCGAACAGGGCCGTGGCGTTGGCGTCCAGCTGGGTGCACAAACCCTCGACGTCCTGCCCGCGCACGTCCGCCAGGAACCGGACCGTGTGCGGCATCAGGTAGCTCGCGTTCGCCCGACCGCGCAACGGCATCGGCGTGAGGTACGGGGCGTCGGTCTCGACGAGCAGCCGGTCGGCGGGCGTCAGCCGCGCGGCGTCCCGCAGCGCCTCGTTCGGCTTGAACGTGACCGTGCCCGGGAACGACAGGTGGGCGCCGGCGTCCAGGCAGCGGCGCGCGAACCCGGCGTCGCCGGAGAAGCAGTGCATCTGGACGCGGTCCGGCCAGCCCTCGGCGTCGAGGACGTCGGCGAGCGCGGCGTGGGCGTCCCGGTCGTGGATCACCAGCACCAGGTCGTGCGCCTTGGCCCAGCCGATCTGCGCGGCGAACGCCGTCCGCTGGGTGTCGCGGCCGCAGCCGTCCTTGACCCAGTAGAAGTCGAGTCCGGTCTCCCCGACGCCGCGAATCCGCGTCGACGTGGCCAGCAACCCCTCGACCTGCCGCAGCGCCTCGTCGAGTCCGTCACCCAACTCCACGGCGTC
>WBZS01001502.1_pt1 | contig 18310 bp, 18 predicted proteins | sample 5204201 | NCBI WGS metagenome assembly WBZS01 (sample SAMN12344357, study PRJNA552823) | activated sludge metagenome | biome: Activated sludge suspended growth; feature: Nitrification reactor; material: Wastewater; isolation source: activated sludge from nitrification reactor of wastewater...
AAGGGCTATCGCCTCGTCGCCCTGCGCATCCTCACTCCGACCCGGGAGATGCTGGGCCAGCACTACGCCGAGCATGCCGAGAAGCCGTTCTTCGGTGAGCTCGTTGACTTCATGTCTTCCGGTCCGGTGACTGCGATCGTCATTGAGGGCAACCAGTGCATCGCCGGTTTCCGGTCCCTCGCCGGGACCACCGACCCGACGAAGGCCGCCCCCGGGACGATCCGCGGCGACCTCGGTCGCGACTGGGGTCAGGGCTCGACCGAAAACGTTGTCCACGGCTCGGACTCCCCGGAGTCGGCCGCCCGCGAGATGGCGATCTGGTTCCCCGACCTCTGATCGGTCGGTCTGGTCGTTCACCCGCCGGGAGCCGTGTGGCTCAGTCGGCGATCTCGTATGCCGCGAGCGTCGCTAACGCGTGAGCGTATTTGTCCTGCAGCCGGATTCGGGTTGCCTCGGGCAGCTTCGCCAGGCGCTCGGGCCCGCTGTTGTCGGCGATGTCGGCCCGCTTCACCCGCAGCGCCAACGGATCGGCCGCCACCCTCGCGTAGTAGGCGTCGCGTTCCTCATCGGCCCGCCGGGTGAGGGCATCGACAGCGGCGAGGACCGCTTCGGGGAAGCCCTCGGCCCGCAGGTCAGCCAGGGTCATCGACGTGTCCTCGACCACGTCGTGCAGCCAGGCGGTGGCCTCAGCCAGCGGGTCCCCGGCAACCGCAGCCGCGACCCGGGCGGGGTGCGCGGCATACGGGGCTCCGGCCTTGTCCACCTGCCCGGCGTGGGCCGCGCGGGCGAGCGTCTCGGCCCGGGCGGCGAGGTCCTTGTGGGGGATCATCCGATGTCCTTCGGCGTGGCCGACCGCTTCCCGCCGCCGGCGTTGGGGTGCTCGAGCCACCACTGGGTCGTGTCGATGATGGTCTCCTCAAGCGGGCGGGTCCAGTAGCTGAGCTCACGGCGCGCCTTGGCGGAGTCGACGGCATACCGGGCTTGGAGGGTGTCGAGGGCATACGGGGTGAACGTCGGCTTGCCCCGCCGGAACCGCGCCGTCGCGAGCGAGAGCCGAGCCGCCGCGTATGCCGCGGGCAGCGGCATACGCAGCACCGGCCCGCGCTTCCCGGCGGCGCGGATGACCTGGCGCGCGAGGTCGGTCACCTCGATGTGCGCGTTGCTCAGCAGGTAGACCTCGCCGCGGCGACCGAGGTCCAGCGCTTTGGCGAGACCGCTGCCGATGTCGCGGACGTCGGCGAAGTCATAGCCGCCGGGCACGGTCACCGCCACTCCGGTCCGGGCCCATTGGCGGATCTGGCCGCCGACTTCGCTGCGCAGGAAGTCGAACGGGCCGATGACCCCGCCCGGGCAGGCGACGACGACGTCGAGGTTGGTGGCGGCCAGGACCCGGCGGGTGGCCTCGGCCTTGGTGACCTCGTAAGGGGAGCCGGTCGTCGCCAAGGGGGTCGACTCGTCGATCACGCCCGCACCGTCGGGCGGGGCGAAGGCGTGCACGCTGCCGGCATACAGCAGTCTGGATACTCCCGCCGTCCGGCACGCGTCCAGGACGTTGACCGTGCCCTCGACGTTGATCCGACGGACCTGCTCGGCGCTGGCGTCGCCGATGCTGACGAGGGACGCCAGGTGGACGACTCTGTCGACACCTTGGAACGCGGCAACGAGCGTCTCAGGCCGGGTGATGTCGGCGCGGACTATGTCAACGCGAAGACCCTGCAGGGACGGCGGGTCGGCGCGGCGGTGGACCATCGCTCGCACCGGACCGACGCCCTTGGCGAGCAGTTCGCGGACCAGGACGTTGCCCAGGTGCCCGGCGGCGCCTGTCACGAGGATCACGTCGGCAGCATACGGTCGACAATGGAGGCATGCCCGCCGCCGAGTTCCGCGATCCGAGGTTGGAAGCCACGCTCGAACGGGCTTGGGCCCGCAGCCGCCTGTCGTTGCGGACTCGGGTCGAGCGGCTCACCGACAAGAGCTGGCACATCGCCCAATGCGCGGCGGCGGCGGGGGTCGGGTGGTGGTTCGCGTCCGGGGTGCTTGCGCATCCAATGCCCTTCTTCGCGCCCATTGTGGCCGTCATCTGCCTCGGGATGACCTATGGGCAGCGGTTGCGCCGCGTCGCCGAGGTGACCGTAGGCGTTGCCTTGGGGGTGGCGATCGCCGATGTCTTCGTGGGCTTCGTCGGGAGCGGCCCCTGGCAGGTGAGCGTCGTCGTGCTCGTGTCGATGTCGATCGCGTTGCTGCTCGATGCCGGCCAGTTGCTCGTCATGCAGTCGGCAGTTCAGTCGATCGCGGTCACGGTGCTCGTCCCCACCGGATCGGCGGCCTTCGGCCGGTGGCTGGACGCGGTCGTGGGGGGCGGGGTCGCGCTTGTGTTCGCGACGATCGTTCCTCGCGCGGCACTGCGCCAACCTCGGCGGCAGGCCGCCCACGTCGCCCGGACCATGGCGACCTTGGTGCGAGATGCCGCCCACAGCGCGCGCGAGGGTGACGTCGAGCGATCGGCTCGGGTCTTGGCCACGGCACGGGAGACCGACTCACTCATCCGGGAGCTGCAGGCCGCGGCCGACGAGGGCCTCTCGGTCATCGCGTCAACCCCCTTCAGGCGCACCGATGCCGGCAGTGTGCGGTCCATCGCGTCGATCGTCGAGCCGTTGGATCGGGCCCTGCGCAGCACCCGGGTCCTGGTGCGGCGGGTGAGCATCGCGGCATACCACGGCGTCGACGTGCCCGACGCGGTGGTGACGCTGCTGCACGACCTCGCGGACTCGATCGACATCCTGGACCGGGCCTGGGCGGAGAACCGCGCGGCGGAATTCGCCCGGCCGGGGTTCCTTGCGCTCGCGGAACGGACCGCGACCGTCGACCCGGACGGCTATCACACGACCGTCCTGCTGGCCCAGCTCCGCTCGCTCGTCGTCGACCTGCTTGAGCTCAGCGGCCTGGACCACGAGGAAGCCGTCGACGCCGTCCCGCCGCTGTCCGGTTGACTGCCGCTGCACCATGGCCCGCGACGGCGTATGCCGTTGCCCCAGTCAGTGGGTGTAGGTCTGGTCCAAGAGGTCGTCGCACACCTGGCGGGCCAGGCGCACCTGCATTGACTGCATCTCCGCCTGCACGGCCGAGAGCACCCCCGCCGACGGCCTGGCGGTGCCGGGCGTCGATCCCAGCCGGGTCAGCAGGTCGATCCGCAGCTCGGTCGGCGGGTGGGTGGCATCCCACCGATGTGTCGGGACCGGCGCGGGGACGACCGAGGCGGGGTCCGACTGGCGTCGGACCGCTCGCTCGGCGAGCAAGGCAAAGGGGTCCTCGCCCCGGCGGACCGCTGCAGCGGCAGCGGTGTGTAGCCCGACGACGTCGACCGACAGCGAGGAGGCCAGTCCTGCCGAACCAGCGGCCAGCGCTGCGCGGCGGTCCGCGAGGTATTCGCGGTACTGCCCGTCGTTGGCGGCGAGTCGCTCGAAGGCGAGCAGGGCGAGGAAGGGGGGGATCGCCAGGACTCGCAGGACCGCTCGGGTGACCCGCCCTTCGAAGGAAACGGTGAGGTCCTCGGAAGGTGACCTGAGAACCTCACGCAGCGGATCGACCGGGCCTGCATCTAGCATCATCGAAACGGTCCGGCGGAGGATCGAGGATGTGGCGTACTTCAGACGCCCTTGGGCTGTGTCTCGGCCAGCGAGGTGGCCGAGTTCGTGTCCCATCACACCCAGCCGTTCGTCCCAGGTCGAGGCGGCCCAGAACGGCAGCCCCAGCACCAGGGTGTCCTTCCCCCGCCACCCGAAGCGCCCGACATAGGCGTTGAACGAGGTGTCTACCCCGATCCGCTCGGGAGTCGGGGTGCCGACGGCTGCGGCCAGGTGGGCAACCACCTGGTGCAGGTGTGGCGTGGTGGACCGGTCCAGAACGGTGACATCGTCCGGAAGAGGGACGGGACGGGGGATGAGGAGTGCGGCGAGCACCAACCACCCGATGACGACCAGGACCCAGGCCACGACGCCGGTGGCGTGCGCCGTCGCCCAGACCATGCCGACTACCGTTGCGGCGATCACGGCAAGCACGCCGACGGCGAAGACGAGTGGAGCGGTCATCCGAGGCGGCTGCACCGGCCCGAATCCCGCTTCCACAAGCCGAGCGTGCATCCGGCGAGCGGCGTCGTCGACACTGCGTTGCAGCTGACTGCGCATCCATCCAGCGATCGACATGAGCGTCCCCTGTCTCGTCCGAACTCAGCGCTGGTGGGGTCCGCTCGTTCCTCGCGTCCCCCAGTTGCGCTTGATCGTCAGCGGCCTTGGCATGGGGCCGCTTCCTCAGCGCTGGTGGGGTCCGCTCGTTCCTCGCGTCCCCCAGCTGCGCTTGATCGTCAGCGGCCGAGACGAGCGTAGACCTGCTCAGTCGCGGCCTTGGTCGTGCGCCACCAGGCTTCGTTCGCGGCATACCAGTCAATCGTCTGGCGCAACCCGGCGCGGATGTCCTGGTAGCGCGGTGCCCAGCCGGTCTCGGCGCGCAGCTTGCTCGAGTCGATGGCATAGCGCAGGTCGTGCCCCGGACGGTCGTTGACGTGCTCGAACCAGTCGGCGGGCCTGCCCATGAGCTCCAGCAGCAACGCGATGATCTCGCGGTTGTTGCGTTCGCCGTCCGCGCCGATGAGGTAGGTCTCGCCCAACCGGCCGCGCTCGATGATCGCGATGACGGCGTCGTTGTGGTCATCGACATGGATCCAGTCGCGGACGTTGGCGCCAGCGCCGTAGAGCTTCGGGCGGACCCCGTCGAGGATCCCGGTGATCTGGCGGGGGATGAACTTCTCGACGTGCTGGCGCGGTCCGTAGTTGTTCGAGCAGTTCGACAAGGTCGCCTCGATGCGGAACGACCGGATCCAGGCCCGGACCAGCAAATCGGCGGCACCCTTGCTCGCCGAATAGGGGGAGGATGGGTTGAGCGGCGTGGACTCGGTGAACCGGGCCGGGTCGTCGAGCTCGAGGTCTCCGTAGACCTCGTCGGTCGAGATGTGGTGGATCCGCTTGCCGTGCTTGCGAACTGCTTCCAGCAGCCGGTAGGTGCCGATGATGTTCGACTCCATGAACGGCCACGGGTTGTCCAGCGAGTTGTCGTTGTGCGACTCGGCGGCGAAGTGGACGACGAGGTCGGTCGCGGCGACGAGGCCCTCGACGAGGTCGGCGTCGGCGATCGATCCTTCGACGAACTCGATCTGCCCCTCGACGGGGGCGAGGGAGGCCCGGTTGCCGGCGTAGGTGAGGGCGTCGAGCACCGTCACCTCCCAGTCGGGTCGGGTCTCGCGCACGCGCAGAACGAAGTTGGCGCCGATGAAACCGGCGCCGCCGGTGACGAGGACCTTCATGTCGGGATCTCCTGGGGTTGGGTGGGGTCAGCGGGGGTTGGCACGGCCCGTAGGCCGGGCGGTTCGGGGGTGCTCGCCGAAGGCCCGGAGTTGAACTCCACCTCCAAGGCGAATCGGTGCGCCAGATAACGGTGGTCGGACAGAGCGAGGGGTATGCCGTCCGCCCCCGTCGCGACCCGGCGCACCAGGAGCAGGGGCACGCCCGTTGCCGTGCCAAGCAACTCGGCATCGGCAGCGCTGGCCAATCCGGCGGTGATGGTCTGGCGGACCGTGGCAATGGCATGCCCGGCCCGGTCAAGGCTGGCCCATAACCCCGGGTCGGCAGCGTCGAGGCGGCTGAGCCGACCGGCATACTCCTGGGGCACCCATTCGTGGGCGACGTCCAGGGCTTCGCCGTCGACCCGGCGCACCGATCGGACGTGCAGGACCGAGGCTCCCGCCGGGATCCGCAAGACCGCGGCGACCGGCACGGGAGCCGGGAGGAAGGAGAAGTCGGCAACCTCGCGGCATACCGTGGCGCCCGACTCGGCCAGCGCGGAACCGGCGTGCCGGAAGGTGCCCAGGGCGAGCCGCTGGTGGTATGCCGTGCCAGTGAGGAACCAGCCCGCCCCGTGCCGCGCCGTGACCAGGCCCTCGTCGCGCAGGGTCTCCAGGGCGCGACGAACCGTCGGCCGGGACACCCCATAGCGGGCGCAGAGCTCGGACTCGGACTCCAAGGCGCCGTGCGCGCCGATGTCGCCCAGGGCGACCCGCTCGCGCAGGTCGTGGGCGATGGCAGCGAACCGAGAACTTGTCATTGACTTGTAATATACACACCCTCGATGGCTTGGGCACGGTGGGGCACCTACGATGAGCGTCATGACGCGTTTCAGGGGGTTGGTCGCCAGTCTTGCGCTGGTGCCGCTGCTGTCTGGTTGTCTGATCGTCAGCGCCCTCGGGATGGCCAACGGTCAGGCTCCGGCGGCCGCCGGTCCGTCGGCGACCTCAGCAACCCCGGCGAGCGGGAGTTCCAGCGCATCGTCAGCCAGTTCGAGCGCGTCGAGCAGCAGCTCCACGACGTCGGTGACATCGGCGACGACTCCACCGGCGCCTGCGGCCCCTCCCGCCCTGCCCGCCGGGACCAGATGGGCCACGTTCGACGACCAGCAGGTGCGCTTCGCCGTCGCGTCGGCATGGATCGAGATCAACCCCGCAACGATGCAGACGGCGGCGACGATCCCTGCCGACGTCAAGGCACTGGCCAAGAAGCTGGGCCTGAGTGCCACCGAGTTGGTCAAACGCTTCGACGATGTGGACCTGGCCTATCTCGCCATGCCCGTCGGGGGCTATTCGACCAACCTCGCCATCCTGAGCGCAAACACCGGCTCGCTTCCGGACGACGAGTGGGTGAAGGACACCTATTCGGCGAATGGGAAACTCAAGATCCTGGGGATTGAGCGGATGCCGACCCCTGTTGGAGATGGAATGCGCATCAGTGCCTCGGGCAGCGTGAGAAGCATGTCCATCGCGGCGGCGACGATCATCGTGGATGTCGGCCGCGACTGCGTCATCTTCGAGATCGCCGGCCGAAAGCGCGCCGATGTCGATCAGGCCGCCGCAACCCTGCTGTCGACGCTCCACTCGATCTGAGGTCTGCTCCCGTGCCGTGGTGGCTGGTCCTGCTCGGCGTTGCCGCGGTCTTCTCATGGATCTCGGTCACGATTCTGATCCGCAATAACCCCGACGAGGAGTTGGGTTGGTTCAGATCCCCCTCGGTCGCTCCGCTGTCGCAGGTGTGGTTCCTTGGCGGTGGGGTCGCGTGTGCCTGGCTGGGCGGGTCGTATGCCGCGGACACCCCCATGGGCGGGTGGGCCTACCCGCTGGCAGCGCTTGTCGTCCTCGTGCCGTGGGGGATCGTCCGCTGGGGGCATAACCGCAGCCTGAAGTGACGGTCTCAGCCGATCGCTGCCCATCGGCGTGTATCTCCGGGCTCGTGAACGGGTCTTTGTGGGAAACAATCGTCGACTCCCCGGCAGGAGAGCCCACATGGCCGTCGCGCTCCAACCGATCCGCTCCAAGGCTGCGGCCCACGTGCCCGCCAATCCGGCAACGCCCTATCTGGACCTGGATCTGGGAATCGCGCTCGATCAGTTCGTCGCGTTGGCCGCGGCGTTGCCGGGGACGGCAATCCACTATGCCGTCAAGGCCAACCCGCACCCGGACCTCTTGCGCGCCCTGTATGCCGCGGGCAGCCGTTTCGATGTCGCCTCACCGGCGGAGGTCGCCGGCGCCCTGCAGGCCGGGGCACATCCCGAGGACCTCGTCTACAGCAATCCGGTGAAGCGCCGGGCGGATGTGCACACGGCATACGCCATGGGGGTTCGGCTGTTTGTCGTGGACTCTCCCGAGGAGACCGCCAAGGTGGCCAAGGCAGCCCCCGGTGCAGCCGTCCTCGTCCGGCTCGTGACGTCGGGCGAAGGCTCGGACTGGCCGCTCTCGCGCAAATACGGCTGCTCGACCCCGGAGTGCATCCAGGTGTTGCTGGAGGCCGACCGGCTCGGGCTCGATGCAGCCGGTGTCGCCTTCCACGTCGGGTCACAACAGCGTGATCCGCAGGCCTGGCGAAGCCCGATCCTCGCAGCCGGGCGGATCTTCCAAGCCGTCCGTCACGCCGGTCTCACCCCGCGGCTGTTGGACATCGGCGGGGGATTCCCGGCCCTGCATGAGGGCCATCACCCGTCGTTCGCCACCTACGGCGAGGCGATCCAAGCCGCGCTGACCGAGGCCTTTGGCGCGGACCGGCCGGTGACCCTGGCCGAGCCCGGCCGCGGGATCGTCGGCGACGCGGGGACGCTCGTCGCGTCCGTCGTCACGGTGTTGCAACGTGGCCCGGTCCGGTGGGTGTACCTCGACGCGGGTGTCTACACCGGTCTGGTCGAAACGCTCGACGAAGCGATCCGCTACCGACTGGTCACCTCGGCTGACGGCGGCCCAACCGGCCCGGCGGTCCTTGCCGGCCCCACCTGTGACAGTGCCGATGTCCTCTACGAACGCACCCCGGTCCAGCTGCCGCTTGCCCTGGCCGAGGGCGACACGGTCCACCTGCTGTCGGCAGGGGCCTACACCACGTGCTACTCGACGGTGGGTTTCAACGGGTTCGCGCCCCTGCCCACGCGCCTGGTGTCCGGTCCGGTCCGCTCATGAACCGGCAGGTTTGGCGAGTCATCGGCTCGCATGCCGGTGCTGCCGTCGGCATGGGCTTGCCGTGGCCGATGCTCCTCATCGTCGTGGAGGACTCGACGACCTCGCACGTGCTGCTCGGGTTGGCCGGTGCCGCTCGACTCGCACCCTACGTTGCTCTGTCGTGGCTCTCGGGACGACTGGCCGACCGGCGGGAGCGGGCTCGGATCGTCCGGCTATCGCTATGGGCGAGGCTGGGCTTCCTGCTGGCGTGTGCCGGTGCGCTGGCGGCCGGCTCGCACGTGCTGGCGGTGCTGGCCGCGACCGCCGCGATCGTCGCCGGCACACCGGCATACCCTGCCCTGGCCGCTGGTATGCCGCGCCTGGCCGGACCGGCGACCGCGCGAGCGACCAGCCTGCTCGTCACTGTCGAAGTCGCCTCGTTCGTCGTCGGGCCGGCCATCGGCGGGTTGTTCGTGGGACGGCTACCCCATGGGTGGGTCGCCCTCGCCGGAGCGTTGCTCGTCGTCGCGTCGATCGTCGCCTTCGGGCGGATCGCCATGCCAGCGCCCGATGTGGCGGGAGCGGATCTGGCTGGTCGCGGGGTGTGGAGCTTGCTGCGAGGCAACTCCTCAGCCCGGCACGCTCTGGCCGTCGTTGCTGTCGTCAACGCGTTGTTGAGTGTTCTTGGCTTGTTGCTGCTCCAACTCGCGCACGAGGTCTGGGCGTCGGGGGACGAGGGTTTCGGGGTGGCGACGGCGGTCCTGGGGTTCGGGGCGCTGGGTGCTCCCGCCTTCGCCCACACCCGGACCATGAGCTCGGGCCGAGCGTGCTTGCTGACGTTGGCTGGGGCGGCGGCTGCCTTCGCAATCCTTCCGGGCGGGCCTGCGTCGCTGTGTGCGCTCGCGGTCATCGGGGCGGTGGCCGTCTGCTGTGAGAACGTCGCCACCGCGGTGCTGCAGACCTCGGTGCCCGATGAGCTCCGGGCCAGTGTGCTCGGCCTGGGCGACACGGTGATGGTCGGGGCCGCGCTCGTCGCTGCGGTCGCGACGCCGTGGCTGGGCGATCAGCTTGGCCCGGTCACCCTCGTCTTGCTCGTCGCCGCGGGGACCGGCGCGCTGGCTCTGTCGTGGAGTTCGCTGCCGCCACCGACGGCGGGGGTGGCCGAAGACCCAGGCGGCGAGCAGCAGTCAGACGCAGGTGAGGAGCATCGACGCGAGCGCGTCCCGCTCCGGGAGCGTCACGGTGAGCCGGTAGGTGGCCTTCACGGCCACAAAGGCGCGCGCATAGTCACACTGCTGCGCGGTGGGCGGCGCCCACGTCTCCGGCCCAGCGTGGTTCTTGGTGAAGTTCACATCGCCCCCGACCGCGCGTAGTTCGGGTGCAGCCAGGTCATTGGCGAAGGCCACCCGCTGAGCGTCGGTCCAGTCCCGCGCACCCGACACCCACGCGTTGTAGAGCGGGACGAGGTGGTCGATCTGGATGCGCTGGGCCTGGCTGGGGTCCTTGAGGTTGCTGAAGGTCATCGTGGCGCCCGTATAGGGGTCGATCCAGCTCCCGCTGATGGCCTCCGCGCAGGTCTTGTCGTGCGCCGCGATCCGCCGAGTGGTCACGGTGGCCGCTTGGCGGACGAGGACGTCCTGCCGGGTCGAGCAGCCGTTGCGATCCAGGTCCGGCCAGGTGTCCGGGCCGAACCGCCCACGGCAGTAGGTGTCGCCTCCGCTGCGGGGGGCGACCGGCAAGCCCGCAAGTGCCGTTCGTGCGGCGACGGCGTCCGGCACCGGACGCTGGTCGTGCGCTTGCACCGGTATGCCGTCCACAGAGGCGGGCGCACACTCGGCACCCGACTCGGCCGGAACCGCCCGACCGGGTGCCGAGCCCGGCGTCGGGCCGGAGGTCGGCGCCACGCTCGCGGCGGGTGGGTCGTGCCGAGGTAACCACACGGCATACCCGATGGCAGCCAGGACGCACAGCAGGACCACGCCTGCGAGCCACCCGCGCAAGCGCCGATGCCTCTCGCGCACCGCCACGAGCCCGAGGGTAGCCCCCAGGCCTCGGCAAAGTCGTTCACAAGGTGGCCACAAGTGTGATCGGGCGTCGGCTGTCGGCAGCGTGACGTCGTAGTCCGGCTGCGATGCGGGTCCAGTCGGCCAGGCGCAGGAGGCTGATGGCGGTGTTGCGCAGGGTGGCCATGACGTGTGGTCCGTTGCCGACACGCAGTTGGTATCGGTCTTCCCCCGTATGCGGGCGTGTGCGGGAGGTACCCCCAGTCGAAGGTGAGTGGTCGCGGGAGGAATCATTCTGCCCTTCCCTTACGCGAAAGTAGCGTCACGTCCAAGCGCCCAAACTCTCAAGGCTTGCTGACGAAGGTGATCGGAGTAGCCACTCTGTCCTGGTTCGCTGACATCCTTGGGGCGACCCTGGGCGGAGGGCACGTTCTCAAGCCCAATAGCGCTACTCCAAATGCTGGTCGCGGTTGCAATTGTTCGACCTTGTCTTCGCTGCCCCTATCGTTCCTGCTGCCCCTCTTGATCGTTTTTGCCCACGAACAAGGAGCACCGGTCCGACACATCGCTATTGGCGCCAGCGCTGCGAAGCTCGTGGCCTATTCAGGGAACTTCATGCTCTTGGAACAGCCATCCCGCCGTCGTTGCGCCATTTGGACACTCTTGGCGTGGGGGCCGCAACCGCCTGGGCGCCCTGGACAGCGGTTCAGCAGCAGCGCGTCTTGGGAAGGCGTTTCGGAGTCACAGGCTGTGTCACCGCCCAGGGAATCGCAATGCCGGCGAGACAAGCGGCGATAACAGGTGGTGCGAGCAGCCAACCGACGGGTGCGCCGAATAACAACCACGTGCCCAACAAGACGACGGCTGAGGCAAGAACACTTGCGGATGCACCAATAGCTGATGGACCCGCGCCTCCCTGCACAATGCCGTCGATGGATGCGGCGATAAGCACTCCGGCCAGCGTGCCAAGTAGAAGACCAAAGAAACTTCCGAGAAGGGTTGCCATCGGATCTACGACATGTCCAAATAGGCCGCCCGAAAGGGTCCCACACGCTGCGCCAGCAATGATCGACCTCTTGAAGACCTCCCGTCGAGGGCGAGGTATCCGCGGCGTGCCCCGTCTCGTCATTCGCCACCGCCATCCGCGTAATCCGTCTCGTCGGACTGCGTCTAGAATAGTAACGTTCTATGGCGAACGCAACGGTGCGTCGCCGCCGACGGTGTGGCACACCCTGGACGAAGTTGCGACCGGGACCGACACGTGTGGGCACAGTTTTCTGATGGCATTCCTGCGTCCAAGGCTGCTCAGACTGACCTCGGCGAGGTCATCACACTCGATGTCGACGCCACGATCGTGGTCGCGCACTCGGAGAAGGGGAACGCCGCAGCGAGCCGGCTCAGGGCGCGTCCGCGCGCGTCACCCGACAGCGGTTCAACTACGGTGCACCGCGTCGGCAGCGACGGCGGCTCATGCCCGGCACTCGATGCGACTGTCCATGACGTGAGACCCCGCCGGTTGTGCAGGTCAGTGGGCGGCATACCCTGCGAGCAACCCCTCGCACCCCGACAGTGGACGGTGACCGGTGATCGTTCCCTTTGGCTCCCACACGCCGCAGGTCGCGCCGACCGCATGGGTCGCGCCGACCGCGACGGTCATCGGCAATGTCGTCATCGAAGAGGGGGCGAGCATCTGGTACGGCGTGGTGATCCGCGCGGACCGGGCCCGGATCCGGATCGGGGCGCGCTCCAACGTGCAGGACAACGCGATCTTCCACGCCGATCCCGGAGCACCGGTCGACCTCGGCGCTGACGTGACCGTTGGTCATGGAGCGATCGTCCACGGCGCCACGGTGGAGGACGGGTGCCTTGTCGGGATGGGGTCGACGCTGCTCAATAACGCTGTCGTGGGCGCGGGTTCGCTCGTTGCAGCCTCGGCACTGGTCCGCGAGGGACAGGCGATCCCACCTGGATCGATGGTCGCCGGGGTGCCTGCGAAGGTCCTCGGTCCGGTCCCCGATGGGTTCGCTGAGCGGGTGGCGTTCAGCGTCGCGGCATACGAGCAGCTGAGGGACGAGCACCGTGAGGGCACCGGAGAGGCCACCCAATAGGCTTGGCCCATGGCTGACTTCGACGTCGTTGTCCTTGGTGCGGGTCCGGGTGGTTATGTCGCGGCGATCCGCTGCGCGCAACTGGGGCTGAAGGCCGCCGTGGTGGAGGAGAAGTACTGGGGCGGGGTCTGCCTGAACGTCGGCTGCATCCCCAGCAAGGCGTTGCTCAAGAACGCCGAGCTCGCCCACGTGCTCATCCACGAGAAGGCCAAGTACGGCATCGAGGGTGACGCAACGATGTCCTACGCGCCGACCCACGCCCGCTCGCGGCAGGTGTCCGCCGGCATCGTCAAAGGCGTCCATTTCCTCATGAAGAAGAACAAGATCGAGGAGATCAACGGCTGGGGCACGCTCACCGGCCCGACTTCGATGGACGTCAAGGGCGCCGACGGATCGGTCCGCTCGATCACCTTCGACAACCTCATCATCGCCACCGGCTCGGTGACCCGGATGATCCCCGGCGTGCAGGTCAGCGCCAACGTCGTCACCTACGAGGAGCAGATCCTCGACCCCAACCTCCCCGGCTCGATCATCATCGCGGGCTCCGGGGCGATCGGTGTCGAGTTCGCTTATGTCATGCGCAATTTCGGCGTCGACGTGACGATCGTCGAGTTCCTCGACCGGATGGTGCCGACCGAGGACGCCGACGTCTCCAAGGAGCTGGCCAAGCACTACAAGAAGCTCGGCGTCAAGGTCATGCTCGGCACCAAGGTCGAGGCCGTCGAAGACACCGGTTCCGGCGTGCGGGTCACCGTGTCCCCGGCCGCCGGAGGCGAGTCGAGCGTGTTGGAGGCCGACCGACTGCTGTCCGCGATCGGTTTCGCTCCGCGCGTGCACGGTTTTGGCCTCGAGTCGACCGGCGTGGCGCTCACCGACCGCGGGGCCATCGCCATCGACGGCCGCGGTCGCACCAACGTCCCGGGGGTCTACGCCATCGGTGACGTCACCGCCAAGATGATGCTTGCCCACGTCGCCGAGGCGATGGGAATCGTCGCCGCCGAGACGATCGCGGGTGCCGAGACGATGGAGATCGACTTCACCTTCATCCCGCGCGCCACCTACTGCCAGCCGCAGATCGGCTCGATGGGCCTGTCCGAGGCGCAGGCCAAGGACAAGGGGTATGCCGTCAAGACGGCCACCTTCCCGTTCGCCGCCAACGGCAAGGCGCAGGGCCTGGGCGACGCGGTCGGCTTCGTCAAGATCGTCGCCGATGCCGAGCACAACGAGATCCTCGGCGCCCACATGATCGGCCCTGACGTCACCGAGTTGCTGCCCGTCCTCAACGCCGCCCAGACCTGGGACCTCACGGCCGACGAGCTGTCGCGGGTCGTCTTCGCCCACCCGACGTTGGGCGAGGCGGTCAAGGAGGCCCTGCACGGCATCGCTGGCCACATGGTCAACCTCTGAGCGGCTCCGACCGAACGCGGTCTTCCTCGTCGGCAGGCGCGCTCGGCGTCGACTAACGGGGCGCAAGCGCACCAACTCGTCAGCGCAGCAACTCGTCAGCGCGACGACTCGTCAACACCACCCGGCAAAATCACGTGCCCTCGTTGGCGCACTACTGCGCATCCCGTAGTAGTATTCATCGCAGAGGAGCGCCTGCGCTCCGCTCGCCGGACGATGGAGGAGCGATGGAGACCACCCAACTGGTCAAGGGGGTGCTGGACATGGCGGTCCTCGCTGTCGTCGCAGCCGAGGACGGCTACGGCTACGACGTGGTGCGTCGGTTACGCGCCGCGGGGCTTGAGGACGTCGGTGACGCCTCGGTCTATGGCACGCTGCGCCGACTGTTCAACGCCGGGGCGCTGACTTCCTACGTCGTGCCCAGCGAGGAGGGGCCGCACCGCAAGTACTACGGCATCAACGGCCAGGGCAGACACATGCTTGAGCTGCAAGGCAAGACGTGGCGCAACTTCAGCGCCACGATGGAAGATCTGCTGACCACGGCGGAGGCGTCACGATGAGCACGGCCACCCACCCGAGCACTCCAGCTGAGGCGTCCGGCCCGGCCGCCTCGGATCAGGTCGACAGTTACGTCCAGGCCGTGCGTGCGGCCCTGTCCGACCTTCCGAGCGAAGAGGTCGAGGACCTCACCGCGGGCATGGACGCCGACCTCGCCGAGCTGCTCGCCGAGCGCGGCGGTCCCCTCGAGGTGGTGCTGGGATCCCCTCAGGTGTATGCCGCCGAGCTGCGTTCCGCTGCGGGGCTTCCGGAGGCGGCGGGAGGTGGGCGCCGCCCGATCAGCCTTCGGGCCTGGGCGCGGGCCTGGTCACAGCGGTTGCGCGCGCAGACCGAGCAAAGGCCCTGGGTAGCGAGCCTCGTGCGCGGCGTGGTGGCGATCCGTCCTGCCTGGTGGGTCCTGCGCGGACTCATAGCCGCGTGGGCCGTCGCCGGGCTGCTGGGACTTCACGGCGCGGCGCTGGTGCCCGGGGACCCGAGGATGATGCTGTTGTCGATCGTGGGTGTCGGCGGCAGCGTGGCGTTGGCCCGTGGGCTGTGGGCATCGGCGCTGACGCGCTCCCTCATGCGGATCGGCAACGTCCTGGCCGTCCTGCTGCTGCTGCCGGCCATGGGTTCGTCGCAGCCCTCCTTCGTCTACGTCGGCACGGAGGCCAACCACAGTCCCACGGAGGGGTTGACCTTCAACGGTCGACCGGTCGAGAACGTCTTCGTCTACGACGCCTCCGGCGCTCGGCTGAGCGACGTTCGGCTCTTTGATGACCAGGGCCGATCCCTGGTGCTCAGCCCCGAGGTGGGGGAGTGGTCGACGTGGGCCGGGCGGCGCGATGTCACCGGCCAGCGCTGGACCAACGTGTTCCCCGTGGCGTGGCCGCCCGGAGCGGACCCCTGGACCCGCGACCCGGGCACCCAGTCCGATCCGACCTGGCATCCCCCGATGACGATGCCGGCGCTCGGCCAGTCGACCGCCAACGGCACTCCCACCGCCACAGTGGCCGTCACTCCACAGACGACGGCTACGGCAACATCAACGGCACCATCAACGGCAACCGGCACAGCGGCCGCAACGGCGACCGCCAGCTCGCCACCCTCGGCGACCTCGACGCGCGCTCCGTGATCCCGGCGGCACCGGCCGGTTGACCTGATCCGGACGCGAAGAAGGCCTGTCGGTGGGTGAGGTTAGGGTGACCTCACCACATCGAGGAAAGGGCTGGGCATGAGCATTCACGAAGGCAGTTGGGCACCGGGCACGCCGTGTTGGGTCGACATCTCGGTGCCGGATCTGGCCCGCAGCCAGGCGTTCTACCGGGCCGTGCTCGGCTGGGAGTTCACCGAGGGAGCCGAGGAGTTCGGTGGCTACACGACCGCCCTGGTCAACGGCCGCGGCGCCGCTGGCATGTCCCCGCCGATGCCGGGGGCCGAACCAGTGCCTGCCTTCTGGACGGTCTACCTCGCCACGACCGACTCGGCCGCCACCGAGGCTGCCATCACGGCGGCCGGTGGTCGGGTGATGTTCCCGACGATGACGATCGGGGACCTGGGCGCCATGGGGGTCTATACCGATCCGACCGGCGCGGTGTTCGGCACCTGGCAGTCAGGTCAGCACACCGGCTACGACGTGGCCAACGAGCCGGGAGCCGTGACCTGGTGCGAAGCCATGGTCGGCGACTTCGAGGCAGGCAAGGCGTTCTACACCGAAGTGTTCGGCTACACCTACACCGACATGTCCGCTGAGGGCATGGCCTACGCCATGTTCTCGGTGCCAGAGGGCGAGCAACCGGCAGGAGGGATCGGGCACGAGACCGGTCGCCCACCCTACTGGTCGGTGACCTTCGAGGTGGACGGCACCGATGCGGCAGTCCAGCGGGTTCGAGACAACGGCGGGACAGTGATCGCGGAGCCGTTCGACTTCGAGTACGGCCGGATCGCGATCGTTGCCGGACCGGACGGCGAGCCGTTCGGCGTCATCACCAGCGCACCGATGCCCGCCTGAGCCGCCACACTGGCGGGGTGTTCGCCGACGACCTCGGGTATGCCGTCCCCCTCACCTCCCCGGTCCGCCGGGTGGTGAGCCTGGTCCCGTCCCTGACCGAGGCCATCGCCGTCAGCGCCCCCGGCCTGCTCGTCGGTGCGACCGACTGGTGCGTGCACCCGGACGACCTAGCTGTCGTCCGGGTGCGCGGCACCAAGAACCCGGACATCGAGACGATCGTCCGACTCGCTCCTGACCTGGTCGTCGCGAGCGAGGAGGAAAACCGCGAGGCCGACGTCGTCGCGCTCCGGGCTGCGGGAATCCCTGTGTGGGTGACCGACATTCGCACCGTCGACGGTGCCTTCGAGTCCATCGAACGGCTGCTGGACGGGCTCAGCGCCCCGGACCGCGAGTGGCTGGCTGCCGCCCGTGACGCGTGGAGAGACCCGGAGTCGGGGACGGCGGCATACCGGCGGCGGGCTGTCGTCGCGATCTGGCGACGGCCGTGGATGTTCCTCGGGCGGGACACCTACGCAGGCGACGTGCTGCGCCGGCTCGGGGTCGACAATGTCCTGGCCGGGCATGCCGAGCGCTACCCGCGGATCGATCTCGCCGACCTGCCACCGCACGACCTCGTCGTCCTGCCGGACGAGCCCTATGCCTTCGCCGCCACGGACGGACCGGAGGCCTTCGGCGACACGGCCACGGCCCTCGTCAACGGTCAGGCGCTCACCTGGTATGGCCCGCGGATGATCTCGGCACCCGTGGAGCTGTCGCGCCAACTGACACGGTGACCACCGGCGCCCGCGAAGGGCTAGGGTCACGACGGAGGTGAGGGTATGGCGTCGTTAGGCAGCCTCACCCGGGTGACCGTCCCGCACCCGTGGCTCCTGGCGCCCTGGGGGGCACCCCACGCCACCAGACCTGACCTGACCTAGCCGCGTTCGGACCCGGGTGACGGCCGCCCGCAGACAGGAGAAGGGCCTCGGGACGTATGAGGTTCCGAGGCCCTTCCTGGCGCTCGACCGAAGCCGACCGCCGCGCGTCGAACTCTAGGCTCGACGCCGCCGACCCGAAGGCCGGGCAGTCACGGACCGAAGCCCGGACAGGTGGCCGAACCGAGGTTCGACCGATCGCCTGGCGCCTCGAATCCGCTACTCCCGGAGGAGTTTTGGAGCGATGGTGGCGCCTTGCTCGCCTCCGGCGAACCGGCTGCGTAGGGATAGTTCTAGTCCCCTTCCAGCCGTTGCGCAAGAGGGATTTCGACGGCCCCGGCGTGTCGTCGCGACACGCCGCGCAGGTCGTCCCAGGTCCCGTTTGGCAAGACGCGCGTCCAGCATTCGGCGCGCCGGCTGAGAGGATTCCGGTATGCCGTCCGCCCTCCCCGATGGGGATCCCGCCCCCTCCTCGGGACGGCTGCCGACCAGCGCCCTGGAGAGGATCGCGGCCGCTCCTTTCGGGATCTACGTCCACGTGCCGTTCTGCCGGGTGCGCTGTGGTTACTGCGACTTCAACACCTATGCGTTGCCGGAGCTGGGCGAGTCGTCCGGCGTGCAGGTCGGCGGGTATGTCGATCTCGTCCTGCGGGAGCTGGACCTGGCTGTCGACGTGCTGGCGGCCGGAGACGTCCCGGGCGTCGGAGGTGTCGCGCCCGCGCCGCCGCCCGTCCAGACGGTGTTCGTCGGCGGTGGCACCCCGACCGTGCTCCCGGCGGCCGACCTCGCACGGGTGGTGCACGGCATACGGGATC
>WBZS01001503.1_pt1 | contig 18308 bp, 40 predicted proteins | sample 5204201 | NCBI WGS metagenome assembly WBZS01 (sample SAMN12344357, study PRJNA552823) | activated sludge metagenome | biome: Activated sludge suspended growth; feature: Nitrification reactor; material: Wastewater; isolation source: activated sludge from nitrification reactor of wastewater...
ATTTCTTCCGAAGCGGTGGTGCGGGTGGTCAAGCCGTGAACAAAGTGGAGACCGCTGTTCGCGTGACCCACAAACCGAGCGGTCTTATCATCACTTGCCAGCAGGCAAGAGAACAGCGAGAGAACAGGGACATCGCTTTGAAAATGCTGAGATCCAAGCTATACGACATAGAGATTCAAAAGAAGCGAAGCGAAGTGGAGGACGCAAGGAACAATGCAGATGAAGTTTCTTTCGGAAGCCAGATCCGAAGCTATGTATTGAGTGGAATGAGGATGGTGAAAGATCATCGTACTTCCATGTGTACAAGCAATGTGGATATGGTTCTTAACGGAGACTTAAGCCAGTTCATGAAAAAGTTCCTTCTTGCCAAGAAAACCGCGCCAGCATTGAAGAAAACTTAACGTTGGGATCTGGTTTCAAAACCAGCGATTTCACTGCCGACCTGTTGTATTTATTGAAAACAACAGGATCATGTTCCAACGTTCCGTTAAAAATCCGAGTGTGCTCTTCTTGCTGAAGCAGAGAAGCACATACGGTGGAGGGTACTCTCAGAGTCTCTCTTCAGGACTTTTCAATTCCGCCACCATGGTGTCCAACATGCTGCTGGCCAACGGAGTATTCTCTAAGGTGGTCGAGGTGGTGGACAACAATGCGATCGATCGCGAGGTAAGGCATTACAAGCCTTCGCACGTGATCATCGAGGCTCTATGGGTTGTCCCATCGAAGTTCGAGGTGTTGCAGAAGCTGTATCCATCCATCAAGTGGATCGTTCGCGTGCATTCCGAAGTTCCCTTCCTTGCCAATGAAGGCATCGCCATGGAATGGTTGTCCGAGTACGTGAAGTACAAGAACGTTTACATTTCCTTCAACTCCAAGCGTACCAATAATGAAATGACCGAATACGTTGCCAACAAGTTCGGGCCTTTCCTTGCTGAGAAGGTCGTGTACCTTCCGAACTATTACGATTTGGATGGCAACAAGAGTACCGAGTGCGAGCCAGAGCGCCAGTACACGGGCTGCCCTTGCGGCAATCCTGATTGCGCCCTGAAGGACCAGTGGCCTGACTTTGGGCTGCACATTGGTTGCTTCGGTGCCATTCGTCCGATGAAGAACCACCTTCTGCAAGCCGTCGCTGCAATGCGCGTAGGCGATCTGTTGGGTAAGAAGGTCTACTTCCACATCAACACCAAGCGTATGGAGAACCGTGGTGAGCCAGTGTTGAAGAACTTGAGGAATCTCTTCAAGGGAACCGACCACGTGCTCGTTGAACATGGCTGGATGGAAAGGGACAACTTCCTTGCCGTTGCACGCCGCATGCACCTCGGTATGCAGGTCTCATTCTCTGAGACCTTCAACATCGTGGCTGCTGACATGGTATCACAGGATGTTCCCGTGGTGGTCTCCAACGAGATCGAGTTCGTTGCTCCGATCTTCAAGGCGAACAAGACCAGTTCGATGAGCATGATGCTCAGCATGTTGTTCACCCTTGCTGCTTCCAAGCTGAAGCTGCACAAGATGAATGAATTGTTGCTGAAGCTATCTGGTGCTTTCGCAAGACGTGTGTGGTTGGACTTCCTGTACTGCCACTAAGAGACACATAACGTCGTAAGAGAGCGGGCCTGATGAAGGCCCGCTCTTGTTAGTGGACTATAATTCGTTGGCCGTCCGATAATGTTACATTAACGGTTTCAATATGTTTGGTCGTTACGTTGTCTCTCAAGAATCTTTCCTTGTATAATGCAATGACCTTCAGTGCATCTTCATGTGTCAAGCATGGGATGTCGCGTGATCGGCTGTGATCCACTCGCATGAATCCCTTATGGTTTGGTTCGATATAGAGAAAGTTTTGTTCAGAATTAAGGACCCATCGTCCAGTCGGTTCACCCCAACCTTGCATCACATCGTACCCACCATATCCATATAATGGATTGTAAATTTCATCATGTATTCGATTTCTGTTGTGGGGAGACACATCCTTAGTCCTTCTTTCTTGCCAAATCTTTTCTGTTATGATAACAACTGGAAAATAATATCCACTCAAAGGTTGATGCTCAATTTCGAACTTGTAAGTGGCTTGAAGCTTATGTACATGAGGTCCCTTACCCCAATCATGCCCTTTCTTGATAGCAAACTCAAGAGCATATTGTTCGCGTGTTCTGCGAAGAAACCCCCACAATAATCTGAGCCAATTTCTGAACTCGGCCAACATGATTGCTATTGATGCGGTATGTATTCGGTGTGTTCAACGTTAAAGCTGAACAACAGATTTTTGTATTCTTTCGGTTGAGCGTTGACGAATTCAATGAACTGTTCCTCGCTTGTTATTTCAAGTCCGAGTTCATCTGTATTGTTAGCCCATGAATCGCCATCATCTATGTCATGCAACAGTTTGTAAACAGCTTGCAGATTGTGAGGATCTACAACACGGATGTGTCCATCACTGTCCATTGCTGCGAGAACTTGTATGGGCTTGGTTTCGCTCATGGTTAAAGTGGAAGTACGACTTCCTTTTTGGTTTTCTCCTTCATATCCTGACGGAAACGATCAGCCGCCTTGAAGACAGGCTGATCGTGTGCTGGTACGATCAGGATGTGCTTTTTGTTGATGTTGCGTGCCATCTTCTGCGCGTAGTGTTTCACGGCGAACGTGCCGAAGCCGCGCATGTGAACGCTCTCTCCTTCCATAAGCTGTTTGGCTACTTCATTGGAGAATGTGTCTATCACCGTCCTAACCAAGTCAACTTCTATTCCTGTTCTTTTTGACAGTACGCTTATAAGCTGGTTTTTCGTCATGCTTTTTCTTATTGAAGGCCCAATGAAAATCGCTTACCAATTCACGGACTTGCTGATAGATCATGCTAACTCCAGATAGGAAGAAATTGAAGGCCACAACGACCGACATCATTTTCATCGCAGAGGTGATGAACACATCATCGTCGAACAAGTACGACATGTACTCAAAGCTCAACACAGGGATCAACATGCCAAGTGCGAACATAAAACCAGCCGCACTGAACTTGCCTATGAGTTCAAGGTTGGCATTGTTGAACTGGTTCTTTGACCACGTAGTGATCCAGAAGCAAATTCCTGTGACAACAAGTGTCACGGCCATGGCCGTGAGACAAAGCGTTATCATTTTCTATTGAGCCACGCTTGAACCATATGTGTGATCGGCTTGGCCGATATCCAAACGCATCCTAGTCCCAATCCAATGGTCAGAACGTTAAGGCCAGCTTGCAAAAATTGATCCGTATGAATAGCCATCAACATGCAATAGAATCCTATGGAAAGCAAGCCAAGACCGAGAACTAATAACGCAAAGAAGAAAGAGAAAATGCTGGCCTGCACAGAAATGCGTTCCAACGTAAATCGGGCTGCAAATCCCACGATGACTATCAAGCCCCAAATGAATAGCAAAATGTTCATGATGGTGGTATCAGGATGTGAATATAAGAACAATCCTGTTCAGTCCAACATCCGAGTGCCTCGATAATAGGCGAATGTCTTTTCCCTGGCCTTGGTATTGGTCCAGAAATACAGCGCTGGGTATCGCTTCGACGTGTACTTGAGCAAGCGTTTTTGCAAGCCCATCTTCCTATACTTGTTCTTGGTGAACGCGTGCAATATCCTTTGGAAGTCCCTGCGCTCTTTCAATACGAGATTATGCGCCATGATCTCCCCGTTTTCCATCAAAAGGATGGCATCCGCATGAGAAAATGGATTCTTGGCTACTTGTGTTCCGTTCTTTTTGGCTCGCTCCTGCGCCGCGATCTCTCGCCTGAGCCTGCGGAGCATATGCCTAGCAGCATGTTTGTAATACGGAGAAGACTCTAAAGTCATCTTTATCAGGATCTCCCACAAAGGGTCTCCTGAACTGAGTTTCATAAGATCTATGGTCTTGATGCGGGCCATGACTTAGAACAGTCGATGGCGCTTATTCGATCAGGCGTTTAACGCCATGCCATGCCACCGTAATAGTAAATATGCTCAGAGATAGCGCGGGCCACACCCAAACGGACAAGCCAAGCAAATTTGTTATCTGTATGGCTCCCAACACTATGATTGTCAGCATGAAAGCAGCAAACAGAAACAGGGAGGTCCAAAAGACTACGGTAAAAGTCTTGTCCATTGGCAATGGCTTTAGGCCTGCCAATATAGTGAATATTCGAAAGCGAATGTCTACTTCCCCAAGGTTTTCAGGAACTTACCTGTATAAACCCAGAGATTGACCATGAAGCCGAAGGAGAAGAACAGGACCCATCCTGAGAAAGAGAATTGAACCGTCGCCAATGCCAGCGCTAACGAACCCAAAAGCACGTTCCTACGCCACACCATGTTACTGATGAACCCGTTCATCTTTTGTATGTGGTCGCTGGCAACGTGCTGGGCCATGACCTCTACGCCCTGTTTCAATCGGACTATCATGGCGTGCATGGCTATGATCACAATAAGGATCAGAATGCAGATGGCAAGCTTGAATGAAACTGGGTCGATCATGGTCTAAGAACGTTTGTTCCAGACGGACACGACTTGTTCTATCGTCAATTGCTCAACCGATGCATTGCACTTGTAGCATTGCACCTTGAAGTAATTCGGTGTGGAGGCAGGGCCGCCAATGAACACAACGGCTGGCTGACCATCTTGCTCCACGGCTGGACCGCCGCAATGTGGACAAGGCGCCAGCTTTACTTGAGCATCTTCTATTTCTTTGGTTGGGACGATCACGTGGCCAGACCGCTCCATCTGATCAAGAACGGTTCTGGTCATCTTAACGACCATCGCCTCAAGCATCACGCGCTGCATCAGTGCGGGGTGTATAAGAGGTCCACCAAAGCCTTCAATTCCTCCTTGGTCTTGTAGACGCCAGGCATGTAGGCGATCATGCGGCGCTTCATGTGAACTTGATTGTTGGTCAGAAACGCGGCACCACCTCTTCTGAAATAGTGAAGCCAACAATCGACACCAAGGCGGATGTATGCCATAGGGACCGTCATGAAATCCATGTAGTCCTTGTCCGTGTACAAGGTAAAGCCAAGCTACTTCATGTCTGCGCCAGACACAGTGTTCTCGGCTTCTTCAAAGGAGAAAACCTTTCGCTCCTTTGCTTCGTTGATGATGTGTTGGACGGCATCAGCGTCTTCCTGCTTTTGCTTTCGTGAGCGCATTTCTGCACGGATCTCCGCGCGTTGTGCCAAGTTGGTGGCTAGCATTTCGTCTAGTTGGTTATCCGTGTGGTCCTTCATATGCCTATCGCCTTTTTGCGTGTGGCCTGTGCAAGTTTAGTCAAGTTGTCCGCAAGGCTGGGTATCAAGGGGCGTACCTTTCTCTCAGCCTTCAGCAAAGCGCGGTACAGTTTCCAGTACATGTAGCGCTTGCGCATCCATGGTAGCACGAATGCGGCCATGATGAACGATGCACAGATGAGGATCGCTATATTGAGCAAATGGTTCACGGCTTTCCTTTTACGTTCTGTCTGAGGAAAAGTTGTCCTCCATCTTGGGTCACTTTCCTTACGGTTTGCCGCAGAACCTCTGTGCGCTCTTTCCAGCGCTGGTCACCAGATACATTATGTATGTGCTCCCACAACGTTTCTATTGTTGATAACAACTCTTCCACTTTCGCTCTAGCCTCTGGTCGGAACACATAATCCCTTGTGATGCGTGATTCATAGAAGTCTCTTGCGGCCGAAAAAGCATCGATGTGCTTGGGGCCTTCGTTCGGCCTGAGGCGCATGCTGATGAAACTGTCCATCACCTGTCTGGTGAGCAATGGACGCTCTTCAGTGGAAGATCTTGGGAGACAGGAAAAGCGCGGCCTATCCTCCTGTTGAGGTTCCACCGCCACATCCAAAGTCGTATCTACAGCTTCGCTCATCACTGGAGCGAAAGTATGGAAAACAGCTTAATGCTTGTCCTGACGGTTCAAATACCATTTCGTGCCGCTCAGGACTAAAATGGTTATGGCAAAACAAATTATGAAAGCGCTCATCGTGATAATGAGACGCACAGGACGGCAGAGAGTTGCCTAGACTAGGATCCCCTTGCGAAGCCGTTTCAAAGCATCCTTGGCCAGGGTCTCCATTTCTTCGACCGTCTTCTCATTGAACTTTGGTCGAAGGGGAGAGCCGCCTGCACGGTGCATTCCTATCACGATCGTGCGCCAATGAGCCATGTCCTCGAAAACCTTGAGAAGCTCGTTGTAGTCTTCTTGGGGTATAGCAACCATGGTGCCTTTGACCTCAACGGCATCTTCCTCAGGGTCCTCTGGTTCATAAGGCTCAATGTCGTCATTGCTTCGGTACTTGCCCAGACCGATCATATCGAAACGATCCAGTTCTCCTTCGGGAGGAACGCCAAGCAGTCCTAATGCTGCATTGATCGCTCCTCCCTTGGTTTTGTCAGGAAAGTATTTCTTCACATTTGGAGCCATGTAGGTCGCTTGTTGCGACCCTAGTCCTCCGAAATAGTCGGTGGCCAGTTGAACACGACGTTGTGGTAGGGTGACCTTACGCTTGAGTGCGATGTGAGGCGCAATGAGCGAGAATCCATCCAGCTTGGATCGAACGAACCAGCGCTGGTCTTTCGGATTGATGTCACCATCCCTGACTACTATGGCATCCAGATGATGGCTCATACCGTTGCAGGTTCTGGCTTGGGAGCATGCGGATTGAGCCGCTGCAACGGCACACGGATCTGCGCAGCTTTGTACAGGCTTACACCCACCTCGTACATTTCCTCGAAGCTGTGTACGATGTACAGATTGGAAAGACGCAGCAATTCCAAGTGCTTGCTCACCAGCGCACGAGCGCGGATGGACTCCTTGGCTTGTGCAGGAGGAATGGATTCCTTCAGAGCTTCGGTCAGATCAGGCTCGATCATGATCACGAAATCGCGCTGATTGTCCAAGCGTATCGCGTTCAGGATGGAGAAGCCGACTTCAGCCAGACTTCCCACACCAGTGGTTTCTCCCGTAACGGGGAACATGATGACCGCATCTTCGGCGAGGTGCGCTGCTTCAGCAATTGCGCATTCAGCCGTCCAATTGGCCACTTGTGGGTTGAAGTAGTCGATGCCTTGTTCTTTGAACTTGGCTATCATGGGCTCGCGCCATTGGGAACCACCGCAGGTTCCGAACATTCCGATCGTTAGTTTCATGGTTGTTGGTTCAGATTGTCGATGGTAATTGTTGAGCGTTCTTCCATTGATCGAATTTGACCAATGCATTTTCTGCGTTACGGTGTGAAGGACAAGTATGTCCTTCTGTATCGGTGCAGGAGTGAGCGCCCTTGAATTGCCGAAGCGCTAGGGAGAGATCCTCCATGATGGACATCGTCTTGCGTTGACCATCCATATGACCAGCGAGATACTTCATGCTTTCATCCGTGGAGCAATGGACATGCCCTTGCCGTAGAAAACCATGCCGTGCATGGGCCATGAGAAGAAGGTCGCGTTCTTCATCCGACATTGTTGGTTCATTGACCTCATGCGTATGTGTATACGCATGGGCAATGAGTTCGAGACATTCCTTCACCAAGCGGTCCGTAACCTCCTTTTCCGATTTCAGGATCTGCCTGCGCTCACGCGAAATGGCCCGAGTCAACTCTGCGAATTTCTGTTTCAACTGATCCATGATCGTTGTACGGCTATTCGACTTCAGTTGTTGCAAGTTCGGCTTCAACATAATCGGCCAGCATGATCACAGCATCATTGTCGATCCAATTGTGCCAATGGCCGTTGATGCACACAGAGAAATCACCATCAGATGGATCCAGCACCATTTCCGAAAGCGTCACCACTGGGTTGTGCTTCTCCAAGTAGTAATCATGCATGTCGAAAGGATCGTTATCCTCACGGCGAGCACGGTCCTCTTCGGTGTAATTGAAGTATTCCGTCCTATCACCAGTGTTGTCCACAATGGACACGCTCAGACGACTCCAATCCTTGACCTTCGCCCAATTCTTTTCCAGGAACACCTTGGCCGATTCAGCAATGCTTTGCATCGCGCCGTAGTGCTTGCGATATGAATTCCTGAAATCGAATGTTGTGTAATCGATGAAGTCGGATACGCGTTCTCCATATTCTTCCGTGCTTGGAGAACTGATACGGAACATGTGTCCGTATATGGTGTTCTGAGGGAGAGGCCGACTGGACAATTCATCCATGAGCTTGGCCGCCCTCTCTCCGAGTTCCTTTGCTTCTTGGCTGGAATCTTCACCAGCGCCAGCATCACGCAGTGCGGTCAGAAATGCCTCTAACTTATCTCCCATGTTCTAATGTTGTAACTCACTTCAACCAACTCTTCACCTTGTGATGCAACTTGTTCTCCAGTGGGATCTTTTTGTCCAATTCCTCTCGCTGCTTCTTGAGCCACTTGATGTTCTTGGCTTGCTGGCTGGAGTATTTGCGCAGGGCTGCCGTGGGCGTTTTGGCTTCCACACCAGTCAACTCGAAATTGGTGCCATTGCGCCAAGCTGTATAACTTGTCCGTTCAGGGTCGTAATGCATGATGCACACTTCATCACGCCTGACCACGGCAAGGAACCAATCGTCTTTTAGCTTGCTGTGCTTTTGTCGCACATCCGCCTTCCAACCCTCACCTAGCACTTCTATCATGCGCTTGCATAAAGCTAGCGCTTCCTTCTTGTTCGTACGACTCATGCAGGCTTATACGGGAGAGTTGTGTTTTGGTTGCGATCAGGCTGCAACAGTTTTGGGCCAAGTTTCGTTGACAGCGCGATTGATCTCCTGCGTTACGCTCAGGAAGAACTCTTCGTCCGACACGTTGCTGCTATTCAGCTTGTCCTCGAACTTCTGAACGCGCTTGCGTACCGTGCTGTATCCATCGCGGTCCTTCATGGCACCGAGATACCTGCGAGCAGCATCAAGCATGAAGTCCACGAAGGTCAGCTTTTCGCGCTCTATCTTCCATTCGGCCTCAGAGTAGAAGGTCACGACGCCGTCACCAAGCGTGTAGTACATGATCTCGGACGGATCCTTCGTGTTACGGTTCTTGCCGCCCCACGAGATAACACGCTCACGACGCTTGGGGTAGAATGTCATTTCCATGTGAGCATCGGCAAGCTGAAGGATGCTCTGAGGACCATTGAACGTGCCATCCTTGTTCATCTGACCGATGAAGATGACAACGGCATCGTGCTTATCGGCATACTCACGCATTTTGTCCACGATGTGCTTGATGGCCTTCTCGGTGCCCATTTCTTCCGTGAAATCCTTGGCGATCTCCTGCAAGCTGTCCATGATGACCACATCAGGACATTCACGTTCCAACATGGCCAAGAATCCTTTGAAGGTCGGGCAGGATTCGCCGTCAGCGATGAAGGCATTGCCATGGCTCACCTTGTACTGGTTGCACTGGCGTTGAATGGCATTGGCTGACATTTCGCGCGAGTAGAGCACCGTCTTGACGTGGGAAAGCAACGACTGAAGGAACACGCTGAGCGTGGTCTTACCAGCACCGCTGGTACCAGTCAGGAACATGCTGGTGCCACGGATTAGGCCACCCCAGAGTGAAACGAAAGCATCGAAGTGCTTGTTCCCCGTCTTGATGACCTTGACCTTGGCGTCCGAATTCGGGATAGCGCCATAACGGTGCATACGCTGCGGCCCTGTGCTCTTGAAGCCTTTGTTCTGTCCCATAACAATATACTACGAGACGAAGGTCCAAAATGTTTCAGGTCATGGGGCCAATGTTGGCTCTATCAGTTCCACCTTCTTGGCTGTGGTATCCAAGACCAAGCGACGACTGACGATTCGGTAATCGATGACCCCTTTTTTCAGGAGTCCACGCGGTGTGTCGGAGTTCTTGAACATCAGCATATATGCCCCGTTCTCGCTGTCGATGTAGAACTCGCTATCTCTGGGAAGGTCCCAACATAGGTCGTCCTCCCATGAGCCATCTATGGTCTTGTACTTGATGCAAAATTCAGTATCCTTCAGCGATTTTTCGCATGATGCGAGCAGTAGAACGCTGAGCACAAGAGCTAAAAGGCGTATCATTTGAGGGGATCACTGTTGAGTTCAACTGGCTTAAGCGCATTTGTGTCAAGCTCAACACGCCGTGTGGTGGTGTCCAACGTCTTCTCTTCGCTTATGACGTCAAAATCGATAACAGCATCTTTCCATGTACCTTCCACTATTCTCTGTCTTATCCTATCCGTATGCCATGCATATACCAAGCTGTATGTTCCATCGCTGCCATTCACCCAGAATTTGGTACCAGCGGGTCCTACGACACTGGACGTATCCCAAGAACCATCAACCAGTTTGTAAGCGATCTTGTACTTGGTGTCCAGCAAAGGCTCTTCATCTTCTGGCATACAGCCTACGATCGTCAGAGCGAATAGCGCCAGAATGAAGTGAGGGGCTCTCATTTCCTGACCAGCTTTGCCTTGTTGCGACGAATCAAAGCGATGATGTCTTCGCCCTGTTGCTCCAGTGTTTCATTACGTGCAGGAGCCGTGAACTTGATCCTGTCAGCCGTAGGGTATTTCTTTTTCAGGATCTCCTTCAGCTTTGCTTCAGCGCTCTTGGCATCGACTTGGTTCTTGCATCGCATCTGACCAGAGGCAATGACCACATAGTTGCGATCGACTACCTTGTAGGTGAGTAAGAACGTATAGACGGGGATGTTGTTCTGTTTGACCATTATGGCAACGAGTTGAATAACGAAGCGCTATGCGGATAGCGCCATGTTCTCACCACACGATCTTCTTTGACCAGTCCACCACGTGGGTCACTACCGAGTGTCGTCATGGTCACTTCAAAATCTTCAATAGAGGACAGTCGATTGCGCTCACGTACTTGCTCTTCTGCGAACCGAAGGCAAATGAACGGATTGGTAAGGTCAATGGGCTCTGGGCTGTCGTCTTCTCCAAATGTAACGATCGAGGCGACGTCGCCACCGAATTCTTTTCCCAGGATCTTCGCCTTGAATGTCCTGCGTTCGCGCATCACTCCGTGATCTCAATGAAGAATTCGTCTGTTTCTTCAGGGTGGTGTGAACCGTTCTCGCCGATGTGGATATAGCGGCTGTCATCGATCTTGGAACACCACTTGGTGAACGTCTTGTACTGCACAACGAACGTACCGTTGATCCCGATGTCCTCGAACTTTACCTGCTTCAGTTTGGCATCCATGCTTCTATTGTACGTATGGATGAACTGGATTGTTACCTGATGGTCCTGAGCACTTGAAGTTCAAGGCCCATTTTGCTGTTCACTTCATGGAGTTCCATTTTACGGAATCCCAGACAATAGGGTATGAGGTACTTGAAGATGTAACCCCACTCCAATGCAGCGAAGAGCAGCAGAAAACATTCCCAGCGGCACCATTTCAATTCGAACTTGTCCTCACCTTCCATGGTGATGATGCCCTTGAATTGCGTACCGTTCGGCGTCTTGCCAAGAACCTCCATGCGCATTCCATCAATGGGATATGCACGTTCCCTGAGCAGTTCGATGAAATCAGGAATGTTGTGGGGCTGCATGTGGTGCTCGATTGGTCGGCAAGATGAACAGGTTTATCGTTCCTACGCAACTGTTCATCGTTTTGTTTGGTCGGATTTATCAACACGACCATGTTCAATTTTCTCCACACAACAAGGGGCGCTTCTGGGCGCCCCTTGTTTGATAACGGGTATGGACCTCAGTCCTTGAATGACCGCTCTGCCATACGCATCGCCCATTCAGATGGCCGCTCTGGACGATCAGCGATCAAGCAGGCTTTGATCAGCGTGCGTTCAATGCAACTGCTGATCTCATTCTTCACACTTTGGACCAAGCACGTGTCCTGTAATGCCCACCACCAATAGTTGAGGTATGGTAGCGTCAGCATTTCTTCCATGGCATCGATGTCACGCGCTTTCTGCGCGTCATTCCATCGACCAAGGAATTTGTAGATCTCCTCGCCAGTTGGATGTTTCATGTTGACTTGGTAACGCTGAATGAGAAGCCGCCAATGCCGATCACGAAGCCACATGCGTACCATGGGCCGTTGTTGTTCGGAGCGTACACCGCTACGTCATCCCATATGAGCATGCCGATGAAATCGAAGCAGGCGATCAAGCCATGCCAGAGGCCGCCCCAGAAGCCGTAGACATGGCAGTTGGCGCAGTCAACCGTATAGCTGGCGTTGTCAGCACAGGATGAAAGCAGCATCAGAGCAAAGATGCTGAAAAGGAACAGGAGTTTTTGTCTTTTCATGTGTTGGTGGTTGCGAAGTACTCTTTTTCGAGGCGGTCGATCATGGTTTCCCCGAGAGTATGGCTTAAGGCATCGCCGCCGCTGATCATATTGCCAAGGATACGGCATTCATCGGCAAGCTCTCCTTCGATGAAGGCCAAGCGATTGCCAGCCTGCTTCTGGGCTTCTTGCTTTTGACTGTGTGCCTCCATGGAAGCGTGAGCTATTTTCATCGCTCTTGTGCGCTCCTTTTCGAGAAGTTGGAGCATGGTCGTGGTGATACGACGCAAGCGGTTCTCGTGGCAGAATGTGAACTCCACTTTACCATGCTCAGGTTCAAAGGCGATGTCATAACCACCTTCCGAACGCTGGGTCAGAATGACGGCTGGATATTCCTTGCCGTTCAAATGGAACATCACTTGTGTACCGAAGCCGTATCTCATGACATAGCGACTATTTCAGGTACTGGATACTGCTCTTCCAGTTCCAACATTTCATCGACCAACTTCAACCGTTCTGGGATCTGTGGCAAGAATTTGTGTTGCCCCCAGAGCGTCTCGAACTTCAACTTCTCAAGGAAGGGACGCTGGAGCTTCAGCATTTCCAAGTAAGACATACCTAGCTCCGAACCCAAGCCGTAGAGCGTACTTTGTATCCATACAGGAGAGAACGTCTGTGATTGGTCCGCATCACGCAAGAGTCCTTGCATCAGCGTGAGCTTTCCGCCGTCCTTATATGGAAAGCGTGTGGCTTGAATGCAAGCACGAATGTCGTACAGGAACGGCTTGTCCTCTTCGAGCGCATATCTGTCCAACGCTCGGATGGCACGTTCAATGTTCACATCATCGTCATTGCGCTTGCATGTATGATCGAAGTCATGCATGAATCCAGCAATGAGAAGACTACGGACATCCCGCCTGTTCAATCCCATCATCATCGCTCCTTCATATGCTTCCCACGGAACGTGGAACATATGGCGAGGGTTGTGGTAAGGTCCATAAGCGTTAGGAGCCTTCAGGACCAGATTGTGGTAGTAGCACAAGTTGCCGTCGTAACGATCATGTACGTTCTTGACGATGGGCATTATGTTGATCATGACTGCTCGATTTACACTTGATTATACGCTTGATCTACTGCGCTTGTTGTGCATTCGCCTGCTCTTGCTCGGCCTTCTTCTTTTCGATTATTGGATGCAAGAGGTGTGATTGCTGGTACATCAAGCCCATGAGCGTGATGGCCATCACCAAGTAGGACAGCATCCAGAAACGAGCACGGGCTTTGGGCTGCGGAGGTCGTTCCGTTTCTATTGAATTGGTCATGCTTTCCACCCACATCATGAACACGAAGCAGGCTCCCATGAACAAATGAATGATCTTGATGAATAAAGGCATAGGAACACCATAGTCTGTTGCATAACCGACCAGCATCAACAGCCACACGATGAACGCGATGTGCTGGCGATAACGGATCTTGAAGTCAGAGAGTACGACCAACCATATGAACAGCCATCCAACATCTTGGAGAGCTATCGTGATGGACATAAGCAAGACAAGGCCGACCCATCGCACCCACTTTCCTACTGATTGCAGAATGCGGCCGCCATCCAACGGTGATATCGGCATCAGGTTGAACAGATTCAGGAATGTTCCGAAGTAAGCCGCCATCAATAGAACATCTGGGTGGGATGGAATAAGCCACCAAAGCAGCCATACGAACATCGCTCCAATGGAGCCGAGGAAAGGCCCACCATATCCGATGTATGACTCTTCTTCACGGCTCATATTCGGTGGTGCAAATATGAGCGCACCAACGAATGGAATGAACAAAGGAGCTTTTACCTTGTGGCCCTTATGTCTGCATGCGATCACATTGCCCAATTCATGTACGAGCAGAAGAAGAACAAGCAGCACGGCCAGCGGCCATCCGAGCGCGTAGCTGTACATCCATATCGAAAGCGTCATGGTCCCAAGCGTCAACAAAGGGCCGAACGCCTTCAGGCCTTTAACGACTGCTGTAAGGGCTTTGAACAGTTTGGTGAATTTCGATGCCAGTACCAGCAACGACCATCCCTTCAGTTTTTTAGTGCTCATTCTTTTTTGGCAATGTGCCAAAAGTAAGCATGAAAATGGAAGTGTTCACACAAAGGAAGGCTCCATGTGGTAAACGCCTTGCATGATCTCCAGCGCCTTCACAGCGCCGTTTGAAGACACGCCAAGTTCATTCCAATTGTCTGCCATGTCATGGAAGGCTTGCAGACGCATCAGGAACTTGCGCCCATCATGGTCTTCTGCCAGTGGTTTCCACTTATCTATGATGATCATGGAGCCATAACGTTGCAACAGTTGTTCAACGTTCTGCGATTCACCCTTGGCTTCAGTGGTGATCATTTTTAGGGCTTCATCGGTCATGATGCGACCTATGGCGCAACGTTTTCCATTGTGCTCATACAAGCCTCCCAAACGGCGCCCGATGGAAAGCGTGTTGACATTGTACGCTTGGATGGTTTCTCCAAGAAGCTGTTGTGCTGCGATCCTCAAGCTTTGTTCCATGACGTAGGGGTTTGGTGAATTCAGTCGCAAAATACACGAGCAGTGGTCAATGCGTCAATGACATCAGCGCTGTCCAGTTCGTGTTGTTTGCAAATGTCCATCACCGTATTGCGCCCATTAGCGCTGAGTCCGCATCTGCTCCAATTGCTGACCGTGTTGTGAAGGGCTTCGATGTCCGATAGGAACTGAGGGCCGTTGTAATTGTATAGCTGCCTGTATTCTTCCTCCAAGGCGAATGGTCCATAGCGTTGCAGAACTTCGCTCGCTGGTAATGCCTTGTAAGAATTTGAAGTTGTGCGCAGGGAATCGAAAGCTTCTTGCGAAAGAACGATGTAGAGCGGATGAAGAACAGCAACGCTGTCCTTGCCATAGATGTTACGATAAAGCACGGCTCTGAATTTGGGAGCCCCTGTGCTGTCCACTGCACGATGCTTCAGATCATACATCGTACACACTTTGATGAGGATCTTGGTTTCCAATCGACGCAGATTCGCCTTGCTGATCCTGATGTCAGCATCGCTCATTTCTGGTCGATCTTTTGGGCAATGGCATGTCGCCATGTCCGTTTGGCGCTGCGCAATGGCATCATCGACCGTCTTGGCGTAAGCCGCAGCGAACTCGGTCTGGGACTGCTTTCCGCGAGAATTCTTGGCGGTCAGAAGTGCGGTGTCATATTTCTTCCACGCTTCCTTGCGTGCGTTCTCATCGCAGGAATCACCACAGCCGATGAATGTGAACATGCACGCCATGAGGATGACTTGCAACAGATTGAAAATGTCAGGCTTATGCTTCATGAGGCGTTTGAATGTGCTCCTCATACGCAAGTGACCCTCACTTTGTTACTTGCACACCGAAACCGTCGCTTCTGGGTAGGCAATGCAGGCGTTCAGGTAGTTCCGTGCGAACTCGACCAATCCTTCATACGTGCCCCATCCGTTGGGAGGATTGTATTGCTTGAAGAACTTTGGTTGTGCAACAAGGACGGACAGACCTTTGGCCAATGGCACGATCAGGTCGCCAGCCTTGACGATCTTCAATTCCTCTGGGTTCCATAGCGGGTTGTACAAGTCAGCAGCATCCGCCATTGTAGTGAGGTTGTGCGTGATGTTCGCAGTGTATACCTCGTCGCTGGGCTCTGATAGCACGGCCCGCACAGGCTCCCGATCTGGATTGCGTTCGTTCCATTCCTCTTCGGATATCTCGCGGGTCTGACCTCCCTCACGAATGAAGATGGCAGAAGATGCCCTTTCAATGTTCGCTCCTTTGAGCGTAAGTGTAACGTCCAAGCTCATGCCTTCTTCTTTGTTCGTTTTCTCTTTTCCAATGCGCTCAGTATGAATTGCGCCCGCTCTTTTCCTTGTTCCCCATAGCCACAGGACGCCATGAAGAGCGATATGCCCTCATGGTTGTATCGTACTTCCCACGCTGGACCGAACCGCTCATCGATGTCCAGTACGGACTCCTGTATGAAGTAGGTGTTCTTGGTGAAGTCGGTCATTTCTGACCGCGAAGGTAGAAAATGGCTTGAGAAGAAAATTTGTGTATTCACTTGCAACATTCAAAACTTTATGCTAAGTTTGTGTCAGGTAGGTCCAAAGGTCCAATGCGGTTTTCCTGCCTTGAGAGTGGCAGGTTTTTTCGGGCCATGGTGGAAAGGGCGGAAATCCCTCGCGAAAGCGGGGGATTTTCGTTTTAAGACTTACACGAGTACGAACACGCCAATGCAAATGGCGGTTACGACCGCTATGACGATGACCGTGATAGCACGTGGGCCTATGGTTCGACCCATGTTCGCGATCTCCCGATCAGTTGCGAACACGCCCTTGAACAGAAGATTATCGTATCGCTCCTGATCTTGAGAGGTCATCCGAAGCTTTCATCGTTGACAAAGGAGAACCGTAGCTCGGTCAACGCTAGGCCAAGATCCTTGGCGATCTTCATGGGAATGATCTGCTCGACTTTCTTCCCATTTACCTTGGTGATGAATCTGAGATTCCCATAGAACACCTCATGATCGACGACCGTGACCTGTTGCTTGAGCGTGACCTGACCCTTGGTGACAGTGTATGTCTTTTTCCGCGTAGCCATTAGAGAGCCAAGTGTATCAGGTAACCGATGATGAAAGCAAAGACCGCGTAGAAGCTGCGATATAGGATCATGTATCCTATCGCTGTGACCCTTCTTACAGTTTTTTCATGCGGTATCATTCTTTCTTCCTCGGTATCTGGCTCATACTTGAAATTAAGCCCTGGGCTCCAATTGAGAATGAACGTCGGTATGCAAAGCAGGCCAACACACTGCATGAGCGTTAAGCTTGGGGCGCCAAGAATGGGGATGGCGAACCAGTCCCAGAACTTCAGTATAACAAAGCCTTCAACGAACATGAACACGAAGGAAAGCACAGTCCCGAACGCGAGAATGACCAAAGTTTTCATGAAAGGGGTTTGTGGGGTGTTTAGAACCAGTTGCCTTGACTGTCCTGCATTACGTGTTTGCCACACGTAGGACATTGGCCATTGGATGAACAGCCATCAAAGCCTACTGTTTTCGGTCTCTTATGCCAGCCAAGTACGCGACAGAACCAGAGTGCGATGCGATGTCTCATGTCTTTTTCTCGTAGATGATAGAAATGACGATATGCTCGCCATATGGCATCATCTGCCTGTCAACGAGTTTTGCCTTGGTCTTTTTGAGCCACCCATTGATCTCATTGTCGATCGAGTCCGTATGATACGGACCAGGACGTGTCAGGTCGCTGGATGTCGTAGCTCTGAATGCGAAAGTCTTGACGTATTTCATGATGCTAATCGCAAGCGGCTGCGCCAGCGACCCTGCCCTATACGTTCGAGGTGTTCCAAATGTTGTACGATGGTCTGAAGGCACACAACGGCAGCTTCGCTCCACGAGGGTTGAAGTTGAATGAAGGATGCGGAATATCCATCGCCGTCGATAGTGTACGTGAAACCGTATTCAGGAAACGGATAATCGCGGTATGACATGACTTCCGCACCGTCAAGCCCTTTGTCCTTGAACGAGGCCGCGATGAGTTGGAATGTGGTCCAATCCATGCTGGCGCCATTGCGACCCACTTGCGTGCGGAAAGATCCCTTTTCCATTAGGCGTACACGATGTCATCCAGCCCAGCAGAACGGAGCATGTCGCATGCGATCTTCCTGCGCGTCTTCTTTTCACCGAACTGAAAGCAGGCCAGTCCAAGGTCGCGCACGAACTGTCCGAGCGCTTCTTGCGAAGTCATGTGCTTGTCCCGCAAGAACAGCGTTATGTTGTGAACATGCTGTATCCCTTCAACTGTACCAAGATCGCAATCGAAGCGGATGAAGTGTTCGGCGGGACCGTCGAGTTGGTGGCGGTTCAGCGTGCGGTATTGATTGAGGCGCACGAAACTTGGCATGAGCGGCTTAAGCTCCTTGACGAGCTTGGTAGCCAGTCTTTCCTGTTGTTTCTCGGTCATGCTTCCTTATACGAGAACAACGGCCTATTTGTTACGAGTAAGCGTCCACACTACATGTATGGTGATGAATGCGGCGAGGAAACTGCATA
>WBZS01001504.1_pt1 | contig 18304 bp, 13 predicted proteins | sample 5204201 | NCBI WGS metagenome assembly WBZS01 (sample SAMN12344357, study PRJNA552823) | activated sludge metagenome | biome: Activated sludge suspended growth; feature: Nitrification reactor; material: Wastewater; isolation source: activated sludge from nitrification reactor of wastewater...
AATCAATCAATCAATCATTCATTCATTCATTCATTCATTCATTCATTCATTCATGGTGGAAGCCATTAATCGTCTTCCGTCACGGTTTCGCGGACGACTTCGTCGATCGTCGACTTTCCGTCGAAAATCGCGTTTAAACCCGCTTCACGCAGCGTCACCATGCCAAACTTTCGGCAGGCTTGGCGTAACTGGTCCGTCGAGGCGCCGGCAGACACCATGTCGCGGAGGTCGTCGTTCATGATGATCAGTTCGAACAAACCCATTCGGCCTTTGTAGCCCGTGTTGTTGCAGCGATCACAACCTTTGCCGTAATAGAACTTCTTGCCTGCCACTTCCTTAGGCGTCACGTTCAGTTCCATGACCATTTCTTGGCTGGGCTCGAACTCGGTTCGGCAATCCTCGCAAATTTTGCGAACGAGACGTTGCGCCAAGATGCCTTCCAGCGTGGCCGTGATCAAGAACGGCTCAAGGCCCATGTCGCGTAGGCGGGTGATCGTGCTGGGGGCGTCGTTCGTGTGCAGCGTGCTGAACACCATGTGCCCCGTGAGTGCCGCCTGCACGGCGATTTGGGCGGTTTCAAGGTCGCGAATCTCACCAACCAGGATCTTGTCCGGGTCTTGGCGAAGAATCGCTCGAAGCACGTTGGCGAAGGTGACGCCGATTTCCGAGTTGATGGGCACCTGGATGATGCCGTCGATGTCGTACTCGACGGGATCTTCGCAGGTGATGATCTTCTCAGAGATGTCGTTCAGCTCGTTGAGCGCCGAGTAGAGCGTCGTGGTTTTTCCCGATCCCGTCGGCCCCGTCACGAGAAAGATGCCGTTGGGCTTTTTGATGGCGGTTCGGAATAGATCGAGCGTGGAAGTGACCATCCCCACGCGATTCAGGTCGAGACCCACGTTGCCTTTATCGAGCACGCGAATGACGACGCTTTCGCCGAACATCGTCGGCAGCACGCTCACCCGCATATCGACTTGATTGCCGCCGACGTTGAGTTCGATACGGCCGTCCTGGGGCAAACGCCGCTCGGCGATGTCGAGATTGGCCATGACCTTGATACGCGTCGAGATCGCCATCGCCAAATGGCGGGGCGGAGGCACCATTTCGTACATCACGCCGTCGCAACGCATGCGCAGCTTGTATTCTTCCTCGAAGGGTTCGAAATGAATGTCGCTAGCTTTGTCCTTGATCGCGAGCAACATCACCATGTTGATGAGCTTGCGAACCGGCGCGGCGTCCTGCATTTCGATCAAGCTCGAAAGGTCGATGCTCGTTTCTCGACCGACGGGACCTCGCATCTCATCGTCCTCGTTGAGCGAGGAGATCAGGTCCATGATCGACTCTTCCTTGCCTAGGTAACACTTGGCAAGAACTTCGTCGACCGCTTGTTTCGGCGCGAGCGTCGCGATCACTTCCTTGATGCCAAGGAAGTTTCGCAAATCGTCCAGCGAGGGTAATTTGTTCGGATCGTCCAGCACCACCGTGAGCGTGCCGTCGACATAACTCAAGGGCAGCACTTTATAGACGCTGGACATGGTTTCCGGAACCAACGTCAGCGCTTCGCTGGAAGGCTTGAGATCCTCCGGCGTGAGCAATTTCAGCGAAAACTGCTCCGCCAACGCCTGCATGAGCTGGTTTTCGGTGATCAAGCCACGGTTCATCGCGGCTTGGCCGGTAAGCTGCCCCGTGCTCTTCGCGTCTTCGAGAACTTCCCACAGTTGGTCTTCGTCGATGAAACCCAAGTCGATCAAGACTTGGCCAATGCGTCGGCCCGTCGATTTGCTGGACGTCGCCGCCCGGACGGCGTTTGGTTTCACCTTTTCGGATGAAATAGCAGGCTTATTCGCCGGGGGCTTGGCGGCTGCCTTCGCGGGAGCTTGCGGCGGCGCCTTCCCCGCAGGCGCGGGTGCGGGAGGCTTCGCGCCAGGGGCGGCGGGCTTTCCCGGCGCCTGAGCGGCAGGCGCCCCCGGAGCGGCGGGCTTCGTGGGAGTTGCACCGGGCACGGTTGGCTTAGGCGTCGGCGCCACCGGCTTGGGACCCGGTGCTGCCGGGACGACCTTGTTCGTCGTCGGCACGCCAGGTTTGGGCGCCGCCGTCGGCGCGTTGGGTTTCGCCGGCGCTGGGCCCGGCGGCAAGGGTTTCGCAGGCACGCCCGCTACCCCCATCCGCGGTGCCGCGGGCGGAGCCGTCGCTGGCTTCACCGCCGGCGGGACCGGTGGCTTGGTCATCGGCGTTGGCGGAACTGGCTTTTTCGCCCCAGGATTCTCGTTTGGCGTCATCGTCTTCGTTTCCTTCAGCCTTCAGTCAAGCTTCCTAGCGGATGCCAATGTCAATTCGAACCCACCGTTGATGCGTGCCCCTGAAGCTCGGGCCATCCTGCGACCAACCTTAACGCCTAATCGTCGTCATCGTCGTCGTCTCGGCTCATTCGGCGACGCCGGCGTGGACGATCATCTTCATCCTCGTCTTCATCGTCATCATCATCGTCGTCATCATCCTCATCGAGGGCGCCTTGTTCAGCAGCCGCGATGCGGGATGCAAGTTCCGCGGGCTTTTGAGAACGCTGTAGACATTCTTCCTTTTCCACCACGCCATTCCGCCAATGACGGAACAGGCAGTCGTCGAGAAGGAACATGCCGTCTTTCGCTCCCGTTTGAATCGACGAATCGATACGATACGTTTTGTTTTCGCGAATCAGGTTCGCGATCGCGGGAGTCACCACCAACATCTCGTAGCCCGCGATGACACCCTCGGGCTTCTTCGGCAACAGCGTCTGCGACAACACGCCGATCAGAGCCGTGGAAAGCTGCGTGCGGATCTGGTCCTGGGCGTCCTTCGGGAACACGTCGATGATACGGTTGACCGTGCTGGATGCGGAGCTCGTGTGCAGCGTGCCGAACACCACGTGTCCCGTTTCAGCGGCTTCGATGGCGGCATGGATCGTTTCCAAGTCACGCATTTCGCCGACGAGGATACAATCGGGATCCATACGCAAAGCTCGTCGAATCCCTTCCTTGAAGTCCGGAACATCCACCCCAATCTCACGCTGATTGATCGTGCATTTCTTATGGTTGTGGTAATACTCGATCGGGTCTTCCAACGTGATGATGTGCCGATCGTAGTTATCGTTGAGGAAGTTAATCATGCTCGCCAGGCTCGTCGTCTTTCCAGAGCCCGTGGGCCCCGTGACGAGCAACAACCCGCGTGGGCGGGTGATGAGCCGTTTGATCGCTTCCGGCATGCCGATTTGCTCGAAGCTCAAAAATTGGCTGGGAATTCGGCGAAGCACCAGCCCGATCGCGCCGCGTTGTTTGAAGACGGCCACCCGAAAGCGGAAGCCGTCGCGAAACTCGATGGCGAAGTCGGCTCCACCCTTTTCCGCCAACTCCTGCTGGCAGCGATCGGGGGTGATCGACTTCATGAGGGCGGTCGTGTCGTCCTGATCCAGGATTTTCGTTTCCAGGCGCCGCATGCGGCCTGAATGCCGAACGACGGGGGGCTGCCCTGTGGTGATGTGCAGATCGCTCGCTTTGATCTGAATCACGGTGTTCAAAAGTTTATCAATCAGGACTTGGCCCCCGCTGGGGCCTCCAGTTAGTGCTGACACGATAGTTGTCCTTCGTAACGAACCTGGATCGAAGTGCTGGCGATGTCACTGATTCCAGATAGATCCCTGAATGACGGGACGTTGGGATCTGTCCGTATCCCAATTATCCACATTCCTGCGTTCTGGGCAAACTTTTTCGCCAAGAAGTGCCACGAAACAACAAAAAACGGAAACCAAGACAGCGTGAGCAAATACGAAATGTTTATCAGCTGGGAGACGATCCCGATCCTGCACGGCATCCTTGCACCATCCTTCTTCGCGACGGACTGTTTCCCCGCTCTCGATTCCACCAAACTTAGCCAAAGAAAGGCCTAACCGAGTCTTTCTTTGGCCCAAACCAACAACCTTAAGATCACCGTTCCATGCCTCACACTCCACGAACATCGCATCCTACGGAAGATCACGTCCCAAACGCTTAATGGTCGGACGTGTGGCAGGTGCTGATCACTTCCTCAAGGGTCGTAAGTCCCGTAACTGCTTTCTGCACACCATCTTCCAGCAATGTTCGCATTCCATGTAGACGTGCGGATCGGCGAATGGCCTGAGAAGGCTCTCGTGCGAAGGTCATTTCCCGGATCGGCCCATTCATACGGAGCATCTCGTAAATTCCCTTGCGACCACGATAGCCCGTGTGATTGCAATACGAGCAGCCTCGGCCCCGCATGAAGTTCGCGGAAGCTGCCTGTGCGGGCGTCAAACCTGCCTGTTTGATTTCGTGTGCAGGGGGTTTATCCGGCTCTTTGCACTTAGGGCAAACCACGCGTACCAATCGCTGTGCCATGATCGCGATCACCGAGGACGCTACCAAGAAAGGTGCCACCCCGATATCCTGCAAACGTGTAATAGCGCTAGGCGCATCGTTCGTATGTAATGTACTAAAAACCAAGTGTCCTGTCAGAGAAGCCTGAACGGCGATCTCCGCCGTCTCGTGGTCACGAATTTCACCCACCAGAATGATGTTGGGTGCCTGCCGCAACATGGCCCGAATGATGCGCTGAAAGTCCAGGCCGATGTTATGGCGCACTTCGCATTGATTGATCCCGGGCAGGTAATACTCCACCGGATCCTCGGCCGTGATGATCTTCCGATCAGGTCGGTTCAGTTCGTTCAAGGCGGAGTAGAGGGTGGTCGTCTTTCCCGAACCCGTCGGCCCAGTCACCAAAAAGATGCCGTTGGGCCGTTTGATGATGTTCTGGAACCGCTTGTAATCTTCCTCGCCGAAGCCCAGGTCACGAATGTTCACCTGAATGCTATTTCGGTCCAGGATACGCATGACCATGGATTGGCCATGCGAAGTCGGAAGTACGCTCACCCTAAGGTCAAAGTGCTTCCCCTTGTTGTTCATCTTGATTCGACCGTCCTGCGGACGGCGTTTTTCCGAGATATCGATGCTTCCCATAATCTTCAAACGCGAGATCATGGGAGCCAGCAACCGCCGAGGCGGACTGTCACGCTCCACCAGCACACCGTCAATACGGTACCGAACTCGTACTCGATCCGCGAATGGTTCAATATGGATGTCACTTGCTCGTAGGCTAATCGCTTCCTGAATGATGAGGTTCACCAGACGAACGACGGGGGCGTCGCTTTCATCCCCGGCTGCACCTTGCTGGGTCGCTTCGGTTTCGGTGAAGTCGATGGCGGTGTCGGTGAATTCCGACAGCATGGAGTCGACCGATTCCGTTTCGGTCTGGCCATAATGCTTGTTGATGGCTTCGACGATCTGTTCTTTCGGCGCAAGGACAGGTTGAATGTCCTTGTTCAGAATGAACTGAAGCTTTTGCAGCGTCTCAAAATCCGACGGGTCGTGAACCGCGATGCGCAACACGCCATTTTCTTGGCCAAGCGGTATAACGACGTTCTCACGCGCGACCGATTCAGGCACCAACTCAATGATCGCTGGCGAGATCGTCGAATCCGTCAGGCTGACCGACTGCATGCCGGAATGTTCGGCGATCGCGGACATGATGTCATCAAGCGTCGCGTAGCCGAGCTTGACGATGGCATCTTGAAGTTTGGCGCCGGTTTGTTGTTGAAGGGTTTTGGCTTCGTTCAGCTGGTCAGGGCCCAAGATCCCCCGTTTCATGAGGATCTCGGTGAAATCACCACGGGCTTTGCCCATTATTTCGCACTCCAGAAAGCACTTAGGCGCAGGCAGGATTCAGAAAGAAGCCCTCTGCAGCCGCGGACGGGAAAGGTTCGGCGAACTCCATTCGCGTATCAGTTACGTTAAACCAGAGAAAAAGTTCCGTCAAGGAAAAAGGCGAACAGGGCGTATTCCAAGGCCGTAACCAATGCTTTGAAATTAATGGGTCCAGAAATCTCATACGAAAGCGCGGAGGTGCAGAAAAAATTTAAGGATTTGGCACCTACATGGGGGAACATGAATCCAGTAGTCAGCTTCCGAATTCTCTATGCGGCTCCACGCCACTGGTGAAGCATCACGGACTGCCTTTGAATGTAACAAGACACCAAGCAGGCGCGATTGGCGATTTAACATAATTCAGGTTGCTTGCCATGAGATGCTTGAGCCGACGATAGGGGTAGGACGTGACGAGATAAAACGGCGGAGGATTTTCGAAATGGCCAGTTTTTTCACTTTCAGCAATCATGGCACGAATTTCCAAGGGACATAAAGCCATTTCGCCATCGTTGGGCACCCAAATCATCTTGCCAATCCTGGGAATCCCAAACGTTACACGCCTCCCGTAGTATCCCACCATCAGAATCCCTTGATGCTTTTCCAAAGCGGCCGATACGTATTCCCAAGAAACGAGACGTTCAACCGACTCAAACCTAGCAAATTCCTGATAAAGGCGAAGTTTTACATAGAAATACCACCATAATAGCAACAGGCCCCCAACAGCGTGCAGCGGCCAAAGTCCAGGCACGGCCAAAATGATTCCCGAAACGCCAACGATCGAAAGAAAGACCACCCGTATTCGCCGACGAATCCGAAGTGGGAGGAAGGTGAATCTCATCTTCATTCTTGATGGCGCAGCAATTCAACAACCTCCGCATACGAACGGTTGACCTGATGCAGGACGGGCGAAATGCACCAATAAAAAGCACCAAGCATCCGCCAGTACTTCTTGCCTCGTTCCACGCGAATCCCAACGTTCGATCGAAAATTCATCGGCGTGAATCGCGTCGAACGTCGAGGCCATGGTGGGTTACGCGAGTACGCTTCACCCACCCTACATAAATCTTCGCATGCATTCCATTAGTGAACCGATCTAGGGTTTAATTGCCGAATTCGGATCCCACAAATAAATGGATTCGCCCGAAACGGAACTGGTGGCGAGAAGTCTTCCGTCACGGCTCAAGCGGGCAGGAGCTTTGGAATGGGCCGCGATCGAACACGTTTTGGTTGCATGATCCCAGATTCGGATTGGGCCCTCAGTATCGGCGATGATCAGTTTTTTTCCGTCCGATGTGAAATCCACTGACTGAATCCGAGAATCGCTGCGATACGTCCCGATCGGTTTGTTCGTCTTTCGGTCCCAAACCGTGACACGCCAATCCGTTCCCGTTGCCATGAATTGGTCGTCCGAGGAGATCGCGGCACACCACACTGGTTGGCCATTGCCTTGGAGGACCGATCGTCTTTTTCCACGGGAAACATCCCAGATCTCCATGTCACCGCTTTCCGTGCCGATTAGTGCCGTCAGACGCTTCGGATCAAAACATAATGGCCTGTCACTTTTGGAATCCGTCCTCGCCTCCCTGCCCGTTTCCGCTTCCCAGAAAACGATATCGGATTTCATACTATCTGTGTACGCGAAAAGCTGCGCATCCTTGCTGGAAACCAGGGACCAACTCGAGTCCTTCGGCAGCTTTTTCCAATTGGCGATTCGTCTTGTTTTGGCACGAACGATCGAAAGAACCGTGCCCTGTTTATCTTCACCGACGATCAAGAAATCATCGTTGACCAATCCACGAATTGAATCCACGCGTAAATCGGTCTCTAACGAATAGAAACACGTCTTCTTGTTGATATCCCATACATGAATCTTTTGATCGGAATGGACGGTTCCTAAGTAATTTCCATTGTCACTGAACGCCAAATCCAAGGTGTTGGCAAGTTGTTTATCGGAGATCGTTGCAAGCTTGGTCACTTCACCGTGAGAAATTCGAGAAGGAAAAACTTTTGGATACCGCCTCTCGATCGCCACGATTGCTCCCATAGCGGCACCTTGGACGTCGATCACGAATAAATATGTTTGATCCTCCGCAAAACGGGAAAGCGGCACGATCACTTGAGGGCTGCCAACTTTTCCTAGTGCGTCGCAAATATGCCATTGGCACCACCTGCCTGAAGCCGGGTGATCCAACATGGTGAGGAGATCCTTTTCGGCTTCTGGAAAACCTAAATCTCCAAGTGCATGGGCCGCCGCCCCGGCAACGACCTCGTCTTTTTCATAGAGTCTTTTGATCAAGGGTAAGAACGCTCGCTTGTCGCGGGTTTTTCCCAGTGCAAGCAAGGTGGCCGGCATTTCAAATTCACGTCGAAGGTTCGCAAGCAATTCTGGGACGAATTCTTCGCTGGGAGCTTGGACGGCAAGCCAAATCGCCCAAACTAAATCGCCCTCTTCCATCTCTTTCAAAATTGCCTGGGGCGTAAGCGAAGCGTTGATTTGCTTTTGAAGCGTACGAAACGAAGGCACGTCAACGTTGCTTTTCTTGATGAATTCAAGGACATCGCGACAGTAACGCCGGCTGCGGCCTTCCCAAAGTGTCGTCGCCGCCCGTACCTGGTCCGTGGGTTTCCCTTTTAGCAAACGGTCTTTTAGCTCATCTTCGAGCCCATCATTTTCCGTCGAAGTGACCAAGCACCCGTATTGCAGTTCCCATGGTATGGATTGAAAGATCGGCTTCGTGGATCCCGGTGGTTCTGCGTAAGTACGGGTTTCGAATAAGATCAATATTCCAGCCACGGTGACAGAAAATCTGGCAGCGAAGATGTTCACACAATGACTCCACCACGGATTCCGGTCGTTGGTTACGGACATCTTGATGTCAAGTAGTTACAGCGAATCCATCCTATCCATCATGCTGAACGGCCGTGTCCCCGTAATGCGTTCAGCGTAATAGACGATAGCCTTAGGTGCAATCCGATCTCTTGCCAGACGAAATCAGGTTGTGGAGGAAAATCGGGAAGCCTGCCTTTTTCCCTGAAAGCTACTTCTCACCCATCCAAAGACAAGCATTTGAAAACAAATGCCGAAAAATGGCGCGCAAGTTGCGGTTTGTTCTTGCGTTGTCCTTTGAGAAGAGTAGTTTACAATGAAGTACTATTTACGCGGCGGGTTTCGTCCAACGTGAGGGCCATCATGAAGACGCTTCTGTTTCCCCTCAGTGTGGCTTCGCTCTTTATGGGTGCGATGGCTGGTAGCGGCCAAGATGATGATGCGCCACCTCCGCCCATTCAGGGAGTCGAAATCCAAACGCGTGGCCCCATCCACGAATCGTTCGCCCAACCGAACGAAGCCAAGCCGGAGGCAGGCGAGCTGATCCCACGCCAACCTCCCGAGCCGGTTCCGGAATTGCCTCCGGATGAAAAACCGGACGGCGAACGTATTCAATGGATTCCCGGCTACTGGGCGTGGGACGGCGAACGCAAAGATTTCCTCTGGGTTTCCGGCGTTTTTCGAAACGCTCCGCAGGGAAAACAGTTCATCGCGGGCTACTGGACCCAAGATGGCAACGGTTGGCGTTGGGTTCCTGGTTATTGGATCGACGAGCAACGTCAAGAAGTTCCCTACGTTCCGGAACCACCCGCTCCCCTGGAAATGGGGCCTCAAGCTCCCGCGCCGATGGAGGAAGCAGTGTATGTGCCTGGCTCGTGGGTATACCGCGAGACCCGTTATGCATGGCGGCCCGGTTATTGGGCGGCGCCCCGGCCAGGCTATGTGTGGGTGGCGCCCAGATACGTCTGGACTCCCAGTGGCTTCATCTACATCGATGGGTTTTGGGATTGGCTTCCCGAAGCCCGCGGACTGGTCTTCGCGCCCGTCGTGTTCACCCAGCCAGTGTGGGTCGGAAATCCTCGCTGGGTGTATCGGCCTTCCTATGTCGTGAGCAATCATTTGCTCTTCGATTCGTGTTTCCACCATCGCCGAAGCTTTCATTTTTACTTCGGCAATTACTACGGCAACACGTACGTGGGCCTGGGATATCGGCCCTGGTATGAAACGCATCGCCATGATCCGGTATTCGCCTACCATGGCCGACACAACCATCGCAACGACCCGAACTGGTTCGTGAACGTTCAGCGAACCTACAACGACCGCTACGCCGGCCGTGCTCCCGTTCCGCCTCGCACCTTCGCCCAACAAACGACCATGATCCGAGGCAACGGCAACGTGGTGAACAACACCACGATCAACAACATCACCCAGGTGGTCGCTCCCATTCGAAATGTCAAGCAGGTGAATAACAACGTCAAGCTGGTCAAAGTCGACAATCAGCAACTGAATCTCGAAAAACAGCGGATCGATCGCACCCGGGAGATTTCCACGCTTCGGCAAAAGAACGAAGGCGCAGCCGCGCGTGCGACCGTGGGCGGTCCGACGACGAATGTTCGAACGGGTTCGACGTTCAAGGTGCCCGCGCTGAGTCAAAATCTGGTTTTGCCGTCGACGAGCGGCCTGCCCAAAACAGGAGCAAACACGCTGCCAAAAACCGGAACGCCCAAGACGGGTAATCCAACCCCAGGAAATCCCAACACGGGGACGCCGATGGTGACGACGCCGAAAACCCCTTTGCAGCCGAAGGACCCGTTGCCAAAGATAACGGACACGAACAAGTCGCCCACGGTCACGCCGAAGACACCGATGCTGCCAAAGAATCTCGAGAAGATTCCGATGCCGACCACACTGCCGAAGACGCAGCCGAAAACGATCGACCTACCAAAGACCACGGACCCGCCGAAGAAATTTGATTTACCGAAGCTGCCGTCGAATCCTTTGCCGATGTTGGAAAAGAAAACGACGCCGCTACCGACGCCGATGCCCAAACTAACGCCAACGCCGATGCCCACGCCGAAAGCAACGCCAACACCGAAATCCCCACCCGACAAGGATAAGAAGAAGGCCGAGCTTCCAGCGATGAATCCACCGGTGATTGGGTCCAGTGGTGGTCCGGTGTTTCGAAGTGGGGACCGGCCAGCAATGTCGACGGCGAACTTTTCGCCGCCATCCATTCGAATCGTTTCTCCGGCGAGCGATTCAGGTTCGTCGCGGACGATCCTTTCGAGTCCTAGGATTTTGGATCGACCTCGAACGGAACCGACGGTACGGTTCACCACGCCGTCGGCAACCTCGACGCCGCGACGTGGGGAATCCCCATCCACGCCGACGACACGGCGGATTGAGTCAGCGTCGACCATTCGTTCGGGAGCCAGCTCGACGCGATCGACGAACGCAGGCACGTCGACGAAATCAACGGAACGTTCGAGCCGAAAAAATCGGTAGATTCCCGCAAGCGCAACAAAAAGCCCACCGCCGAAAGGCGGTGGGGTGGTGGTTTCAGTCCTTTTTTAATGGGAATCCTCAACCCCAGGGCCTTTTGGCCCTGGGCTTTTTTTATTCATCTTCTTGCCGGAGCTTGGCGAGGACGTTGAGATCTTCAAGCGTCGTCGTGTCGCCGGTGGTCTGCTTGCCGCTGGCGATGTCGCGAAGCAGGCGGCGCATGATTTTGCCGGAACGCGTTTTCGGCAGGGCTTCGGTGAAGCGAATCTCGTCGGGCCGAGCAAGTGCACCGATTTCCTTGACCACGTGGGCTTGAAGTTCCTTTTTGAGAGCGTCGCTTGGTTGTTCGCCGCCTTTGAGCGTGATGAAGCAGGCGATGCCTTCCCCCTTGAGATCGTCGGGCTTGCCAACCACGGCTGCCTCGGCGACTTTGGGGTGATGGACCAGGGCGCTTTCCACTTCCATCGTGCTCAGCCGATGGCCTGAAACGTTGAGCACGTCGTCGACTCGGCCCATGACCCAGATATAGCCATCTTCGTCTTTGCGTGCGCCATCGGCCGTGAAATAGACGCCGGGAATTTGCGACCAGTATTGCTCTTTATAACGTGCATCATCGCCGAAGATGGTTCGCATCATGGAGGGCCAGGGGCGCCGCACGACCAGCAAGCCGCCAGCATTCGCCGGCACGGGATGTCCCTTCTTGTCGACCACTTCCGCAGCGATTCCAGGCAAGGGGCGCGTGGCGGAGCCCGGTTTCGTGGGAATGGCGCCGGGCAACGGCGAGATCATGATTCCGCCGGTTTCCGTCTGCCACCAGGTGTCGACGATGGGGCATTTCGTCTTTCCAATGACTTCGTGATACCAGATCCACGCCTCGGGATTGATCGGTTCACCGACCGACCCCAACAAACGCAAGCTGGAAAGGTCATGGCCGTTGGGCCAATGATCGCCCCACTTGATGAATGCGCGAATCGCGGTCGGTGCCGTGTAGAAAATGCTGACCTTGTACTTCTCGATGATTTCCCAGAATCGATCTTCCTTGGGATGATTCGGGGCTCCCTCATACATCACCGTGGTGGCGCCGTTGGCGAGCGGGCCATAGATGATGTAACTGTGCCCGGTGATCCAACCGATGTCGGCCGTGCACCAGTAGGTGTCTTCTTCCTTCAAATCGAAAACGAGTCGGTGCGTGTACGCGGTGCCGGTGAGATAGCCTCCGGTCGTGTGCAAGACGCCCTTGGGTTTGCCCGTCGAACCGCTTGTGTACAGAATGAAAAGCGGATGTTCGCTATCGAAAGGCTCGGCGGGACAATCGGGGCCCACCTTGGCGGCCAACTCATGCCACCAAAAATCCCGCCCCTCCTTCATGTTGATCGTCTGGTTGCATCGGTTGAACACGACGCACTTTTCGATCGTGGGCGATTTCTCCAAGGCTTGATCGACGTTTTGCTTCAGCGGAATGATCTTGCCGCGCCGCCAACCTGCGTCGGCGGTGATGATCAGTTTCGCCTTGGCGTCGTTATTCCGATCCGCGACGGCATCGCCACTAAAACCACCAAAGACGATGCTGTGGGTGGCGCCGATGCGGGCGCAGGCGAGCATGGCAATCGCCAATTCGGGAATCATGGGCATGTAGATGGTGACGCGATCGCCTTTTTGCGTCCCCAACGATTTCAGCACGTTCGCGAAACGACACACTTCGCGATGAAGATCCTGGTAACGCAAGACCCGCGTATCGCCAGGCTCACCTTCCCAAATGATGGCTGCCTTATTTTTGCGCGGCCCTTCGAGATGCCGATCGACGCAGTTGTAACAGGCGTTGAGTTGCCCTCCCACGAACCACTGGGAATGGGGCTCATTCCAACTTAGCACCGTGTCCCACTTCTTGAACCAAGAAAGCTCCGCCGCCTGCTCGGCCCAAAAACCCGCGGGATCGTCTTGCGCCTTTTGGTACAAACGTTCGTAATCCGCCAACGACTTGACATGGGCTTTCGCGGCAAACTCCGCCGACGGCGCGAAAACACGAGTCTCTTTGAGCACGCTGGTGATATTGGGATTTGTCGATGCGGACATCGCGAAAAGCTCCTACTTTTTCTTATGGGAGAACGACTACTCTGTTCGTGGGACACTCCTTCCGAGTCGCCCGCCACGAGCTTGGGATATAACTTATCACCTCACGAGCGCAATGGGAATTTCCAAATGGCAATTCGCGAACCAGAACCCTCGCCTCCGCCCGGCGAACGGCCGGTGTAAACCGGCCGGTCTTCGTGAGCGACGGCAAAAAATTTCGCCACTAACCAATCGGGCGTGATCCGGACGGTTCGGCGAATCATTTATGCACGCTGGCTCGAGCGTGGTACCATGCTGAAATTGTGTCTACCCCCTTCGGAGCCTCGGAATGGTTTTGCGTTTGCTTTTGCTGGGTTGGTTTTTCATTTCGCCGTGCGTCCATCTCTTGGCTCAAGAATCCGTCACGCCGGTGCAACGGCTTGAGCAAAAGCTCGCCGAATGGCGATCGGAACACGCGACGGATCCCATTCGCCGAAAAGAAGCATGGGAACTTCGCCTGGCTCTCGCGGGAGGGAAAAGCCAGGCTCAGGCGGCTCGACTCTGGTCAAAGTTCCGCTCGCCACTCGATGCGCTCGATGCCGACAAAATTCCTGCGGACCAGCGAAAATTCCTCTCCATCCCCGATTTGGCAGGTTTCTTCGAAGCCCATCCGCGGGCGGCTTCGTCGTTGGCGATTTCTTTAGATGGCTCGCGATTGGCGACTGCGGGGTGGGACAACACGGTGAAGCTTTGGAAGCTCGGCAACGCCACGGTCCAGTCCTGGGCGACGCTCGACGCCAGCCCGAGCCAAGTCGCGTTCAGCCCCGATGGTAACACCCTGATCACGGGCGCCGCCGACACCGCGATCCAGGTGTGGGATATTTCGGGCGAGACTCCGAAACGCAAGTTCACCATGGCAGGCCACAAGACACGCCCGTTTTCCTCGGCTTTTTCGCCCAATGGAAAGATGCTCGCCACTGGTTCGTTCCAGCCGACGTTGCGGTTGTGGAAGATTGACGCTGGCGAATTCGAGGCGTGGGGCGTGTTGGCGAACGAAACCGCGACGGCAGTCGGCGTGCATTCGATGGCATTCAGCCACGATGGCCAATGGTTGGCGACGGGCAACCACGTGGGCAAAAATACTTTGCGGTGGTGGCGCGTCGATGGTGCGTTTCTCGATGAAAAGCCTGCCCCTGAAGTGCAAGCCCGTCTGCTCACCTTCTCCCCTACCACACCCCATTTGGCGTTCGCCGACAAAGACAACACGGTCTACCTCTGGAATTACGAAACTTCGCCCGCGAAAGAAAAAAAAGCGTTGCTGGGCCACCGGGGCCAAGGGTTTGGACCGATCGTGAAATCGCTTGCATTTGATCCCTTAGGAAGATTTCTGCTCAGTTCCGGCTCCGATCGCCAAGTCATCCTGTGGGACGTTGCCACGGCAAAGCAGCTTCAGCAATGGGATCTGCTCGACGAGGTGCGTGCCGCCGCCTTCGCCAGCGACGGTCGCCATGTCGTCCTGGGCAACGACGACGGCACCGTTTACGTCTTTCGCCTCAAGAAATGAGCGCGGAACGCGAAGTACTCGATAGTCCTGCGTTCAAGAAGGTGTTGGGATATACTCCACGGACGAAGGCAGTTGGCAGTGAACCAAACGATTCTCGAATCGCGAGTCGATTCCGATGGAGTGTTACGCGTGACGCTTCCGGTGGGAGAAGCCGAGGCCAACCGTGAAGTGCGGGTCATCGTCGAGCCCCTTTCCAAGAAAACGCCTTCGCAGGCAGCCTGGGAACCGTGGGTTGATTCGATTGCTGGCTCATGGCCAGGAGAATTCGAAAAGCCACCTCAAGGAATACTCGAGGAACGAGCCAAAAAAACCGCGATTTGAGCGGTCAACGATTGAATTGTATACAAGAAAACAACGAGAAAACTTTACGTAGGTTGGGTGGAGCGAAGCGCAACCCACCGTCGCCTCGACCACGAAGGTGCGCCACGGACCCGAATCCTGGTTCTGACGGGGAATTTGGGCAGAAACGACGCGCGGCATTCTCTCCGAAGCGACGGTGGGTTCCACGAGTACGTTTCACCCACTCTACGGCTACTGACTTGTCCGTATTCGATCCGTTCGTTAAACGCTCTAATGGCTCGAATCAAGCAAGAAGGCCTCGACAAAATCTGTATCCGTTGCGGTGTCTTGGGAGAGCGTTTGTTCGGCGTTGAGCGTTCCGCGCCTGCGTATCACGCATCCAATCTTGCCAAGGTGGAAGAACTGAGGGGCCATTTCGCGTCCCTTTCGTTCGAGGATGATGCCGCGCGAGAGTACGCAGAGTTTCGCGGACATTTAACAAACGTTGGAACACCCTTTGGACCAAACGATACGCTCATCGCGGCCATCGCTCGAGTCAACTGGCTCACCGTGGTCACCAACAACACAGGCGAATTTGGCCGCGTTCCGGACCTGAGCCTTGATCATTGACAGACGCCATAAGTAACCGAGCTTTCGCCCCTTTCCTTTACCTCGCGTCTTCCAACCCCATGAGGGCCTTCCACGTGCTACCGTATCTCATCGTCGCTGGCATCGTTTTCATCGTGATTCCCCTTTCGGGTATCCGCATTGCGCAGGAGTATGAACGGGGTGTCGTGTTTCGGCTCGGGCGTTTTTTGGGGTTGCGCGGGCCGGGTATTTATTGGATCATCCCATTGGGGATCGAACGGTCCGTTATCATCGATATCCGCACGCGCACTGTCTCGGCCGAGCAGCAAGAAACGATCACGCGCGACAGCGTCACCATCAAAGTGAACGCGGTGATCTGGTACCGCATCGTGGAGCCGGCTACGTCGGTCATCGCCGTCACCGATGTCAAAGCCGCGGTTTATCAGCTCGCACTCACGTCACTCCGCAACATCATCGGCCAACACGATCTGGACGAGGTTCTGCAAGAGCGAGACAAAATCAACGGTTTATTACGCCTCGGGATTGCCGGTGCCACCACGCAATGGGGCGTGGAGATCGAGCGATTCGAAATGAAGGACGTGGAATTGCCCACCGACATGCAGGAGGTGATGGCCATGGAAGCCGAGGCGATCCGTGAAAAGCGGGCTCGCATCATCAAGGCGGAAGCGGAACACGAAGCATCGATCAAGTTGGCTGCCGCTTCGACGCAGATGGTCAACAATCCGGCCGCGCTAGAGCTTCGCCGAATGCAAATGATCTCCGAGGTGGGCGCCGAACATAACAGCACCACCGTAATCATGGTACCCTCAGAATTCGCCACGATGGCAAAGTCTCTTACGGAATACTTGCAGCAGAATAAGATGGGCGATGGCTAAAACGTGAAGCCAAAAAAAGAGGGCGAAACGAAGGTCGAGCCCCGGAACCACCAAGGCTATTAGCTCGACCAGCGCTTCGCCCTTTCGTTCGCTTCGCATCGTCGCGTGGAACGAAACCTTACGCATCCAGATCTGCTTCCATGCCTTCCGATTCCTCGGGAAGGGGCAGGTTGCCAACGTCCAGTTTGATCACGTGCGAAACTTCGAAATGGAAGCCGCTGATGATGACCGGGTCGATGTGCACTTCCACTTTCCCAATCGATCCGTGCACGGTTTCAATCTGCACGGTCACGACTTTGACAGTCAAAGCCGAGGGAACACCAATGTCGGACGAATCCGTCGAGGACGATGAATCCGCCAAGCCGCTCGTGAAGGAAAGTTCGAGCGTATCGGTGCCCAAGTCCACAAGTTCCGGCGAATCGTCAGCCGAGGACGAATCGACGGGTGGAAGACCGATCGCATATAGCGAGATCTCCCCGTCGCCATTGAGATCGCCGCCATTGGGAAGCGCGTCGAAGTCGGTGTCAGGCCGATAAACCGGTTCGACCATTTCGATTTCGACCTCGAATCCTTCGCCGGCGACATTGAATAGGTATCGTTCATCCCAACCCTCGTTGATCTCTCCACCGTCGGCGATGCCGGATTGCACGGAAAGATCTTCGAGATACGCGGTGTCGTCTGGGTTACCGAGATCGTCCGAAATCGAGAAATCTTCGAACGATTCTTCAACCGGGAAATCGAGGCCCGGTTCCCCAATTCCATCGACGGAAGCGAACGACCAAAACGCCATTTCATCGAGCGGAATCTCATCCTGACCGACGAACGAGTCGGAGACGTCGCCTTCGACGACATAGGAAGTCGCCGCATCATCGTAGGCGATTTCACCTTCGCCGGAGCCAAAGTCGTTGGCCTCGTCGACGATCTCCGCATCGAACCCAGCGAGCACCGCTGGCGCGAGACGGGAACGCAATTCTTCCACGAACGGGCGGTAATTTCGCCTGGGACGATTTCGCCTCGTTCGTACCATGTTTCTCATAAACAATCCCCCTGAGAACTTGTTCATTTTGAGGCTCACGCTGTCGCCTCTTTTGCACTCACCTAGAAAACGCCGCCGCACGCTGGAATGCTCCGAAAGTTTTCCTTAATTGCATACGAACGCATCGAACCCGCTTCGCTTGCCGTTTTGGAGCATTTTTTGTGAGCTTTGCATAAGACTTTTGTTGGATAAACGCCACCCCGTAGGGGGTGAAACTCCTTAGCCCAGGGTCGCGAGTACCCGAGCGCACCCTGGGAAGCGAAACAAAAAAGCAATACGAACCCTGCAAGGGTACTACTCGAAACCGATCCCTGGTTGGTGTTCGCGAGACGTCGAAGCTAGGGAGTACCCTTTCAGGGTACAAAATCCATGGTTTCATTCAGTGACCCAGGGTGCGCTCGTGTACTCGCGACCCAGGGCTACGGAATAGAACCCGTCCCGGGGTTCGTCAGTTCCCGCGTATGCAGCCGAATCGGTAACCGCACTAGGCTCGAAGGATCCGTTCCTTCTCGAAAAATTTCACCAAAGAGGTCTATTTCAATCGTGATAGGATTTCGGTGAAAGCGAGGTGATCGGCTCGAGGCGACGGTGGGCTCGCCTGGGCAACAAGTTCAGCCATTTCGCTGGTTTTCAATGAATCAACGGAGATCGGAGAAAGGGAGGAATATGGGGCACTGGGCGTCGTTTTCCGTTTTCCGTTCTCGGTTCTCCGTTTTCCGTTCTCGGTTCTCGGTTGACTCATTGTTGAATTTGCGGAGCGTTAACATGATGCCGATGTCGAGGCAGTGGTGGGTTTCACCCACCCTACGGCAG
>WBZS01001506.1_pt1 | contig 18283 bp, 13 predicted proteins | sample 5204201 | NCBI WGS metagenome assembly WBZS01 (sample SAMN12344357, study PRJNA552823) | activated sludge metagenome | biome: Activated sludge suspended growth; feature: Nitrification reactor; material: Wastewater; isolation source: activated sludge from nitrification reactor of wastewater...
CTGGACCGTTCGCGGGAAAACCGGTCGCAGTTCGTCCTCACCCGGATCCGCGGCGGCCGGGAGGCGATCTTCTGGCAGTCCGCACGGACCGCGAAGCTCGCCCGACCCAACGTCTCGCTCCCCTCGGCCCGCGCGCACGGGTTGCGGCCCGACGAGTTCGAGATCCTCGTCGACAGCCACGAGCGCTACGCATGGAAGTTCACCCAACAGCAGGTCTCGACCCGGGTCGCACCCCTGGCCGCGGGCGACTACGGCGTCCGCAACGATGAGCGCCTGGTGGCCTCTGTGGAGCGCAAGTCCCTCGCGGACCTCGTGTCCACGTTGACCTCGGGCCGCCTCACCTTCGTCCTCGGTGACCTCGCGAGCCTTCCGTATGCCGCCCTCGTGGTCGAGGCGCGCTACTCCGAGATCCTCAAGCTCGACCGGGTGCGTCCCGCCATCGTCCTAGAGGGGCTCGCCGAGTGTGCCGTGCGCTTCCCGTCGGTGCCGATCCACTTCGCCGAGACCCGGGCACTGGCTCAGGAGTGGACTTTTCGCTTCCTCGGGGCGGCGCTGGCCCACGATCGGCTCACCCACGAAGCGGATGGCCCGATCGAGTCGCTGGTCCCAGCGGCGACCCCACGCGCCCGCGAGGTGCGAACGTGGGCGGTGGCACACGGCATACCGGTGTCTGAGCGAGGGCGCGTGCCAACGGAGGTGACCGACGCTTTCCTGCGCGACCGCGCGCGGGCCCGACCGCGAGAATGACGTTGACGTCGAGGAGCACCATCAACGCAGGAGATCCCGGCGAGGCACTCCTGCCCTGGGGGCGGCCGGATCAGGCGGACTTACGAGGTGGTCAAGGCTCGACGGGCCACCGCCCTGGCGGCCGGACGTGACGGAAGGCGGGCAAAGATGCCGCCCCGCTCGCTCAGCGCCAGTATGCGGATGACGTCATGAGCCCGGCGCAGCTCGTGCCTGTGGATGGGCCGCCCCTCCACTCGCCACCCCAGCCAGGTCATCAGCCTGGCCACTTCGTCGAAGAACTCCTCGTGTCGTGGGACGCGGGCCGGCAGAGCCTCCGGACCTTCGACGGCGTCCTCTGCGGGGTCGTCGTCAGGTCCCGTGGCCAGGAGCAGAGTCGTCAACACCGCCTCGTCGCGATCTGCACCAGCGGGGCCTCGCAGCAACAGGGCCGCAATCGCGCCCACCAGGACGTCGAGGTCGGTGGACGCGGCATACCCGAACTTGGTCCGGACCACCCGCCCGCGATAGACGCGCACGATCCGGGCCGCAACCGCGGTGTCCCGCACGAACGACAATTCCGGCGTGAACTGCTCGCGGTTGCCTTTGCCGTAGCCCCAGTCCAACCCGCCCTCTCGCCAGATCCGTTCGCACGCTGCGGGCGACATCCACCCAGCTTTCGTCAGCGGTATGCCGTCCTCCCCCGCGACATCGAGCAGCACCTGCCATGGGCGGACCAGCGCGCGCAGGTCAGCCTCCGTCGGCGGGTGCGGGTCGTCCGCGGCGGCCAGCGAGAACAGCGACGCCAGATGGAGCACGAGGTCAGCAGGTGCCTTGTCGATGACGTCCTGGTATGCCGCGTGCAGCTCCGGCCCCTCGTCGCCTCCCTCGGCCCGGAGCCGGGCGAGCAACTCCGCCGGGTCGGCGTCGACGAGCGACAACGCGAGGTTGATGTCGTCGACATCGACGTGCTCGGGTTCGACATCGGGCTCCAGCCAGCCGGCATACATCTCCAGGTCGCCCGTGAGCGCACTCGGGTCGGGGTTGGCGCGGAGCGCGGCAGCCAGCTCATTCCAGGCTCCGACGCCGCCGACATCTTCGGCCGGGCAGGCGCGGACCGCCTTGAGGCAGCGCATCGGCGGGTCGTCGGCGGTGGCCGGTCGCAACCGTTCCACGGTGAGGGTATGCCCCCAGTCGTCACCGAAGTCGTAGGTGTAGAAGAGCCGGTCCCCGACCGCCCGGACCACCTGATCCAGGCGGACGTCGCTCTCGGGCGTCCCTTGTTCGCCCTCGTCGATGTCGAATTCGGTGAGAAAGAAGGGCGACATCCAGCGTTGCTTCACCGGGCCGGGCTCGAACCGGTGCAGGTGGCCATCGAGCCAGCCCATCGCCGCCTGAAGATGCCGGTGCAGAGCGTCGAGCGTCAGGTCTCCGCGAATCTCCAGTCTGCGCCAGATCGGTGGCTTTGAGCCGTCGAGCATGAGTTTGGCGGTGACGAGTGTGGGGTGCAGCGGTGGGTCGGGCACTTCGATGACCGGGTTGCGGCGATCCATGCCCAAAACATCGCCGGGGTTGCCCCCGAGGACGCCCGCGTCGCCGCCGTCGGTGGGGAGGTGATCGAGAAACTGCCGCACCCAGGCGGCCAGGGCCTCTCGGTCGGCGAGGTCTGCCGACTGGAGCGGCGGGAGGGAGGGTGGCGGCTCGTCAGGCACGACAGAAGTCAAGCACGCGCAGGGTCAGGCGGCGGCATACCGGCGGCTCGGCCCGCACGGCGAAAGGGTGGGAAATCGGTGGCTCCCCATCCGGAGAGGCACCTCTTCCCACTTTCGGGGCCCGGGCGACCCTGCGAACCGACGCGCCGATGGCGACGCGCCACTCAAAAGGCCGAGACGATGAACGACCCGAGGACCAGCAGGGTCCCGGCGATCAGGCGCAGCACGCGGGAAACCCGCGACATGCGCCGCTGTGGGACCAGTGTCGGGTTGCACAGCCAGAGTGCGGCGACCACGCACGCTGTTGCGCGCAGAGACTTCGCGAACGACAAGTCGCGGGTGACGAACATCCCGATGTAGACGATGGTCATCAAGACTGCGGCACACATGACCAATACCGTCAGGCCATCAAGAACGCACCCACCCGAAGTGGGATGGTGGCCGACCTGCACGCGCACCCTTGTGGTGCGAGCGCGCGCCCTCACCCGGATGGAGCGCTGTCGGCCGACCTGGGGTCCCCGGCCGTCGTGGACATCGGTCGACGCGTCTTGAGGCCCGCGCGCTCGGTGTGGGCTGGCGTCTTGAGGGGTTTCCGCGGTCTCGTGCGACGGTGCCGTTGGGACGCCCGTCGGCGCGGGGGGCGCCGACGCGAACTCCGGCGCGGGGGGCGTCGGCGTGAACTCCGGCGCTGGGGCCTGGCTCCACGGCCCATCGGCCAACGGGTCCGGCCCGCTGAGCGGATCCTTGTTGTCCGAACTCACTCCGGGATTATGTCAGCCGGGCTAGGCGGCGACCGGCGCCCCGCGGTTCGGACGGGTGGCGTGACGTTTCGGCCTGGATCAGGGGGCGAGCGCCTCTGCGGCCGGGGTCATCCTGTCGATCCTCTGCTCACCTGGGGCCGGCGAGGCGGGCGCGGGCCGATGACCAGGCAGTCGCTCTCGTGGTCCCCAAGGTGACGTGCTGAGCCACGCGCCAGGTTCAGGGGAACGAACTCCGCGCTGCATCCGCCGCGACAATCGCAGGGTCAGAGCCTGATGTAACGCGCCGGCCGAGGGGAACCAAGAGTGGTCATGAACGACAACCATCCCCTGCGCCGCATCGGGCGCGACCCCACGGCCTTCGAGGCGTTCTATCGCGCGAATGTCGAAGCGGTGCAACGGTTCATCGCCCGTCGCGTCAACGATCCACATCTGGCCGCTGATCTGACAGCCGACGTGTTCCTGGCGGTCATCGAGGCCAGCGACTCCTACCGACCCAGTCGCGGAACCCCGATCGCCTGGCTCTATGGCGTGGCTCGCAACGTGGTCGCCGACCGACACCGTCAGCGGGCTCGCGAACTGCGCCTGGTCACGCGGGTGGCCGGCCGAGCGCTGCTGGACCCGGACTCGTTGGCACGGGTCGAGGACCGCATCACCGCGGAGCAGGAGTCGCGGCGCCTGTATGCCGCCCTGTCCACCCTTCCCGAGGATGACCGTGCGCTCATCGAGCTCGTGGCGCTCGATGGTCTCAGCGTTGCCGACGCCGCTCAGGTGCTGGGGGTGAAGCCAGGTACCGCGCGGGTCCGGCTGCACCGGGCCCGGCGCCAGATCACCACCCACCCGTTGCTCACGACTTTGGAGGTCACCTCATGAGCACCCACAGCAGCACCGACACACGCCCACTCGACACCTTCGAGACCGCCCTGCTCGGCCAGCTCACGACCGTGGTCGACGAACGCGCTGCCCAGGCCAGCGCCTCGCCCACGCGCCGACTGACCGGGCGTCCGGCCCGTTGGGCGGCTGCTGTCGCAGCCGCAGCCGCGGGGACGGCGGCACTCCTCGTCCTGCCGAGCGGCACCACCCCCGCGTATGCCGTGGAGTCGGACTCCTCGGGATCCGTCACGGTCACGATCAACCAGCTCGCCGACGCGAGCGCGCTCAAGGACGCTCTCGCGGCCAAGGGCATCACGGCGGACGTGACCTACCCCGGCGTCGGAAAGCAATGCGCCGCAGGTCGATTCACCGAGGCGCCCGCCGCCGGCGGAACGCCTTCCGAAGCGTCTGCGTTCAACTCGTCTGTGGGGTCCGGCGGCTTTTCGATGACGATCCCCAAGAACATGATCCGGCCCGGCCAGACGCTCGTCCTGGAGTCGGTCTGGCCGGACAGCCAGTCCTGGATGGTCAAGGCTGCCATCGCCGACGGCCCGGTCGGGGCCTGCCAGTTGGTGGACGCTGACCCGATGTTCATGCCACCGGCGGGTCCGGCTCCCACGGGCGACGCGAACGCGGTCGAACCCACGGCATACGCCACCGCCCAGTAGTCGCGCGCATGCCCGGCCCGCGGCCTAGGTCGCGGGCCGGGTTATGCCAACGTGGCGGGTGTGGCTTGGGCACGGATCAGGCGCGGGATCCGGCACCAACATCAAGCGGGGTCGACGGTCCTCACCATGACGCAGTTCCTGAGCCCCTTGGGCCGGTCATAGCTGAATCCGAGCCGCTCATAGAGCCGCCTAGTCCCGTTGTAGAGGAATGACGACGACATCTTCTTGGTCGCCTCGGTGAGGTCGTGCGGGTAGCCCTCGACGGTGCCGCCACCGGCCTGCGCGATGAGGTCGAGCGCACCCTTGATCGCCAGCTCGGTCACGCCCTTTCGCCGATGCCGTTTGTCGACGAAAACACAGGTGATCCGGTAGTCCGGCGCGGATCGGCTCGTCGCGTCGTATTCCTTGCGGTGGTGGATCGTCGGCAGCTGCGCCGGGGTGCCGAACTCCGCCCACGCGATCGCCTCGTCCCCGTCCATGACGAGCGCGGCCTGCGCGACCCCCTCGTCCACGAGCCGCTTCTTGATCGCGCGATTGCCCTCCGCGGTCTCACCTCGGCCTTGGCAGCTCGGGTGGCCGTCATGGAACCACGTGCACCAACACCCGCCGAAGATCCCGTTGTGCCGCTGGACCAGTGCGTCGAAGGCCGACCAGGTCTGCGGGCTCAAAGGAACAATCCGGTATGCCGTGTCGTTCGCCATCGCAGCCGCCTTCGCCTGACTCAGGTGTCGGAATCGTCACGTCCATGTCCACATCTGCGCTCAATCCGGAACCTGGAAGGTGAACTCCCAGGAGTGTCCATTGCTAGTGTCCAGTGTGGGCGTGCGCGAGTTGCTGCATCCCCGCCCGCCCCCCGGCCGCCTCGCAGATCGTTGGCATGCCCGATTATCACGCGGCGGAGGCTCGGTGGCGATAGGTCCGGGCGAGCCGCAGCAGCAGGCCAACCCGAGTCGGCGGGGTCGTTGTCGATCCCGGCCCGGCTCGCCCGACATCATGGTGACGGCGGCTGGCGCCGTCAGGCGACAGGAAGGTCAGCATGAAGTACATGGTCCTGCTCATCGGCGCGGGCGAAGAGCCGCGCTGGGACACGCTCACCCCGGAGCAACAGGCTGCGACGATGCAGCGATTCGCCGACTTCGTTGCCGTCTGCGGGCAGCGTGAGGGCGTCGAAATCCTCGCCGGCGAGGCGCTGGATGAGGCGGCACACCGGATGATCCGTTACCGGGGCGGGCGGCAGTTCGTGACCGAGGGACCGTATGCCGAGGCCGTCGAGGGTCTGGGTGGTTTCTACCTCGTCGAGTCACCTGACTTCGACACCCTGTGTGAGGTGATCACCGCCCTGCCCGCCTTCGACATTCAGGTGACCCCGGTCGTCGACATCGACCTGTAGTCATGAATGAGGGCTGCCCCTTGGTTGTAGCCCGGGGCGGTTGCGCCCGGGTCAGCGCAGAGAACATCGCGCGTTCCGACTTCCTCACTCACCGAGGATCGTCTCGGCTGACAGCGGTGCGGGCCCCAGACCCCAAACCCGATAGGTCCCGTCGTCGAGTCGGATCAGGGTGATGAACGTCGCCGGGGTGACGAAGGCCTGAAACCCCTGCGCACTCTGCGCCACCTCGGCGACGAATCGCATGAAGGCGATCCGGTCTGGATCGTCGACCGCGTGGATCACCTTCGAAGCGAGAGACCGTCCCTCAAGATGTTCGCGGGCCCACTCGTAGTCACCCCAAGCCGCGGGTTCGTAGGTGAGCGATCTGGCCAGGTCGAGATCGTTGAGCAGCCGTAGTACCAACCGAACACGACCTGCCCGGGGTTGGTCCAGTCCCCGGGCTCCCCGAACGACGCGATGGCTGCGTGATCATCCGCTCGCACCAGCGCCGGGACCGAGCTGACCGTTTCAGGAAACTCGCCACAAACGTCTGCCGCAAGGTTGGCGAACATCGGGACGACGGGCGCGAGTCCGGCCAGCCAGTCGTTCAGTGTCTCCGGTGGCCGCCTGAGGTCAAGAACACCTACGGCGAGCGCTTCGACCACGTCGTCAGGCCGCTGGTGGAGCAGCCGGAGCAGGAACGCATCCGGATGGAGGATCTCGACTCCGTGGGGCGAAGCGGCCTGCTCGGGGAAGTCCTTGAGGCTGAAGGTGACTACGGCATCCGCCTGCTCGTGAACGGCGACGGCGAGCACGTGTCGGTCTTTGGGATCGCACGCCATCTCGTCGATGAGTGTTTGGAACCCGTCGACCAGTGCTTCAACGCCGAAGGCGTCGCGCATCTTCTCCACTCGCCGCCTCGCCCGGTCCGGGTCGACGCCGAGCTTGGGAAGGCTACGTTCCACCTCATCGAGGATTTGATTGGACCACAGCGGCCGAAACAGCCCTGCCTCAGCGAACCATAACAAGGTCGTCGCGAGCCGGATCGGGACCAACGCGCAGGCGTCGAGAACGGCGACGGGGCGGCTCACCGAGTGCTGATCGCCCGGTCGGCTGGCAGGTCATCAGTGACGTCCTGCGCGAGCTCGTGCAAGGCAGCACGCCGTCGGGTCAGAGTGCCCGTGCGGTAGCGCTCGATCTCAGCCGCTGCGATCTTGCGATGGACGCTCCCACCCTGGGCAGAGAGTTCTCCGCGGTCGATCAACCGAATCACAGTCATTCGGCTCACGCCGAGGAGCTCCGCCGCCTCCTGGGTGCCCACCAAAGCGTCCGCTGCCAGGACGACCGCGCCCGCGCTGGACTCCAAGACGTCGACGACGCGGAGCAACGCCGCGCGCGCAGGATCTGGGGCGTGCGTGCTGTCGCCGGGGAGTCCGCCGAGCGCGTCGGCGATGGCCGAGCGCAATCGCTCGGCCTCCTCGTGGGCGAGCACTCCTGTCATGGGCCCATCTTACGCTGAAACGCCCAAAACGCACAGGGCGGGAGGAGTGGTTGCCAGGTCTGGGACGCAGCACACCTTCGCGGGCTGGAGCCTGGGTCACACCGACCCGTCCGACGAGCCCTCGCTGGCGAAGCCCCCCAGCGACGGTCCAACTGAACGGGCACACCGTGCTCCAACATCCAAGTAACCAGGCCACTTGGTTGGAAGGACTCGCCAGGTCTGAACCAGCCCAAAGGAGGGCGGGCAGCACGTACTTTCGGCCGGTCCAGGTCGGGCCTGCGGGCTGATGAGTCTGCGGTCGGCGCCCGTCATCGTGGTGGAGTCACCCACTCGACCACCACGAAGGACTCATCCTGATGACCACACAGACGGCGGCTGCCCCGACCACACGCACGGACCAGCAGGCCCCGCGGCAGGTGAAGCTCGCGGCAGCCTGGACCAGCTTCATGTGTCTCTACATCTATGTCGACGTCCTCGGGCTCTACAAGCCGGGCGCCGTCGAGGGCATCCTCAAGGGCCAGGTCTTCACCTTCGATATCACTCAGACCTTCTTCGCCAGTGCGCTGGCGGCGTCAGCGGTCCCGATGATGATGATCCTGCTCTCGACAACCCTCCCAGCCCGCGCGAACCGTCTGACGAACCTCGTTGTGGCCTCCCTGCTCATCCCCTGGATGGCGTTCAACCTGGTGGGCGGGGAGTGGCTCGTCTACTTCGGTATCGGATTCGCTCTCGAGCTGATCCTGCTCATCTTCATCCTGCGCTCGGCCTGGACCTGGCCCCGAACACCGGCGATCCCTAGCCTGGACAGGTGAGACGCCTCTGGCGCGCCCTCTGGCGCGAGCCTCGGCCCGTCGGTGCCCCGCAGGTGGGGCGGGTCGACTGGCTTCTGGTCGGAGCGTTCGAGGCGGCCACACTGGTCGAGGGCATCGCTCGCCCCCAGCTGGCCGGTCAGCCCTACGTCATCCTGCTCGCCATGGCCGTGATGCCAGTCCTGCTCTGGCGCCGGAGTCGCCCGCTCACCGCGTGCCTCGTCGGCTTCGGCGTGGCCGGTCTGCTCTCAGCCACCCAGTTGGTCACCCGCACCGCAGACCTCGGCCCGTCCTCGATGATGGTCGTCCTGATCCTGCTCTATTCCTTGGTCCGATGGGGTTCGGGGCGAGAGATCGCCGTGGGCTCGCCGTGGGTCGCTGCGGTCGTGGCTTTGGACATGTATGCCGCGGCAGCGGGTCCGCCGGACCTCATCGGCGGCACCCTCTTCCTGCTGCTGTTCGTCGCTCTCGCAGCGGTATTCCGCTCACGCGCCGAACTCTGGCAGCGCCGGCAACGGGAGATCCGCAACGAAGAGCGTCTGGCGTTGGCCCGCGAGCTGCACGACACCGTTGCCCACCATGTCTCGGCCATAGCGGTGCAGGCCCAGGCCGGCGGCGTCGTGGTCCGCACCCAGCCCGAGCAGGCGGCCGCGGTGCTGGCCACCATCGAGGCGGAGGCATCGCGCACCCTCGCAGAGATGCGCGACATGGTGCGCGTGATCCGTGCGGACAGCTGGGACGCCTACTCCCCGCAGCCGGGGGTCGCCGACCTCCCCAGGCTGGCGCGCGCCGACGCGATCCCGGACGTCGACGTCTCGCTCTCCGGCGCCGTCACCGGGCTGCCCGGACCCGTAGACGCTGCGGTCTATCGGATCGCGCAAGAGGCGGTCACCAACGCCGTCCGCCATGCTCATCGCGCCACGCACGTCGGCATCGACGTATGCCGTGTGGGCGACCACGTCCGGCTGCGCGTCACCGACGACGGGCTCACCGCAGCCGGGTCACCTCCACATTCTGGTTTCGGCTTGACCGGCATGGCTGAGCGCGCGCAGCTGCTTGGCGGATCCTTGTCGGCCGGTCCGGGGCCGGACGGTGGCTGGGTCGTGGAGGCCGTTCTCCCCGTGCAGGTTTCGCGATGAACCTCACCCCGCACCAGGTCATCACTGCCACTGAAGGGATGGCGCACCAGTGAGCATCCGTGTCGTCGTGGCCGATGACCAGGACCTGGTGCGAACCGGGCTCGTGATGATCCTCGGCGCCCAACCCGACATCGATGTCGTCGGAGAGGCCGCGGACGGCATACAGGCGCTCGAGGTGGCCAGAAGGCTCCGTCCGGATGTCCTGCTTGTTGACATCCGAATGCCCGGGCTTGACGGGGTCGAGGTGACCCGGCGGCTTGCGGGTCCCGACGTGGCGGACCCGATGGCGGTCGTGGTCATCACCACGTTCGACCTGGATGAGTACGTCCTGGGCGCCCTGCGCGCCGGCGCCCGCGGCTTCCTGCTCAAGGACGCCGGGCCGGACCTGCTGGTCCAAGCCGTGCACGCCGCTGCGAACGGGGATGCACTGATCGCCCCCAATGTCACCCGGCGGCTGCTGGCGACCCTGGTCGACCATGCACCCGAGACGCTGACCCAACCCATCGATCCGCTGACCGAGCGCGAGGAAGAGGTGCTGGCGCTCATTGCCCGCGGCCGCACCAATGCCGAGATCGCCGCTGAGCTCTTCATCGGGCTGAGCACGGTCAAGAGCCATGTCGCCTCGCTGATGGCCAAGCTCGGTGTCCGCAATCGAGTGGAGATCGCGATGTGGGCCTACCACTCCAAGCGCGTCTGATCAGCAGCGGGGAGGGGTCAAACTCCGTTGCCCTTGAGGCTGCCTTGGCTGGCCCTCGCGGTTGCCGTGCCGACGTGCGGCGAGTCAGACTTCGGACATGGGGCGGCAGTGATGACGGACTGGCAACTGAGGTGTGTCAGCGACGGCGGACTATGGGTGCGTGACGGCGCGTCGACCTGGGTCGGCACCGCCGCCCAGGTGATCGAGTCTGCCCGACAGGCAGCGGCGGCCGGACGGGCGGTCACGCTCACCGGGGCCATCGACGCGCCGATCAACGCCGTCGTCGCGGCAGCCATCCGGTCCGGGGTCCCGACTGCTGTCGTTCAGGCGGCCCGGGCCGACTCGGCCGGGAGGTGGTCCACCCTCGAGGCGGCCGCGGCCGGTGATCGAGCCGACCTCGTCACGGACCTGGTCAACCGCGGCGCATCCTTGGCCGACCAGCGCGCCGCGCGCCGGATGGCCCTGCGGACTGGCGCCGTGGCCTCGCTGCGGGTGCTGTCCGCCGACGAGCTCTTGACGTCCGCCGACCGGCCGCCCGGGGACGCCGGGCCGGGCGTCGTGGTGATTCACCGGCCATTAGGCCCACTCGTCCGACGACTGGGGTGGGCGATCGGCGGTTTCGTGGCGGTGGTCAACCTGGGGACAGCGCTCTCGGGGCGGTGGCGGGGGTGGCCAGATGCCGTCGCAGGGATCGGGATCGTCGCACTGACCGTCGCACTGGCGGGCATTGGCGGTCGGCTGACGGATCGGTCCGTGCTGATCGACGGGGACGTCGTGAGAGCTCGACAAGGGTGGCGGCGTCGTTGGTCAGCGCCGATCGCCCTGCGGGACGTCGCGCACATCGACTACGCGCCGGGAGTCTTCGCTCAGCCGGGGGCGCTGGTGTTGGTGGCGGCTGAGCATGCCGCTTCGGAGCGCCGGGTCGTCGTGCCGGTCTGGCACACCTCCGGCTGGCCGGGAGTGGTGCGGTATATCGCCGACCGGGTGCCGACCTGGGCTGTCATCACGCCCGCCGCCCGCCGCATGATCGACCGCGCCCAGGCGCACGGATAGATCGCGCGGTGGTGTCGTCCGGCCACGACCGGCGCACACGGCATACCAATAGTCCACGGTGCGTGCCGGCAGCGTGCACGCGCGCGCGGTCGCCGACCACGCATTGGTATGCCGTGTGCGCACCGCTCCCGCGCATCGCGACTTCGTCACCCGGACGTCCCACTCTCCAACTCAGGCCTGGCCGCTCCCGTTCGGCCCTACCCGAACAAGCCCTCGAAGAAGTCGACGACGTCGTTGCCGAACGAGGTGAACGCACCTCCGATCGCGGCGATGGTGGCGTTGGTGAAGCCGAGGCTTGAGAGCAGGCTGCCGATCGCCGCCACGGTCTGGTTGAACGTGTTCGACAAGACCGTGTTGATCTCGGCGGCGGTGGCCCCGATCGCCAGCAGCACTCGGGCCGCCCCGTCCGCGGCTTGTTGGAAGACGCTGTGCAGGACGGTCCCGATCTCGGCGATCGCATATCCGGCGCTGCGGAGGGTGGCTGCCGCCTGGTCGGCCAGCTGGTTGTAGACCGACTCGAGCACCCCACCGATGGCATCGATGGCGTAGCCGGCATCCCGCAGCACCCCAACAATCGCGTCGGCGGTGACGTTGAGGACGCTCTGCAGGGCGGCGCCGATCTCGTTGACCCCGTAGCCAATTGACCGAAGGATCGTGGCGACGCCTTGAGCCGTTTGGGCATAGACGTCGTCCAGGACCCGGGTGATCTCACCGATCGCATAGCCGACGGTCCGCAGCACGGCGGCCACCTCGTTGGCCGTCTGGTTGAAGACGTCAGTCATCGCGCGGGCGATGTCGTCGACCACATAGCCCGCGCCGGTGAGCAGCGCCGCGACACCCTGGGCCGCCTCGGCATACACATTGGCGAGGGCGCCGGCGACCTGGTTGGCGGTGAAGTCGATCGCCTTGAGGATCTGCGCGACCTGCGCGGCCGTCGCCTGATAGGCATCGCGCAGGCCCGTGGCGATCTCATCGACGAGGAAGCCAGCCTGCTCCAGCGCCCGAGCGGCGATGGCGGCCGTCTCGCGGTAGACGTCATGCAACGCCGACGCCACCTCACCGACGGCGTAGCCGACGGCGTCAAGCACCTTGGCAGCCGCGACGTCGATGAGCTCATAGACCTGCTGCAGCGACTGGCCGATCTGGGCCACCGTGTAGTCCAGCGACTTCAGCACCCCGGCCAGCGCCTCAGCGGTGACGTCCAGGACGTCCGAGAGTGCGCTGGCGATCTGGTTGACGCCATAGTCGAGCTGCCCGAGCAACTCGACCAGTTGGGTCACCGTCACCTGGTATGCCGCGTGCAGACCCGCGACGATCTCGTCCACGGCATACCCGGCGTCCCGAAGGACCCCGGCGACGACGTTGGCCGCGGCACCGTAGGCACTCTCCAGCGCCGACGCGACATCGGTGGCGAGGGCGAAGAACGCCTCGCGCATGACCTGCGCGGCCTGTTGGGCGGTGAGCGAGAACACCGAGGCGAACGCCTCGGCCAGGCCTTGGATGTCGTAACCCAAGCCGACCAGTGCCGCAGCCGTTGCCTGGTAGCCAAAGTCGAAGGCGTCGGCGAGTTCGGCGGCCAGCTGGACCGCGGTCTGCCCAGCCTGGTTCATCGTGTCGACGAAGCCGTTGAAGCCGCTGGCGATCGCCGCGCCCGCGTCGTTGAACCCGCTGACGATGGCACCGCCGACATCTTTCGCCGTGTCCGCGATGGTGTTGCCGATATCGACGGCGAGGTCGGCGGCATACTCGGCGGCACTGACCACCGCATCGGCGATCTCGGGACCGTAGAGGGTGATGACGGTCTCCAGCGCGATGCTGATCGCCGCGCCCGCTATTGCACATCCCGCCGCGCCGATGCCCGCGGTGGCGCCCAGGCAGATGCCGACGAACGCGACGTTCGTGGCGAGCCCGACCGCCGACCCGACGCATTGCGCCACCGGCCCGTTCATGCAGTTGTCCACCGTGACGTAGGTCTGCAGACCGATGGCCAGCACCGCAAGCCCGGCGCTGGCGAACTTCAGACCCTTGGCGATCTGGGCCTCTTTGGCCGCGATGAAGCCGAAGTGGGTCGACGCCGCGGCCGCCTTGGCCAGCGAGGGCAGCGCCTTGACCAGGCCCTTGACGAACAGCTTCGCCGCGATGGCCACCTTGCCCGAGTAGCTGGCCAGGACGCCGTTCGAGGTCGCCGGCGTCACCATGTCCCCGGCCTCGCCGGCGGTTTGCGGCATCAGCCCGGTTGGGTCGGTCAACGCCGTCGGCCGGTTGCCGACGAACGCGTATGCCGCGACCAGCGGGGCACCGGCCGGCGTGGCCAGCGGTTCACGCTGGGTGAACCGCCCGGAGACCGGGTCGTAGGTCCGGGCCCGCATGTTGTAGAGCCCGGTGACCGGGTCGCGTTGTTGGCCCTGGAAAAGCAGGTCGGCTTCAGCGGCCGCAGGCCCGGTCGACGTGACCTCGCCGAAGGCCGAATAGGCGTATGCCGCAACGACATCGCCGTGCGAGTCGGTCAACTGGTTGGTGCTGCCCAGCGGGTCTCGGTGGACGTAATAGGTCTGCGTCGGCGTCTGGATGGCGACCGGCCCAGCAGTGTCGTTGAAGTATCGGCGCAGCACGGTCGTCCCGGATTTCTCCAGCACGAGCAGCGGGACGGCGGCGTTCGGATCCCACACATACTGGGTCGTCGCGCCACCGACGGTCCGACTGATCCGGTTGCCGTCGCCGTCATACCCATAGGTGACGGTGGTTGCCGGGCCGGTCGGGGGCTGCAGCGTCGCTTTCGACAGGCGGCCCGCGGCGTCATACGAGAACGTCGTCGTCCCCCTGGGGCTGGTCATCGTCGTCACCGCACCACTGCGGTCATACGTCCACGAGCCGACCGGTCCGCTCTGCGTGGTGATCCGGTCGGCACTGCCCACGCTGTATGCCGTGTCGCCGTTGCGGACGATGTTGCCCACCGCGTCGTAGGCGATGGTCGTGCCCGGGGTGACCGCCGGCCCGGTGGGGGTCCCGACCGGCTGCTTGGACCCGGTGTCCATCGACGCCGGGACCGGCACCGACAACTGGCCCGTCGGCGGGGTGGACCTGGCGCCACCGGGGTCGGCGTTGACCACCGGCACGGGCACCGACGTGGAGGTCGACGTGAAGCCGCTGACCCGTCCCGTGGCGTCGTAGGCGTAGGCGTTGAGCACGCTGCGCCCGGCCGCCGTGGTGCGCTGCGAGAGCCGTTGTCCCTGGCTGTCGTAGGTGTAGGTCTCGCCGGCCATGACCGTGCCTGCACGCTGCACCGATTGACCCACAACCCGCCCGACGGGGTCATAGCTGCGGGTCTCGACGACGCCGTTGGCCATCGAAGCCGCCGTGACCCGGCGCGTGGCGTCGCGCAGATAGGACGCTTGCACGTGGCCGTCGGCGCTGGTGGCGTCCAGGCGCATCAAGGCACCGGCGTCGTCGACGTCGTAGGTGACGTGGGTGCCGTCGGGGTAGGTCTCCGACACCTTGCCCGGCGTGCCGAAGTCATAGCTGAAGCGCTGGCTCTCCGGGCCGGCTCCGGTGAGATTGCCCCGGGCGTCATACGAGTAGGTCGAGACCACGCCACCGGAGGACATCGAGGCCCGGCGGCCCTGCGCGTCGTAGGTCTGGTCGACGACGATCTGGGGCAGGTCACCCTGACTGTAGGTGGTCCGGGTCACCCGGTTCGCCCCGTCGAGCCCGTATGCCGTCGTGCGCCCTTCCGGGTCGACCTGCGAAATCCGCTGTCCAGCAACGTTATTGACGAAGGTGGTGGTGTTGCCGTCGACGCTCTGCGAGGTGAGTCGGCCCATCCCGTCATAGCTGAAGGTGGTGACCCCGCCTCGACCGTCAGTGCGCGAGACCGGGTTGTCGGCCAGGTCGTATCGGTAGGTGGTCGTCCCGGCACCGTCGGTGACCGAGGTGACATTGCCGCGGGCGTCGTAGGTGCGCGTGGTGACGGCACCGGTCATGTCCTGCAACCGCAGCTGCCGACCGGCCAGGTCATAGCGCATGAGGTTTTGGCCGTCACCGGCCGCCTGACGGATCAACCGGTTCAAGGCGTCGTACTGCTGGCGCACGACCGAGCCGCTGCCGTCGTCGAACAGGACCGACTGGCCCATCGCGTCGTAGGTGATCGCGGTGCGCCGCCCCGACGGGTCGATGACCGTCGCGGGGCGCCCCATGGCGTCGTTGAGGTAGTTGGTCCGGGCGCCGTTAGGCGTGGCCTGAGAAAGCAGGTTCGCGGACGGGTCGTAGAGCTCGGTGGTCACCAAGCCGCCGGGAGCGGTCGTCGTCCTGGTCAGCGACGCCTCGTGCCACGCATAGCTCGTGGTGCCGGACGGGTCGGTGCTGCTGACGACGTCGGCGGCGGAGTCGTAAGCAAAGCTCGTCACGACGCCGACGGGGCTGCGGGTGCTGAGCAGGTTGCCGGCGTCGTCGTAGGTCCACGTCGTCGTGAACGCCGGGTCGACGGGTCCGTTCTCGGGGACTCCACGCGGGTCGGTGGCCGAGGTCTTCAGGCCCGCCTCGTTATAGGTGGCGCGTGACCCGTTGCCGTTGAGCGCCGAGCGGGACTGGCCGTATTCGTTCACCTGCACGACGTTGCCCATCGCGTCGTGGACGAAGGTCTGCCGCCCGATCGGGGTGGCGACCTCGGTGAGCAGCGGACCGGCATACGAGAACGTGGTGGCGCCCTCGCGACCGCCCGGAGGAGTGATGGAGGTGAGTCGGCCGCCCTGGTAGTCGTAGGTGGTCCGGTTGCCGAGCGCGTCGGTCTGCGAGGTCATCCGGTGGTTGCGGTCGTAGGTGAACTGCACGACCGCCGACGTGGTGGAATCCAACGGAGTGCTCTGGGTGACCAGGTCTCCGTTGGCATCGAAAGCCCACTCCTGGACGAAGCCGTTCGGGTCCTGGACGGCGGTCAGGTTGAGCCGGGCGTCATACGAGTAGCGCAGGACGGCGCCGCTGGGCAGGCTCTGGCGGACCAGGACGTTGCTGCGGTAAGTGTCGACATAGGCGACCCAGGTCGGCGTGCCGCCGACGGTGGTGCGCGCCTCCCGGGTGGTGGTCTGGGCCGCGGTGTCGTAGCTGAAGCGATTCTGGGTATGCCGCGCGTCGCCCTGCGCGCTGGCCGTCGCGACCCGACCGGCCGCGTCGTAGGCAACCACGAGACGGACCTCGCCGCTCGGGTCGGTGATGCGGGTCAACCGCTGGCCGGCGTCGTAGTCATAGGTCCACGTCTTGCCACGGGCATCGGTGAAGGAGGTCAGCCGTCCGCCGGTGTAGCCGTAGGAGATCTGGCGCTCGGCCGGTGTCCGGACATGGGTGACCTGACCTTGCGCGTCGAGGGTCAGCACGACGTCATACGTGCTCTTCTTGTCGGTCGTGGTGAGTTTGACCCGCAGTTGGGTCGCCGAGTCTCGGACGAAGGCCAGCCCCTGGCCGGTGCCGTCGATATAGGAGTCGAGCCGGGGACCGGTGACGGTCCACGTCGTGCCGTCCCAATGGGTGACGGTGCAGGTCTTCTGGTTGCCGGTGCAGGTGAGGTCGGCGCGGGCCCCGGGTGGCCCGGTGAAGCTGCCCTGGTGACCGGTGAAGACGATCCGTTGCCCGTCCGCGCCGCGCACGGTCGCCTCGGTGCCGGCCGGGTTGAACGTGACCGACATGTCCAGGATCGAGGAGAAGCCGAGCCCGAAGACACCGACCGCGGTGTCACCGGAGTTGTAGGTCCGCTCCAGCACCAGATCCATGCCGACCCCGGCGACCTCAAGGTCGCGGAAGACCCGCTGCAGCGCACCCGTGGCGGTGTTGACGTCATCGACGACGGCGCTCGGGTTGGGGGCCAGACTCGCCCCGCCCATCGTCTGCCCGAGCGGAGCGCCGACCGGCGCCACCTCAAGCGGCGGCGTGCTCGCGCGCACGACGACGAAAGGCAAGCTCTCGGCGGTGAAGGACCGCCAGGTTGCCGTGAGTGCGTAGCCGCCCCCCGCCTGGTTGACCTTGCAACCGCCGAACGTGGCGGTCCCGCCCGCGGAGACCGTGGCGAGCCGACAACTCAGCGACGCACCAGGCGTGCCGGTGCCAGCCGTGATGGCCAACGCGACCTGGCCACCGGACCCAGCGACCCGGTTGCCACCGGCGTCGACGACCGCGAGCACAGGCTGGCGAGTGAGCGGCCGACCGGCGGTGCCCGCGCTGGGTTGGGCGGTGAAGACCAGCCTGGCGGGGACGCCGACCCGCACATCGAAGGGGGCGCTTGACGCGGACGCGAGCCCGGCCGCGGCGGCGGTGAGGCGATAACCCGCGCCTGCCGTGTCGATCGAGCACCCGGCGAAGGTCGCGGTGCCACTGGAGACCGCCAGCGGGTTGGCCCCACAGCTCAGCGCGCCCGGTCCGCTGGCCACCGACAGGTGGATCGTGGCGCCGCTGTCGACCACGATGTTGCCTCCGGCGTCAAGGACCGCGACGGCCGGTTGGGCGGCCCATCCGACTCCGCCGGTGCCGCCGCCGGGTTGGGTCGTGAAGGCCAGGTGGGTCGCGCCGCCGACGCGGATGTCGAAGCTCGCGCTGAGGCGGGTGACGCCCGCGCCGTCGATGGTCGCAAGCAGCCGGTAGCCCGCCCCGGCCTTGTCGACCCGGCATCCGGTGAAGCTGGCGGTCCCGCCGACCGCGCTGACCGTGCTGCCCCCGGCGCAGGTCAACCGGGCGCCGGGGGTGCCGAAGCCAGCGGCCAGCGACAGGGTGACCGAGCCGGCGGCACCGTTGCCACCGGCGTCGCGGATCACGACGACCGGTTGGCTGGCCAAGGCCGACCCGCCGTTGCCGCTGCTCGGGTCGGTGGTGAACTCCGCCGAGACCGGCGCGCCCTTGGTGACGGTGAAGTTCTGGCTGCGCGCAGCGTGGTTGCCCACGGTGGCCACTAGGGCGTAGGGGACTGAGCTGTCTCGGTCGATCGAGCAGCCGGTGAAGGTT
>WBZS01001507.1_pt1 | contig 18280 bp, 17 predicted proteins | sample 5204201 | NCBI WGS metagenome assembly WBZS01 (sample SAMN12344357, study PRJNA552823) | activated sludge metagenome | biome: Activated sludge suspended growth; feature: Nitrification reactor; material: Wastewater; isolation source: activated sludge from nitrification reactor of wastewater...
ATGCTGAGCCTGCGCAACGGCGGCAAGACCATCCTGATCCCCAACCCGCGCGACCTGCCGGCCGTGCTCAAGGAGCTGTCCAAGCACCGCTTCCACAGCTTCCCGGCGGTCAACACGCTGTTCAACGGCCTGGCCAACCACCCCGACTTCAACACCGTGGACTGGAGCCACCTGAAAGTCTCGGTCGGCGGCGGCATGGCCGTGCAGAGCGCCGTGGCCAAGCTGTGGCTGGAAAAAACCGGCTGCCCGATCTGCGAAGGCTATGGCTTGTCGGAAACCAGCCCCTCGGCCAGCTGCAACCCGGTGACGTCGAAGGCGTTCAGCGGCACCATCGGCGTGCCGATCCCCAGCACCTACATCAAGATCCTGGACGACGATGGCAATGAAGTGCCACTGGGCCAGCCCGGCGAGATCGCCATCAAGGGCCCGCAGGTGATGGCCGGCTACTGGCAGCGCCCCGACGAGACTGCCAAGGTCATGACGGCCGACGGCTACTTCAAGTCCGGCGACATCGGTGTCATGGACGAGCGCGGCTACACCAAGATCGTCGACCGCAAGAAGGACATGATCCTGGTCAGCGGCTTCAACGTGTACCCGAACGAGATCGAGGACGTGGTGGCCAGCATGCCCGGCGTGCTGGAAGTCGCGGCCGTCGGCATGCCCGACGAGAAGATGGGCGAGGCCGTGAAGCTGGTGCTGGTCAAGAAGGACCCGACGCTGACCGAGGACGACGTGCGCCGCTTCTGCCACGACAACCTGACCGGCTACAAGCGCCCGCGCACCATCGAGTTTCGCGACGAGCTGCCCAAGACCCCGGTGGGCAAGGTGCTGCGCCGCGAGTTGCGCGACGCACCCGCGCCGGCCAAGGCGGCCGCGGCGTCGGTGCACTGACCGCTATTACTATTGTTATAGTAGCATGCAGCGCTTGATTGGCAAGCGCTGCAGCCCTTTTTTCCATGAAACCGACTGGCCGCACCGGCATTGTCAGCGCGATGCAGCAGGAGCTGTCTGCCGTGCTGGCGCGCATGCCCGACGAGCAGCGCCAGCGCGTGGCGGGGCGCGACTTCTGGGTCGGCCACTGGCACGGGCATGACGTGGTGGCCGTGCTGTCGCGCGTGGGCAAGGTGGCGGCGGCCACCACGGCGGCGGTGCTGATCGAGCGCTTCGGCGTCGACCGCATCGTCTTCACCGGCACTGCGGGCGGCCTGGGCGACGGCGTGCGCGTGGGCGACCTGGTGCTGGCCGACGGCTTCGTGCAGCACGACATGGACGCGTCGCCGCTGTTTCCGCGCTTCGAGGTGCCGTTGTACAAGCAGTCGCGCTTTGCCACCGACGCGGCGCTGTCCGCCGCGCTGGGCCGCGCCGCGCGCAGCGCCATCGCCTCACCCGCCGCCGTGCTGGGCGCCGACGCCGTGTCCGAATTTGACCTGCATGCACCACGCGTGCACGAAGGGCTGATCGCCAGCGGCGACCGCTTTGTCGCCACCGGCGCCGAAAGCCAGGCGCTGCGCCAGGCCCTGCCCGACGCGCTGGCCGTCGAAATGGAAGGCGCCGCCGTGGCGCAGGTGTGCCACGACTACGGCCTGCCCTTCGCCGCGCTGCGCACCATCAGCGACCGCGCCGACGACGCCGCGCACGTCGATTTCATGCGCTTCATCGACCAGGTGGCCAGTCACTACAGCGCCGCCATCCTCGAAAGCTATTTCACATTGCTATGAATTGAATAGCTAAACGCGATTTCCCATAAAGCGCTACAGGCTGATTTCCCAAGATGTCTCGCGCTCAGGGCTGCGCAGCAAGCCCTTCAAAAGGCCGCGGAGCAGGCCATGCGCGGACGCCGTGGACGGGGTTCCCCCGGCCACCAGCGTCGTCCCCTTGAGGGGAAGGCGCGCAGCGCCACAGGGGTGGTCACTTCAACCAGCCGCGCCGCCGGAAGAACCACATCGGCAGCAGCGCGCTGACGAACATCAGCCCGATGGCCCACAGGTAGCCGAACTGCCATTCCAGTTCGGGCATGTTCTTGAAGTTCATCCCGTACGAACTGGCCACCAGCGTGGGCGGCAGCAGCGCCACGCTGGCCACCGAGAACAGCTTGATGATCTTGTTCTGGTTGATGTTGATGAAACCGACCGTGGCGTCCATCAGGAAGTTGATCTTGTCGAACAGGAAGGTGGTGTGGCCGTCCAGCGAATCGAGGTCGCGCAGGATCTGCCGCGCCTCCTCGAACTGCTCGGCGCCCAGCATCTTGCTGCGCATCAGGAAGCTCACCGCGCGCCGCGTGTCCATCACGTTGCGGCGGATGCGGCCGTTCATGTCTTCCTGCCGCGCAATGGCGCCCAGCACTTCGCTGGCGACTTCGTCGGTCACGTTGCCGTCCAGCACCTTGCCGCTGGCGGCTTCCAGCTCGTCGTAGATCCACTCCAGCGTATCGGCGCAGTATTCGGCGTCGGCGTCGAACAGCTTGAGCAGTACTTCCTTGGCGTCCTCGATCAGCCCCGGCATGCGGCGGGCGCGCAGCCGCAGCAGGCGAAACGCCGGCACGGTTTCGTCATGGATCGAGAACAGCACGCCGTGGCTGCGCAGCTGGTCGTTGGTCTGGTTCAGGATGAAGGCCACGCGCACCTGGCGCGAGTCCTCGTCGGTCACCAGAAAGTCGCTGCGGATGTGCAGCTCGCCGTTGTCCTCTTCGTAGAAGCGCGCCGATTCCTCGATGTCGTCGTCGATGGCGTCGTCGGGAATCGACAGGCCGTAGTACTGCTTGACCCAGCGTTTTTCCTCGGGTGTGGGGTCTTCCAGGTCGACCCAGATCGGGCGGTATTTCGACAGGCTCTCGAGCGACTCGATCTCTTCCTGGAACAACCGGCCGTTGGACAGCGTGAATACGTTGAGCATGAACAGAATCCCTGGGCGATGGAGGCGGGGAAGGGCGGAAGGGGGTGGGGCTTTCGACCTCCCGCGCGCCAGCGCATGCCAGGGAGGCGAAAGCTATCGACTCGGGACGGTTTCCAAGGCGGGCTTTCGTTGCAAATGTCAGGCAGTGGCGATTATCGCATCGCCCCCGCGCGGCGCAGGGCCATGCGTGCCACTTTGTCAAGCTGCCGGCGGGTGGCCCGCATTCGGCGCGGGGCATTGGCCCACGGGTTGCCAGCCGCCCCGAACAGGCGCATAGTGGACTGGCGTGACAGCCTGATTACCCATGGCGCCCGCGCGCCGGTGCTGTCGCCCGTGGCCGCCGACTCCCGTCCGGTCGGCCGATCTTCACTGGAACAAGGAGGCGTTTCATGAACTTGACGATCAGCGGACATCACCTCGAAGTCACGCCTGCGCTGCGCAGCTACGTGACGGGCAAGCTGGACCGGATCACCCGGCACTTCGACCAGATGGTGGACGTCAAGGTGCTGCTGACAGTGGAAAACCAGACGGAAAAGGACAAGCGACAACGCGCCGAATGCCGCATTGGCGTCAAGGGCAACGACCTGTTTGCCGAGAGCAGCCACGAGGACCTGTATGCCGCCGTCGACGAACTGGTCGACAAGCTGGACCGCCAGGTCGCCAAGCACAAGGAAAAACTCCAATCACGCGACCGCGGCGCGGCCAAGTACGTGATGTAGCCGTTTGATGTAGTATCGTGTAACAATAACGAGCGAAGACGGTAGACTCCAGCTTGCAAGCCGCCCCGGTTCGCGCCGGGCGGCTTTCTTTTTCCGCGCTGCACAGCCCTGCGTGGGGTTTTGCGCGGCGCACGGGTCTGCATGAAATGGCCTTGTTCAGTCCCGGTGCGCGGGGGAGCATAATTCAGCGTCCATGCCCATGAACCGTTTAGCCTCCATCCTCCCGGCCTCCCAGGTGCTGGTGGGCGTCGAAGCCACCAGCAAGAAGCGGGCGTTCGAAGAAGCCGGCCTGCTGTTCGAGAACCTGCACGGCCTGTCGCGCGCGCTGATCACCGACAGCCTGTTCGCGCGCGAGCGGCTCGGCTCCACCGGGCTGGGGCACGGCGTGGCCATTCCGCACGGTCGCATCAAGGGGCTGAAGGCGCCCATGGCCGCCGTGCTGCGCCTGGCGCAGCCGATCGGCTTCGACGCGCCCGACGAGCAGCCGGTGGGCCTGCTGATCTTCCTGCTGGTGCCCGAAGCGGCGACGCAGAAGCACCTCGAGATCCTGTCCGAAATCGCCGAACTGCTGAGCGATTCGGCCCTGCGTGAGCGCATCAAGGCGGCCGACGCCCCGGATGAACTGCACGGGCTGATCGCGCACTGGCAGTCGTCGCACGTCACACCCTGAGCCGCTGACGCGGCACCGCGCACCGCAGCGCCCGCCCCACAGCGGCAGCGGCGCCGGCTGAGCCACACTGTCTGGCGCTCGGGCCATCGCGTAGACTGGGCCTTTGCCCATTTCCAGCCTCTGCCATGAAGCCCTCCGTGATCAGCGCCGACGTGTTGTTCGAGGACCACCGCGCCGCGCTGCGCTGGCAGTGGGTCGCGGGGCTGGGCGCGTCGGAGCGGCGCTTTGACGAGCGGGCCATCAGCCAGGCGCGCTCGGGCGCCGATCTGGTGGGCTACCTGAACTACATCCACCCCTACCGCGTGCAGATCCTGGGCGAGCGCGAGGTGGCCTACCTGACCAACGCTTCGCCCGAGGACTGCGCGCGCCGGGTGTCGCGCATCGTCACGCTGGAGCCGCCGGTGCTGGTGCTGTGCGACGGCCAGGCCGCGCCGGACGCGCTGCTGTCGATGTGCGAGCGCGCGCAGATCCCGATGTTCGCCACCGAGGATTCGGCCGCCTTCGTGATCGACGTGCTGCGCGCCTACCTGTCCAAGCACTTCGCCGACCGCACCACCATGCACGGCGTGTTCATGGACATTCTGGGCCTGGGCGTGCTGATCACCGGAGAATCGGGCCTGGGCAAGAGCGAGCTGGGTCTGGAACTGATTTCGCGCGGCAACGGCCTGGTGGCCGACGACGCCGTCGACCTGTTTCGCATCAACCAGGCCACCATCGAAGGGCGCTGCCCGCAGTTGCTGCAGAACCTGCTGGAAGTGCGCGGCATCGGCCTGCTCGACATTCGCGCCATCTTTGGCGAGACGGCGGTGCGCCGCCGCATGCGGTTGCGCCTGATCGTGCACCTGGTGCGGCGCGAGACGCTGGAGCGCGACTACGAACGCCTGCCGTACGAGCCGTTGACGCAGGAAGTGCTGGGCGTGCCGATCCAGAAAGTCATCATCCAGGTGGTGGCCGGCCGCAACATCGCCGTGCTGGTGGAAGCCGCGGTGCGCAACCACATCCTGCAGCTGCGCGGCATCGACACCTACCAGGAATTCGTCGACCGCCATCGCCGTGCGATGGAGCAGGGCGGCATCGACTGATGCTATAATTGTTATAGCTGCATCCGCTTTCTAGGCAAGCGCTGCGACCCATTTGGGCGAAAATTTCAGCGCCGCGACGTCGGCGGCGTGCCCGAGCCACGGTGTGGGCATTCGGTGCGCTTGCAGTTGGCGTACAGGCTCAGCGCATGGTCGGCCAGCGCAAAACCGCGTGCCGTGGCGATGGCCACCTGGCGCTTTTCGATCTCGGGGTCGTGGAATTCCTCCACATGGCCGCAATCCAGGCACACCAGGTGGTCGTGGTGCTCGTCCTCGCGCAGCTCGTACACCGCCTTGCCGGCCTCGAAGTGGTGGCGGCTCAGCAGCCCCGCCTGCTCGAACTGCGTCAGCACACGGTACACCGTGGCCAGGCCGATGTCGGACTGTTCGGTCAGCAACAGGCGGTAGACGTCCTCGGCCGTCAGGTGGCGCAACTCGGCCTTCTGGAAGATCTCCAGGATCTTCAGGCGCGGCAACGTGGCCTTCAGCCCCGTGCTTTTGAGTTCGTCGATATTGGCGTCCATGCTCGCAGTACGTCGTGTCACCGAGCGGCGTGGCGTCGCCGCTACAATGCCCTGCCGTATTGTGCATGAGCTGCGACGCATGTCTGTCCCCCTCCGAACCCATGTCCGCATGACCGCGCGGGTCATGCCGGTCGTGCTGGCCGCGGCCCTGGGCGCCTGCAGCAGCTTCGACCAGGGCACGCGTGGCATTGCCGATGCCCTGACCCTGTACCGGCCCGAGGTCGTGCAGGGCAATTTCGTGTCGAAGGAGCAGGTCGCCGCCCTGCAAACCGGCATGACGCGCCTGCAGGTGCGCGACCTGCTGGGCACGCCGCTGGTCACCAGCGTGTTCCACCAGAACCGCTGGGACTACGTCTTCACCATGAAGCGCCAGGGCGTCGAGCCGCAGCGCTACCGGCTGACGCTGTATTTTGAAGGCGACTCGCTGGCGCGCTTTGACGGCGACGACATGCCCAGCGAAGCCGAATTCGTGCAACGCATCAGCCGCGAGCGCAAGGTCAAGGTGCCGACCCTGCAGGCCAGCGAGGACCAACTGGCCAAGTTTCCCGTGACGCCCGCCGCCGATGCCGCGCCGGCCGCCAACGCTCCCGCGTCGTCCGGCGCGCAACCGGCGCTGAGCTATCCGCCGCTGGAGCCCGCCCGCTGACATGACTTTCCTGTTCCGGCGCTTGGCGCTGGCTGCCCTTACCTCATGACGACTGACCACTTGCTGCGCGTCGCCATCGCCGGCGCCACCGGCCGCATGGGCCAGATGCTGATCGACGCGGTGCGCGCCTCGGACGACTGCACGCTGGCGGGCGCGCTCGACCGCGCCGACAGCCCCGCGCTCGGCCAGGACGCCGGCGGCTTCGCCGGCTGGACTTCGGGCGTGCCGGTCACCGCCGACCTGGACGCGGGCCTGTCCGGCGCGCGGGTTCTGATCGACTTCACCCGGCCCGAGGCCACCCTGGCCCATCTGGCGGCCTGCCGCCGCCACGGCGTGGCGCTGGTGGTCGGCACCACCGGCTTCAGCGACGCGCAGAAGGCCGAGATCGCCGCCGCGGCCCAGGACATCGCCATCGTCATGGCGCCCAACATGAGCGTCGGCGTCAACGTCACCCTCAAGCTGCTGGAAATGGCGGCGCGCGCGCTGTCCACCGGCTACGACATCGAGGTCATCGAGGCGCACCACCGCCACAAGGTGGACGCGCCCAGCGGCACCGCGCTGAAGATGGGCGAAGTGATCGCCAGCGCGCTGGGGCGCGACCTGAAAGACTGCGCCGTGTACGAGCGCTTTGGCCACACCGGCGAGCGCGACCCGTCCACCATCGGCTTTGCCACCATTCGCGGCGGCGACATCGTGGGCGACCACACGGTACTGTTCGCCGGCACCGGCGAGCGCATCGAAATCAGCCACAAGTCCAGCAACCGGGCCGGCTACGCCCAGGGCAGCCTGCGCGCTGCGCGCTTCCTGGCCGACCGCCGCAGCGGCCTGTACGACATGGCCGATGTGCTGAACCTGCGCTGAACGCCACCGACTTCCTATCGTTTTTTCTTCGATCATGAACCTGCAACACGTTTTCATGCAGAGCGACGCCATCGGCAAGGCCGTGGCCATCCTGCTGCTGCTCATGTCCATCGCCAGCTGGGTGGTGATCCTGTGGAAGGCCTGGATGCTGCGCCGCGCCGGTGGCGACGTGGTGCGCAGCGTGGCCGCGTTCTGGCAGGCCCCGTCGCTGGAAGAAGGTTCGACGCGCATCGGCGGCTTCGACCGCGGCCAGCTGGTGCAGCCGCTGCTGCAGGCCACGCAGACGCCGGCCGGCGGCACGCTGGCGGCGGCCGGCGACCGTGCGCAGCAGCTCACGCGGGCGCTGCGCGACGCGCTGCACGGCATCATGGGGCGCCTGCAGTTCGGCCAGGTGCTGCTGGCCACCATCGGCTCCACGGCGCCCTTCGTCGGCCTGCTGGGCACGGTGTGGGGCATCTACCATGCGCTGATCAGCATCGCCGGCTCGGGCCAGATGAGCATCGAGCGCGTGGCCGGCCCGGTGGGCGAGGCACTGATCATGACCGCCGCCGGCCTGGCGGTGGCCATTCCGGCCGTGCTGGCGTACAACTGGTTCGGCCGCATCATCGGGCGCATCGAGGCCGAGCTGGAAGGCTTTGCCCGCGACCTGCGCGAGCTGCTTGTGCACCATTGAAGCGTCCGACCGTGTTTTTCAACTTTTCCAACACCCACCGGACGCCGCCGGGCCGCCCCAAGGCGGCCGGGGCCCCCTCGGGGGGCAGCGCAGCACGCGAAGCGGCGAAGCGTGGGGGCAGGTGACTATGGCATTCGGACGACTCGAACGCACCAAGGGCAGCGAGCCCATGAGCGACATCAACGTCACGCCGCTGGTCGACGTGATGCTGGTGCTGCTGGTCATCTTCATCATCACCGCGCCCTTGCTGGCCAGCTCGATCCGGCTGGACCTGCCCAAGACCGACGCCGCCAAGCCGGGCGAGCCGCCCAAGTTCGTCACGGTGGCGGTGAACAAGGACGGACAGGCCTTTTTTGACGACCGCCCCGTGTCGCAGGTGGAACTGGGCACGGCGCTGCAGGCGGCAGCCCGCGCCAACCCCGAGACCGAAGTGCAGCTGCGCGCCGACCAGGGCGTGCCCTACGGCCGTGTGGTCGAGGTGATGGGCGAGGCGCAGAAAGCGGGCCTGAACCGGATCGGCTTCGTGGCCGATGCGCCCGCCAGCGGCGGCGCGCAGCCGCCGTCGCCCGCGGCGTCGCAGTGAACGCGGCCCGGGTCGAGCATGGATTTGGCCGTTTGCGCTGTCTGGGTAAGCGCAAGCAGCTACTAAAAACATAGTATTCCGCCCTGCGCCCGGTGCGCGGGCCTGCCGGCGCAACGCCTACAATTTGCGCATGCAAGAGAAATACAACCATCTGGACGTCGAGCGGTCCGCCCAGGCGCATTGGCGCGACCGTGACGCCTACCGTGTGACGGAGGACGCCGCCCGGCCCAAGTACTACGCCTGCTCCATGCTGCCCTACCCCAGCGGCAAGCTGCACATGGGCCACGTGCGCAACTACACCATCAACGACATGCTGGCGCGCCAGCTGCGCATGAAGGGCTACAACGTGCTCATGCCCATGGGCTGGGACGCCTTCGGCCTGCCAGCCGAAAACGCCGCACTGAAGAACGGCGTGCCGCCTGCGCAGTGGACCTACGACAACATCGCCTACATGAAGCGGCAGATGCAGGCGATGGGCCTGGGCATCGACTGGAGTCGCGAAGTCGCCACCTGCGACCCGGACTACTACCGGTGGAACCAGTGGCTGTTCCTGAAGATGCTCGAAAAGGGCATCGCCTACCGCAAGACCCAGGTCGTCAACTGGGACCCGGTGGACATGACGGTGCTGGCCAACGAACAGGTGATCGACGGCCGCGGCTGGCGCACCGGCGCGCTGGTCGAAAAGAAGGAGATCCCCGGCTACTACCTCAAGATCACCGACTACGCGCAGGAGCTGCTCGACCACGTGCAGATCGGCAACCCCAAGGCCACGCTGGATGGCTGGCCCGAGCGCGTGCGCCTGATGCAGGAAAACTGGATCGGCAAGAGCGAGGGCGTGCGCTTTGCCTTTCCGCACGACATCAAGGGAGCTGACGGCCAGTTGATCGGCGACGGCCGCATGTACGTCTTTACCACGCGCGCCGACACCATCATGGGCGTGACCTTCTGCGCCGTGGCGCCCGAGCACCCGCTGGCCGCGCAGGCCGCACGGGCCAACCCCGCGCTGGCCGCCTTCATCGAACAATGCAAGCAGGGCGGCACCACCGAAGCCGAGCTGGCCGCGCGCGACAAGGAAGGCATGCCCACCGGCCTGCATGTGACGCACCCCATCACCGGCGAGGCCGTGCCGCTGTGGGTCGGCAACTACGTGCTCATGGGCTATGGCGACGGCGCCGTGATGGGCGTGCCGGCGCACGACGAGCGCGACTTTGCCTTCGCGCTGAAGTACGGCCTGCCGATCGAGCAGGTGGTGCACGTGGATGGGCAGGACTACGACTTCACGCAGTGGCAGGACTGGTACGCCGACAAGCAGAACGGCGTCACCATCAATTCCGACAATTTCAGCGGCTTGGTCTACCAGGACGCGGTGGACGCCGTGGCCCAGGCGCTGCATGACAAGGGCCTGGGCGACAAGAAGGTCACCTGGCGCCTGCGCGACTGGGGCATCAGCCGCCAGCGCTACTGGGGCACGCCGATACCCATGATCCACTGCGCCGCCTGCGGCACCGTGCCGGTGCCCGAAAAGGACCTGCCCGTGGTGTTGCCGCAGGACCTGGTGCCCGACGGCAGCGGCAACCCGCTCAACAAGTGCGAGGCCTTCCTGGCCTGTACCTGCCCGCAATGCGGCCAGCCCGCGCGGCGCGAAACCGACACCATGGACACGTTCATCGATTCGTCCTGGTACTTCATGCGCTACTGCGACCCGAGCCATGCGCAGGCCATGGTGGCCGGCGGCACGGAATACTGGATGCCGATGGACCAGTACATCGGCGGCATCGAACACGCCATCCTGCACCTGCTGTACGCGCGCTTCTGGACCAAGGTGATGCGCGACCTGGGCCTGGTGAAGATCGACGAGCCCTTCACCAAGCTGCTGACGCAGGGCATGGTGCTCAACCACATCTACAGCCGCCGCAACGAGCGCGGCGGCATCGAATACTTCTGGCCGGCCGACGTCGATCCGGTGATCGACGCCGACGGCAAGCAGGTGGGCGCCAAGCTCAACAAGGCCGTGGGCGATCTGCCCGTCGGCACGCCGATCGACTACGAGGGCGTGGGCACCATGTCCAAGTCCAAGAACAACGGCGTCGATCCGCAGGAGCTGATCGAGAAATACGGCGCCGACACCGCGCGCCTGTACACCATGTTCACCGCTCCGCCCGAGGCCACGCTGGAGTGGAACGACGCCGCCGTGGAAGGCAGCTACCGCTTCCTGCGCCGCGTATGGAACTTCGGCGCCAAGCTGAATGCTATTGATAACATAGCTGCCTTCGCTTTGCTGGCCAGCGCAGCAGGCCAAAACAGCCTGGATTTTTCGAAGTCCGCCAAGGCCTTGCGCCATGAAATCCATTCGGTCCTCGGCCAGGTCGACTACGACTACCAGCGCCTGCAATACAACACCGTGGTGTCGGGCGCGATGAAGATGCTCAACGCGCTGGAGTCGTTCAAGTCGGACGGCTCGCGCGGCGACCATGCGGCGCTGGCCGAAGGCTTCTCCAAGCTGCTGCGCGTGCTCTATCCGATCACGCCGCACGTCACGCACGCGCTGTGGCAAGGCCTGGGCTTTGCGGCGGTGCAGGGCGACCTGCTGGACGCGCCGTGGCCGAAGCCCGATCCCGAAGCGCTGAAGCAGGACGAGGTCGAACTGATGCTGCAGATCAACGGCAAGCTGCGCGGCGCCATTCACATGCCGGCGGACGCGGACAAGGCCGCCATCGAGCAGGCGGCGCTGGCGAGCGAGACCTTCCTGAAGCACAGCGGCGGCCAGGTGGTCAAGCGGGTCATCGTGGTGCCGGGGCGCCTGGTCAACGTGGTGACGGGTTGAGCATGGCCCGCCTGCCCGCAACCCACAGCGCCGTGTGTACGTGGTCGGAACGCTCTGGCGCCGATCCGGCGCGGCGGCGCTGGCTGGCCGCGGGGGCCATGGCGCTGACGGCGCCGCTGCTCACGGCGTGCGGCTTTCAGTTGCGCAAGGCGCCCGAATTCGCCTTCCAGACCCTCTTGCTGGCCATGCCCGTCTCGTCGGCGCTGGCCATCGAGCTGCGCCGCCAGATGGAAGGCACGGGCCGGCTCAAGGTGCTGACCGATGCGGCGCAGGCCGCCAAGGCAGACGTGGTGCTGGAAAGCACGGGCGAAACGCGCGAACGGGTGGTGGTCAGCATCACCGGCACGGGCGAGGTGCGCGAAGTCCAGTTGCGCATCCGGTTTCGCTTCAAGCTGCGCACGCCGGACGGCCGCGAGTTGCTGCCCCTGACCGAAATCCTGCGCCAGATCGACCAGAGCTACAGCGAGTCGGCCGCCTTGTCGAAGGAGCAGGAAGCGCTGATGCTCTACCAGAACATGCAGAGCGACGTGGTGCAGCAGGTGTTGCGGCGCTTGGCCACGATAAAAATATGACCCCCCCTGTGGCGCTGACGCGCCTTCCCCCCGGGGGGACGCACGCAGCGGCCGGGCCAAGCCCGTTCCGCGCGTGCCCGCGCACAACGCCCCGCCTGGCGAGCACGCCCGTGCCTACGGCCGACGCGCCGTACTGAACACTGAACCATGCAACTTGCGGCCCACCAGCTTGCCAGTCACCTGCAGAAGGGGCTGCGTCCGCTCTACACGCTGTACGGCGACGAGCCGCTGCTGTTGCAGGAGGCGGGCGACGCCATTCGCGCCGCCGCGCGCGCGCAGGGCTTTACCGAGCGCACGGTGTACACCGTGGCCGGCGCGCACTTCGACTGGAGCGCGGTGCTGGCGGCCGGCCAGTCGTTGAGCTTGTTCGCCGACAAGCAGATCGTCGAGGTGCGCATTCCGTCCGGCAAGCCGGGCAAGGAGGGCAGCGCGGCGCTCCAGCAACTGGCTGAAAGCGCCGCCGGCAACGACAGCACGCTGACCCTGGTGCTGCTGCCGCGGCTGGACAAGCAGACCCGGTCGGGCGCCTGGTTTGGCGCGCTGGACGGCGCAGGCACCACGGTGCAGATCGACGGGATTGAGCGCGCGGCGCTGCCGCAGTGGATCGCCCAGCGACTGGCCGCGCAGGGCCAGCGCGTGCAGGCGGGTGACGCGGGCCAGCGCGCGCTGGCGTTCTTTGCCGACCGGGTCGAAGGCAACCTGCTGGCAGCGCACCAGGAGATCAGCAAGCTCGCCCTGCTGTACCCGGCGGGCGAGCTGAGCCAGGAGCAGATCGAGGCGGCCGTGCTGAACGTGGCGCGCTATGACGTGTTCAAGCTGTCCGAAGCGGTGCTGGGCGGCCAGCGCGCCCGCGTGCAGCGCATGCTGGACGGCCTGCACGCCGAAGGCGAGCCCGAGGTGCTGGTCCACTACGCGCTGGCCGAGGACATTCGCGCCCTGAAGCGGGTGAAGGACGCCATCGCCGACGGCCGGCCCCTGCCCATGGCGCTGCGTGAGCAGCGTATCTGGGGTCTGCGCGAGCGGCTGTTTGAGCGCGTGCTGCCGCGCATGACCGAGGTGCAACTGGCCAACCTGCTGCACGCCGCGCACCTGGTGGACGGCATCGTCAAGGGCCTGAAGCACCCGGGCTGGCCACCGGACCCCTGGCAGGCCCTGCACCGGCTGGCGCAGAGCCTGTGCGGCGCGTGCAGCGCCGGCATCGCGCCGCGCAGCCGCTGAGTCTGCAGCGGCGGGCGCGCCGCGACATCGGTTGGCGACGTGGGCCTGGGTGCCGGGCGGTGGCCTTCGGCGGCTCGCTCGCGTAGGATGGGCGCAGCACTTCATCACCCCCGTCGCCCCATGCCCGCACCGCGCTCGATATTCGTCCTGCCATCCCTCCTGGCGCTGGTGGCCCTCGCGGCTTGTTCGGCGCCAGCGCCGCCACCCGATGAGGCAGTCAAGGTGTTCAAGAGCCGCGGTGCGGTGCAGTGCAGCGCGCGCGGCACGTCGCCCGAGGCCATGCGCGCCGACATGGAACGCGCCGGCCTGCGCGTGCGCTCCGCGGCCTGCGGCAGCGACGGGCGCATGCGGCCGGCGGCCTGCGGCGCGGGCACGGACGAGATCAACGTGTTCGACATCGCTGCCAGTGACCTGGCGCGCGCGCAGGGCCTGGGGTTCGCCCCGCTTTCCTCCTTGCGTGATGCGGAGGTCGCGCCCTGCCGCTGACTTCATTTTTTGGGAAAATCGACCCATGAACGCCCCCAACATCGCGGAAACCATGCAGCTCATGGGTCTGCAGGCCCGCCAGGCCTCGCGGGCCATGGCGCGCGCCGGCACCGCCCAGCGCAACCAGGCGCTGCGTGAGCTGGCGCGCCTGCTGCGTCAGAACGCCTCCACGCTGCAAGCGGAGAACCAGCACGACCTGGCGCGCGCCCGCGACGCGGGGCTGGCCGCACCCATGGTGGACCGGCTCAAGCTCACGCCGCAGATCATCGAGACCTGCGCCCAGGGCTGCGAGCAACTGGCGGCCATGCCGGACGTGATTGGCGACATCGTGGGCCTGAAACAGCAGCCCAGCGGCATCCGTGTCGGCCAGATGCGCGTGCCGATCGGCGTCTTCGGCATGATCTACGAGAGCCGGCCCAATGTCACCATCGAGGCCGCGTCCCTCAGCATCAAGAGCGGCAACGCCTGCATCCTGCGCGGCGGCAGCGAGGCCATCGACTCCAACCAGGCGCTGGCGGCGCTGGTGCGGCAGGCGCTGGAATCGGCCGGCCTGCCACGCGACGCCGTGCAACTGGTGGCCACCACGGACCGCGCGGCGGTCAGCCAGCTGGTTGCCATGCCGGACTACGTGGACGTCATCATTCCGCGCGGGGGCAAGGGTTTGATCGAGCGCGTCAGCGCCGAAGCCAAGGTGCCCGTGATCAAGCACCTGGACGGCAATTGCCACACCTACGTGGACGATCCGTGCGACATCGATCTGGCCGTGAAGGTGACCGACAACGCCAAGACGCAGAAGTACAGCCCCTGCAACGCGACCGAGAGCCTGCTGGTGGCGCGCGGTGTGGCGCAGGATTTTCTGCCACGCATCGGCGCCGTCTTTGCCGCCAAGGGGGTCGAGATGCGCTGCGACGCGGAGAGCGCCGGGATTATCAAGGCAAATACGCCGCCAGCGCAGGATGGGCAATCGCAATCAGCTATTAAAAATGTAGCTAACGTGGTGCCGGCGCAAGAGCAGGACTGGTTCGAGGAATACCTTGCGCCGGTCATCAGCATCAAGGTGGTGGCGGGGGTGGACGAGGCGATCGAGCACATCAACCGCTACAGCAGCCACCATACCGACGCCATCCTGACGACGAACCATGTGCATGCGCAGAAGTTCTTGCGCGAGGTGGATTCGGCCAGCGTGATGGTCAATGCCAGCACGCGCTTTGCGGATGGGTTCGAGTACGGCCTGGGCGCCGAGATCGGCATCAGCACGGACAAGTTCCATGCGCGGGGGCCGGTGGGGATTGAGGGGTTGACTTCGCTGAAGTGGGTGGTGTTGGGGGAGGGGGAAGTGCGGGGCTGAGCGCGCGCCGTATCGCTGGAGGCGCTGTCGGCCGGGAGTTCGCCCCGGCGGGCGACCTACTTTCTTTGTTTCGGCAAAGAAAGTAGGCAAAGAAAGCCGACCCCACTGGCCGTGTCCCTCCGCTTCGCTGCGGGCAACCTGCGATGCTCGGTCGTGGGGCGGCGCTGCCGAACTCACTGCGCGCTGCGCGCTCCGTTCAAACAGCGGCAGCGAGTCAGAGCACAAAGCGCGCATGCTGCGCTGCGCGCCCGCCCCACGTCCTGCGCTTCTCGGCACGGCCAGAAGGGGTTGTGGAGAACCAGCTCGGGCCATCGCTGCGCTCGGCCCAGTTGTCGATTCGTAAAGTGATGCAGCGCCGTTCGTCCTGAGCCTGTCGAAGGACTTGGTGTTAGAAAAACAGGCTTCGACGAGTCTGTCATGAGGCTCGTCGAGTGGCTCAGCCCGAACGATTCTTACAACGTTGAACGTTCATTCGTATCAGGGATCAAGTCCCCGCCGCGAACCGCTCCACATGCGCCGTGGCGCCGGCAACCACCAGCAGGTCGTCGGGTTCGATCACGGTTTCGGGCTGCGCGTAGATGAAGTCCTGATTCAGGCGCTTGATGCCCACCACGGTGATCTGCTTGCTCTGGCGGACGCGCGAATCGGCCAGCGCCTTGCCGTGCATGTCGGCCGGCGCGCGTGTCTTGGCGATGGCAAAGCCGTCCAGGAACTCGATGAAGTCGATCATCTTGCCGGTGACCAGGTGCGCCACACGCGCGCCCATGTCGGCTTCCGGAAAGATCACGTGGTGTGCGCCCAGTCGCTCGACGATCCGGGCGTGCTGCGCGGTCGAGGCCTTGACCCAGATGTCCGCCACGTTCAGCTGACTCAGGTTCAGCACCGTGAGCACGCTGGCCTCCAGGTCCTGTCCGATGGCGACCACGACGTGGGCGAAGCTGTGCGCGTCCAGCTGGCGCAGGGTGTCCATGTCGGTGCAGTCGGCCTGCACGATGTTGGGCAGTTCGTCGGCCAGCGATTCCACGATCGGCAGGCGCGAATCCACCGCCAGCACCTCATGGCCCAGGCGAACCAGTGACCGCGCCACTGCTTGGCCAAAGCGCCCCAGGCCGATGACCATGATCGACCCGGCCAGATTGGCCGTGCGGCGGTGGGTGGCACTTTTGAACTTATCCAACAAGGGGTTTCTCCTCGGGGTAACGGATGCGCGGGCGGTGGTTGCGCGCGGCCAGCGCCACGGCCAGCGTGATCACGCCGACGCGGCCGGAAAACATGAGCAGCAGCAGCACCATCTGCGCCGCCGGCGGCAGAGATGCGGTGATGCCCGTCGACAGGCCCACGTTGCCAGCGGCAGACACGACCTCGAACAGCACTTTTTCATAGCGCTCGTCGGTCATGGGCATGACGATCAGCAGCCCGACCACGATCACGCCCGCGCTCAGCACCAGAATCGTCAGCGCCTGCCGCAGCACGGCTGGCGTGATGCGGCGGCCGCGAAACTGCGTGTCGGCGTCACCGCGAATTTCGCTCCACACCGCCACCAGCAGAATGAAGAACGTGGTCACCTTCACGCCGCCGCCGGTGCCCGCGCTGCCCGCGCCGATGAACATCAGCAGGTAGTGCACCACGAAGGAGTCGTCCGTCATGGCGCCGGTGTCGATGGCATTGAAGCCCACTGAGCGCGCCGCGACGGACGTGAACAGCGACGCCAGCAGGCGATGCGGCACATCCAGCGGCGCCAGCGTCTTCGCGTTGTCCCACTCCGCGGCCAGCACCAGCGCGGCGCCCAACAGCACCAGTGCAGCCGATCCCCACAACGTGAGCACGGTGTGCATCGAGTAGTGGTGCTCGCGCCGGTGCCGGTAGGCCCACAGTTCGTGAATCACCGGAAATCCCAGTCCGCCAATGACGATGGCACACATGATCGGCACCAGCACCCAGCCATCGCGCACGAATTGCGACAGACTATCCGGCCAGAGCGAGAAGCCGGCGTTGCAAAAGCCCGAGATGGCGTGGAAGAGGCCATACCACGCCGCTTGCCCCCATGGCATGCCGTAGCCCAGCGCGAAGCGCAGCGTGAGCCACACCGCGACCAGCGATTCGACGGTGGCCGTCACCACGAACACCACGCGCGCCACGCTGCCCACGTCGCCCAGCGACAGCGAGCGCGTCTCGGCCTGCAGCAGCAGGCGCGAACGCAGCCGCATGGCGCCGCCCGCCCACAGGATGAGCAGCGTGGCCGAGGTCATCATGCCGAAGCCGCCCAGTTGGATCATGCACAGGATGGCCGCCTGCCCGAAGCCCGACCAGTAGGTGCCGGTGTCCACAATGCCCAGCCCGTTGATGCACACCGCCGACCAGGCCGTGAACAACGCCGCCATGAAGGGCGCACTGCCCGGCTCGGCGCGCGAGATCGGCAGCAGCAGCACCAGCGTGCCCGCCGCGATGACGCTGAGAAACGCAATCACCAGCACCAGCGCGGGGTGCCATTCCCGCGCGGCACGGACCGGGGCGGCGCCGATGGGCGCGGGGGCGTTGGCAGGTGATCGGGTGTCGTTCAAGGCGTGCAGATAAGAGCGGCGCTGACCGCGCGGGGCTAAACCGGCATGTTAGCGCCCCGCTGGCGCTATCAAGCGTGGGATTTACGGTCCCCGGGCCTGCGGCGCGTCCGGCAGGGTTTCGTGGTCGCTGCTCACGAAACGCAGATTCCGGGTCAACATCGTGGCCATCTGAACTTTGGTTGGGTTTTCCCCAACCAATGGCCAGTTTTGCCAGGATGGATCGTGCCGTATGCTGTGGGCGCTTCTTCGCTTGAAAAAGCAGACTTCGACAGGGTGACCATGCGCGTGCTGCTCGTTGACGACCATGCCTTGTTCCGCCGAGGGCTGAGGTTGATGCTGCAAGACCTCATGCCAAGCGCGGATGTGTCGGAGGCAGACAGTTGCGCCGCGGCCGTGGCGTTATCGGGTACGCCGTTCGACTTGGTCATGCTCGACTTGAACATGCCGGGCGTCAGCGGCATCCATGCGCTGGAGAGCCTGAAAGCCACCTTCGCGGAAAGCATCGTGGTGGTGGTGTCCGGGGAAGAAGATCCCGCATTGATTCGCACTGTCATTGCACGCGGTGCGGCGGGGTTCATTCCCAAGACGGCGGCGCCGGAAGTCATGCAAAGCGCCTTGCAACTG
>WBZS01001508.1_pt1 | contig 18278 bp, 17 predicted proteins | sample 5204201 | NCBI WGS metagenome assembly WBZS01 (sample SAMN12344357, study PRJNA552823) | activated sludge metagenome | biome: Activated sludge suspended growth; feature: Nitrification reactor; material: Wastewater; isolation source: activated sludge from nitrification reactor of wastewater...
ACCTGGCGTAGGGGGGAGCCATGCTACTGGCCTTCGATATTGGTAACGTCCACATCGTCATCGGCCTGTTCGATGGGGAACGGCTGGCGGGCCACTGGACCATCGCCACACGCGCAGAGCGCACCCAGGATGAATATTTCGTGCTGCTGGAGAGCCTGTTTCAGATGAGCGGCTACTCGGCCCGCGATGTGGGCGGCGTCGTGTTGGCGTCGGTAGTCCCGCCGCTCACCCGCACCTTTGAGCGAGTCGCGGAGGGGCTGGCCTGCACGCCAGTCGTGGTTGGGCCGGGCACGCGCAGTGGGGTGCGCTTGCGCATCGATAACCCGCGAGAGCTAGGACCTGACCGCATCGCCAACGCTGTGGCGACCATCCGCCAATATGGGACGCCCGCCATCGTGGTCGACTTTGCCACGGCGACGACCTTCGACGCCATCGCCGCCAACGGCGATTACCTGGGCGTGGCGATCGCGCCCGGCATCGATATCGCGGCCGAGGCGTTGTTTCGCCAGACATCGCAATTGCTGCTGGTAGAGCTGACGCCGCCCCCGTCGCCTATCGGGCGTAATACGGTGCAGTCTTTGCAGGCAGGGCTGGTCTACGGCTACGTGGGGTTGGTAGAAGGGATGGTGGCTCGCCTCAAGGCGGAGTTGGGGGCTGAGGTGACGGTCATCGCCACAGGCGATCGCGCCGAGGTCATTGCGCCGAATACGACGTGCCTGGACCGCATCGACCCCAATCTAACGTTGACGGGTCTACGCCTCATCTACGAGATGAACCGCCCAGCGTAGCAGCGGCTCTGTCTGCCCTGGGCACGAAAAGGACCTCCCGCAGGGTTGACCCCGCGGGAGGTTCGGCGTTAGGAAGGTCACGTGCGACGTGGGTATTAGCGACTGGGGATGCTGTCGGCCAGATCTTCGGCCTTTATGCCCAGATTGGTCGCCTGCGACGGGCGTACCGCTTGCTGGGTCGGACGGACGAGCATGAGGGGCAACTGGGTGTTGCGGAGAACATCCATCGTCACACTGCCGAACAGCATTTCCTGAACGCCGCTGAGGCCGTGGGTGGCCATGGCAATCAAGCCCGTGTGGCGTGTCTCGCTCTCGCGAAGGATGGTGGGTGAGGTCGGCCCCGTCTTGATCTCGGTCTGGATCTTTAAGCCTGTGTGCCGTAGCGGGGTGGCGAGTTCGACGAGGTAGCTGACAGCGCGGGCCTCTTCCTCAAGATACGTGGCTGGCTTGATTCCCGATTGAGTGGGGTCGGGCAGCACACGCAGCAGGACGAGGGTCCAACCCAGGGCGTGAGCCAGTTGAGCCGCGAAGGGAACTGCCGCCTCCGCGAAGGAGGAGCCATCCACAGGGACAAGGATTTCCGGTCCGCCGGCCCTCGTCTCAGCGTGGGCGATGGTCTCATCGACACGCATGACAATGACTGGCACGGGACTCTTTACTAAGACGGCCTGCGCCACCGAGCCATACACTTTCTGCTCAGGCGTCGGCTTGCGATGCGAGGCCATGACCACGATGTCGGCCCGGCTCCGCTCGATTTCGCGCAGGATGCCGGCATCGGCCAGGGCGAAGGGGACGCTCACGTCGGCCTTCAGCCCCTGGGCACGCAACTCATCGGCGACGGCTTCGAGATAGACTCGCGCCTCGCGAACGGCGCGTACCTGGGCGTCAATGGGGTCCAGCGCCGGTAGGCTGGGTATCCAGGCGGCCCGAACCAGCTCAATGGTCGCATCGGTGGCGCGGGCAATGGTGGTGGCGAGGGGTAAGGCCCGCTCGCTAAAGATGGACCCATCCAGAGGAACCAGAATCCGGCGATACATGGCGCTCTCCTTACGTGTGGATCAGCAGCGGCGGGTCCTTGACAGGCTTCTCAGCTTCGCCCGCGCGCTCAGCCTTCGGGTTGACCAGCAGGATGGGGCGGTCGGTGTGGTATAGAATGCCCATCGCCACACTCCCGAAGACGGCGCGATTCCAGCCGGTTCGGGCGTGGGTGGTCATTATGATCAGATCGGCTTCGCAGGCTTCGCACTCGTGCAGGATGGAGTCGGTCGCGCGCCCGATTTGCACGACGCCACGGGCGCGGATGCCCTCTGTATGCAACTGGGTGACGAGGTCGGTCAGGTAGGTTTTGGCTTCGATATCCTCGCGGGTGACGGCCTCTTCGGTCGGATAGGGCAGGACGACCATGGGGTCAACCCATTGGGGTGGTGGCACTACGGCGCGCATCAGCACCAACTCGCCACCGAGGGCGAGCGCGAGTTCCCTGGCATGGACGAGGGCCGCCTCGGCGAAGGCGGAGCCATCCAGGGGAACCAGAATCGCAGGCTGCGGCTTGATGGGCTGGATGGGTAGCTCGGCGCGGGCGACGCGGACGAGCAGGACTGGGGCGCTGCTTCTGGCGACGACCGTTTCGGCGACTGAGCCGAACAGCAAGCGGGAGATGCCGGAACGGCCGTGGGTGGACATGACCACCAGGTCCGGGTAGTGGAGGTCGATCTCGATCAGGATGCCTTCGCCGGCGGGCGCGAAGGGAATGGCCGTGTCCACTACCAGGCCGTCAGCCTCGAGGCGCGTCTTGATGGTAGCCAGGTACTCTTCGGCGACCTGGATCGAGTGGATCTCGGCATCTTGGGGGGAGAGGTCTGCAAGGTGCGGCACCCAGGCGGCGCGAACGAGGAGCAGCCTGGCGCCGGTGGCGGCGGCAAGGGGGCCGGCAATGGGCAGCGCCTGTTCGCTTAGCGGCGAGCCGTCCAGTGGAACAAGAATCGTGCGCAACATGGCTATGCTCCTTTCATTCGGCGTTGAATGAGGTGCGCTATGGCAAGCGGCCGATGGCCGCGAGGCTATTGTGGCTTAACGCTATTGTATGCCTAAGGGGCGACCGGCAGGGGGAAGAAGGCGCTTCGTGTGGTGGAGGTTCCTTCACGACGGATGACGATCACGGACGAAGAACCTTGCCGGGGCTACCGGTTGGTCCTTCGTCCGTGATTATCGCGTTACAGGTAGCGCATCTCGCGCGCCTGGGCTGTCAGGTCGTCGCGGAACTCTGGCCCCGCGACCTGGATGAGGGCTTCGACGCGCTGGGCGATGGTCTTCCCGTATAGGTCGGCGATACCATGCTCGGTAATGACATAATGTACATGATTGCGCGAGGTGACGACCCCAGCCCCGACCTTGAGGGTGGGGACGATGCGGCTCACGGGTGGATGGCCCTTCCGATGGAGGGTGCTGGGCAGGGCGATGATGGGGATGCCACCCTTGGAGCGGGATGCGCCGTAGATGAAGTCCACCTGGCCACCTGCGCCACTGTACAGCCGTGTCCCGATACTGTCGGCGCATACCTGGCCGGTGATATCGACCTCGATGGCCGAGTTGATGGCTACCTGGGCGTGGTTCTGGGCGATGACGAAGGGATCGTTGACATAATCGGTTGGGTGTAGCTCGACGATGGGGTTGTCGTGAACGAAGTCGTAGAGGCGCTGGGTTCCGATCATGAAACCTGCCACCATCTTGCCGTTGTGAATGGTCTTGCGCTCGCCATTGATGACGCCTCGATTGACGAGGTCGATGACGCCGTCGGAGAACAGCTCGGTATGCACCCCCAGGTCGCGGTGATTGACCAGCCGCTTGAGCACAGCGTCTGGAACGGCCCCGATGCCGGTCTGGAGGGTCGCGCCGTCGGGGATGAGGCTGGCGACGTGATCGGCGATGCGCTCGGTGATGGGATCGGTGGACGCCATCGATACTTCGGGCAGTGGGTAGTCGGCCAGCACGATGGTATCGAGTTTGGAGACGTGGATGAAGGAGTCGCCCATGGTGCGTGGCATGGCCGGGTTGATCTCAGCGATGACGCGGCGGGCAGCCTGGGCGGCGGGCTTGGTGCAGCCGACCTCGACGCCGAAGGAGCAGAAGCCATGCTCATCGGGCGGTGATACCTGGATAAGGGCGGCGTCGAGGGGTAGCTTCCCGCTGCGGAACAGGTTCGGAATCTCGGATAGGAAACAGGGCGTGAAGTCAGCGCGGCGGTCGTTGACGGCGGGTCGAACGTTGTCGCTGATGAATAGGGTATTGACCCGGAGGTGGCCGGCCATCTCGGGGGCAACGTAGTCAGCGGAGCCGATGGTCAGCAGCTGGACAATCTCGACGTTTTCGACCTGGGCGGCGCGCTCGACGAGCGCGGCCAGGATTGTCTGGGGCACTGAGCAGTTGCCGGTCAGGAATAGGCGGGTGTGGGAGGCGATGCTCTTGGCGGCCTCCGGCGCCGTCTTGACTCGGTCGCGGTACATTTCAAGCCAATTCATAGCGACACCTCGGGCCGGCTGTCCAGGGCGACCACATCGCCGTCGCGGATAGCGACTCCGCGTTGCAACGAAGAGCTGTGGGTGATGGCTGTGTCCAGTCCGTGCTCAGTGATATGGTGGACGTAGGGCCACGTGGCGATGGCAAGGGCGTGAGATGCGGTGCGACCTAAGACACCGGCCAGGTTCGGCACGCAGAAGTGGATCACGTCTTCCGCGAGATAGGTGGGCGTTTGGTGCGTGGTCGGTCGGGCAGTCTCGATGCTACCGCCCTGGTCGATGTCAATATCGAGGATGACGGCGCGGCGGCGCATGGTGCGAACCATCTCCCGCGTCACCAGGACGGGCGTCCGCGCGCCGGGGATGAGAACTGCGCCCACCACGACATCGGCGAACTTGACGACCTTCTCGATGTTGTGGCGGTGGGCCATCATGGTGGTGACGCGCCGTTGTTCATGCTCAAAAACACGTTCCAGATGGGTGACATCGCGGTCGAGGATGTATACTGACGCGCCGAGGCCAGTAAAGGCGCGGGCGGCGGCCATGCCGGCTGTCCCCGCGCCCAGGATGACTACTTCGGCGGGGGGGACGCCCGGTAGGCCGCCGAGCAGGACTCCGCGCCCACCATAATTGTTCTGAAGCAGGCCGGCGGCAATATGGGCCGACATGCGGCCGGCGATCTGGCTCATCGGGCGCAAGATGGGTGCGGAACCGTCGTCATTGCGAATCATCTCGTAGGCGATGGCGGTGATGCGGTGGTCGCGCAGCCGTTGTAGCTTCTCGCTAGACGCCGTGGCGAGATGCCAGAAGGCCATGATGACCTGGCCTGGCCGCAGCCATTGGCCTTCCTCGGCGGTAGGGCGGGCTACTTTGATGACGAGGTCGGCGCGGCCGAAGACCTCCTCGGGGGAGTAGACGATCTGCGCCCCGGCGCGCACGTAGGCATCATCCTGGAAGCCTGCTCCTAATCCGGCGCTGTGCTCGACGTAGCAACGATGGCCGGCGCGGGTGAGCATCTCGACGCGCGTGGGGGTCAACCCGACGCGGTGCTCGTCTGGCCGTCGTTCGCGGGGGACTCCAATGTTCATGGGGATTCTCCTACCTGTGGACATCTTCCTCAGTATAGCCTGTTCTGGCCTGCCGTCCAGAAGGCTTTCATTACGGCGGGTGACAACATCTCCACGACATGGACGGACCACAGCGGCATAGGCTGTGGTCCGTCCGCGGAGGAGTGTACGGGGCGGGCGCTCCGTGAGCCATCATCAGGGAGCGGGCTGATTATCGGTTCCCTGGTAGGTTGCTTCCCTGACCCGGCCTAGCTTGTACAACTGCCAGCCCAGGAGGGGAAGCCAGACGAACAGGAGCAGGCCGTAGACAGCGTAACCGGGGCCAAGCAGCGGCCTCAACGTCTCGCAGACAATGCCGATCGCGCCCGTGACGATGCCGAGGTACACCACGCGTTGGCTGAAGACGCTCTTGAGCATGAGCAGCGAGACGAGCAGGATGCCGATGGCTTCGAGGACGCCCATGACGGAGGGCACGCTGTTGAGGGCAATGAAGCTCTCGGCCGCGGCAGCCAAGGCAGCTCGCGGGGCGTCACTCGCCACGGCGGTGTACTGATCGCTCAGGACAACCAGGGCGGGGGCGCCACCGCCTGTCACCGGATAGGCGAGTGTGACTGCCCACGCAACAATGCTAAGGACGACGCTGATAGCCGCGTAGCTCTTGTTCACGCCCTTGAGGGCCGGATAGAGCGCCAGGAAGACGATGATAAGCAGCACGCTGGGAAGCAACCAGAGGGCCTGCTGAACGATGTAGCTCGACCGATGCGTGGCGATGTACTCAAGAATGGCCGCGCCGCCCGCGGTAGGAGTGGGCGGGACGGTGAAGACGATGACGAGGGCGAGGATGTAGCTGAGAGTAGTGAGCAAGGCAGACACGCCGCCCGCCCGATAAAGGTCGCGCCAGGTGGGGTCAGGGGCGCGCGTTGCGCCAATCGTCTCTCGATCCAGGGCTGAGGTTGTCATCGAGGCCACCTCCGTGGCGAGAGGCGCCGGGCGTTGGCCCGACGCCTGATGTGACCCGTTCAGCCGCGCCTCATGCGCCAGGGACCGCTGCCCAGCAGCCAGGCCAGCATGAAGCCCAGCAGGAAGGAGTCGACGGTGATCTCGATGCCGTGGGTGATGCGTAGGATGGGCGGGAAGAACGAGGTGCTGAGCATCGGGACGATGCCGCCCAGAATGGCGACGGTCCAGCCTAGCATGAGGGCCAGCCCCAGGCGCGACTCGCGCCACAGGCAAACGATGGGGAACAGGGCCAGGACCATGAGCAGACTACGCACGACTTCCAGGGGCAGGATGACGTCGAAGCCAGGGATGCGCAGCCCCAGGCCCAGGGCCGGGTTGGTGTAGTAGGGCGTGACGATGGGGGCGATGAGCATGCCGATGCCGAGGTAGATGGGCACATAGGCCAGGGCGGCCAGAACAATCCGACCGAGCCAGTTGAGGGCCGTGCGCTGTTGCCATATCTCGCGGGTCGCGTCGCGCATGCGGCGGATGGGTAGCTCTGGCGGGAAGAGGTACGCGAGCGCGGCGGCGAGGCCCAGGTAGCCTATGGCCGCGCCAATGAGCGCCGAGGCGATGCCCGTCTCGAACATGGTGGTGAAGTACAGAGCCTCAATGAGGTTGATGAGGCTGCCGACGACGAAGGTGACGGAGGCCAGGACGAGGATGCGGTTCCACAGTGGTACATTGAGGCGAATTGCTAGCGGTCCCAGCGCCAGGGCGATAAGAGCACCGGCGGCGAAGGAGCTGATCAGCGCCTGGGTAGGGTTCATGCTCTCGGCGATGGGCGGATTGGCGAGACCGAGGACGCTGGTGACCAGGCCGCCGAGCGTGAGGGCGACGAGATAGGCGACGCCCACCAGGAGGGCGCGCCAGAGCGCGCCCAAAGGCGAGATCGTCCGTTGGGAGGAGGGTGCGACGTGAATCATAGGCTCACTCCTCCTGGACGCCAGCCGGGGTCAGCAAGGCCCAGCGGGAAGCGCGCTCAAGTTCACCGTTGGCCAGAGGGCCTTGCGCGTCGACGACATAGAAACTCTCAGGTGGGAGTAGCACCTCCGCGCCTAGCTCCTTGAGGCGCTTGGCGATGGGCGGCGCGGCGGCCCCCGTCAGGAGTTTCATCCCGTGGTAGCGGGTGTCGAAGGCGGCGGCGTGGATGCCGGTGAGGCTGCCGGGTGGCAAGGCGTCGAGCCAGGTGTGCATGCGCTCGCTCACACCGCGCCATTGGGTGGGGCCGCCGACAATGAGCAGCTTGACGCCTTGCCAGTCAATGTTGGTGGCGTCTGGTACGGCCAGCAACTGCACGGTCTCGTAGTGGCTGAGGGCGGCGGCGATGGCCTCGGCGACATCGTGGGTGTTCCCGTATTCGGAGTCGTAGACGATGATGGCCTTCATATGCCTCTCCTTGTCAGACAACGCGGCCTGGCGACTCGCCGGGCCCGGGACGCCTGTGGACAGCATACTCCCATCTATGGCCGACTGGGGGAAAGGGGTCGCAACGAAGGGCGAACCTTCTACCACCTGGAAATACGACGACCCTGACGATCTTGGCGACCGTCAGGGTCTGTCTCACAAGGGGGGTGGCGTGTTAGTGGGCGGATGCGGCCTGTAGCGGCGGGTTGCTACCCGGCACGCGAAGCGAGGCGAGCAGCGCCTGGAGCAGGATCGGCAGGCTGACGGGCTTCTCTAGATACACATCCACCCCCAGGCGGTTGAGCGTGCGCTGTAGGTTGGGCGTTGGGGCCGAAGCGAGCACGATCACCAGTGCGTCGGGGTTCTCGGCCTTGAAGGCCTGGATGAGCCAGGCGCTGGCGAGATTGTGGGGCGCAGGGTCGATAATCAGGGCGTCGGGCCGCGCTGCCTGGACACTGTGCCAGCCATCGTCGACATCAGTGACGACGGACAGGGTGGCCTCAGGCAGGGCGCGCATAACGCCTGCTTCGGTGACCTGGGCGGCGACGGCGTCGGCGTCCAGAATGAGGATGTGTAGAGACATAAGCGACCAGGTTAACCCCACGATTCGATCACCACATCGCTGACGTGACGGCGGGGCGTCGGGCGTACGTCAGGCCCATAGCCCAGCCGCAGGCACAGTTGCGGATGACCGACATGACCGACGACGCGCGCGAAGCGTGGCCGGAGCTCAGGAACCTCGATAGGTTGGTTGAGGTACGATGCCCAGACGCTGGAAGCGCGGGCGCGGAGCAAGATACGCTGGAGGGCCTGGCCGGTTGCCAGCCAGGCGGCGGCGTCGTCCTTGTCCGTGCCCAGGACAACCAGGGCGGGCGAGCCGAGGGCCAGGTCGCGGTCCTTGGCCGCCTGGCCATTGCCCAGGTCGAAGGTGCGGATGATGAGCGGGCCAGCATAGGCGGCGGTATCGGCGACGCCCATAGCGTAGCCGGGAATACCGTCGCGCCGCAGGTTGCGGTTGGGGTGTGTCCACGAGGCCAGCTCGCGGCGGAACTGGGCGTCTGACCACTGGATGCGGTCGCCTTCGGCGATGAGATCGGCGGTTGCGTTACGGATGTCTTCGTTCTCGACGACTTCGAGCCATGCGCCCTCTTGCGTTGCTGCCATCTTCAACTCTTCGAGGAGCGCCTCGGGCAGGGGGCGATTCTCGTAGGCCGAGCGGTTGGTGCGGCGCTTGGTGATAGCCTGGAAGAGTGCGACCTCCTCGGCGGTGGCTTTGTGGGAGTGGCCCAGCTTGACCCGTGCGAGCAGATCGACGCGCTTGGCATCCGGTAGGATGCTGGCATCGGCCGTATAGCCGAAGTAGCGCAACGCGGCGCGCAAGTTGAACAGTGCCGCGCCGCAGCTGATGATCAGCTCGCGATCGTTGGGGTCAACCACGGGTAGCGCCTGGGTAGGGTCGGCAAACAGGTCGACCTGGTCCTTTTTGACTTGGAACAGCCAGGGCTGGGTGTTGTGGCCCGAAGGGGCCAGGACCGCGTAGTTCAACGCATAGGTGAGCTTGTCTGCCGGCCGACCATCAGCCGGAAATCCCGACTCGCTTACCGCCCACGGATCTATGATCGTGCTCGTCGTCATGCAGGCCTCCTTGCGAGGGCTTTGAGTCCCTCTTAGTGTAACGCGCGTTGCCGCCCGTGGCGTAGCGATAAGACAACCGTTCGCGGAGAATTGGCTACTCGTCGGCTTGTGGACCCGTCTACCAGTAGGAGGAGGATGGAATGTGGGGCTGCAAGGCGATCGAGGGCGATAGGCCAACGACTGCTAGTGTGCGAGGTGGCGGTTCATCCGCTCTGCGACATCCGCTGGCTGCGAGATGCGCACGATGGCGTGTGGGGTTCTATGCCAGGCGGCGGCGTCCAACACGGCGGCCGCCACGTCGGCAATAAGGTCGTCTGTCGCCGCAATGCCCGGCTCCAGGTGGAGCGATTTGACCTCGAAGAGGCGGTCTTTGCGATGGGCCTTGGCGTCCAGGCGGCCGACGAGGTCGCCTCGATGCAGGATGGGCAGGCTGAAGTAGCCGTAGCGCCGTTGGGGGGCAGGGGTGTAGCATTCGATGCGGTAGTCGAAGCTGAAGACCGCGCTGGCCCGCTCGCGGTCCCACACCAGGGGGTCGAAGGGTGACAACAGGGTGGTGAGTGTCGGCGCGTGGGCATCGGCGTCGGCGTTGCGGGCGAAGGCGGCGACGTCTGGATGTAGATAGGTGGGGTCGCGCCAACCTTCGACGGCGGCGGGGAGAAGCTCACCGTCGTCCACCAGTCGGTCGAGTAGCTCGGCCACACCGCGTTTGGGCAGTCGGTAGTAATCGGGGATCCAGCGGGCCGTCGTCACGCCCAGATGGCGGACCGTGCGCGCGGTCAGGGTCCGCCGCACGTCGTCCAGTGGTGGCGTGTCGGCGTCGTCCCAGTGGGGTAGGACGCGCTCGCGCAGGTCGTAGACGCGCTGGAAGTTGTGGCGGCGCGCGATCATGACGTCGCCCGTGTTGAAGAGGGCTTCCAGGGCCAGCTTTTCTGGCTTGCGGTCCCACCAAACGCCGCGTCGCCCGTCGGTACGCTCGAAGGCGGAGGAGAGGACGGGGCCTTCCTCGCGCAGGTGGGTGAGAACGGTGGCGGCAACCTGGGGGTTGGCATCCAGCCAGGGCTGAGCGCGCACCCAGCCTTTGACTTCGTCGAGCATGAGGCGGCGGTAGAGGGGCCAGTCTTCGATGGGCAGGAAGCAGGCGGCGTGGGCCCAATACTCAAAGATCTGGCCGTCGGCGTGGGATTCGTCGAGCCAGCGCGGTTCGTAGTCCCCCAGGCGGCTCCACAGCACCAGGTAAGGGCTGCGGGCGACGACGTGGATCGTGTCGATCTGAAGCACCCCCATGCGGCGAATGGCGGCCAGCACGTCGTCAGGCGTGGCGAGCCGCCCAGGGCGGCGGTCAAGCCCCTGAGCGGCCAGCATCACGCGGCGCGCGCCTGTTTGGGACAGGTGTATCAAGCCGGTCTCCCTTCTAGCCAGGCGCGAATCGAGGCGGCGTGTTCCGCCCAGTGTTCGTAGCTGTTGCCGGCGACGTTTTCCCAGGCGGGCGATTCTGTCGCCCAGTTGGCGCGGCCGATGCTGAGCAGGTCTTCCGCGCGCGCGGCCCGCACGTAGGTATACAGGCGGCGGTAGACTTGCTGCTCGCCCATCAGCACTTCGTCGAGGGGGCGGTCACGGTCGCGCTGCTGTTGCCATGCATTGAAGGCGTCCATGTCGAGCGCGGCGATCTCTGGGGTGATTCCCGCGCCGTACAGTTCGACATCGGTGGGTGGCTGACCACTGACCAGGCCACCCAGCCGACCCGCGCTTATCCCCTCCCAGAAGCTGATGTGGGAGACGATATCTTTGACCGTCCAGTCGCCGACCACGCCTGTCTGGGTCATGCGCTCGCGTGGCACATCCCGCAGGGTCGCCTCCCAGGCGGTGCGGCCCTCGTCCAGCAAACGCATGAGGTGGGCCTTGGTCATATCGGACATGGTTCCCTCCAGGACCGGCTAAACGGCCATCAATAGTAATGCTACACTGATCAGGATCAGAAGCAAAGTGGCGAGGATGAGGGCCGCGCGGCCTGTGCCATCCGTGCTGAGGATGGGGCGGTCGTGGGGCCGGTCGTAGAAGCTGGGATAGATACGCTGGGTTGGCTCGGTTCGTTGCGTCACGTCCATGGCTCACCTCTCCTGTGTGCTTCGGCTTACCCGGCGGCGCGGGCTGAGCAACGGGCCAGCCCGCGCCGCCCCTGTCCTTCCCTGGCTGCGGAGCGGCCGGTCGCTGCCCCCTCTTGACATCACCTGCGTAACCTGCTATAATCGTGATGATGGTTATATTCTATCAGAATGCGTATAACCTGTCAAGTGGTTTTTGACAGTTATTTTGCGCCGGGGGCGAAATTTAAGGTTGGCTCCCGATGCAGAGGGGGAACAATGACGGAGCAACAGGCAGAGGCCTATGTCTTCTCTCCGCTGGGCGGGCGGCTCTGTCTGAACTTTGCCAACACGACGGCCTGGTATCGGTCAGCGGGCGAGGCGCACGGCGACCATCTGGACAGCTATGCCGATCTGGTGGAGTTCGGGCGGCAGATGGGCGTGATCTCGGATGACGAGGCGGTCACCCTACGGGCGGAGGCGGAGCGCCATCCCGGCGAGGCGGCGACGATGCTGGAGCAGGCGCGGCGGTTGCGGGGGGCGTTGTATCGCGTGTTCCTGGCGCGCAGTGAGGGGGGTGTTGCAGACGAACACGATCTGGATGTGGTCAATCGGGCGGTGGCGGATGCGTATGCGCATGCGCGGCTCGTCCAGGGCGGTGATGGGTTCGAGTTGCGCTGGGAGGGCCATGTGGCCCTGGACAAGCCTCTATGGGCGGTAGCTCAGTCGGCGTTGGAGGTGCTGACGTCGACCGAGGTGACGAAGGTACATGCGTGCGATGGGGAGACGTGCGGCTGGCTGTTCGTTGACACCAGCAAGAACCACAGCCGCCGTTGGTGTTCGATGGCGGACTGTGGGAACAGGGCGAAGGCGCGCCGGCATTACCACCGGGCGAAGGGGGGCGAGGGCTAGCGCGATGGGAGACTGGGGAATGGAGGTTGAAAAGAGCAGGGGCGCACTGGGTGGTGCGCCCCTGGGTATTGGTGCGGAGCCGAGGCTTACGGCTTGTAGCCGGTGCTGATCGTGCCCGCCTTGAGGCCTTCGATGGCCTTGGCGACGGCGTCCTTGCACTTCTGGTCGACCTTGCTGTCCCAGTCGTGGAAGGGAGCGAGGCCGATACCACCGTTCTTGACGTCAGACGTGACGATGCCGGCCTTGAGACTACCCCCCTGGAGATTCTTGATGGCGTTGAAGACCGCCGCGTCCACGTTCTTCATGGCGCTGGTCATCAGGCTGGCCTTGATCTCGGGGTAGGTGTTGTACTGGTCGACGTCAACGCCGATGGCGGCCTTACCGGCCTGGCTGGCGGCGAGGAGGCCGCCGTTGCCAGTGTTGCCGCCGACGCCGAAGACGATGTCGCAGCCCTGGCCGATCATCGACGCGCCCGTTTCCTTACCCTTGGCCGGGTCGACGAAGCTGGGGATGTAGGTGTTGAGGGTCTTGATGCTGGGGTTCTGGGCCTTGGCGCCGGTCTGGAAGCCGGTCACGAAGCGGACCACCGGCGGAATCTCCTGACCGCTGACGGAGCAGACCGTGCCGCTCTTGCTCATGCAGCCGGCGAGCACGCCTGCCAGGTAGCCGACCTGGTCCTCCGCGAACATGAGGCTGGTCACGTTCTTGAGGTCGGTGGCGTAGGGATCGGGGTCGCCTGCCTTGGCCGGGAAGTAGGCGTTGTCGACGATGGCGAACTTGATGTTGGGATACTGCTTGGCCTTCTTGGCGAGGGCGTCGCCCATGAGGAAGCCGACACCCAGGACCATGTCATAACCTTCGGTGGCGAACAGGTCGAGGTTCTTCTCGTAGTCGGTTTCTTGCTTGGACTCGACGTACTTACCGTCGATGCCCAATTCCTTCATGGCCTTCTGCACACCCTCCCAGGCCGACTGGTTGAAGCTCTTGTCGTTGACACCGCCCTGGTCAGTCACCAGGCCGATCTTGAGCTTCTTGCCGGCCGCGGCAGCCACCGTGGGGGCGGCGGCCTTGGCCGCTGCGGCCGCGGTGGGAGCGGCGGCGGCCGCGGTGGGGGCGGCGGCCTTGGGGGCCTCGGTCGCCTTGGCGGCGGGGGCGGTCGTGGGGGCCGCCGCAGGGGCCGTGGTAGGGGCCGCTGCCTTGGGGGCGGCGGGGGCGGTTGTGGGCGCAGCGGGGGCGGCGGCCTGACCGCCACATGCGGCCAGCACGCTCAGCGCCAGCACCGCCAGGAGCATCTTAACAATCGTGGACATCTTTGCATTTCCTCCTTTTGGAAAGGCAACACAAACCCGCGCTTAAGGTAAGTCTGGCTGACAGCAGCGCGTCGCCCCAATTATAGCATAGCTCCTGACCGGCAACACCAGTTTGCACCAGCTTGTCGCTTCTGGCATCAGTTTTCACATTTTCTTTTTGCGCCCGGCTGATTGCACGACGTAGCGAACACGGCTAGAATCAAAGTCGAGCGCGACCTGACAGGTCTATCACCTATCGGCGGCCGACGGGTGAGTGAGGAGCCCCACATCGTGACCACAACGAGCAAGCATCGCCCGCGCCTGGTGCGCGCTGACCGTCGGCCGGTGCGGCGCTTTAATGCGTCGCGCTATCTGTTGTACCTGCTGGTCAGCTTTGGGCTATCCGTGCTGGTGACCCGCGTGTTTCTGGAACTGACTGGCTACCCGAAGATCGGCGGCCAGAGCCCGGTGCACGTAGCCCACGTGCTGTGGGGCGGGTTGTTGCTGTTTGCGGGCGCGCTGGTGGTGCTGTTGTTCTCGAATCAATGGACCCTGACTGTGTCGTCCATTCTGTGGGGAATCGGGGTGGGCCTGTTCATTGACGAGGTCGGCAAGTTCATTACGGCTACCAACGACTATTTCATCCCGATTGCGGCCCCCATCATCTATTCGGTGTTCTTGATCGTGGCGTGGATCTACATGGCGACGCAGAAGCCGCCGCCTTTGACGCCCCGAGCCGAGTTATATCGTGTTCTGGACCTGATGAAGGAGGTACTGGACCACGATCTCGATGCCGACGAGAAGAAGGCGCTGGAGGTGTCGCTGGAGCGGGTGCGGCGGGAGACGGTCGATCGCAACGTGTATCGGCTGGCGACAGAGTTGCTGGATTTTGTGCGCGCTGAGGAGTTGCACCTGGTCGATCCTAATCCGTCCAGTTTGGAGCAGGCCCTGGTCTCGGCCCGCGACCACGCCCAGCGGCGTGTCGGGCGGCGCGGCCTGCGCGGCTTCCTGGTGGCGGCGTTTCTGGTGCTGGCGCTGCTGCACACGACTAATCTACTCACCCTGAGCGCCCTCATGGCAGATAACCCGGGGGGGTTCTCGCTGCCTTTCCAGAGCGGGCCGCAGCAGTACGTATTAACCGAACCCGTGGCTCTGGTGATATTTGCTGTGCTGGCGACGGGGGTGGGGTTGCTGTACGTGCTGGCAGGCTACGATCTCGTGCGGCAAAACGAGCGGCGGGGCACGCGGGCGGCGATGTTGGCGCTGTTGCTATCTCTGACAGTTGTGAATCTGATGGTCTACTACTTCAACCTGTTTCAGGCGATGGGGTTGACCCTGGTCGAGATCGTGGTCCTGGCCCTGGTGATGGAGTATCGACGGCGGTACGTGACGGGGGCGGCGCTAGAGGCGTAGGCTCAGAGTAAGGCGCAGGTTGGAGGCAGTGAAGGTTGAGGAGTCATGGTCGATAGGGCAATTGTTCGGTTGGCTGACGTGGTGAAGGTATACGAGGAGGGCGGGCAATCGCACACGGTGCTGGACCACGTGTCGGGGGAGTTTGCGGCCGGCGAGTTTGTGGTGCTGCTGGGCAAGAGCGGCTCGGGCAAGAGCACGTTGCTCAACCTGGTGAGCGGCATCGACGCGCCGACGAGCGGCGATATCTGGGTCGATGGAGCGCCCATCACACGGCTCAGCGAGCGGGACCGCACCCTGTTTCGGCGCAAGCATATCGGCTTTGTCTTCCAGTTTTTCAATCTCATTCCCACGCTGACGGTGGAAGAGAATATCTTGTTGCCGGTGGAGTTGGCCCGCCAGGGTCGGGCGGCCCGCGAGCGGGGGCTAGCCCTGCTGGACCGGGTAGGACTGGCCGATCGCCGCGCGGCCTATCCTGACCGCCTGTCGGGGGGCGAGCAGCAGCGCGTCGCCATCGCCCGCGCCTTGGCTCATGACCCGCTGCTGGTGCTGGCGGACGAGCCGACGGGTAATCTGGACGAGGACACGGGGCGGGGGATACTGGCGCTGCTGGACGAGCTGACCCGCGAGGTGGGTAAGAGCCTGCTCATGGCCACCCACAGCCGCGACGTGGTCGGCGTCGCCGATCGGGTGCTACGGGTGCGTCATGGCAAGCTGGTCCAGGAAGACCGTGCCTGGCCGATGGCGACGGAGAGTTCCGGTCCTCCCGTGGAGCGGCAATGATGAGCATGAGCCTTTTTAGGGTCGGGCTGCGCTACTGGTGGCGGCGGCTGTGGCAGACGGGGCTGGCGATTCTGGGGATCGCGTTGGGGGTGGCGGTGGTTGTTGCCATCGATCTGGCGAATGGCAGCGCGCAGCGGGCCTTCACCCTGTCCACGGAGGCTGTATCGGGCCGAGCGACGCACCAGATTATCGGCGGACCAACCGGCCTCGATGAGGCTGTGTATCGCACCGTGCGGCTAGATTCGGGGCTGCGGGACAGCGCGCCGATTGTCGAGGGCTACGTCGCACCGGTGGGTGGAGGCCAGGCGCTGCGCTTGCTGGGCGTTGATCCCTTCGCGGAGGCTCCTTTCCGTAGCTACGTTACATCCCAGAACGTGGCAGCGACGGGCGACTTGACCGCCTTCCTGGCAGAGCCGGGTGCGATTCTCATGAGCGAAGGAACGGCGGCAGCGCGGGGGCTGGCGCCGGGGGACACGCTGGTGGTGCGCGTTGGCGGCCAGCGGACGACGCTGCGCCTGGTGGGCGTCTTGCGGCCGGCCGACGACGTGAGTCGTCGTGCTCTTGACAACCTGATTGTGGCCGATATCAGCACGGCGCAAGAGACGCTGAACATGGTGGGCAAGCTCAGCCACATCGACCTGATCATCGACACGGCCACCTCGGCTGGTCAGGCGACGCTGGCTGGCGTGCAGAGCGTGCTGCCGCCGGGGACGCGCATCGAACGGTCAGAGCTGCGCAACCAGACGGTCGAGCAGCTGACGGCGGCCTTCGAGCTGAACCTGACCGCGCTGAGTTTGCTGGCCCTAGTGGTTGGCATGTTCCTCATCTACAACACGATGACTTTCTCGGTCATCCAGCGCCGTGCCTTGCTCGGCACGTTGCGCGCGCTGGGCGTCACGCGGAGCGAGGTGGCGATTCTGGTGTTGCTGGAGGCGCTGATTCTGAGCCTGTTGGGTGGACTGCTGGGCCTGGCGCTGGGTATCTTCCTGGGCCGGGGCGCGGTGCGGCTGGTGACGCAGACCATCAGCGACCTGTACTTCGTCGTGTCGGTCCAGGATGTGACGGTGGACTTTCTCAGTCTCGCCAAAGGGCTGGCGCTGGGTGTCGGCGCGGCCCTGCTGGCGACTCTCGCCCCGGCCCTGGAGGCGACGCTGGTGGCCCCTCGCAGCGCCCTGTCACGCTCGAGCGTGGAGGCGCGCGTTCGCCGCGCTTTGCCCTGGACGACGACGGTCGGGGTGGCCCTGCTGGCCGCCGCTGGCGCGGCCCTGGCGGTCGGTGGGCGGCAGCTCGTCGCCAGCTTTGGTGGCGTGTTCCTGGTAGTGCTAGGGGCGGCGGCGCTGACGCCGCTGGCGACGGTGGTCGTGATGGGGGCTGTGACGCCTATCACCGGCGCGTTGGCCGGGCCGCTGGGGCGCATGGCGCCACGTACTGTGACCCGGGCGTTGAGCCGAACCTCGGTGGCGATTGCCGCGCTCATGGTCGCCGTCTCGGTGACGATTGGCGTTGGTACCATGATCGGCTCGTTCCGCCAGACGGTGGAGACCTGGCTGAGCATGACGCTGCGCGCCGACGTGTATATCAGCACGCCGAGCCTGACCGCGACGCGGGCCTCGGCGTCACTGGACCCGGCGCTGGCCGACGAACTGGCGGGCGTGCCGGGCATCGTGAGCGTCGAGATGGCGCGCAATGCGACAGTGGACACGGATCGCGGGGCGAGCAACTTGTTTGCATTGCGTAGCAGTCGACCTCGCGATGGGCGCGCATTTAAGGCGGCGACCGGCACGCCCGAAGAGATGTGGGCGCGGGTGCAGGCGGGGGCGGCGCTGGTGTCTGAACCCTATGCCTACCGCCACAGTCTGACAGTGATGGTGCCGGGTCTGTCGGCCGAGGAGCAGGCGCGCGCCCAGGTCACGCTGCGCACGGCGCGGGGCGATGTGACGCTGCCCATCGTCGGTATCTACTATGACTATGCCTCCGATCGAGGGACTATCCAGGTGAGCCTGGACAACTACCGGCGGTGGTTCGACGACCCGGCAATCTCGTCCGTGGCGGGCTATGTCGCGCCAGGGGTGAGCGTGGATGGCATCACAGCCCAGCTGCGCGAGCGCTATGCTGACCGCGACCTGGTCATCACCGGCAATGCCGGCCTGCGCCGCGCCGCGCTAGAGGTGTTCGACCGTACGTTCGCCATTACCCAGGCGCTGCAATTGCTGGCGGTGGTGGTGGCCTTCATCGGCGTGCTAAGCGCGCTCATGGCGCTGCAGCTAGAGCGCACACGGGAACTGGGCACGCTGCGGGCGACGGGCATGAGCCTGCGCGAGATGTGGGGCCTGACGATGCTGGAAAGCGGGCTGATGGGGGGCATGGCGGGCCTCCTGTCCGTACCGACCGG